>OLSM01000060.1_pt1 | contig 112066 bp, 104 predicted proteins | sample 1672721 | NCBI WGS metagenome assembly OLSM01 (sample SAMEA3136717, study PRJEB25190) | human gut metagenome
GCTGAAAAATCCGGTGCTGTTTCTTTTTATAGCCGGAACTATCTGTGCAGCAGGGACAGCGGCATATTTTTCGGATTCCGATAATAGGATAAATGAAGTTGCTGTGGGAACTGTGACAACAGAAATTGAAGAAAATTTTCCGGACCCTACCCCCACACCAATGGAGAATAATCCATCTTACAGAAAAGAAATCTGGACAGGAAATTTTTCCAGCAGTGAAAAAGGATTTAACGCAGACTGTTATGTAAGGATGATGGTTTCCTACTCTGATGATGATATAGGAAGAGGAGTAGAAATTCTGGGAATGGATACAGTAAACTGGGTGTACAGCAATGAGGATGGCTATTATTACTACCGTAATGTGGTTGCGGAAGGAGAAAAGACGACGCCCTTATGTACAGGTTTTCGGATTGATTCAGCAAAAATTGATGATACATATAAAAATAGTCTTTCAGATTTTGCAATCAATATATACGAAGAATCTGTACAGGCAGAAGGATTTGAGGATTTTAAAAGTGCATGGAGATATTTTGATAATCCGATATCTGGAAATGCAGAAAGGGGGAGGAATGGTTGAAAAGAGTTCTTAAAGTTCTGCTTGCGGGAATGTTTGCAGCTGGGAGTATCGCAGTCTGTGCTGTTGCCTACGGAAAATTTTCAGATTCTGTAACGGTAACCAATCATATCTCCACGGGAGATATCAATATCTCATTAAAAGAACTGGAGAAAAAGAATGGCAGAGAAATTGTCTATCAGGATAATAAAACAATCCTTCCCGGAGATAAAATATCCAAAATCCCAAGAATTACCAATCAGTCGGAGCCCTGCTGGATAAGGGTAAAGATTACATATACAGATAATCTGGAAAACAGGAAAGGGCTTGACGACAGTAATCTTACCGGCATGTCAAAATACTGGATAAAAAAAGGAAAATATTTTTACTGCACCAGAAAACTTGAACAGGGAGACAGCATAGACGTTTTTACAGGGATTTCGGTTCCGGAAGAATGGGAGCAGCCATATCAGGAAAAGAAACTGGGAATTACAATTGTTGCAGATGCCGTGCAGGCGGCAAACTTTTCGCCGGATTTTAAAGATATGACTCCATGGGGAAATCAGAAAATATTAAGATGTATTCATGATACCAGTGGACGGATTGTACAAAAAAAGAAACCGGTAAAATTGAATGTGGAATTTGAGGGAAATGCACATAAACTGATTGCGGCGCCGGAGGATTTTTTTGCCGGATTTTCCGCAGCTATGCCAGGAGATGTATTTGAGGATTCCGTAGAAATACGAAATACTACGGGACATACAGCAGAGATCTATTTTCGAACAGCACCGGAGTGTAAATCTGTGAAGGACCAGGAATTTCTGAAAAAATTGAAACTGGAAATATCCGTAGGTGAAAAGAAACTGTATTCGGGTGATCTTCTTGCAGCATCCTTAAATAAGCCGGTTTCGCTCGGAAAAATTAAGTCCGGAAAAGGAGAAAGCATGAAATTTCAGGTTACAGTTCCCAAAGAACTTGATAATACATATGCTCTTCGTGACGGAGATGTAAAATGGATTTTTTCTGTAAATGAAGAAGAAAAAGAAAACACAATTTTATCTCCAACGCCCGGACAGACTGAAAAAAAAGAAAAGTCTGACAGAGGTGATTCACAAAAAAACATTTCCTCAGAAAAGTCAGCTCCTGTAAAAACCGGAGACGAGACCGGAATTCTGTTTTTCCTGTTTATAGGAAGTACAGCGTTTTTTACAGCAATTCTGGTGCTTAGGAAAGGAGGAAGAAAAATTTGAAAAAAAGAATGACAGGGGCTGTGATGTCACTGCTGATTCTGGCTTCCTCCCTTGCAGTGTCAGACAGTTCCACAATGGGAAGTGCTCTGGAAAATGAAGCGGCAGAACATTCAGAAAGCATGTTTCTGGAAGAAGATGAAGATCAAAACAGTCAGGAAAATGTTGAGACAGATTCCGGCAATACAGATGTGGAGGAAGAGTTTTCGGAAGGGACAGGATCAGAAAGTGTTCTGGATGAAGAGATTTTTTCTTATGATGAGGAAACAGATGTGGAGGAAGAGCCTGAATTTACTTTGTTTTCTGAGGAGAACGCGGAAATACTGACAGGTGACAGCGAAGAAGCTGATCAGCTGATTCAGGAAATTGAAAACGGAGAAGTTTTTGCACTTTCTCCGGCACTTCCGGAAAGTTTTACAGGATCAGAAAGTGTTACAGTGTCTGCTTCTGATGAAGAAAACCTTTCCACCACAGCCTTAGACCCTTCACAGTATTATCTGGATGTCTGGACGAGAGTTTATTGTGATGAGGTTTGGACAGAGGCAAATGATTTTATAGGAAACGGAAACAAAACTCGTATGGGATGTACTTATCGTTCGGTACATTATATTGATGATACAGGAACAGAAAAAGTTTCTCCGCTGTACTGCCTGAAGGCAACCAAAGATGGTATGGATAGTACCATGCTGAAAGATGAAGCAGTTAAAGTATTGAAAAATGCTGTGATTCAAAAGCTTCTTTACTTTGGATATGGTGGTCCCGGAGATCTTGGAACGGGGTATGATCCATCCTGCAGCCATATAAGCTGGTCAAAATGGCAAAACCGATATGTTTTTACACATATCGCCCTTTCCATAGCTTATTTCAATGACCGTGGATATGCAACAGAAGCGGAAGTGGAACATGTGGGAATTAACCGCCTCATCGACAAGATAAAAACATTGACAATCCCTGCGAGAAACAAGGCATCTGTGTCTGTGAAAGGTGAAAACGGATGGGTGTCTGCAGTAGGACAGACGGTTCCTTTGAGCGTGTACCGTTCCAGGCCGGATACACTTCCTTATATACCGGACAGCATGAAAGACGGCTTTCAGATGAGCAACCTTATGAGAGTTACCGATGGTGCAAAGGCCGGGAACGGGATTACCATAACCAGGAATTCCACAGAAAAATGGCAGCTGGCTTACTGGACAAGCGCGTCAGAGTATAATTCCCAGAGAACCAGCCCCAAAATGATGACAGGAACCAGTCTTAGTTTAAAAGAAGGTGCGTATTTGTATCTGATTTTTCCTCTGAATACGACAGCATCCAGAAAATTTTCATGTAAAATGCTGCTCCAGCCGGTATCATATATTCTTGTAGATGGAAAAGCACAGTCCGGAAAAGACGGAATGCAGGATTTTGGGGCATATGTATACCAGGGGACAAGAGGAAAGGTTGATTTTACGGTAAAACCTTCTACATATGGAAGTGTCAAACTGGTAAAAACAGAAGCAAATACAGGAAAAAAAGTTGCAAATGCCAAATACGCAATCTATGCAGGGGAGGATGTGAAATCTGGTTATCGTGTTATGTACAAAAAAGATCAGAGAATTGAAACCGGAATTACGGATCAGAATGGAGAAATCACATATCTGAAATTGCCGCCGGGACAGTATTATGTAAAGGAGATAAAAGCCCCTTCTGGTTATGTACTGAGCACAGTAATAAAAAATGTTACGGTAACTGCTAGTAAGACAGCATCTGTTGCAGTGACAGATATTATGAATATAAGCGGAACGGCAGTTATTACAAAAAAAGACGGAGATACTGGTGATCCTCTTGCCGGTGCGGAATTTACGTTGTATGAGTGGAGCAAAAAGACCGGAAGTTATGGAAAGACAGGAACGCTCCTTACATACAACAGCCAGAATCGGGTATATGAGTCGGGAGAATTTTTTTATACAGAAGACAATCAGGGAAAATTCAGGATTCGTGAAACAAAAGCTCCCGCAAATTATACAGGAAACTGGCAGAAAGATTTTCAGCTTACAGAACCCGGTACGCATAAAAAATATTCCTTTGAAGTTCTGAATTATCAGGCAGATAAACGCAGAATAGAGATTCGGAAAACAGACGAAAATACGGGGGATGTTCTGAAAGATGCACAGTTTACACTGTATGAGTACAGTATTTCTCAAAACGGTTACAAGGCAGAAGGGATTGTACTGAAATATGAAGAAGAAAGTCAGATTTATGTCAGTGAGGAACTTCTGGTAACTTCGGACAATAATGGAAAATTTAAAATTGTGGAAACCAAAATTCCGACGGGCTATGAGGGTAGCTGGGAACAGGAAATTGATATCACAGACAAAAATGAAAGTCTTGCATTTCATGTAACCAACAGACCATTGCCGGAGTATAAAGGCCGGATACGTCTGAAAAAAACAGATGTTTATACAGGAAAATCTCTGGAAGATGCGGAGTTTACCGTATATCAGTGGAACCGTAGGAAAGGATTTTATGAAGATAATCTGGGTGAAAAAAGACTTTTGAAATATGATAGAGAAGACGGCTATTATTATACGGAGGCTTTGATGATCACAGATGAAAATCTTGGAAAGTTCCGGATTATAGAAACCAGAAATCCTGCAAATTATACAGGAAAATATGAAAAAGATGTTGTTTTTCAGAAAAAAGCGGATACGGATATAGACGAAATTCTGCTTCAGGCAGAAAATACCCCAATGATATTACCACTGGGAACAATAACTGTAACCAAAAAAATAAAAGAAAATGATATTACATGGGCTCATGGAAATCCGACCTTTTTCTTTGTAGCAGAGGGAACCGATCTGTCGGGAGCTGCTCATCGTTATGAGGATTATGTGACTTTTGTGCCGGATAACTATGAAACAGATGGTAACGGCTATGCAACAGTTTCTGTTACACTTCGAAATATTCCGCTGGGACAGTATACAATCTGGGAGAAACCAGTTCTCAGATATTATCTGAAAGATGTGTGGGCAGATACAGAAAATGTACGGATCACAAAAAAAGCAGAAGCGGCTTATGGAAAAGATCCAAAGGAGACAGCAGTGGGAACTGCAGCATTAACGGTGGAAAAACCGGACGCAGCGCTTACTTTTTTAAATGAAAAAGCCAGATACGACAAATTTTCTCATACGGACTGTATAAAAAACACAATCCCGTTGTTATTTTCCTGATAAAACAGACCGGAAGACAGAAAGCAGATTCTGTCCTTTCCGGTCTGTTTTGGGATTTCAGGTATATTTCAGAGAAAAACTTTTTACAATAGAACAGAGAGAAACAGGTCAGGAGTGGGTCTATGGACATCAGAAAAGTTCGAAGAAATATTTTGGTCTGGATTATGATTTTTTGTTTTGTTTTTGCTCCGCAGAAAACATGGGGAGAAATCACAGAAAATCAGGAAAAAGTACAGCAGGATCTTGTGGAGGCACCAGGAGCTGTACTGATGGAAAAAGAAACGGGAACTGTGATTTACTCAAAAGATCCGGATACCAGAAGAAGTCCGGCCAGTATTACGAAAATTATGACATTAATTCTGATTTTTGATGCAATACAGAGCGGAAAACTGCATCTGGAGGATACCATAACAACCAGTGCTTATGCAAAATCCATGGGAGGCTCCCAGGTTTTTCTGGAAGAAGGGGAAACCCAGAAAGCGGAAACCATGATCAAGTGCATTGTGATAGCTTCCGGAAATGATGCCAGCGTGGCTATGGCCGAACATCTTGCGGGAACGGAGCAGGCTTTTGTAGAGCAGATGAATGAGAGGGCAAAAGGGCTGGGGATGAAAAATACCCACTTTGTGGATTGCTGCGGACTGACAGAATCGGAAGAACATTATACAACCCCTTACGATATTGCACTTATGAGCCGGGAACTGATTTTTCGATATCCGGAGATCCTTACATATTCATCCGTATGGATGGAGGATATCACTCATGTTACCAGAAAAGGTTCTTCCACATTTACATTGACGAACACCAATAAACTGTTACGTAGTTATGATGGCTGCAAGGGGCTGAAAACAGGAAGTACCAGTCTCGCAAAATACTGTCTCAGTGCGGTGGCAGAGAAAAATGGGATTACATTGATTGCAGCTGTGATGGCGGCACCGGATCCCAAAACAAGATTCCGGGATGCAGCGGCACTTTTGAATTATGGCTTTTCAAAATGTACCTTATATCTGGATGAGGCGCTGGAACCATTAAAACCCCAGAAAATTCGAAGAGGAGTAAAACAGGAGGTGACGCTTGTATACAAAAATAAATTTCGATATCTCAGCACAGATGGAACAAAACCAGATCATGTAAAAAAGAAAGTGATTCTTCCGAAAGAACATACTGCTCCGGTGATAAAAGGAGAAAAAGCCGGGGAACAGGAATATTATCAGGATGGAAAAAAGCTAGGGAGCATTGATATTCTGTATGGGGAAACCGTAAAAAGAGCAGGATATTATGACTGGCTGAAGCGGACCGTGCAGGCAGTTTTGCTGTGAAAATTTGTTGTGAATAGACACCTTGCTGACACACATATTTTGACAAAGAGGTATCTCAGGATGTATAATATAACAGATTGAAGAAATAACAGCGCAGAGAAGGGATTTTGGATGAAAGAAATCAGAACAGAAGATGCGGTAGGACATATTTTATGCCATGATATCACGCAGATCATAAAAGATGAAAAAAAAGGCGTTCTTTTCAAAAAAGGGCATGTAGTAAAAGAAGAAGATATTCCACTTCTGCTCTCTGTAGGAAAAGAACACCTTTTTGTGTGGGAGAAAAAAGAGGGAATTCTTCATGAAAATGAAGCGGCGGAGATTCTTTATAAGATCTGTGCGGGAAATTCTTCCAAAGTACATGGAACTGATATCAAAGAGGGTAAGATTGAAGTAATATCAAAAATAGACGGTGTTCTGAAAATTCGCCGAAAAGCACTTATGGCAGTGAATTCTCTGGGAGAGATGATGATTGCATCCAGGCATGGGGATTTTCCGGTAAAAAAAGAAGAAAAAATTGCAGGAACCAGAATTATTCCGCTTGTAATTGAAAAAGAAAAAATGGATGCTGCAAAGGCAGCAGCAGGAGAAACGCCGATTTTTGATATTCTGCCCTATCAGAAAAAGAAAGTGGGAATTGTCACAACTGGAAGCGAAATTAAAAAGGGACTGATAAAGGATACCTTTACTCCTGTACTCAAAGAAAAGCTTTCCGAGTTTCCGACAGAGATTCTGGGGCAGGTAATGCCAGGAGATGATAAAGAACAGATTACAGAGAAAATTCTTTCTTTTGCAGACAGGGGAGCGGACCTGATTGTCTGTACTGGTGGGATGAGTGTGGATCCGGATGACCGTACACCTGGAGGAATTCGTGATACAGGAGCCAAGATTGTGACATACGGAGCGCCGGTACTTCCAGGGGCGATGCTTCTGGTTGCATATCTTAAAAGAAATGAAAAGACCATACCAGTTCTTGGACTTCCAGGATGTGTTATGTATGCAAAGAGAACGGTGTTTGACCTGATTTTGCCAAGGGTGATGGCAGATGATGAAATAAAAGCAGAGGAAATTGCGGCACTGGGAGAAGGCGGGCTGTGCCTGAACTGTCCGGTATGTACATTTCCCAATTGTGGATTTGGAAAATAGGATGAAAGATTTCAGAGTTAAAAAATATCAGATTCATACAGATAAGATTCAGAATCCGGAAGGCGTGCGTTTTGTATTGCTGGCAGATCTTCACGGGATTTCCTATGGGAGGGAGAATGTACGACTTGTGGAAACAATCCGCAGGCTGAATCCGGATGCGATACTCTCTGCCGGTGATATGGCTGTGCGTACTCAGCCTGATACGCTTGTCACGGCATGCAAATTACTGAAAAAACTGGTACATGATTTTCCGGTATATTATGCATTGGGAAATCATGAGTATAAAATGACTCTTTCTGGGGAATATCGGGGATATTATGAAAAATATGAAAAAATGCTGAAAACAGCAGGTGTGCATATCCTGAGAAACACCCATGAGCATGCAATTTTTAAGGGAGAACATTTTTGTTTCTGGGGTCTTGAACTTCCCATTGAGTATTATCATAAACCCAAATCACCGAAACTTAAGACAAAAATGATGGAAGAACTGATTGGAAAGCCCGGAAAAAATGGAATGCAGATTCTTCTGGCCCATAATCCCAAATATGGAAAAACATATTTTGACTGGGGAGCAGATATCATCCTGTCAGGACATTATCATGGAGGAGTTGTCCGCTTAAGTGAGCACCATGGTCTTTCCTCTCCACAGTACCTGGTGCTGCCTCCTTTCTGCTGCGGAGATTTTCATAAGGGGGATCAGCATATGTTTGTCAGTGCCGGGCTTGGGGAACACACGATTCCTCTGCGGATTCATAATCCCAGAGAACTGCTTGTAATCGATGTGAAACCTTTCGAAAAAACGAAATGAGGAAACCATATGGCAATATCTGTTAAGCTGAATGTATTTGAAGGCCCTCTGGATCTTCTGCTTCATCTGATTGACAAGAATAAAATAGATATTTATGATATTCCTATTGTAGAGATTACCGACCAGTATATGGAGTATCTGCATTCCATGGAAAAAGAAGACCTTGGTGTTATGAGCGAATTCCTGGTTATGGCGGCGACACTTCTGGACATCAAGTGCAGGATGCTTCTTCCCAAAGAAATCAACGAGGAAGGAGAAGAGGAGGATCCGAGAGCAGAACTGGTGCAGAAACTTCTGGAATATAAAATGTATAAATATATGTCCTATGAGCTGAGAGACCGACTTGGAGACGCGGCAGGAGTTTATTACCGGAAACAGGATCTTCCAGAGGAAGTGATGCAGTATACGCCGCCGGCAGATCCGCAGGAACTTCTTCGAGGACTGACACTGGAAAAAATGAGTGCGATTTATCAGGCACTGATCCGCAGACAGGAAAATAAAATCGATCCGATTCGAAGTAAATTTGGGCGTATTGAAAAGGAAGAGATTTCATTGTCAGATAAGCTCCTTGAGATGCGGGAGTATGCCAGGACTAACCGGAAGTTCAGCTTTCGCCAGCTGATGGAAAACCAGCATTCAAAGATACAGCTGATTGTTACTTTTCTGGCAATTCTGGAACTGATGAAAATGGGGCATGTTCATGCAGAGCAGGCAGATCTTTTTGATGATATTCATATAGAAGTTATGACAGATCCGGAAACATGGAAGAATCTGACAGAGTTTGCGGATGAATAATACAGCAGGAATGAGGACGATAAGTGGAAATCAAACGAATTGAAGGAGAAATTGAAGCAATTCTTTTTGCAATGGGTGAAGCAGTAGAATTAAACCGTATTGCCAAAGCAATACAGCAGGATGTCACGACAACAGAGAATATCATTCGCAATATGATGATTCATTATCAGGAGGAAGATAGGGGGATTCAGATCATTGAACTTGAGAATTCTTTTCAGCTTTGCACAAAAAAAGAATATTATGATTCCCTTATAAGAATTGCCGCACAACCCAAAAAACCGACATTAACGGACGTTATGCTTGAGACTCTTTCTATTATTGCTTACAAACAGCCGGTTACAAAAGCAGAGATTGAGAAGATCAGAGGAGTGAAATGTGACCATGCCATTAACAAACTGATGGATTATGATCTGGTGCGGGAACTGGGCCGACTGGATGCACCGGGACGTCCGATTCTGCTTGGAACCACAGAAGAATTTCTGCGCTGCTTTGGGGTTCAGGGTCTGGATGAACTTCCGGAAATGGATCCTGTTCAGCTGGAAGATTTCAAGGCAGAGGCAGAGGAAGAAATTCAGCTGAAACTGGATGTATAAAGGAAAGCACTGACAGATACCAGAGCATCGGGAGCAGCCGGACAGATCAATGGGAACAGAAGAGGAGGAACAGAAAATGCCTACGACATATACACATGATCTTTTTGGAAAAAGGGTTTATCGGAAGCTTCCTGCAAAATTGCAGCACCTGATTCGAAGCAACGGAAATCTGTATCGGATTGGACAGCATGGACCGGATATTCTGTTTTATTATTTCATATCCAAAAATCCGGTGACGCAGTACGGAGTGCGTATGCATGGCCAGAAGGCCAGGGATTTTTTTGAAAAAGGAATGAAAAAAGTCCGGGAGGAGAAAAATCCTGCACTTATGGCATACATGCTGGGATTTGGATGCCATTATATTCTGGATTCCACCTGCCATCCTTATGTAAATCAGGTGGCGGCAGAGGGAAAAATCTCCCATACGCTTCTGGAAAAGGAATTTGACCGTATGCTGATGTATGAAACCGGAAAAAATCCCCTGCGCTTTTATCCGTCACATGGTATCTGTGCCAGCTTTTACAGCGCCAGAACCATTCATCAGGTACTTCCGCTGATCCGTACATGGAATATTTACCTTTCCCTGAAAATGATGAAAATTTTTACCTGCATCCTGGTATGTGATGATGGAGGAAGAAAAAAACGTCTTTCCGAGCATGCTCTTTCTCCGGCGGGTCGGAAACGGGCTGCGTTTATCACAGAGTTTTTTATGAGTCCGGAACCGGAGGTGGACTGCAGAAAAGAACTTCTGAAACTGGACAGCCTTATGGAAGAAGCTCTGGAAAAAGCACCGGATATGCTGGAAGAACTGGCTGTGCTGGCAGTTCGTCCGGGACATCTTTCTGAACGGTGGAATCTGACCTTTAATGGATAATGAATTTGACGGATAAAAATAGAAAGTTATATCACTGGGATACTCCTGCATAAAATATAATGGTTACTGCAAACAATTATAAAAATGTATGCGGGGTGATGGGATGAAAAACAGGCGTATGGCCGCTGTCGTGCTGATGACAGCGGTCCTTATTATTCTGCAGATATTTCCTGTCTGGGCGAAAGAAGAGCAGCTTTATGCGCTTTCGGCAGTTCTTATGGATGGAGAGACTGGACGGGTACTGTATGGAAAAGAGGCTTATAAAGGACGGCCAAATGCCAGCACTACAAAAGTCATGACCTGTATTCTGGCTCTTGAGATGGCCTCCGGAGATGATTATGTACAGGTCTCCAGGAATGCGGCATCACAGCCACAGACGCACCTGGGGATGCGGGAAGGTCAGCAGTTTTATCTGGAAGATCTTCTGTATTCGCTGATGTTGAAGAGTCATAATGATACAGCGGTGGCTATTGCAGAACATATCGGTGGTTCTGTGGAAAAGTTTGCAGTTTTGATGAACGAAAAAGCAAAGGTGCTGGGATGCAAAGATACACATTTTGTGACACCGAATGGTCTGGATGCAGAAGATGAAGGGGGAATTCATCACACGACTGCCAGGGATCTGGCGCTGATTATGGCGTATGCCATAAAAAATGAGACCTTTGTTCATATCACGCAGACCAGAGATTATACATTTTCGGATATTTCCGGAAAGGAACATTACTCGGTTCATAATACCAATGCTTTTCTGGATATGGAGACCGGCGTGATTTCCGGAAAAACCGGCTTTACCGGAAATGCCGGTTACTGTTATGTCTGCGCTGTACGGCAGGATGAAAAATTGTTTGTCGTGGCACTGCTGGGATGTGGCTGGCCTGGAAACAAAAATTATAAATGGTCTGATACAAAAAAACTGTTATCTTATGGCAGGGAAAATTACAATTATGTGCTGCTGCCGGATCTGCCGGATCTGCCGGAAATTACAGTGACAGATGCCGTGCCGGAGGAAAACAGTCCATACCCGGAAAAAAAGAAAGGGTCAGGATATTCGGAAATATATAGGAGATTAAAAGTACATGTGTCTCTGCCGGAAAAGGAGCAGGTGAAAAGATATCTTCTGAAAAAAACAGAAACAATTATCTGGAAAACAGATCTCCCAGATAAAATAGCGGCACCAGTGAGGGAAAACCAGAAGATCGGTACACTTCGAGCAGTGCTGAATGGAAAAGAAATAACTTCCTGTTCTGTGACAGCGAATGAGAAAATCGGCAGGATTACCTATAAATGGTATGTAAATAAGGTTTTTCAGGATTATTTTCACTAATCCGTCAACCCCTGGCATCTGCCAGGGGTTAATTTTTTAACATTCATGACGAAAAGTATTGAATTTTCGGTTAAAAAAAGGTACAATTATACTCGGCTGAATTTTTGGTTATATTAATAAAAAAATGGAGGGCATAGTATAATGAGTAATGCGACACAAAGCGTAGCGGCTGCAAGGATTAATTCCCTGCTTGACGCCAACAGTTTTGTTGAGATCGGACAGGCTGTTACAGCCAGAGCTACAGATTTCAACATGACTGAAAAAAAAGCACCTTCAGACGGTGTGATCACCGGATATGGTGTGATTGACGGCAGTCTGGTGTATGTATACAGCCAGGATGCATCTGTACTGAACGGAACAGTTGGTGAGATGCATGCCAAAAAGATCGCCAAAATTTATGATCTCGCTCTGAAAGTTGGAGCACCTGTTATCGGTCTTGTAGACTGTGCGGGACTTCGTCTTCAGGAGGCTACCGATGCACTTGAGGCATTTGGTGAGATCTATCTGAAACAGACACTGGCATCCGGTGTTATTCCACAGATCACTGCTGTTTTCGGAACATGCGGCGGTGGAATGGCAGTTGTACCGGCTCTTACAGACTTTACATTTGTAGAGGAGAAGAAGGGCAGACTGTTTGTAAACACTCCAAATGCGCTGGAAGGAAACAGAGTGGAAAAATGCGATTCAGCTTCCGCACAGTTCCAGAGTGAGGAGACAGGACTTGTTGACGGCATCGGAACAGAAGAGGAGATCCTTGGACAGATCCGTACACTGGTCAGCATGCTTCCGGAGAATAATGAAGACAATGACAGCTTCAAGGAATGCACAGATGACCTGAACAGAGTATGTGATGATATTGCAGGCTGCATAGGCGACACAGCTATTGCGCTTTCAAGAATCGCTGATAATGGTGAGTTTTTTGAAACAAAGGCAGCTTACGGCCAGGATGTCGTAACAGGCTTCCTTCGTCTGAACGGAGCTACCGTTGGCGCTGTTGCAAACAGAAGCGAATCTTACGATGCTGATGGCAATAAGACAGAGATTTCCGACGGAACTCTTTCTGCAAGAGGTGCAAGAAAAGCAGCAGACTTCGTAAAATTCTGTGATGCTTTTGAGATTCCGGTACTTACTCTTACTAATGTAACAGGATTTAAAGCTACACTCTGCAATGAGAAGATGATGGCTAAATCTGTAGGTGAGATGGTACATGCTTTTGCATCTGCGACTGTACCGAAGGTAAATGTTGTAATTGGTAAAGCATACGGAACTGCATACGTTGCCATGAACAGCAAATCTGTCGGAGCAGATATGGTTTATGCATGGGATACAGCTGAGATCGGTATGATGGATGCTTCCCTTGCAGCAAAGATCATGTATGAGGGAGCTGACGCTTCTACACTGAATGAGAAGGCAGCTGAGTACAAAGAACTCCAGAATGGTATCGCATCTGCAGCAGCAAGAGGATATGTGGATACTGTGATCAAAGCAGAGGATACAAGAAAATATGTAATCGGTGCTTTTGAGATGCTGTTCACAAAAAGGGAAGACCGTCCATCCAAAAAGCATGGAACAGTCTAAGTGAGGTGAGCGTATGAGACAGTTTTATAAAAAGATCTCTTCTGTCTGCATGGCACTTCTTTGCATAGCTGCACTTCTGATCGGATGCACAGCTACTGCATGGGCTGCTGATGAGATTGATGATTCTATAAAGAGTCAGCTTGTCACAACAACCAAGGGCCTGACGGATGCGATCATCGCAATGTCCGAGGATGATATCCAGGGATATCTGGAATCAGAGGATGCTTTCACACAGAGTGCTGCAAGTGCATGGGATGGCTCCAGAGAAGAGCTTGGTGAGAAAAAAGGTGATATCGAGGAGAAAGATATCACAGTGGAGTATTCCGATGATCAGTATACCGTTGTTGTTCCGGTATCCTTCGAGAAAAACAAAGCGAATTTCACTTATGTATTTGATAAATCAGGAACCCCGACTTCTCTTACAGTTGATGTGAATTATACACTGGCACAGAACATGGAGAAGGCAGCGATGAATACAGTGATGGGTCTCGGAACAGTATTTGTGATCCTGGTATTCCTGATCTTCGTGATCTCTCTTTTCAAATATATTCCCGGACTTGTGGAAGGAAAGAAAAAAGAGAGCAAACCGGCTCCGGCAGCCGCAGCACCGGCTCCGGTTGCAGCACCAGTTGCTGAGCCTGCTGTTGAGGATGTGACAGATGATGGTGAGCTTATTGCCGTGATCGCTGCAGCTATCGCTGCTTCTGAAGGCAAAACAAGCACAGACGGATTCGTAGTACGTTCCATCCGCAAAGTCAACCGCAGAAAAAGATAATCATTATTTAGGAGGATTTTAAAATGAAGAGTTATACAATTACTGTTAACGGAACAGCATATGAAGTTACTGTAGAAGAGAACGGAAACGCAGCAGCTCCAGTTGCAGCAGCACCAAAAGCAGCAGCTCCGGCTCCTAAGGCAGCTCCGGCAGCACCAAAGGCAGCAGCTCCGGCAGCAGGCGCAGGTTCTGTTAAGGTTTCCGCAGCCGTTCCTGGAAAAGTTGTAAAAATCGTTGCATCTGTTGGACAGAGCGTAAAAGCTGGTGACAGCGTAGTGATCGTTGAGTCCATGAAGATGGAGATCCCGGTTGTTGCTCCTCAGGACGGAACAATCGCCAGCATCGATGTTGCAGAGGGTGCTGCCGTTGAAAATGGAGATACTCTTGCAACAATGAACTAAACAGGAGGTAGACAAATGTCTTATGTAACAAATACCCTGTCAAACCTGATCCATCAGACAGCATTTTTCAACCTTACCTGGGGAAACTACCTGATGATCGCAGTGGCATGTGTGTTCTTATATCTTGCCATTAAACATGGTTTTGAGCCGCTGCTGTTGGTTCCGATCGCTTTTGGTATGCTTCTGGTAAATATTTATCCGGACATTATGCTGAGCATTGAGGATTCATCCAATGGCGTTGGCGGACTTCTTCATTATTTTTACTTAATGGATGAGTGGAGTATTCTTCCTTCACTGATCTTCCTGGGTGTCGGTGCGATGACAGACTTCGGTCCGCTGATCGCAAACCCGATCAGCTTCCTGATGGGAGCAGCTGCACAGCTTGGTATTTACCTTGCATACTTCCTTGCAATTTTCCTTGGATTTAATGGTAAAGCAGCAGCAGCGATCTCTATCATTGGTGGTGCTGACGGCCCGACTTCCATTTTCCTTGCAGGTAAGCTTGGACAGTCTTCTCTTATGGGACCGATCGCAGTGGCAGCATATTCCTATATGTCCCTGGTACCGATCATCCAGCCTCCGATCATGAAGGCGTTCACAACAGAGGAAGAGCGTAAGATCAAAATGGCGCAGCTCCGTCCTGTTACAAAACTTGAGAAGATCCTTTTCCCGATCGTTATCACAATCGTTGTTTGCCTGATCCTTCCGACAACAGCTCCCCTTGTTGGTATGCTGATGCTCGGAAACCTGTTCCGTGAGTCCGGAGTTGTTAAACAGCTTTCTGAAACAGCTTCCAACGCTCTTATGTACATCGTAGTAATCCTTCTCGGAACATCTGTAGGTGCTTCCACAAGTGCTGAGGCGTTCCTGAACGTAGATACACTGAAGATCGTAGTTCTTGGTCTTGTTGCCTTTGCCTGCGGTACTTTTGGTGGTGTTATGCTTGGTAAGCTTCTCTGCAAGGTTACTCACGGAAAGATCAATCCTCTGATCGGATCAGCCGGTGTTTCTGCCGTTCCTATGGCAGCCCGTGTATCCCAGAAGGTTGGTGCTGAGGCAGATCCTACAAACTTCCTGCTGATGCATGCGATGGGACCGAACGTTGCAGGTGTTATCGGTACAGCAGTTGCTGCCGGTACATTCATGGCGATCTTTGGCGTCTAACCCATTGTCTTATAAAATTTTGTAAGGAGAATAATTATGGCAGAAATAGAGAAAAAACCTGTGAAAGTTGTGGAAACGATCCTGCGTGACGCTCATCAGTCCCTGATCGCTACACGTATGAGCACAGAGCAGATGCTTCCGATCATTGAGAAGCTTGATAAAGTCGGCTACTATGCAGTAGAGTGCTGGGGCGGTGCTACTTTCGATGCTTCCTTACGTTTCCTGAAAGAGGATCCGTGGGAAAGACTTCGTAAACTCCGCGACGGCTTCAAAAATACAAAACTTCAGATGCTGTTCCGTGGACAGAATATCCTTGGATATCGTCCATATGCAGATGATGTAGTAGAATATTTTGTACAGAAATCCGCAGCTAACGGTATCGATATCATTCGTATCTTTGACTGTATGAATGACCTTCGTAATCTTCAGACAGCTGTAAAAGCAGCAAACAAGGAAAAAGCACATGCACAGGTTGCAATGGCTTACACACTTGGAGATGCTTACACACTTGATTACTGGACAGACCTTGCAAAACGTATCGAGGATATGGGTGCAGATTCTATCTGTATCAAAGATATGGCAGGTCTTCTTGTTCCGTACAAGGCTACGGAGCTTGTTCAGGCCCTGAAAGAGACTGTAAAGATCCCAATCGATCTTCATTCTCACTATACATCCGGTGTTGCTTCCATGACATACATGAAAGCAGTAGAGGCTGGCGTTGATATCATCGACACAGCTATGTCTCCATTTGCTCTTGGAACATCCCAGCCGGCAACAGAGGTTATGGTTGAGACATTCAAGGGAACACCATATGATACAGGATTTGATCAGCAGCTCCTTGCTGAGATTGCTGACTACTTCCGTCCGATGCGTGATGAGGCTCTTGATACAGGCCTTCTGAATCCGAAGAACCTTGGTGTAAACATCAAGACTCTTCTGTACCAGGTACCAGGTGGAATGCTTTCTAACCTGACATCACAGCTGAAAGAGCAGCATGCTGAGGATAAATTCTACGAAGTACTCGAGGAAGTTCCGCGTGTTCGTAAAGACCTTGGTGAGCCGCCACTTGTTACACCGTCCTCTCAGATCGTTGGTACACAGGCTGTATTTAACGTGATCATGGGCGAGCGTTACAAAGTTGTGACAAAAGAGACAAGAGACGTATTAAGCGGTAAGTATGGCGCAACAGCCAGACCGTTTAACCCGGAAGTGCAGAAGAAGTGTATCGGTGATGTAGAGCCGATCACATGCCGCCCGGCAGATCTTCTGGAGGACGAGCTTGATAAGCTTGAGAGTGAGATGGCACAGTACAAGGAGCAGGATGAGGATGTTCTGACATACGCACTGTTCCCACAGGTTGCCATGGACTTCTTTAAATATCGTCAGGCTCAGAAAACCAAGGTTGACGAGACTGTAGCTGATACAAAGAACGGCGCATACCCGGTATAAAGCACACAGGAATGCAGATGCATTTCAATACAACAAAAGGAGCTTGCTGTATGCAGGCTCCTTTGTGCATAAAAAAGATAAAAAAGGCAGGATAACAGGTAATGTCCAAAGTTGCGATCATAGGCGGGGGTGCCGCCGGAATGCTCTGCGGCGTATATGCTGCACGCAGAGGACACCAGGTTCACATACTGGAAAAAAATGAGAAACTTGGAAAGAAGCTTTTCATCACAGGAAAGGGACGGTGCAATGTCACCAATGATTCAGATACAGAAGAGCTTTTTCCGGCAGTGATGTCAAACCGCAAATTTCTTTACAGCGCTTTCTACACCTATGGAAGCAGAGATGTGATGGAGTTTTTTGAAAAGGCAGGTGTGCCGCTGAAAACAGAGCGCGGAAACCGTGTTTTTCCGGTATCCGATCATTCATCAGATATTATCAGGGCTCTTGAGTGGGAGCTTAAAAAAGCCGGAGCACAGATCCATCTTCATACAGAGGTAAAGGAAGTTTGTACGCAGGATGAAAAAGTTACCGGGGTATTACTTAGTGACGGAACTTTTTTTGCGGCTGATGCGGTTGTGGTTGCCACAGGAGGTTTATCTTATCCGTCCACGGGTTCCACGGGAGACGGATATCGTTTTGCTTCTGAGACAGGACATAAAGTGGTTCCCCAGTCACCATCACTGGTTCCGCTGGTAGCGAAAGAAGATTATGTTTCCAAACTCCAGGGACTCTCCCTCCGCAATGTGGAACTGACAGTAAAATCCGGCAAAAAAGTTCTCTATAAAGACTTTGGGGAGATGATGTTTACTCATTTCGGGGTCACAGGACCGCTGATCCTTTCCGCCAGTGCCCAGGTTGGCAAAAAGCTGGAAAAAGAACCTTTGCAGGCTTTCCTGGATCTGAAGCCGGCACTTGACGTAGAACAGCTGGATGCCCGGATCCTGCGTGAATTTGATGCAAATCATAACAAACAGTTCAAAAACGTGATCGGTGTTCTTTTTCCGTCTTCTCTGACTCCGATCATGATTGAGATCGGTGGTATTCCGGGAGAGAAACCAGTGCATGAGATCTCCAGGGAAGAACGTCAGGCCTTTGGCCGTCTGATCAAAGCTTTTCCATTTACGATCACGGGAATGGGAGAGTTCAAGGAAGCGATCATCACAAGAGGCGGTGTGTCAGTAAAAGAGATACAGCCATCCACAATGGAATCCAAAAAAGTAAAAAATCTGTATTTTACAGGTGAAGTACTGGATCTTGACGCAGTGACCGGTGGCTATAATCTTCAGATCGCATGGTCTACAGCATATGCGGCAGCTCAGGCGATCGAATAACAGAAAAGAGGAAGGGAGCATTTGATTATGGGTATTAATATTGCAATTGACGGACCGGCAGGTGCAGGAAAAAGCACAATTGCAAAAAAAGTGGCAAAGGAGCTGTCTTTTATCTATGTAGATACAGGAGCCATGTACCGTGCCATGGCACTTTATCTCCTGGAAAAGGGAATCAGCGGTGATGAAAAAATCTCCGAAGCCTGTCACGATGCGGATATTTCCATCCGCTATGAAAGCGGCGAACAGCAGGTGATCCTCAACGGGAAGAATGTAACTGCGTTTCTCCGTAAGGAAGAGGTTGGAAATATGGCATCGGTAAGTTCTGCCAATCCGGAAGTGCGCGCGCATCTTCTGAAACTGCAGCGCAACCTTGCGTCCGAGAACAATGTAGTTATGGACGGAAGAGATATCGGAACCACTATTCTTCCCAATGCAGAAGTAAAAATCTTTTTGACAGCAAGTGCCAAAACCCGCGCAAACAGAAGATATCTGGAACTTACAGAGAAGGGTGAAGCCTGCGATATGGATGAGATCCTGAAAGATATCATTGACAGAGATGAGAGAGATATGAACCGCGCCGTTTCCCCGCTTAAACAGGCAGAGGATGCAGTACTTGTTGATTCTTCAGAGATGGGGATTGAGGAAGTGGTTGAGAGTATCCTTTCTGTATACAGGAAAAAGGTGAATGGATGAAGGTAAAAGTTGCAGAAACTGCCGGATTCTGTTTTGGCGTACAGAGAGCAGTAGACCGTGTTTATGACCTGATCGGTTCCGATGCTACACCGATCTACACACTGGGCCCGATCATCCATAATGAGGAAGTCGTCTCAGATCTGGAAAAAAAAGGTGTGGCTGTGATCAGTGAGGAAGATCTTGCCACTTTAAAAGGCGGCACCGTTGTGATCCGTTCCCACGGAGTCGGTCGTAAAGTCTATGATAAGATCAAAAAATATGGCCTTGGGTATGTGGATGTTACCTGTCCTTTTGTGCTGAAGATCCACAAGATCGTTGAGAGAGAAAGTGCCAGAGGTGCCCATATTGTGATCATTGGTGATCCGGATCATCCGGAAGTCCAGGGAATCTGCGGATGGTGCCAGGGACCGTACACCGTAATAAGAAACGCCGAAGATGCTGAAAGATTCACCGTTTCTCCGGAAAAAGAAGTGTGTGTAGTGTCACAGACGACATTTAATTACAACAAATTTCAAGAATTAGTTGAAATTCTCCGCAAAAAGAGTTATGATAATAATGTTTTAAATATTTTAAATATTTTAAACACTATTTGTAATGCTACCGAAGAACGGCAGAAAGAAGCTAAAGCGATAGCCGGAGAGGTAGACACTATGCTGGTCGTAGGTGGCCGACATAGTTCCAATACTCAAAAGCTGTTTGAAATATGTAAAAAGGAATGTGGAAATACTTACTATATACAAACACCTGTAGACTTGGATTCTGAAATGTTCCAATGCAGTAGTTATGTAGGTATTACAGCAGGGGCTTCCACCCCAAAGAAAATTATTGAGGAGGTTCAAGAACATGTCAGAGTTAAGTTTTGAACAGATGCTGGAAGATTCCGTAAAAACAATCAGAAATGGAGAGATCGTACAGGGTACCGTCATCGATGTTAAAGATGATGAGATCATCCTGAATATCGGCTATAAAGCAGACGGTATCATCACAAAGAACGAGTACACAAACGATTCAAGCGTTGTGCTTACAGACGTTGTTAAACCTGGCGATACCATGGAAGCAAAGGTTCTCAAAGTAAATGACGGAGAGGGACAGGTTACACTTACCTACAAACGTCTTGCTGCAGAGAAAGGAAACAAACGTCTTGAGGAGGCATTCGAGAACCAGGAGGTTCTGAAAGCTCCTGTAACACAGGTACTTGACGGTGGTCTTTGTGTCAATGTTGAGGAAGCAAGAGTATTCATTCCTGCAAGCCTTGTATCTGACACATATGAGAAAGATCTTTCCAAATATGCAGATCAGGAGATTGAGTTCGTTATCACAGAGTTCAACCCAAGAAGACGCCGTATCATCGGTAACCGTAAACAGCTTCTTCTTGCTGAGAAGGCTGAGAAACAGAAAGAGCTTCTTGCTAAGATCAACGTAGGCGATAAAGTTGAGGGTGTTGTTAAGAATGTTACAGATTTCGGTGCATTCATCGACCTCGGCGGAGCAGACGGACTTCTTCACATCTCTGAGATGTCCTGGGGCAGAGTAGAGAACCCGAAGAAGGTATTCAACGTAGGTGATAAAGTTACAGTTCTTATCAAAGATATCAACGGAGACAAGATCGCACTTTCCCTTAAATTCCCGGAGGAGAACCCATGGCTTACAGCTGCTGAGGACTTCGCAGTAGGAAACGTAGTAAAGGGTAAAGTTGCACGTATGACAGATTTCGGTGCATTTGTTGAGCTTGCACCTGGAGTAGATGCACTTCTTCATGTATCTCAGATCTCCAGAGAGCATGTTGCTAAACCATCTGATGTACTTTCCATCGGTCAGGAGATCGAGGCTAAGGTTGTTGATTTCAATGGCGAAGACAGAAAGATCAGCCTCAGCATGAAAGCACTTGAGGATAATTCTGCAGAGCAGACAGAGGAGTAATTTCTCAGAAGCTGTACAGCAATTGATCATTTTGAATTTCAGAGGCCGTCACAATAACTGTGACGGCCTTTTTTAAGCGAGTCCTTCGAGAAGGGCTCGCTTTTGCTGTATAGCAGAAAAATATTATTTAAGAACAGATAGATAATATGGCAGACAGTGTTTCAGATAGGTTTTCTGTTTTAAAGGATCCTGTATGAAATCATCTGTTACAGGAAACCAGGTGTAACAGTTTTCTTTTTTAGCAGGTCTTCGGAGTTTTTTGTCCATACAGGCACTTAAGGTTTTGGGTATGGCAGTGTCTTCGGAAGGGATGTAATCGTAATCTTTATAATTGGAATAATATTGCTTTAAACGTCCATTTTGAAGCTTCACAAGAAGACGGACACGGTTATTCTGTCCGATTATGTAGAATTCTTCACTATGATTTGAAAATTTAACAGGCAGATCGTAATAAATTTTAAGTGTAAAGGTCAATTGATCGTCTTGAATTTCACAATCCAGTGTTTCGTAATCTTCATTAAAAAGAGCAAGATAGGATAGCATGGAGAATATTTTCCCAAGGCCAAGAAGATCTTCTTGGTTGTGTCCCATAACGATCTCTGCTGCTTCCGGTTTCTTTCCGGAAGCGAATTGTTTGTAAAGGCGGATGCAGGCACCCCCATCACAGTAGTTCCGTTCAGTGATACCGAGAAATGATTCCATAGAAGGCTGATTCATCCGTGAAAGCTTCAGAAGTCCCTTGAGCGGCTTTAGCTCCCGGTAAAGGTCTATGGAAGGTAGCTTTGCAAAAGGGGAAGGCAGTCCGTGGATCTGATATCGTGCATCCAGATAAGGCTGGTCAAAGCTGTCACCGTTATACTGGATCGTACATGAAAAATCCTGAAGGAATCCAGAAAATGTTTTCAGAAGTTCAGGTTCTTCCTCTTCGTTTTCGATCATCCACTGATACATCTGCCAGTTATTTTCTTCGTAAGCTACAGCACCGATCAGATACAGAAAAGTGGAATTTCGTGATAGTCCTGTAGTTTCAATGTCATAGAAAAGCGGCACAAAATGCTCTGAAAAGCCATGGTTTTTAGTCAATTTTTTAACAGTCTCAAAGTCTGGAAACCCTTGTAAAATCGGCATTTTTTTAACGATCATGTTAATTTTCTCCTTTATAAATTGTATCTGATTATACACAAAAAAATTGCTTTTCAATAGTGCAATTTAAAGTGAAATGAGTTATAGTTATTAGTAGAGTTGATGATAAAAAACAGGAAATGGTACTGGATTTATGTGGGGATTGACAGTGAAAAAATGACTATTATCGCTTCATAAATTAGTTATTCATTTATAGCTTTTTATGAGCTGGTGAATATCTTCTATTGAAGTATATCACAGGATCGTATCTGGATTCAATCTTTCATACATGTCCTGCTCAGAGCAGAAGTTACTTTGTTACTGTTCACTGGTAATGTTTCGCAAGGTGTTTTATGTGAGCGAAATATATCTTGTTTATCTTGGATGAAATGAGAAAAAATCAGAAATACAGAATCAACTTTAAAAATGAGTATGTGCGCAACGCAGAAATACCATGTACATGTACTTGTAAAAAATAAAGGAGGAGATGAGATCTATGGCATTTTTAACCTTCAGGGGTGGCATCCATCCTTATGACGGCAAAGATTTGTCAAAAAACTGTCCTGTTGAGAAGTATCTGCCGAAAGGAGATCTGGCAATTCTTGTTTCTCAGCACATCGGAGCTCCGGCCAAGCCCATCGTAAAAAAAGGTGATCATGTGCTTGCAGGACAGAAAATCGCAGAAGCAGGAGGATTTGTTTCCGCACCGATACATTCATCTGTATCAGGAACTGTAAAGGGAATCGAGAAGCGCCTGACTGCAGTAGGCGCCATGGGGGATGCGATCATCATTGAAAATGACGGTCTGTATGAATCTGTGGAATATACGCCTGCCAAACTGTCTGACCTTTCCAAGGAAGACATCCTGAAAAGAATCCAGGAAGGCGGAGTTGTAGGACAGGGTGGCGCAGGTTTCCCGACACACGTAAAACTTTCACCAAAGGAACCGGACAAGATCGACCATATCCTGGTAAACGGCGCCGAATGTGAGCCTTACATCACAAGTGATTATCGCAGAATGATGGAAGAACCGGAAAGCGTTGTCGGCGGACTAGAAGTAATCCTGAAAGCTTTCCCGAAAGCAGTGGGATGCATCTGTATTGAGGACAACAAACCGGATTGTATTGCCAAGATGAAAGAAGCCATCAAAGGCAAAGAACGCATGGAAGTAAAAGAACTCAAGACCAAATACCCGCAGGGTGGTGAGCGTACATTGATCTATGCGGTAACAGGCAGAGAGATCAATTCTACCATGCTTCCGGCAGACGTAGGATGCGTGGTTGATAACGTGGAAACCGTTACTTCTGTTTATAAAGCAGTAATCCAGGGACAGCCGGTTATCAGCCGTAATGTCACAGTGACCGGAGACGGTATCCGCACACCGAAGAACTTTTCCGTTCTTACAGGAACAGATCTGTCTGAACTGGTAGATGCTGCAGGCGGACTGAAGGAAAAGATCGCGAAAGCAATCTCCGGCGGACCGATGATGGGATTTGCTCTGTATGATCTTCATATTCCATGTACGAAGACAACTTCTTCCCTGCTTTTCCTGGAGCGTGACGCAGTCTCCGAGGCGAAGCAGATCCAGACTGCATGTATCAATTGCGGACGTTGCGTAAGCGTCTGTCCAGGCCATGTGGTTCCTGCCCGTCTTGCAACTCTTGCAGAACACGGTGATATGGCAGGATTCGAAAAGATGGATGGTATGGAATGCTGCGAGTGTGGCTGCTGCAGTTACATCTGTCCTGCCAAACGACCTCTGACTCAGAGTATTAAATCTATGAGAAAAATGGTTCTTGCCGAGCGCAAGAAAAAGAAATAGGGGGAGGAATAACAATGGAACAAATGTATAATGTATCATCTAATCCCCATATCAGGGATAAAATGACCACCAGCCGTATCATGCAGCTGGTAGTGATCGCACTTCTGCCGACAACACTTTTTGGTATCTGGAACTTTGGAGTGCATGCACTCCTTGTAGTGCTGGCAACGGTTGCATCCAGTGTGTTTTTTGAATGGCTGTATGACCGACTGATGCATAAAAAAAATACAACTACTGATTTCAGTGCAGTTGTAACAGGACTTCTGCTTGCGCTGAACATGCCGCCCCAGATCCCGATCTGGATGCCGATCCTTGGCAGTGCTTTTGCGATCATTGTTGTAAAACAGCTGTTCGGTGGACTTGGACAGAACTTTATGAACCCGGCTCTTGCAGGAAGATGCTTCCTTATGATCTCTTTTGCCGGAAAAATGACTAACTTTGCAGTTTCCAAAAGCTCTCATGCTGTTGTAGATGCAGTTACACAGGCAACACCTCTGGCAGCACTTAAAAACCAGGGATTCATTGAGGGAACTTCTATTCCTGTAAAGAATCTGTTCCTTGGTAATATCCAGGGTACTATCGGTGAGACTTCTGCTCTGGCGATCCTCATCGGTGCAGTGATCCTTCTTGCATTCAAGATCATTGATCTGAAGGTACCTCTTACATATATCGGAAGTTTTGCAGTATTTGTCATTTTCTATATGCTGGGAACAGGCAAAGGTTTTGATGTAAACTATCTTTTCAGCCATATCTTTGGAGGCGGTCTGATGCTTGGAGCCTGGTTTATGGCAACAGATTATGTGACAACTCCGATCACTCCGAAAGGTCAGCTGGTATATGGCTGCTGCCTCGGTATCGTAACAGCAGTATTCCGTCTCTTTGGCGGTTCCGCAGAGGGCGTTTCCTATGCGATCATTTTCTGTAATCTTCTGGTTCCGCTTATTGAAAAAGTAACAAAACCGGTTGCTTTTGGAAAAGGAGGCAAGAAATAATGGGTAAGATTATCAAAAATACATTGATCCTTACGATCATTACAGTTGTTGCCGGACTTGGCCTTGGACTGGTTTACGAAGTTACCAAAGAACCCATCGCAAGAACCGAAGAACAGGCAAAAAAAGAAGCATGGCAGACTGTATTCAGTGATGTAAGCCTGGAAGACTTTAAAGCTGTAGATGTAGACAAGGAAGCAGCAGATAAAACAGCAGCAGATCTTGGGATCAAGGCAACCGTAGATGAAGTCTGTGAAGCAGCAGATGAAGGCTATGTGGTAACTGTAACCGATAAAGAGGGTTACGGCGGTGATATCCAGATCACAGTTGGTGTAACAAAGGATGGTACCGTCAGCGGCGTTTCCATTCTTTCCATCAGTGAGACTGCCGGACTTGGAATGCGTGCTACAGAAGCGAAGTTCCAGGAACAGTATGTTGGAAAGAATACCGATAAATTCTATGTATCCAAGGACGGCGGCGAGGGTGAGCCTATTGATGCCATCAGCGGTGCGACCATTACATCCAGAGCTTTTACCGGTGCAGTCAATACAGCTATCGGCTATTGCAAAAACGCATTTTAGGAGGGTAGTTGAATATGAATAATTGTGGTGAAAGATTAAAAAACGGTATTATTACCGAAAATCCGATTTTTGTTCTGATGCTTGGTATGTGTCCTACTCTTGCGGTAACGACTTCTGCTATCAATGGTATTGGTATGGGACTTTCCACAACCGTAGTTCTGGTTATGTCAAACATGCTGATCTCCATGCTGCGTAAGATTATCCCGGATTCCGTCAGAATGCCGGCCTTTATCGTAGTTGTAGCATCTTTTGTAACCATTGTACAGTTTCTGATGGAGGGCTTTACTCCTTCTCTTTATGATTCACTTGGAATTTATATTCCACTGATCGTTGTTAACTGTATCATTCTGGGACGTGCAGAGAGTTATGCTTCCAAGAATCCTGTCCTTCCGTCTATCTTTGACGGACTTGGAATGGGCCTTGGCTTTACAGTGGGCCTGGTTGCTATCGGTCTTGTAAGAGAGATCCTGGGTTCCGGAAAAGCTTTCGGAGCACAGATCATTCCGGCTGCTGACGCAGCTACCGGCGCTGCAGGCTATACCCCGATCACTATCTTTATCCTTGCACCTGGAGCATTTCTGGTTCTTGCCGGACTTGCAGCGATCCAGAACAAAGTAAAGATCAACATGGCAAAGAAGGGCAAAGATGTTTCCAAGATCCAGTCCGGCTGCGGTTCCAACTGTGCAACCTGCGGCGGATGCCCTTCTGAAAAAGAATAAAGGGGGAATAGAATATGGCAAGCTTAATGTTAATTGCTATTGGTTCTGCACTTTGCAGTAACGTTGTATTAAGCCAGTTCCTTGGAATCTGTTCTTTCCTGGGCGTTTCCAAGAAAACTGAAACAGCAGCCGGCATGGGTGGAGCGGTTGTATTTGTCATCACGATCGCATCTTTTGTTGCTTCGCTGTTATATAAATTTATTCTGGTACCAACACATTTTGAGTATCTGAAAACAATCGTATTTATCCTTGTTATCGCGGCACTGGTACAGATCGTAGAAATGTTTCTCAAGAAATTTGTACCATCCCTTTACAAGGCACTTGGTGTATACCTTCCTCTGATCACAACAAACTGTGCAGTTCTTGGTGTAGCACTGAACAATGTTAAATATGAATACAGCATTCTTGAAAGCGTTGTCAACGGATTTGCCACAGGTGTAGGTTACCTGATCGCAATTGTATTACTTGCGGGAATCCGTGAAAAAATGGAATACAACGATATTCCGGAATCCTTCCAGGGTATGCCGATCGTTCTGCTTACGGCAGCACTGATGGCTATTGCATTCTTTGGATTCTCCGGAATCGTATAGGAGGAAGAAGAGCATGAGTATAACAGGAATTATTATGGCTGCAGTCATTGTCGGCGGTACTGGTTTATTCATTGGTATCTTCCTTGGACTTGCAGATAAGAAATTAACCGTAAAGGTAGATGAAAAAGAAGAAGCCATTCTTGGTGTTCTTCCTGGAAATAACTGTGGCGGCTGTGGCTATCCGGGATGTTCCGGACTTGCTGCCGCAATCGCAAAAGGCGAAGCTCCTGTAGATCAGTGTCCAGTTGGCGGCGCTCCGGTTGCAGCCAAGATCGGTGCGATCATGGGACAGGAAGTAAAAGAAACCGCACGTCAGGTTGCTTTTGTAAAATGTGCGGGAACCTGTGATAAGACAACTGTGAAATATGAGTACACAGGTGTGGAAGACTGCGAGATGATGGCCTTCATCCCAGGCAGCGGCGCAAAAAACTGTACATATGGATGTATGGGATTTGGAAGCTGTGTAAAGGCCTGTCCGTTTGATGCCATTCATGTAGTGAACGGTATTGCGGTAGTAGACCAGGAAGCATGTAAGGCCTGTGGCAAATGTGTTGCCAAATGTCCGCGTCACCTGATCGAACTTGTACCATATGACAAACAGATTCGTGTAGCCTGTGGCTCCCATGCTAAAGGTAAAGCAGTTACAACTGCCTGCGAGCTTGGCTGTATCGGCTGTAAAAAATGTGAGAAGAACTGTCCGTCAGAGGCAATCACAGTTACTGATTTCTGTGCACACATTGATTATGACAAATGTACAGGATGCGGTAAATGTAAGGAAGTCTGCCCGAGACATGTAATACTGTAAAAAATTCAGAGAAGGTTGTCTGTCCGGAATATATTTTCCAGATATGGCAACCTTCTTTTTTGCAGGAAATTCAAAAATGGAATTTGTTATAGAAATTGTTAATATGACAACATTCTTGACATGTAATGGATACAATGATATCATTATTTAGATAATAGTCAAATTGTTGAAGGTAAAAGAAGATGTATGGTAAGAAATATAAATGATACTATCTAAGCTAATATTTTACACTGGGACTGTAGCTGTTTATGTGAATAGTATAGAGTCACAGTGTATTTTTATGACAATTATTAATTTTTATTGAATGTGGATAGAGTAGAATTGTTTTCGTTGGGAGAAAGTATGGGAAAAGTAAATTTAGATAATAAAAATATTTTGGTAACAGGAGCAGCTGGATTTATTGGTTCGAATCTCATAAAAAGGATTTACAGAGAAGTCCCATTGGCTAGTATAATTGGAATCGATAATATGAATGATTATTACGACGTGAGATTGAAGGAATTTCGTCTGAAAGAGTTATCTGAGTATAAAACATTTACTTTTGTTAAAGGTAATATTGCAGATAAGAAATTGATAGAGGAAATTTTTGAAAAATATAGACCATCCGTTGTAGTTAACCTTGCGGCACAGGCAGGGGTACGTTATTCGATAACTAATCCAGATGCATATATAGAATCAAATCTGATAGGTTTTTATAATATTCTTGAGGCCTGCCGTCATTCTTACGATGCAGGCAGAGAAGGTGTTGCACATTTTGTATATGCCAGTTCATCCAGCGTATATGGATCGAATAAAAAAGTTCCATATAGTACAGAGGATAAGGTTGACAATCCGGTAAGCCTTTATGCCGCTACAAAGAAAAGTGATGAGTTAATGGCACATGCATATGCTAAACTCTATAATATTCCATCTACAGGACTTAGATTCTTTACTGTTTATGGTCCTGCTGGTCGTCCGGATATGGCATATTTTGGATTTACGAATAAATTGAAAAATAATGAAAAAATCCGTATTTTCAATTATGGAAACTGCAAACGGGATTTTACTTATATTGATGATATTGTTGAAGGTGTAATCCGTGTTATGAAAAAAGCACCGGACAGAAAAACAGGAAAAGATGGACTACCTGTACCGCCGTACAGAGTTTATAATATTGGAAAGGGTACACCGGAAAATCTGCTGGATTTTGTGCAGATATTAAGCGAGGAATTAATTAGAGCCCAAATTCTTCCCAAAGATTATGATTTCGAAGCACATAAAGAACTGGTGCCGATGCAGCCGGGGGATGTGCCTATAACTTATGCAGATACCAGTGCGTTGGAAAAGGATTTTGAATATAAACCGGGTACAGACCTACGTAAAGGATTGCGGGAATTTGCAGAATGGTATGCGGATTTTTATAAGTAAGAAAGGCGGAATACGGAGTGAGAATATTATTAGTTAATTATCGATATTTTATTTCAGGTGGTCCTGAGAAATATATGTTTAACATAAAAACAATGCTTGAAAATCAGGGACATGAAGTTATTCCTTTTTCTATACATTCAAATAAAAATGTTGCAACAGAATATTCAAAATATTTTGTTGAACCGATTGGCGGCAGGGATGCAATTTATTTCGAGGAAGTAAAAAAAACACCGAGATCTATCTGGCAGATGCTTACACGGAGCATCTATTCGAAGGAAGTTGAAAAAGCGATAAAAAGAGAAATTGATGATGTAAAACCAGATCTGGTGTATATCATTCACTTTGTTAATAAACTTTCTCCCAGTGTAATCAGGGGGGCCAGGAAGAAAGGAATTCCGGTAGTTTTGAGACTATCCGATTATTTCCTTTTGTGTCCTCGATTTGATTTTATGTATGAAAAAAGAGTATGCGAGGAGTGTCTGACTAAAGGATATAGAAGCTGTATAAAGAAAAGATGTGTGAAAGGTTCACTGTTTGCATCTGTTGTAAGAGTTTTTTCTATGAAGTTCCACAAGCTGATTCATGTATATGATGGAGTTTATGCTTTTATAACACCGTCAGAATTTTTGAAACAGAAATTATCAGCAAATGGTTTTGAAGAAGAAAAGATCCACTGTATTCCTACTTTCACAGCGAGCAAAACCAAAGTGGGAGAACCTCAAATAGGTTCTTATGGTTTGTATTTTGGCCGTATTACAGAAGAAAAAGGTGTTGAAACCGTTGTCCAGGCCTATGAAAAGCTCCAGAAATATACAGTTAAAATTATGGGAGATGATACAACAGAGGAAGCAATACGTCTCAAAAGATATATAAAAGAACATAAAATTAAAAATATTGAATTTCTTGGATTTAAGAGCGGAGAAGAATTAGAAGATATTATCAAAGGTGCAAGATTTACATTAATTCCATCAATTTGGTATGATAATCTGCCCAACACAGCGTTGGAGTCATTTCAATATTCAAAGCCGGTTATCGCAAGCAACATAGGAAGTCTCCCGGAACTGGTTGTTGACGGGGAAAATGGCTATTTGTTTAAGCCTGCTGATGCAGAAGATCTTATTAAAAACATAAAATTATTGGATGATGATACGGTAGTTGAAAAAATGGGAGCAGCCAGCAGAAGAAGACTGGAGAGCAGATTTTCGCCGGAAACACATTACGAGGCTTTGATGAAAGTTTTTTCGGAGGCTGTAAAAAATAATAAGTAAATTTTGATTGCTGAAAAGAAAGGATATTTGCTCCAATGAAAACAATTGCGTTTTTTGTACCTCAATATCATAGAATCCCGTTGAATGATAAATATTGGGGAAAAGGGTTTACGGAATGGGTCAATGTAAAAAATGCAAAACCACTTTTTGAAGGTCATGTTCAGCCCAAAATTCCTTTGAATAATAATTATTATGATCTATTAAAAAGAGAAACAAAAATCTGGCAGAAAGATTTGGCCCAAAAATATGGTATTTATGGATTTTGTTATTATCATTACTGGTTTAATGGCAAAATGCTCCTGGAAAAGCCATGTGAGCAGATTTTAGCTGACAAAGAAATAGATCTTCCATTTTGTTTTTGCTGGGCAAATGAGGCGTGGTCAATGGAGTGGACTGGAAAAAAGACGGTTATTATGCCTCAGTTTTACGGTGACAGAAAAGAATGGAAAGAACATTGGGATTATTTATTGCCTTTTCTCAGAGATGAAAGATATATAAAAGAAGATGGAAAACCGTTGATTGTCATCTATCGTCCAGAGTCGATCCCATGTCTTACGGAAATGCTTAAATATTGGAGGAAACTTGCAGAAGAGGAAGGTTTTCCAGGTCTGTATTTTGCAAGTCAGAGTGCAGAATTCAATTTGGATAAATCATTAGATCATAGCGAAATAGATTTTGAAATCGAATATGAGCCCCAGACATCGAGAAAAAAAATGGCTAATAAAAAGTTGGAGGGCTTAAAAGAAATTCGACGTAAATTTATGCGTTTTTGTGAAAGAAAATTTGGATGGGATCTACGCAGATATGGGCAGAGCACTTTTAATAAGATAGCTGGTTTAACGCGGCCGGATTACGATGCTACATGGAATAATATATTAACACGAAAGCCGGAAAATGAAAAATCTGTCCCCTGCGCTTTTGTGAACTGGGATAATAGTCCAAGATATCATGAAAGAGGTCAGGTTTACATAGGAGCGACACCACAGAAATTTAAAAAATATTTTTCAAAATTAGTGAAAAGGACCCGGGAAACTTACAAAAAAGATTTTATGTTTTTGTTTGCGTGGAATGAATGGGGAGAGGGAGGATATCTCGAACCAGATGAAGAAAATCAGTATGGATATCTGGAAGCTGTCAGAAGTGCACTTATAGAAAACGGAGAATTTCCGGATTGATCTATTTAGATCAGATTAAAAAATGTAAAAGGACAAGATATTGATGAAATCATTATTTAAAAATTCTTTATACAATATCATTTACAAACTTTTCATGATAATTTTTCCGCTTATTTCTTCAGCCTATGTCTCCAGAATTTTGTTACCAATGGGAGTCGGAAAAGTTGCGTATGCCCAAAATATTGCATCTTATTTTATTACAGCTGCGTCACTTGGTGTAGGTAACTATGGAATACGAGAAATCGGGAAAAAGCAGAAGAATAAAGAGGAATATTCGAAGACGGTTGTGGAATTGTTAATAATAACATTATTTTCTACACTTATTTGCTCTGCTTTTTATTATGGAATGGTATCTACTTTACCGTATTTTCAGAATAGTAAAATGCTTTATTATGTAGTTGGAATACAATTACTTCTGACTGCTGCTAATGTTGACTGGTTTTACCAGGGAATGGAAGAATATAAATATATTACTGTTAGAAGTTTAATAGTAAAAATTCTAACATTATTAGGTATTTTTGTATTTGTAAAGAAACAAGATGACACCATTGCGTATGCGCTCTTTAGCAGTATTGCTTTAGCTGGAAATAATATTATTAATGTTATTCATCTGAGAAAGTATTTGACTTTGGATGATGTGAAACATATAGAGCTTGCGAAACATATAAAACCATTGTTTATTTTGTTGTCAACAGGATTTGCTGTAGAATTATATACGAAGCTAGATACCACAACATTAGGAATAATGACATCAGAAGAATATGTGGGTTATTATAATTATGCAACAAAAATATCGTCAATTGTTGTTGGACTGGCCGCTTCAGTAAGTACAATTTTACTTCCGCGTTTCAGCTTATATAGAGAACAGAATAAAATGGAAGAGTTAAAAAAAACTATTGAAAATGCACAGGCAGGGCTTCTTTATTTATCAATACCTGCATGTGTTGGGCTAGCTTTGCTATCAAAATATATAATTATTTTTTTGTTTGGAGCTGATTTTTTGCCAGCAGTTTTAACGGTTCAGATTTTGACAATTTTAGTAGTTATTAAATCTATTGGTAATCTCTATGGGGTTCAGATTCTGGTTGCCTTTGGAAAAGAGAAAATACTTTTTTATACGACTGTTTTAGGTGCAATATCAAATATAATTATGAATCTAATACTGATACCGGCCTTTCGACAAAACGGTGCGGCAATTGCATCTGTAATAAGTGAATTTGTTGTATGTCTATATCAGTTTACGGCTGCACAGAAATTAGTGCATACAAAATTTGATAAGATGGATATTCTGAAGATTTTGTTGGCTTCTACAGGAATGGCAATTATCGTAATATTGGTAGAAACTGTATTAAAAAATGAGATTATAGTTATTATCTTGTCATGCATACTGGGAGTTTTATTTTACACAATAACAACAGTTATGATGAAGGTGAAAACAGCGGGAATGTTTGTGGGAATTTTAAAGTCACGCATAGGTTTAGAATAAATATGATGTAGGTGTACATTATTTCCAATTAACAGGAGAAATAATAAAATGAAAAATTCTAAAATAACAGTTTTATTTTGTTTTCATGATGGAAATAAAAATAATGGAGGAAATCGCTCGCTTATAGATGTCATAGATAATTTATTGGAAAAGAAAAATATAGAAATATTGGCAGCTTTTCCTGTAAAAGAAGGGTCTGCAATTGAATATCTGAAATCTAAAAATGTTTATATAGTTCCATTTTGCTATGGAAGATGGGATTATCATATGGAAGATTATACGCCTAAAAATTTATATATGATTCTAAAAACACTTAAAAGTTTTGCATATACATATGATTTTTTGTATCGAATAGACAGCGTAATAAATGAATTTCACATAAATTTGATATATACCAATACAATGGTGCTTCCGATTGGCATGCTGATAAAGAAAAAATATGGAATTCCAATGATCTGGCATATTCGGGAATTTGGTTACGAAGACCACAAACTTGGGATTATAGGTGGAGTAAATAGACTCTACAGGGGAATGAATACATATTCAGATAAAATTATAATGATTTCCAAGAGCCTGTTTGACAAATATTCAAAATATGTAAATCCAGAAAAAATGCAGGTAATATATGATGATATTTCTCCAGAATTCATTATAAACCAGCATCAGATTCTGCAGCCGAATACAAAATGTAATATTTTGATAGCCGGAACAATAAAACCTGGTAAAGGCCAAAAAGAAGCAATACAGGTAATTCAAAAAATAATAAAAAAGGGAAATCGCAATGTTCATTTGTATATTGCAGGAGAAAAGAGAGGAGAATATTATAAGGAAATACTGAAATATGTGCAAAGATATAAATTGGAAGAAAATATTCATTTTTTGGGTTATGTAACAGATATGAATTCTTTAAGGCGCCAAATGGATATTGCCCTTGTAGCTTCTTGCAGTGAAGCATTTGGAAGAGTTACCGTTGAAGCTATGCTGGCTGGAATGCTGGTAATAGGTGCTGATGTAGCCGGTACCAGTGAATTGATTTGTGATGGAGTAAATGGGATTTTATATGAAGCAGGTAATTTGGAGTCTTTAGAGAAAACGATAGAAACTGTAATTCATGATGCCGATAAAATGAGGAAAATAGCTCAGAATGGGCACATTACTGCGATTAATGACTACACCATAGGAAAATGTTCAGAAGAGATTTACAAGATTATGCAAGAACTGGTTGATGAAAAAAGTAACTTTCCGATCGAAACTATTTGACCAGATTATTGCAAGGGTCTATAATAAGGTATAAATATTCAGTATACTTCAAGGAGAACGAAATTCATGAGCAAGATTATTTTAACCGGCGACCGTCCGACGGGACGCCTTCATGTAGGTCATTATGTTGGATCACTGGCAGAGCGTGTGAAACTGCAGAATTCCGGCTTATATGACGAGATTTATATTATGATCGCAGACGCACAGGCGCTTACGGATAATGCAGAGCATCCGGAGAAAGTTCGCCAGAATATTCTTCAGGTAGCCCTGGATTACCTGGCATGTGGTCTTGATCCTGAGAAATCCAATATTTTCATTCAGTCCATGGTTCCGGAGCTGACAGAGCTGACTTTTTATTATATGAATCTGGTTACTGTAGCACGTGTGCAGCGTAATCCTACAGTTAAATCTGAGATTAAACAGCGTAATTTTGAAGCAAGTATTCCGGTAGGATTTTTCTGCTATCCAATCAGCCAGGCTGCAGATATCACAGCTTTCCGTGCAACGCATGTACCGGTAGGTGAAGATCAGCTTCCGATGCTTGAGCAGTGTAAGGAAATTGTTCATAAATTTAATACAGTTTATGGTGAGACACTGACTGAGCCGGAGATCGTTCTTTCTTCAAATAAGGCATGCTTACGTCTTCCAGGTATCGATGGAAAAGCAAAAATGAGCAAGTCTCTCGGAAACTGTATTTATCTGTCTGATGAAGCCGATGTAGTTAAGAAAAAGATTATGTCCATGTTTACCGATCCGAACCATCTTCGAGTACAGGATCCGGGACGTGTGGAAGGAAATCCGGTATTTATCTATCTGGATGCATTTAGCCGTCCGGAACATTTTGCGGAATTTCTTCCGGAATATCAGAATCTTGATGAGCTTAAGGCACACTATCAGAGAGGCGGCCTTGGCGATGTAAAAGTTAAGAAATTCCTGAATAATGTTATGCAGGCAGAGCTTGGACCGATCCGTGAGAGAAGAAAGATGTGGGAACAGCGCACCGCTGATGTGTTTGATATTCTGAAAGCTGGTACAGAAGTTGCCAGAGAAAAAGCGGCAGCAACCCTTCATGATGTTCGTTCTTCCATGCGTATCAATTATTTTGAAGATCAGGATTTCCTGAATCAGTAACAGTAAGATATTTCGAATCAACCCGGAGTTTCGTATTCCGGGTTGATTTTTTTTGAGAATTATGTTACTATTGCGTTCATATGGGAAACAGATGTTCAGTTGCTGTTTTCGGGAAGGAGCCGTTAATTTTGATTTCTTTTGTAAAAGGTACAGTAGCAGATATTGGCGAAAATTTCCTTATTATGGAAAATGGCGGACTTGGTTATGAGATCTATATGACAGGTCAGGATCTTGAGAAAGCGCACATTGGTGATGAGAAAAAAATACATACATTTCTTTATGTAAGGGAAGATATTCTTCAACTGTATGGCTTTTTTTCAAAAGATGATCTTGGCATGTTCAAATTGCTGATCGGGGTAAATGGAGTAGGACCGAAAGGCGCTTTGGGAATTCTTTCCGGAATCAGTGCGGATGAACTGCGTTTTGCGGTATTGTCCGATGATGTAAAGACAATATCCAAAGCTCCTGGAATCGGTAAAAAGACTGCACAGAAAATGATTCTGGAGTTGAAAGACAAACTGAAGCTGGAAGATGCGTTTGAGATGAAGCTTGCACATCAGCAGGAAGAAGTGGCAGCAGGAGCTTCTGATCTCAGAGATAGTCGTCAGGAAGCGGTGGAAGCCCTGGTTGCATTGGGATACAGTTCGGCAGATGCGTTGCGGGCAGTACGGAAAGTTCCTGAGGAAGTGCAGGCAGATGATGTGGAAGCGATTCTTCGGGCTGCACTGAAAAATTTTTAATGGGCATATGGCAAGGCGGAACGCAAATATCCGCGTTACATTAGGAACGGAGCATAATAAATGGAAAACAGGATCATTACAACAGACGTTACAGAAGAGGACTTTTCCCTGGAGGGAAACTTAAGGCCTCAGAGTCTGGAAGAGTATATTGGTCAGCAAAAAACAAAAGATACCCTGAAAATCTATATTGAGGCGGCGAAACAACGCCATGATTCTCTGGATCATGTATTGTTTTATGGACCTCCAGGTCTTGGAAAGACAACACTTTCCGCAATCATTGCCAATGAAATGGGAACACACATGAAAGTTACTTCCGGACCAGCTATTGAGAAACCGGGGGAAATGGCTGCAATTTTGAATAATCTTCAGGAAGGAGATGTACTGTTTGTGGACGAAATCCACAGACTGAACCGTCAGGTGGAGGAAGTTTTGTATCCGGCTATGGAGGATTTTGCCATTGATATTATGATTGGTAAGGGAGCGTCTGCCCGCTCGATCCGTCTGGATCTTCCGAAATTTACATTGGTTGGGGCGACTACCAGAGCTGGCCTTCTTTCAGCTCCCCTTCGTGATCGTTTTGGAGTAACACAGCGTCTGGAATTTTACAACAAAAAGGAACTTACCACCATTGTTCTGCGATCCGCACAGGTTCTGGGAGTAGAAATTGAACCAAATGGAGCGGCTGAAATTGCCAAGCGCTCCAGAGGAACACCAAGGCTTGCGAACCGCCTTCTGAAAAGGGTAAGAGATTTTGCCCAGGTTAAATACGATGGTGTGATTACCTATGAGGTTGCCTGTTTTGCGTTGGATCTTCTGGAGGTAGACCAGTATGGTCTTGATAAAACGGATCGCCGTATTCTGCAGACGCTGATTCTGAATTTTCAGGGTGGTCCGGTAGGACTGGAAACACTTGCGGCTTCTATTGGAGAGGATTCCGGAACATTGGAAGACGTGTATGAACCTTATCTTCTGCAGACCGGATTCCTGAACAGAACACCCCGTGGAAGGATGGCTTCTGTGCTTGCATATACCCATCTTGGATATCCCCGTCCTGATATATCGACAAAATAATAGAAAAACTTCTATACATTTTTATCGGAATCAGTTATAATGAAAGAAGTTGTGAGCTGTAAGGCTAGCAATATAGAGGAATGTTATTGTGGAAATGACCAGTAACAGATGAATTCAGGAGGCTTTACGAATGGCGGTAAAGAATACAGCACAGGTTGTTATCGATGGAAAGATTATTACTCTGGGCGGATATGAATCTGAGGAGTACTTTCAGAAGGTCGCAGCTTATATGAATAATAAGATCAGTGAACTGAGCCAGATGCCGGGATATTCCAGACAGGCCATGGAAACCAAGCACACACTGCTCAGTCTGAATATTACAGATGATTATTTTAAAGCGAAAAAACAGGCGGAGATTTTTGAACAGGATCTACAGCAGAAAGACCAGGAGATGTATGATCTGAAACATGAACTGATTTCTCTGAAAATGCAGATTGAAGAGGCAAAGAAAGCAGAACAGGAAGCTCAGGATCAGAAGAATCTTCTGGATGGCAAGGTGAAAGAACTGGAAAAAGAGCTTGACGAATTGCTCAAATAAGAATGGGGGGATTGCTTCGGTAATCCTCTTTTGTTTTCTTGAATGCTTTACGGGACAGAATTGGATTAAAAGACAGGAAATGGGGGAATATTTTGAAAAAGATGATAACAGAATTGCTTTCACCAGCAGGTTCTTATGAGAGTTTTGAAGCGGCCATAGGAGCTGGTGCAGATGCAGTGTATGTAGGAGGCCCGGCTTTTGGAGCAAGGGCTTATGCACAGAATTTTTCTCAGGAAGAACTGGTAACAGCCATTGAAACGGCACATATCCATAACCGGAAATTGTATCTTACAGTTAATACATTACTGAAAAATAGAGAACTGGAAGGTCAGCTTTTTGAGTATCTGGCACCATACTACGAAGCAGGGCTTGATGCAGTAATTGTACAGGATATGGGAGTGTTTTCTTTTATCCGTCGGAACTTTCCGGATCTGGATATTCACGCAAGTACACAGATGACTGTCACAGGCCCGGAAGGTATGAAATTCCTGGAAGAAAAAGGGGCGACCCGTGTGGTTCCGGCAAGGGAACTTTCGCTGGAAGAAATTGCAGCTATGCATCGGATAAGCCCGCTGGAAATTGAAACATTTATTCATGGAGCACTCTGTTACAGTTATTCCGGTCAGTGTCTGATGAGCAGTATCTTTGGCGGCCGAAGTGGAAACCGTGGAAGATGTGCACAGCCCTGCAGGCTTCCTTACAGCGGAACATATGATCACAGAAAATACAAAGGGGATAAAAATTTCTGTGCATTAAGCCTGAAAGATATTTGTACACTGGATATTCTTCCGGATATTCTGGAAGCAGGTGTGATGTCACTGAAAATTGAAGGCCGTATGAAACAGCCAGGTTATACCGCGGGTGTTACAGCCATGTATCGAAAATATCTGGACCTTTATCTGAGTGGAAAGAAATATTCTGTTCAGCAGGAAGACCGGAAATATCTTCTTGATCTTTTCAGCAGGGGAGGATCCTGCACCGGATATTATGATATGTATCGTGGCCCTGAGATGATGGCTTTTGCAAATGAGAAGAAATCTGGCAATATTCAGCCGGAGATCAGAAAAATAAAAGAAAAAATTCATGGGAATTTAATACTTTCTCCGGAAAGTCCTGTTATACTGGAAATAACCTGCAGGGATAAAACGGTGACAGCCATGGGCGGTGAAGTTCAGTTCGCGAAGAATCAGCCCATGGAGGAAACAAGAATCCGCCAGCAAATGGAAAAGCTTGGAAACACAGAATTTCAATGGGAGAGCCTGAAGATTGAAACAAATGGAAGAATTTTTGTTCCGGTAAAAGTTCTCAATGAAGTGCGTAGAGATGCACTGGAACAGATGAGAGAAAAACTGTCCGGATGCAGTAGAAGAAACTGTCCGGAAAAACAGACAGAAGAGCATAAAAAGAGCCATGTCTGTTCAGGATCTGAAATAAAAGAATGCCCGCTGTATGTGTCCTGTGAACGCGAAGATGTTGCGGAAGTATTTCTGAAAGAAAAGGGAATTACAGGTTTTTATTTTCCATTTGATATCATGAAGAAGTATTTTTCGCCGGAGCTTGCAAAACAGAAGGAATTATATCTTTCCACGCCACATATTCATCGAGGTCCGATTCCGGAAGAATGGGTTCAGGCAGCAGAGAGCTGGATGAGTCAGGGAATGAAGGGATTTCTGGTAAGAAATCTGGAGTCCTATGCCGCATTAAAAAAACTCGGGTACGAAGAAAAATGTGTACTGGATGCATCTATGTATACATGGAATAATCAGGCAATAGATTTCTGGAAAGAAGAAGGAATTCTTCGAAACGCGGTTCCTCTTGAACTGAATGAAGGAGAACTAAAGCATCGGGATAATACTTCCTCGGAACTTCTTCTGTACGGGTATATTCCACTGATGGTTTCCGCGCAGTGTGTGAGAAAGAATCTTTTCGGATGTACCGGGAAATGTGAAACGGTCTATCTGAAAGATCGCTATAACAGTGAATTTCCGGTAAAGTGTTGCTGTATCCCCTGGGGAAAAATTGACCCGACGAAGGCGAAATACTGTTATAATATTATATATAACAGCATTCCCTATGGACTTACAGGTGAAAAAGAACGTGTGGAAAAATTAAATCTTCAGTCTTTAAGGCTGGCATTTACCGTTGAAGCACCAACGGAAGCAAAAGCGGTTCTGGAAGAGTTTAGAAATATTTATCAGGGAAATGGAAAACCTTCCGGACGTAAATATACAAAAGGCCATTTTAAAAGAGGAGCCGAGTAAAAGTGTATGATTAACGTAATTACAGAATTATCCAAATATGTGATCCTCACGCTGATGATTGTCTATACCTTTCACTGCTTTTATATGGTATGGCGACAGGATGAGGAAGAAAAAAAAGAACTGCTTCATCAACAGCTGACTATGATTTTCTTTATTGATTTTACAGCATTTCTTGTGATCTATCTGAAGAGCATGGATTTTAAAGTCATTCTGTTTTATATTGAAATGATGTTCTTTTTTGCGACAATTCAGATTTTGTATCGGATTATCTATCGGGATGCATCGTTACTTCTTCTGAATAATATGTGCATGCTTCTGAGTGTGGGATTTATTATGCTGTGCAGACTATCCCTTCCATCTGCAAACAAGCAGCTTCTGATTGTGGCAGCAGGAAGTGCAGTATCACTTGTGATTCCCGTGATGATTCGGAAAATGAAGTTTCTGAAAGATCTTACGTGGATTTATGCAGGAATCGGTATTGTTTTGCTGGCAGCAGTTCTTGTTCTGGCAAGAACAAGTTATGGTGCAAAGCTTTCCCTTATGGGAATTCAGCCATCAGAAGTAATCAAAATTACCTTTGTATTTTTTATGGCATCGCTTCTCAGTACGAGGGTGGATTTCCGAAAAGTCGTACTGGCCACAGTTGTTGCGGTGATTCATGTAGGAATTCTGGTTCTTTCCAGAGATCTGGGAAGTGCCGTAATCTTTTTTGTTACCTATCTTGTGCTGATTTATGTTGCAACCAGAAATCCGGGATATATGTTTCTGGGACTTGGCGGAGGCTGTGTAGGAGCTGTGATTGCATACCATCTTTTTGGACATGTCCGCCAGCGAGTCAGCGCATGGAAAGATCCAATGGCGGTTTATCAGAATGAAGGTTATCAGATTGTACAGTCATTATTTGCAATTGGAACCGGCGGATGGTTTGGAATGGGACTTTGCCAGGGATCTCCGGAAAAAATTCCGGTTGTAAAGAACGACTTTATTTTTAGCGCGATCTGTGAGGAACTGGGAGGGATTTTTGCGATCTGCCTTATTCTGGTGTGTACCAGCTTTTTCCTCATGATAGTTACCATTGCACTGAAAATCCGGAACCCGTTTTATAAGCTGATAGCACTGGGACTGGGAACAGAATATGCTTTTCAGGTATTTCTGACTATTGGTGGAGCAACCAAGTTTATTCCGATGACAGGTGTTACTCTTCCTCTGGTAAGTTACGGAGGCAGTTCTGTTATGTGTACCATCCTGATGCTGGCAATTATTCAGGGACTTTATATTCTGAGGGAAGATGAGGACGAGGAAATTGAGACGCAGCGAAAAGAAACGTTTGAAAGAAGAGGAAAGAGAGCGACGCCTGAGAGAACGGGACGCCGCCAGGCTCCGTAGGAGGAAGAACCGACCGTTCACCTTTGTATCGGCATTCTTCATACTGATTTTTGTCAGTCTGATTGGGTATCTGATCTATTTTGATGCCATAAAAAGTGAAGATTTTATAAACAGTCCGTATAATACCAGACAGGATACATTTTCAGATCGGGTAGTCCGTGGAAGTATTCAGTCTTCGGATGGAGAAATTCTGGCACAGACCAATGTATACGAAGATGGTACGGAGGAACGGACGTATCCTTTTGCCAATATTTTTGCACATGCGGTCGGTTATGATACCAATGGTAAAAGTGGACTGGAATCAGAAGCGAATTTTCAGCTTCTGACTTCGCATTCTTTTTTTCTGGAACAGATGAAGAATGAATTTTTAGGGAAAAAGAATCAGGGAGATACGGTGATATCCAGTTTGAGTGCAGATCTTCAGACGACTGCCTATAATTCTCTGGGAGATCGAAGAGGTGCCGTAGTTGTGTTGGAACCGTCGACCGGAAGAATTCTTGCTATGGTGAGCAAGCCGGACTTTGATCCGAATACCATAGCACAGAACTGGGATAGCCTCGTTAATGACGAGAATAACAGTAGCCTTCTTAACCGTGCCACAAATGGAGCATATCCTCCTGGATCTACATTTAAAGTTGTCACAGCGCTGGATTATTTTCGGCAAAAAGGTTCCCTGGAAGGATATTCTTATCTGTGTCAGGGCAGTATTACAGTAGATGATCATACGATTCAGTGCTACAATGGCGCGGTTCATGGACAGGAAGATTTTTATTCGGCATTTGCCCATTCCTGTAACTGTGCATTTGCGGATATGGGGCTGAGCCTTGGCAACAGTTCTCTACGCAGTACGGCAGAAGATCTGCTTTTTAATAAAGCACTTCCCCTGAATTCCTATAAAACCAGCCGTTTTACGCTGGATAAAAATTCTCCGAATGCACTTGTGATGCAGACTTCTATTGGACAGGGCAATACGCTTGTATCACCTATGCACATGGCGCTGATTACAAGTGCCATTGCCAATGACGGTGTACTGATGAAACCGACCATGATTGATAAGATTGTGAATAATTCCGGAGATACCGTTAGGGAAACAGAAAAAACAGAGTATAAACGTTTAATGACAAGCAATGAGGCGAATATTCTCGGAAAGCTGATGAAGAACGTTGTTGAGAATGGTACAGCATCCGCACTGAATGGACGTGGATATACAGTTGCAGGAAAAACAGGTTCTGCAGAGTTTGATGAAAATGGCTCCAGTCATTCCTGGTTTATCGGATATTCGAATGTGGATGATCCGGATATTGCGGTTGCCGTAATTGTTGAGAATGGTGGAACCGGAAGTGAGGCAGCTGTTCCAATTGCTGGAGATATATTTGATGCATATTATTTTGATTAAGTTGCTAAAATTGAAACAGTATCTGCTTCTTGCCCCTTGCTTATAAGTGAAAAAAGAGGTATACTGTAGTCAGTGCAAAAGACACACGCATTACAGGAGGATTGCAATATGATAGAAGCAACAAGCTGTGGCGGTGTGGTAATTCATCGGGGTAAGATCCTGGCATTGTATAAATCCTACAGGAACCGTTATGAAGGATGGGTGCTTCCGAAAGGAACTGTAGAAAAAGGAGAGACTTTTGAACAGACTGCTTTACGTGAAGTGAAGGAAGAGGCAGGTGTCAGAGCTTCGATTGTGAAATATATCGGAAAGAGCCAGTATAATTTCACAGTTCCGGAGGACGTGGTAATGAAAGAGGTACACTGGTATCTCATGATAGCTGATAATTATCATAGCAAACCCCAGCGTGAGGAATATTTTGTAGATTCTGGATACTATAAGTTTCATGAGATTTATCATCTTCTTCGTTTTTCCAACGAGAAGCATATTGTGGAACAGGCATATCAGGAGTATCTGGAGATGCGGAGTGAAGGCGTCTGGGCGAAACAGCAAAAGTATTTTTAGCAACAGGACAGGGCTGTGTTTTTACGCAGCCCTGTTTGACATATGGAGGTGATCGCAGGGTGCTGAAATGGATGAAAAATTATTATATTGGAGACGGTGTAAAAAATCCAACCAGAGTGAGAGCACGGATCACTGCCGGAAAATGTGTTCCGGACATTTATATTGTTACATTATCAGACAATCCTGGAAACATTCTGGAAATCCTTCCTGCGGTTACACTGGTACAACGGGGAGCCAGGGCAATCTGTCCGTTGATTATTGGTATGGCCAAAGGAAAAGACGAGGCAATTCAGATGGTACGGGATGTCGTTGAGCAGGTTTATAAAGAAACCGGAGACTTTAAAATAAAAGAATATCTGAAGAACAGGTGAATGAATGCTGCACATATTATGGCTCATACTAAAAGTGATATTGATACTTCTGGGGATTGTTATCGGTCTGATACTTCTAGGCGCATTGCTCCTTTTATTTTGTCCTGTCAGATACCGAGGAAAGGTAAAAAAGGAACGGACAGAAGGGATCAGAGAGATAGAGGCTTTTGGAGAGATAAGCTGGTTGTTTCACGGGATTTCTGTCAAAGCATTTTGGCAGGGAGGAAGCCCTGAAACAGAAATTTATGTTTTGGGAATACCATTGTCGAAGCTGAAAGCGTTTAGAGACAGAAGAAAGAAAAAACCACAAACTTCATTAGAAAAGACAGAATTTCAGAATGCAGAAAAGAAAAGGGAATCTCCTGTAATTATAATAGAAGAGAATTCTTCGGTGGAATCTGAGGAAGGTACACAGCAGACGGATATCCCGGTCTGCCAGGAAGAGAAGCCAGACATGCCGAAAGAAGGGACGGAATATAATATCCAGGATTCAGTGGAAGAATCCAGTCGGATACCGCTGGCAGACGAAATAAAAAAAGATGAAAAAAAATCCCGGAAAAGTATTTCTGGCTTAATTTCGGGAATTGTGGAAAAAATAAAAAAAGCAGGAAGAGCACTCCGTAAACGGATTTGTAGTGTTATAGAATTTCCTGGAAAGATTCAGAAAAAGATCCGGAATTTCGCATTAACAATCAGAAAATTCTGTGATAAGATAAAAAGGTGGAGAGATTTTATAAATCATCCACGAACAAGAGCAGCGATTTCTCTTGTATGGAAAGATGCCAAAAAACTGCTGCGCCATATATTTCCTACCAAAGTTACAGGTATGATTACATTTGGATGCGAAGATCCTGCGGTTACAGGCACCGTGTTAGCTGTAATGGGAATGACGATACCTTTTCACAAGAATAAAGTAACCGTAAAACCTCTTTTTGACGGGGAAAACATTCTGGAAGGGGAGATTATGCTGAAAGGCCGGATATACGGCGTGATACTTTTAAAGACGGCAGTAGAACTTTATTTCAATAAAAATATCAAATACGTCATCCACAGGTGGAGACATAAGGAGGTAAAACATGGAGAAAGAGAATAATTTCAAGGATACCGTGAACTCATTGTTTAAAGGAATGGATGGTTTTGTATCTGCCAAAACTGTTGTAGGAGATGCTATTCATGTAGGTGATACGATTATCCTTCCTCTTGTCGATGTATCTTTCGGTGTAGGTGCCGGAGCCTTTGAGGGAGACAAGAAGAACAACGGAGGTGGGGGACTCGCCGGAAAAATGACTCCCTGTGCAGTACTTGTGATCCAGAATGGAACTACCAAACTTGTGAATGTGAAGAATCAGGATGGACTTACCAAGGTTCTGGATATGGTTCCGGATTTTGTAAATCGTTTTGTACCAGGTGCAGGCGGAGATGACGATACGGATAAGGAAGAATAGAAGTGTTTTTTAGCCGGTTTCGGAATGACATAAGATTTTGCGGCTGTAGACAGTACTTACTTTCGGTTCTGTGCATATACTGTAACAAGAAAAGAGAAATGGGCAGACAGGAGTGGGAAAGCTAACAGGTTTTATGCTGTTTTTTATCGGGGTTGGAATGGTTCTTGGAATTCTTATTACAGAAAATTTTATTGTGATTTCAATTGCAGTGATATGTCTGCTATGTGGATATCATATGTTTTGCAGATAAAGGGGAAGTGTGCGGTTAAGGCATGCCTCCCTTTTGTTTTGAATTTTTATAAAAAGGTAAAAAACAGCCCCCGCATTCTACGGGGGCATACGATACTACTTACGCTCTCTCAACTTTTCCGGATCTTAAACAAGAAGTACATACATACATTTTCTTTGCTCCGCCGGCAGTTGTTTTTACTCTGACGGATTTAACGTTAGATTTCCACATTTTGTTGGATCTTCTATGGGAATGACTCACATTGTTTCCGAAATGAGCTCCTTTATCGCAGATTGCACATTTAGCCATGAATAGCACCTCCTTTTATCAACAGTCACCATTTTAACAGATGAATTGCTCTTTTGCAAGCAAAAAAAGGAAATTTATCAAAAATTCTGCAAAGAGTTTTTTTATCACTGCTTTATATTGGAGAGAACCATGAAAATCATGGCGAAATTAAGCGTTGTGTTCTCGGAAAAAAAAGGTTATAATAGATTTATATAATTTAATTTTAAATGAAACAGTGGAGGTAACCATATGAATGGACGTATAGATTCCGGATTGGGTCAGATCGTAATTGATACGGATGTCATCGCAACCTATGCCGGCAGTGTGGCGGTAGAATGCTTTGGTATTATTGGAATGGCAGCTATCAGTATGAAGGATGGACTGGTTAAACTTTTACGTATTGACAGCCTGAAACATGGTATCAGTGTTAAGATTACCGATGATAATAAGATCCGACTGAATTTCCATGTCATCGTAGCATATGGCGTGAATATCAGTACTATTGCAGACAATCTTGTCAACAATGTAAAATATAAAGTCGAAGCCTTTACAGGAATGGAGATCGAAAAGATTAACATTATGGTTGAAGGCGTACGCGCTATAGATTAGTTTTAGAGGAGGAACTTGTGGTGAATAACAAAACCATAGATGCTAAAATACTTTCCAGAATGTTTCTGGCAGGAGCCAAGAATCTGGAAGCGAAGAAAGAATGGATTAATGAACTGAATGTGTTTCCCGTACCTGACGGGGATACGGGAACGAACATGACACTTACCATCATGTCTGCCGCTTCCGAAGTAGGTGCTCTTACAGATCCGGATATGGAAACGCTGGCGAAGGCTATTTCATCTGGTTCTCTTCGTGGAGCCAGAGGTAATTCCGGTGTTATTCTGTCACAGCTTCTGCGTGGTTTTACCAGAGGTGTACGTAAACTTAATGATCTGGATGCACCTGCTATCGCCGCAGCTATGGAGCGAGGTGTTGAAACAGCATATAAGGCAGTTATGAAGCCGAAGGAAGGAACGATCCTTACCGTTGCCAGAGCAGCAGCAGACAGAGCGGCAGAACTTGCAGATACAGCAGAGGATCTGGAATCATTTTTTGATGGGATTTTTCAGCATGCAGAGGAAACGCTTGCCAGAACTCCGGAAATGCTCCCGGTTCTGAAAGAAGCAGGTGTTGTGGATTCCGGCGGACAGGGACTTCTGGAGGTTTTTCGTGGAGCCATTGACGGATACCATGGGAAAGAGGTGGATTATTCCCAGTTCGAGGCATCTGCTGCTCCGAAAGTAACCAAGATTTCTCCGCAGGCTGAGGCTGATATTAAATTTGGATATTGTACAGAATTTATCATTCTTCTTGAGAAACCGCTTCCGCAGGAAGAAATCAACCGCTTCCGTGAATTCTTGGATTCGATTGGAGATTCCATTGTACTGGTAGCAGACGATGAAATTGTAAAGGTCCATGTACACACAAATCATCCGGGACAGGCATTTGAACGTGCACTCACATATGGACAGCTTTCCCGTATGAAAATTGACAATATGCGCGAGGAGCATCAGGAGAAACTGATCAAAGATGCAGAGAAACTTGCCAGAGAACAGGCCGAGAAGGAGAAAGAGCCACCGAAAGAAAACGGATTTATTTCTGTATCCGTAGGAGAGGGACTTTCTCAGATTTTCCGTGAACTTGGCGTAGATTACCTGATTGAAGGTGGTCAGACTATGAATCCAAGTACAGAAGATATGCTCAATGCCATTGAAAAAGTAAATGCAAAAACGATTTACATTTTCCCGAATAATAAAAATATCATTCTTGCAGCAAATCAGGCAAGAGATCTGACAGAAGACAAGGAAATTATTGTAGTGCCGACGAAGACGATTCCACAGGGAATTTCCGCAATGATCAGTTTTGTTCCTGAAAAGAATGGTGAGGAAAATCTTGCTTCTATGACAGAGGCGATTTCCAGAGTGAAAACCGGTCAGGTTACCTATGCCGTTCGTGATACCCGCATTGATGATAAAGAAATCCATGAGGGTGATATCATGGGAATCGGTGATGCAGGTATTCTTGCAGTAGGTAAGGAACGCCTTCAGGTAGCAGAAGATATGGTAGCGGAAATGATCGATGAGGAAGCAGAGATCATCAGTGTATACTATGGTGAAGATGTATCCGAAGCGGATGCGGAGGCACTTTCCGATGCGCTTGCGGAGAAATATCCGGAGTGTGAAGTTGAGTTGAACCAGGGTGGTCAGCCAATTTATTATTACCTGATTTCCGTAGAATAAAGAGTAGAAAAAATGAATGATAAAACACCTTTACGTGAATTAAAAGGCGTGGGTGATAAAACAGAGAAGCTTTTCCAGAAGATCGGAATTACGACAGTGGAGGAGCTTCTCCGTTATTATCCGCGAACTTACGATGTATATGAAGAGCCGGTTGAGATTGGGACGGCAGAGGAAGGAAAAACAGTTTCCATCCGTGCAACAATAACTGGCAGTCTCTATATTAATCAGGTACGTAATCTGCAGGTACTTTCTACAACCGTGGCGGATCAGAGCGGGCGTCTTCCAGTTGCCTGGTTTAATGCGCCGTATTTGCGAGGAAGTCTGAAAAAGGGCAGTGTATTTATTTTACGCGGAAAGATTATCCGCAAAAAAGGTCGTCTGCAGATGGAACATCCAGAAATTTTCACCCCTGCAGCGTATGAAGAGATTGTTCACAGTATGCAACCGGTGTATGCACTGACCAAAGGGCTTTCCAATAAGGCAATCACGAAGCTGGTTCATCAGGTTCTTGACACACGGCCTTTGAAAACCGAATATTTGCCAGAAGAGATCCGGGAACGTTATCAGCTGGCAGATGATAATTTTGCGGTACGTACTATACATTTTCCGAAAAATATGCAGGAACTGCTTACTGCGAGAAAAAGACTGGTGTTTGATGAGTTTCTTCTTTTTGTGCTGGCAGTGCAGCTTCTGAAAGAAAAAACAGAAGAGGCTTTGAATACTTTTCCCATGAAACCGGTATGGACGACGGAGGAAATCATAGAAGGTTTGCCCTATGAACTGACAAATGCTCAGAAAAATGTATGGCATGAGATTGAAAGAGATTTGAGCGGCCATAAGCTGATGTCACGGCTGGTACAGGGAGATGTCGGAAGTGGAAAAACGGTGATTGCATTTCTTGCGATGATACTTTCGGCAGAGAATGGTTTTCAAAGTGCTTTGATGGTGCCTACAGAAGTACTTGCGAATCAGCATTATGAGGGATTTCTGAATCTGATGGAAGAACAGAAGATTACTTCCTGTCGTCCTGTACTTCTGACCGGATCGACAACAGCGAAACAGAAACGGGAGATCTATCAGAAGATTGCAGACGGAGAAGTTAATATTATTATTGGAACCCATGCTCTGATTCAGGAAAAAGTAGAATATAAGAATCTTGGTCTTGTGATTACAGATGAACAGCACAGATTTGGTGTTCGGCAGAGAGAAGCACTGACAACCAGGGGGAATCCTCCACATGTTCTGGTTATGAGTGCGACACCAATTCCAAGAACGCTGGCAATTATTTTGTATGGAGATCTGGATATTTCCATTATCGATGAACTTCCTGCCAAACGTCTCCCGATCAAAAACTGTGTAGTAGGAACAGCCTATCGTCCGAAAGCGTATTCTTTTATAGAAAAACAAGTCCATGCAGGAAGGCAGGCTTATGTAATCTGCCCCATGGTTGAAGAAAGTGAAGGGCTGGATGCGGAAAATGTAACGGATTATGCAGAAAAACTCCGGGAAGCATTGCCGGAAGATATCCGTATAGAAATTCTGCATGGAAAGATGAAACCAAAAGAAAAAAATAAGATTATGGAATCTTTTGCGTCAGGAGAAATCCAGATCCTTGTATCCACAACCGTTGTAGAAGTCGGGGTCAATGTACCAAACGCGACGGTCATGATGGTGGAAAATGCAGAACGTTTTGGACTTGCTCAGCTTCATCAGCTTCGTGGGCGCGTAGGACGTGGGGAACATCAGTCATACTGTATTTTTATTCAGGGAAACAATGAAGAAGATACTTCCAAACGACTGAAAATTCTGAATGAATCCAATGACGGATTTTTTATTGCCGGAGAAGATTTGAAACTTCGTGGTCCGGGAGATCTTTTTGGAATTCGTCAAAGCGGACTGATGGAATTTAAGATTGGTGATATCTACAATGATGCCGGTATATTAAAAGATGCAAGTGAAACAGCAGGAGAAATTCTGGCATTGGATTTCGATCTGTGTCTGCCGCAACATGAACTTTTAAAAGCACGGTTACTTGATTATATGAGTGAAGATCTGGAAAATCTCGGTATCTGATCTTGCGTTAAGTCATGAAAAGTGATATCCTTAACTTCGAGAAAAGATTAACAAATCCCTTGTAAGGAGGCTATCAAATGGCTAGAACAAAGAAAGCTGCAACCAAGACAACTGTAAAAACGGCTTCAGTAAGTGAGACTCCTGCAAAATCTGTAGTAACCACATCCGAAGAGAATGCCGTTAAGGCTGAAACACCGAAAACAGACGATGCAAAAGTTTCTGTAGAGACAAAAGCAGCTGAAAAACCAGTAGAAACAAAACCAGCAGAAACAAAAACTGTTGAAGAGAAGCCAGTTGCTGCCGAGGTGGAAGAACCGGCAAAGAAACCTGCTGCAAAGAAAACAGTAAGAAAAACAACAACAGCAAAGAAAACCACAAAGACAGCTGCTAAAACAACAACAAGAAAAACAACTGCTAAAAAAACAGAGACAGTTACAGAAGTATATGTTCAGTACTGGGGTAAAGAGATACATACTTCCGAAGTTGCTGACCGGATCAGAAAGATCTGGACAGATGATATGGGCAAAAAAGCTTCTGATCTGAAAGATCTCAAGATTTATATCAAACCGGAAGATAATGGAGCTCATTATGTAATTAATGGAGATGTTACAGGATTTATTGGTCTCTGATCAGAATTGACAATTTAATGATCTGTTTGAACGAACGTATACATTTTATGAGTATATCGGATAGCCTGCTATAGCGAACAACTATAGCAGGCTATTTCTTTTATATATTTGACGAACTGGAAAAGCCATGATACGATAGCTACATCAATAAACATAGTAAACATATATGAAAAAGAGGATATAAAGATGAAGCAGATATTATGTTTTGGAGACTCCAATACCTGGGGATATGATGGCGAAAGCAGAAAAAGACTTCCATGGGGTGTGCGCTGGACCAGTCTTCTTCAGGAAAAACTGAATCAGGAAGAATACAGGATTATTGAAGAGGGACTTTGCGGAAGGACAACAGTTTTTGAAGATCCTCTCCGTGATGGAAGAAAAGGCACGGCACTTCTGCCCACATTGCTGGAAACACATGCCCAGGTAGATGTAATCACTCTGATGCTGGGAACCAATGACTGCAAAACGGTATTTGGCGCATCGGCAGACGTGATCGGAAAGGGAATCAGCCGTCTTCTGGATCAGATTCAGGAATATGCACCAAAAGCTGAAGTTCTTCTGATATCACCGATTTATCTTGGGAAAAAGGTGTGGCAGGAGGAATATGACCAGGAGTTTTCCAGAGAATCGGTAACTGTTTCCAGAAATCTCCAGCCTGTTTATGAAAAAATAGCCAGGGACCGGCAAATTGAATTTCTTCCGGCCGCCGATCATGTCAAGTGCTGTGAGGCAGATCAGGAACATCTTAATGCGGAAGGACATAAAAAATTTGCAGAAGTAGTGTACAGGAAATTACAGAAACTGCTGTAGAAAACCAAATATACTGTCTCCTTGTGTCAATGTGAATAATATGATACTATTATAAAGTATTAAATTGAAGGAGAACAGGTATATGAAGAAAACTTTATTTACATATATTACAGCTTTTTTATGTTCTGTTATAGGTGGAAGTTTTTTGCTGGCCGCTGCTTACGCGTTGCCGCAAAGATCCATAGACAAACATGTGGAAGAATCTGTGGCCGTTTTGACAGAAGAAGGGAATTATCCGGTGGAGACTCCTGGAATTTTGGGAACAATGAGGGATAATTATACCGATGCAATAATGTTGAATATGGCATCCTATGACAGTAAGTATCCGCTGCTTCAGAAGGCCTTCGGAAATTATAAAAAAAGAAATTCTGATAAATATGCTGTAACCTGGCTGGAACACAGGAACGATAAAGATGCTAAATCGGTATCTTATGCAAGGTACTGGCATGGATATCTTGTCCCACTTAAACTTCTTCTGGAAGTTTTTAATTATCAGCAAATAAGGAGTCTGATTATTTTTACGGATCTTTTGCTGATAGTCTGGATTTGTCTTCTTATGCAGAAAAAAGGCAGGAACAGATATATCTTTCCATTTCTGATCACGCTGATGTTTTTTCCTTTAAATATAGTGGGAAAATCTCTCCAGTTTTCCACAGTTTTTATTCCGGTACTGCTGGAAATTCTGGTCATGCTGAAATATGAAAAAAATTTTCATGCTCAATATGGACTGCTGTTTTTGTTTTCCGGGATCGTAACTGCATATCTGGATCTTTTAACATATCCGTTGGTAAGCGTAGGATTTTTGCTATGTTTTGCGATCATATCAGACGAAAATTCCAGATGTTTTGGGAAATGGAAGAATATGGTGGGCTATACGTTATCATGGGGAATCGGTTATGGAGGAATGTGGGCCTCGAAGTGGCTGATTTCAAGTCTGATCCTTCGTGAAAATGTACTTAAAAATGCAGTAGATACCGCTGCTTTTCGTGTATCTACCAGTAACGGTAATGATACATGGACACATATGGATGTCTGGAAAGTAAATATTTCCAATTCTCCCAAAATAATACTGGTTCTGGTATTGATTTTTGTAGTTTATCTGTTGATCCGGTGTGTTCAGAAAAAAACTGATAAAATAAATTTTATCAGTAACAGTGTCTTTATAATTATAGCATGTATGCCATTTGTGTGGTATTTTATAATGAGTAACCATTCATATATCCATTCCTTTTTTACACATCGGGAGCTGGCCGTCAGTTGTCTGGCGATTTTGTTTTATTTTACATCCTTTTGCGGAAAAAGAGCTCCTGAGAGATCCTGAATAAGAAAAAAGATGCTGTCTGGCAGGAATACCTCTGTCACACAGCATCTTTTTTTGTATAAGTGTTTAGTTCTGCATGGAAACAGATCTACTTAAAATCCCCGGAACGATTAATACTGCTGGCCGCCCTGGGAACCGCTGGACATCTGACGTTCCTGCGCTTCAATCATTTTTTTGACCATATATCCACCAACAGATCCATTCTGCTTGGAGGTCAGGTTTCCGTTGTATCCATCTGTAAGCGGAACGCCCAGCTCGTTTGCTACCTCGTATTTAAAACGGTCAAGTGCGCCTTTTGCTTCCGGTACAACTGCTTTGTTAGAAGAAGTATTACTTGGCATAATTCATTTCCTCCTTGGTTGTGTTTGGTTTGATGTTACAGTGCTAGTATATGAAATAACAAAAATAATACACTGGCAGTTAAAGGAAAAATAAAAATCGAATGTATGGTTGTTTTTGCTGAAACGGAAGGTTATAATACTTTTTACAGTGCATATAATATCTGTCAGAGGAAATAAAGGGGGACACTTTGAAAAAGAAACGATATCCCACATACAGGAAAAAGAGAAAAAGAAAAAGACAACCTGTAAAAAATATGATAACCGCAGTTGTACTTTGTATTACAATTGCTCTGTGTAATGGATGGGTTCCGCCACACACTCTGGAAGATGCAAAAAAACAGGGTGAACTGTTTGGCACTGTTTTTCTTACATATATAGAAGAAAACGCAAAAAATTTCTCAGAAAACATATCCGAAACGATTTCTGATACAGTCCGTGAAACACTGAACCAGAAAGGGAAACAGACAGAAGAACAGGAGAAGGGAATTTCTTCGGGAAATATTCCGGAATACAGCGGCAGTCCTTATATAGAAGTTAATGGAAATATTCCGGATTTTTCTACCGAAAAAAAGAACGGACCGGTTTATGAATTTTACAGTGAGCTGGATTCCCTTGGCCGATGTGGATATGCGGAGTCCAAAATCACTCCGGAACTGATGCCGACAGAAGAACGTGGTGCGATCGGAATGATTAAACCGACCGGATGGCATACCGTAAAATATGACAATATAGATGGAAAATATCTTTATAATCGCTGCCATCTTCTGGGGTATCAGCTTACTGGTGAAAATGCAAACAGGAAAAATCTGATTACCGGAACCCGATATCTCAATGTAACCGGAATGCTTCCTTTTGAAAATGAAGTGGCGGATTATGTACACAGTACTGGTAATCCATGTATGTACCGGGTTACTCCGGTTTTCAAAGGAGAGGAACTGGTGGCAAGAGGAGTGGAGATGGAAGCGGAATCTGTGAATGATTCAGAAGTAAAATTTCATGTTTTTGTATACAACGTACAGCCGGGAATTGAGATTGATTATCTCACTGGAAACAGCTGGCTGCAGTCCTGAATTTACAGAATCCTGTGGCTGGAAATAGAAAATATTAATTTTCCATGAATTTATATGAATTAAATTGCACTTTTTTGGGCGTTATGCTAGAATCATTTATAGAGTTATATGATTTTACCGATATGTGGGGGAGAAAAGGGATGTAACCCGAGGGCAGAATGGAGAGGTGAATTATGAATTTAGGAATTATTGCACATAACAGTAAGAAAGTTCTGATTGAAGACTTCTGTATTGCATATAAGAATATCCTTGCCAAACATGAAGTATATGCAACCGGAACAACAGGAAGAAGAATTGAGGAAGCAACCAGCCTTCACGTTCATAAGTTTCTTGCCGGAAGTATAGGCGGAGATAAACAGTTTATGGAAATGGTGGAAAGACAGGATCTGGATATGGTTATCCTGTTTTATAATCCAGTTATGATGGATCCGGCAGAGCCGGACATCATGAGTATTGTCAAACGCTGCGACCAGTATAATATTCCGGTTGCTACAAATATTGCCACTGCGGAGCTTTTAATCCTTGGACTGGCCCGTGGTGATCTGGATTGGAGATTAAATCTGAAATGAGAGTAATAGCAGGAAAAGCACGTAGATTAAATTTAAAAACAATTCCCGGAAATGATACAAGACCCACGACAGACCGTATTAAGGAAACTCTTTTTAACATTCTCCAGCCTGAAATACCGGGGTGCCGTTTTTTGGATCTGTTTTCCGGAAGTGGCGCGATTGGCATTGAGGCCTTAAGCCGCGGCGCTGATTATGCTGTGTTTGTGGAGAAAAATCCCAAAGCATGTGCATGTATCCTCGAAAATCTTTCATTTACAAAACTCTCTGAAGGTGGTAAACTGCTGAACATGGATGTACTGCAGGCTTTGCGTTCGCTGGAAGGCGGAGAACCGTTTGACTGTATTTTTATGGATGCTCCGTATGAACAGCATCTGGAACAGCCGGTTCTTGAATATCTGGCTGACAGTACTCTTGCAGATGAGAACACGCTGATTATTGTGGAGGAAGATCTTCACACAGATTTTTCCTATGTAGAAGAACTGGGGTATCATCTGGTTCGATCTAAGGAATATAAGACAAATAAGCATGTTTTCCTAAAAAAATGAAAGAGAGACAGACATATGATAACAGCAGTATACCCGGGAAGCTTTGACCCGGCAACCTATGGTCATCTTGATATTATCAAACGGGCAAGCGTTTCTTTTGACCGGGTTATAGTGGGAGTTTTGCATAATTCTGCAAAAAGTCCGTTGTTTTCTGTGGAAGAACGTGTTAAGATACTAGCAAAGGCGACAAAAGATATCCCGAATGTGGAGGTGAAAGCATTCGAAGGTCTGTCTGTGAACTTTGCCAGGGAGCATCATGCCCAGGTGATTGTTCGCGGTCTTCGTGCTGTCACGGATTTTGAATACGAGCTGCAGATGGCACAGACCAATCGGGTCCTTGCGCCGGATGTAGATACCGTTTTTCTCACGACCAGTCTGGAATATGCATACTTAAGCTCCACAATTATGAAAGAGGTTGCTAATTTCGGAGGAGATCTGAGCAAATTTGCTCCGCGTGAGATTACGGAAGCAGTTGAAGAAAAATTGAAAAAAAGAGAAACAGAGAAATAAGGAGAGTGTATTATGAGCAGCAGAATTGAACAGATTATTCAGGAGATTGAAGAGTATGTGGACAGCTGTAAATTCCAGCCTCTTTCCACTACCAAGATTGTAGTGAATAAAGAAGAGATTGAGGAGCTTTTACGTGAACTTCGTCTGAAAACTCCGGATGAGATCAAACGTTATCAGAAGATTATCAGTAATAAGGATGCAATCCTTGAGGATGCACAGTCCAAGGCTGACAGTCTGATTGCAGATGCTCAGACGAAAGCTCAGGAGCTGGTTACACAGCATGAGATCATGCAGAAAGCATATGCACAGGCGAATGAAACAATTAATGCTGCCAACAAACAGGCTCAGGAAATTCTTGATTCTGCCACACAGGATGCAAACAGCATTCGTCTCAGTGCAATCACATATACCGATGATATGATGGCGAATATTGGTTCTGTTCTGAATCAGACTCTTGAGGATGCAGGTGGTAAATATAAAGCATTTATCGATGCACTGCAGAGCTGCCTTGAGGTGGTTAACCATAATCGTCAGGAGCTTGCACCGCAGACTGCACAGGCAGCAGCCATTTCCAATACTTTCCAGGATGATGAGAATGTATCCGCAGACAGTGATGATGATCTGTTAGATGATATTGGAGAGAACTAAGAACAGAAAAACAAGTGAGGCATTCAGACATTTGGCGAAGATGTACGGAAGAATTGACAGCTTTTCTTCCAGTACACTTTTTGTCTGAAACATGACACAGAAGCCACCAAATGCGGTGAGAGTCATGGAAGTTATGTATTTGATCTTCCATGAAAAGGCGGATTGTGCGATTTGATGCAGACCGGTGGTAAGTTCAATGGGGCTTGTAAGCAGGATTTTATTTTGGCTGCAGAATGGCCAGTAATGATAAAAACCGGTAAATAGCAGTGAAAATATCAGAATATAGCCTCCGAGCCGTGTGATGGTTTCAAACCCGCTCATGATCGAGACATCCAGGATGACTCCTGTGGAGTCCTGCTGGTATGTCTCTTTTTTTCTGTATTCTGGTTTGACAGAGCTAACTGTATTTCCGTGATATACCAGAAAACGAAAGAAAAGCATGCAGACGAAATCTGCAGACAGTAAGATCAGCAGAAGCGAGTGTGGAGGGATTTTGCCTTCCAGAATATTTTGGGAAAGGTAAGAAAATATAAAAGCCGGACTGGCATTGCAGGAAAAAGTAAGCAGATATTCACCCTCCCTTTGTGAAATCTGATGATTTATGTAAAGGTCATGGGCAAGTTTTGCCCCCATGGGATAGCCGCACAAGAAACCTAGGATCAGGACATATGCTCCAGCAGGAGAAATACCGAAAAAGTGTTTCCAGAAAGGGGCCAGTGGTTCAAGAAGCTGTGGAATGTTTCCGGTTTTTAGAAGAATTCCTGTAAGAATCAGGAAGGGCAGCAATGTAGGAATCATAACATTAAGCCATAAGGACATCCCATCTTTTGCACTTAAAAGTGCTTCCTCCGGGTGAACAAGCAGAAAAAGCAGCAGGCAGATACAGAAAAGAGTAATTATTCTTTGTTTCATAAAATCCCGGCCTTGCTTTTTTTACAGTATATGATTATTATAGAAATAAATGAATTTATGAAGTAAAAGGAGGCAGAAATATGCCAGTATTAGAAAATTGTGAACCGAAGAGAGTTTTTCACTATTTTGAGGAAATCTGTAAAATTCCTCACGGTTCCGGAAATACAAAACAGATCAGTGATTTTCTTGTAGAATTTGCCAAAGATCACGGATTTAAATATGTGCAGGACGAAATGAATAATGTCGTAATTTATAAACCGGGTACACCAGGATATGAAAATTCCCCGACGGTAATTATTCAGGGACACATGGACATGGTGTGCGAGAAACGTCCGAATGTAAAGCATGATTTTACAAAAGACGGATTAAATATTTCTGTAAAAGATGGTTATATAACTGCCAATGGAACAACACTTGGTGGTGATGACGGCATTGCTGTTGCATATGGTCTTGCACTTCTTGACAGCACAGATATTCCACATCCTCCGCTTGAAGTACTTCTTACTGTTGATGAGGAGATCGGACTTCTCGGTGCAGTAGGACTGGACTGCAGCGTACTGAAAGGAAGAAGATTTATCAATCTGGATTCTGAGGCAGAGGGAAGCCTCTGGATCAGCTGTGCAGGTGGTCTTTCCGGAATCAGCCATATTCCGGTTCAGCGTGTGGAAGGTGAAGGAGAGAAAGTTCAGGTTAAAATCTGTGGACTTATGGGCGGACATTCCGGAGCAGAGATTGATAAGAACAGAGCTAATGCCAATAAACTTATGGGCCGTTTCCTCTATGGCCTTAAGAAAAAAGCAGATTATGCTGTTATTTCCCTGGCAGGAGGCCAGAAAGATAACGCGATTACAAGAGAATGTACAGTTGAGTTTCTGACGGATGCAGTGGAAGACGTGAACACTTATGCAAAAGAGCTTCAGTCTCAGATTCGTGAGGAATATACAGGTTCTGATGAGAATATTACCATCGAAGTAAAAGCTGAAGGTACAGTTACATCTCAGGTTCTTCATCCGACAAGTCAGGAGAAAATCGTATTCTATCTTCAGAATGTACCATTTGGAATTCAGAAAATGAGCGGAACGATTGACGGGCTGGTAGAAACTTCCAGCAACATTGGAATCCTTCGCCTGGATGAGGACGAGCTTTTTGCAAGTTCCAGCGTAAGAAGCTCCGTTGATGCAGCGTGTGGAGCACTGTCTGATAAAATCGAATATCTCACAGAGTTTCTTGGTGGCGAGTATGAGGTACAGGGGGCATATCCTGCATGGGAATACAGAAAAGAATCTCCGTTAAGAGATAAAATGGTGGAAATTTTTGAAGAAATGTACGGCCATAAACCGGAAGTGGTAGCAATTCATGCCGGTCTTGAATGCGGTCTTTTCTACAAAAAGATGGAAGGCCTTGACTGTGTATCTCTGGGACCGGATATGAAAGATATTCATACATCGGAGGAAGTATTAAGTATTGCTTCTACAGAAAGAGTATGGAATTATCTTGTAAAAGTACTTGAGAATCTGAAAGACTGACAGTATTCATAGAAGATAGTCATTTTGCCCTGAAGTAAAAAGCTTCAGGGCATTTTTATGTTGTAAATTTTTTTGGGTAAAAAATTCATAAAATAGAAATTTTTACATATATATAGATTTGTGGATGCATCACACAAAAAAAGAAATTTTTCTATAATTTTTTGATAAAAAATTGATAAAGAATCCCTATTCTTTCAAAACATATGTTATAATAAAATATGTATGCCGCTGCCACCAAGACAAAAAAGAGGCTGACGGCAGATGATAAGGAGCGAGCAACATGGAAATACAGTTATGGCGAAGTATTTTGTGCCCTTACGAACTGGCTGTGAAGGAACTGACAGTTAAATTTGAACATATGATAGAAGAGTATCGTGAAAACGATCGTTATTCTCCCATTGAACAGGTAAGTGGAAGAGTAAAAAGCGTCTCCAGTATTCTGGAGAAATTACAGCGTAAACACATTCCTATTGAAAAGATGGAAACAGAAGTAGAAGATCTTGCAGGTGTTCGGATTATCTGCCAGTTTGAGGAGGATATTGATACGGTTGCGGCTATTATCCGCAGAAGAACCGATATGGAAGTAAAAAGTGAAAAAAATTATCTGACTCATATCAAACAGAGTGGATATCGAAGCTATCACATGATTCTTTACTACACAGTAGAAACAATCAATGGTCCGAAACGGCTTCAGGTAGAAGTTCAGATCCGTACTATGGCGATGAATTTCTGGGCAACGATAGAGCATTCTCTTCAATATAAATATAAAGGTGATATGCCACCTCATGTGGCAGAGCGTCTCAGTAAGGCGTCTGATGCGATTATCTCACTGGATCATGAAATGTCGTCTGTGCGTAATGAAATTATGGATGCACAGAACTCATCTCAGATGCAGTCCAATCTGGTAAAAGACATTCTCAGTAATATTGAAAATCTTTACCGGGTTTCCAGTGAACGCGAAGTCAGTAAGATTCAGGATGAATTCCTGCGGGTATTTAAAACCAAGGATCTGCGTCAGCTGGAGAGATTCCACAGGCAGCTGGATATCATTGCGGAAGGTTACCGTGCACAGGCCGTGCATCACAGCATATAGTGAAAGGCATGGGAGGGTCTGCTTTACAGATCTGAAAGAAGATCAATACACATACATACGAGGAATTATAAATGCAGGATTTTTTACCGGTTACAAGGGAAGATATGAAGTCAAGAGGCTGGGAAGAAGTGGATTTTGTCTATGTAACGGGTGATGCTTATGTAGATCATCCGTCATTTGGATCTGCCATTATCGGGCGCCTTCTGGAAAGCAGAGGCTATCGTGTTGGAATGATCCCCCAGCCAGACTGGCGAAAGAAAGAGAGTATCCAGGTGTTCGGGGAACCGCGCCTGGGTTTTCTTGTTACAGCCGGAAACATGGATTCCATGGTGAATCATTATACAGTTTCCAAAAAACACAGAAGTACAGATGCCTATTCGCCAGGGGGGAAGATGGGCCTGAGACCGGATCGGGCTTGCGTGGTATACAGCAACCTGATCCGACAGACATACAAACATACACCGATTATTCTCGGTGGAATTGAAGCCAGTCTTCGGAGAATGGCACATTATGATTACTGGGAAAACAAGGTCAAACACAGCATTTTGATTGATTCCGGTGCAGACCTGATTTCCTATGGAATGGGAGAACATTCGATTCTGGAGATTGCGGAAGCTCTGCAGAGCGGAATTCCAGTGCAGGAAATCACTTATGTGGCAGGTACTGTCTTTAAAAGCCATGATCTCGGCAGAGTTTATGATCCGATGGTACTTCCGGATTTTGAAACGGTGAAATCGGATAAAAAAGCATATGCGGACAGTTTTGCAATACAGTATCGGAATACAGATCCTTTTACCGCCAAACCACTGGCGGAGTCATATGGAAACCGGGGATATGTAATACAGAATCCTCCTGCACAGCCTCTGACTCAGACGGAAATGGACGATGTCTATGATCTGCCTTATACAGGACAGTACCATCCTATGTACCAGAAAGAGGGTGGGATTCCGGCACTGAAAGAGATTAAATTCAGCCTGACCAGTAACAGAGGATGTTTTGGAAGCTGCAATTTCTGTGCGCTGACTTTTCATCAGGGCCGGATTTTGCAGACAAGAAGTCATGAATCTATTGTGAGAGAAGCAGTAAGGATGACCGAAGATCCGGAATTTAAAGGATACATTCATGATGTCGGCGGTCCTACCGCAGATTTTCGGCATCCTTCCTGCAAAAAGCAGCTGACGAAAGGTGTCTGCAAGGAACGGCAGTGTCTGTTTCCTTCACCCTGCAAAAATCTGACCGTAGATCATAAAGATTATCTCCAGCTTCTCAGAAAAGTCAGAAATATTCCGAAAGTCAAGAAAGTTTTTGTACGTTCCGGGATCCGTTTTGACTATCTGATGGCTGATCCGGACAGAACTTTTCTCAATGAACTTGTAAAGTATCATGTCAGCGGTCAGCTACGTGTGGCACCGGAGCATGTTTCGGATGAAGTGCTGAAATATATGGGGAAGCCAAAACATGCCGTTTATGAGAGCTTTTTAAAGGCATATGAGAATGCCAATGCCCATACGGGCAAACAGCAATACGCAGTTCCTTACTTTATGTCTTCCCATCCGGGCTGTACCATGAAAGAAGCGGTGAAACTCGCGGAATATGTCCGGGATCTTGGATTTACACCGGAACAGGTGCAGGATTTTTATCCGACTCCATCTACACTTTCCACCTGTATGTATTATACAGGAATTCATCCACTTACAGGAGAGAAGGTTTATGTACCGAAAAATCCTCATGAGAAGGCAATCCAGCGTGCGCTGATGCAATATAAAAATCCGGAAAACCGTGAACTGATTCTGGAAGGTCTTAAAATGACCGGCCGCATGGATCTGGTAGGATTTGGACCGAAATGCCTGATTCGCCCAAGAGAGTTTCGTGGAAAGAGTACAGGAGGCAAAAACAGCGGCACCAGAAATACAAATACCGATCGAAGATATTCTGCTGCTTCTTCGAAAAAGACACAAAAAACACAGACAAGGAGTGGGGCACATGAAAGATACCAGAAAAAGAAAAACAAAAAAAGGTGATTTTGGTTACTTCAGCAGTGAGAAAAAACGCCGGTTTCTGATTACAGTCGGGTTATTTTCTCTTCCTCTTCTTATTTTTTTCGTGGCATGGTATGCCAACGGGACAAGAATGACAGTATGGACTGTTCTGACTGTTGTAGGTTGTCTTCCAGGATGTAAATCCATGGTAAGTCTGATTATGATTCTGATGCGGCATCCTATGGACGAAAAACTTTACAAAGAAATACGGAAACATGCAGGCGACCTTGTTATGGCCTACGAAATGTATATGACCTTTTACGAAAAAAGCGGCTATCTGGATGCAGTTGCTGTATGTGGAAATACCGTTGTGGGATACACCAGCGATCCTAAGGCCGATACAGCGTATCTGGCAGAACAGTCTCAGAAAATTATCCGAAAAAACGGATATAAAGCAGATGTGAAGATTCTTAAAGATCTGAAGCCATATCTGGAACGTCTGGATTCTATGAATGAACATAAAGAATCTTTAAGAAGTGGGATCAAATTCACACCGGATGAACGATATCCGGATCTTTCCAGGGAAGAACTGATCAAGCATACAATCCTGGCAATCTGTCTGTAGGAGCATTTATAATGAAGGAATTTATCATTAATGAAAATGAAGCAGGACAGCGTTTTGACAAATATCTGGCCAAGCTTCTCAGGGAAGCCCCGAAAAGTTTTTTTTACAAAATGATGCGTAAGAAAAATATCACGCTCAATGGAAAAAAAGCAACTGGAAATGAAAAACTTCTTTCCGGGGATCATGTGAAATTGTTTTTAAGTGACGAAACATTCGAAAAATTCAGTGGAAGTATTGCTGCTCCACGTGCACATCATGTTCTGGATATTATTTATGAAGATGAAAATATTCTTCTGATTAACAAGCCTGCCGGAATGCTTTCGCAGCCAGCAGATGATGGCACCCCATCTCTGGTGGAATATCTTACAGGCTATCTTCTGGAAAATGGCAGCCTTACGGAAGAAGATTTGAGAACATTTCGTCCGTCCGTTTGTAATCGCCTTGACCGGAATACCAGTGGTCTGATTGCAGCGGGGAAAAGCCTTGTGGGATTGCAGACGCTTTCCGAAATGTTTAAGTTAAGGGAACTTCACAAATATTATCTCTGTCTTGTGGAAGGCATCCTGGACGAAGAGAAATATATCAAAGGCTATCTTGCGAAAGACAAAAAAAGTAATAAAGTAACCATATATAAACAGGAGAAAGAAAATGCTCTGCCCATAGAAACCAGATATTTTCCTCTTGAAAATAATGGAAAACGGACACTTCTTAAAGTTGAGCTGATTACAGGACGTGCACATCAGATTCGTGCACATCTGGCTTCGGAAGGACATTCTGTGGTGGGCGATCCCAAATATGGAAAGACAGAAAAAAAGTTAAGTGGTCAGTTGCTGCACTCTTTCCAAATGGAATTTCCCGAGCTTACAGGAGTTCTTTCTTATCTTTCCGGAAAGATATTTACAGCACCGGTTCCGGAAATCTTTCTCACGAAATTAAAAGAGGAGCAGTTGGAGGAAAGTTATTATGAAAATCTGGAATGAAATATGGGATTATGTAAAAATGATCATCATTGTGGTAGTGGTGGTTCTTGTTATCAATAATGTGGTACTTATCAATGCCAAAATACCATCAGAATCGATGGAAAATACCATCATGACAGGTGACCGTATTTTTGGTTTCCGTCTGGCATATGGCTTTAATATGAATGTATTTGGAAATGAAATATCCAAAAAATGGAAAGATCCGGAACGCTTTGACATCGTGATTTTTAAATATCCGGATGACGAATCTCAGCTGTTTATCAAACGTATTATCGGACTTCCTGGAGATAAAGTTGAAATCAAAGATGGTAAAGTTTATCTCAATGATTCTGAAACACCACTGGATGATTCGTTTGTACCGGAGACACCGCTGGGAAGTTTCGGACCATATGAAGTACCGGAGAACTGTTATTTTATGATGGGTGATAACCGTAATAATTCCAAGGATTCCAGATACTGGCAGAATACATATGTGCGTTTTGATCAGATTGTGGGAAAAGCCGAAATCCGTTATTTCCCATCCATCAAACTTCTGAATTAAGGAAGGGTGTTATGGCAACATGGAACAGCAGAGGGTTAAGAGGTTCCACACTTGAGGAACTGATTAACCGTACCAATGAACAGTACAGGGAAAAGGGACTGGCCCTGATCCAGAAAATTCCGACGCCGATCACCCCGGTGAAAATGGATAAAGATAGCCGTCATATTACGCTGGCATATTTTGAACAGAAAAGTACAGTAGATTATATCGGAGCAGTACAGGGAATTCCTGTCTGCTTCGATGCAAAAGAATGCTGTGTAAAGACCTTTCCCCTTGCAAACATTCATCCTCATCAGGTAGCTTTTATGGAGGAGTTTGAGAAGCAGAAGGGGATTTCTTTTTTTCTGATCTATTTCAGCGCAGATAATGTTTTTTATTATCTTACTTTACGCAAACTGAAAGAATTCTGGAAACGGATGGAAGAGGGCGGACGGAAAAGTTTCCGCCGGGAAGAACTGGACGAGGAATTTTATCTTCCGGCAAAAAGCGGATTTCTGGTTCCTTATCTGGAGGGGATCCAGAAAGATCTGCAATTACGGGATTGACTTTTGGAAAAGTTTCCTATATAATCAAATTTAAGTTTTTCTGTGGTAGCATGGTAGCGAGCTAAAGCGAAACGCAGAAAATTCAAAAAGTGTTACGGAGGAAATGAACATGCAGCGTATTTTTCATACACCTGAAGGTGTGCGGGACATTTATGGAGAGGAATGCAGCCGCAAAAAACGGCTCCAGAGGGAGCTCCACCAGGTGTTTTCGAGATATGGATATGAAGATATAGAAACACCGGGATTTGAATACTTTGAAGTGTTTAGTAATGAAGTGGGAACGATCCCATCCAAAGATCTTTATAAATTTTTTGACAGAGAGGGAAATACCCTTGTTCTAAGGCCTGACTTTACACCATCGGTTTCCAGAGCGTGTGCCACATATTTTGATCCGGAAAAGGGACCGGTAAGACTTTGTTATACAGGAAATACATTTATCAACAATTCCAGTTACAGAGGACAGATGAAAGAAAATACCCAGATGGGTGTGGAGCATATGGGAGATGATTCCGCAGCAGCAGATGCGGAGATCCTTGCCATGACAGTAGAGTGCCTGAAAGCAGCAGGACTTACAGAATTCCAGGTCAGTGTAGGTCAGGTGGATTATTATAAATCCCTGCTTGCAGAAGCGGATCTGGAGCCGGAGATGGAGGAACATCTTCGCGAACTGATCTCCCAGAAGAATTATTTTGGTGTGGAAGAACTTCTGAAAGGACAGAATTTAAGCGAGAGCCTTTCCGAAGCTTTTGCGGAACTGCCGCAGATGTTCGGTTCCGTGGAAGTTCTGGAAAAAGCGAAAAAACTTACCTCCAATCCGGAAGCGCTTTCCGCAGTAAAACGTCTGGAGGAGATCTATGAGATTCTGAAAATATACGGCTGTGAGAAATACATTGCGTTCGACTTTGGAATGCTCAGTAAATTCCGTTATTATACAGGAATCATTTTCCAGGCTTATACATATGGAACCGGCGAACCTCTGATCAAAGGTGGACGTTATAATGAGCTGATGAAACATTTCGGAAAACCGGCTTCTTCTATTGGATTTGCCATTGTGGTCGATAATCTGATGCTTGCTCTTTCCAGGCAGAAACTGACTGTTCCATCCGGTGATAAGACCGTTGTGATCACTTATGAAGCTGGAGAGCTGAAAAAAGCGATCCAGGAAGCAATTACACTTCGAGGAGAAGGTAAAAAAGTGGCATTATGCCCGAAAAAGGAGGAGCAGGAATAATGAGATATCTTACATTTGCCCTCACAAAAGGGCGTCTGGCCAACAAAACACTGGATATGTTTGAAAAAATCGGTATCACATGTGAGGAGATGCGTGATAAGGATTCCCGCAAACTGATCTTTACCAATGAGGAACTGAAACTGAAGTTTTTCCTTGCAAAAGGCCCGGATGTGCCGACTTATGTAGAGTATGGTGCCGCAGATATTGGTATCGTAGGTAAAGATACCATTCTGGAAGAGGGAAGAAAACTTTACGAAGTTATGGATCTGGGATTCGGAGCATGCCGCATGTGCGTATGTGGCCCGGAAAGCGCCAGAGAAGTCTTGAATAACAATCAGCTGATCCGTGTTGCTACCAAATACCCGAACATAGCAAAGGATTACTTCTATAATAAAAAACACCAGACTGTGGAGATCATCAAACTGAATGGTTCCATTGAGCTTGCACCGATCGTAGGTCTTTCCGAAGTCATCGTGGATATCGTGGAAACAGGAAGTACCCTTCGCGAGAATGGTTTGAAGGTGTTGGAGGAAGTCTGCCCGCTGTCTGCCCGTATGGTAGTCAACCAGGTCAGCATGAAAATGGAAGATGAAAGGATCCGTAAACTGATCACAGAACTTCGAAACGTTGTCAAATAAGCTGTGAAGCTGTTTATTTGCTTATGAACATGTAGTGGAACGGATTGTGAATAAATACAGAAAGAAGGCAGAAGTTATTATGCGTAAGGTAAAACTCACCAAGGAATCTACAAAAGATATTCTGGAAACTCTCTTAAAAAGAAGTCCTAATAATTATGGCAAATATGAGGATGCTGTAGCAGATATCCTCGCAAAAGTAAAGGCAGAGGGAGATGAAGCTCTGTTTGCTTTTACCAGAGAATTTGATAAAGTTGAAGTGACAAAGGAGACGATCCGTGTTACTCCGGAGGAGATCGAGGAAGCTTATAAACTGGTAGATCCGTCTCTGATTGATGTGATCAAAAAAGCGCTGGTAAATATCCGCAGCTATCATGAAAAGCAGCTTCAGAACAGCTGGTTCACAAGTACGACAGACGGTACTATGCTTGGCCAGAAAGTAACCGCACTGAACCGTGTAGGTGTTTATGTTCCAGGCGGAAAAGCTGTATATCCATCTTCTGTACTGATGAATATCGTTCCTGCCAAAGTAGCAGGTGTGGACCGTATTGTAATGACAACTCCTCCGGGAAAAGACGGAAAGGTGAATCCAAGCACACTGGTTGCTGCCAATGAGGCCGGCGCAGATGAAATTTATAAAGTGGGCGGAGCTCAGGCTATCGGAGCTCTTGCATACGGAACTGAGAGTATCCCGAAAGTTGATAAGATCGTAGGACCTGGAAATATTTTTGTTGCTCTTGCAAAAAAAGCAGTTTATGGTTATGTCAGCATTGACTCCATTGCCGGACCAAGCGAGATCCTTGTTCTTGCAGATGAGACTGCAAATCCACGTTATATCGCGGCAGATCTTCTTTCTCAGGCAGAGCATGATGAGATGGCGTCCGCGATCCTGATCACAACAAATGAAGAATTTGCAGATAAGGTTGACGCAGAGGTAAAAGGTTTTGTTGAAAAACTTTCCAGAAAAGCTATCATTGAGAAATCTCTGGAGAATTTTGGATATATCCTGATCGCAGAAGATATGGACGAGGCCATTGAGGCAGCCAATGAAATTGCCTCCGAGCATATGGAGATCGTCACAAAGAATCCGTTTGAAGATATGATGAAAGTACGAAATGCAGGTGCGATCTTTATCGGAGAGCACAGCTCTGAGCCTCTTGGAGATTATTTTGCAGGACCGAACCATGTACTTCCTACCAATGGGACCGCGAAATTTTTCTCCGCACTTTCTGTAGATGATTTTATTAAGAAATCCAGCATTGTGTATTATTCCAGAGAAGCACTCCGGAAGATCCACAAGGACATTATCCAGTTTGCCACATCGGAACAGCTGACTGCACACGCAAACTCCATTGCAGTCCGTTTTGAGGAAGAGGATAAGGAGAACGAATAATGGCAAGAGAAGCACTGATCGAAAGAAACACAAAAGAAACACAGATCCGTCTGCAGCTGAATATTGACGGAACAGGAAGTTCCGATATTGATACAGGTATTGGCTTTTTTGATCATATGCTGGACGGTTTTACGCGTCATGGACTGTATGATCTTACTTTGAGAGTACACGGTGACCTGAATGTGGATGATCATCATACTATTGAAGATACAGGTATTGTCCTTGGAAATGCGATCCGTGAGGCAGTTGGGGACAAAAAAGGAATCAAACGTTATGGCAGCTGTATTCTTCCCATGGATGAAGTTCTGGTGCTCTGTGCAGTGGATCTTTCCGGAAGACCTTATCTTGGATGGGATGCGGAGTTTTCCACGGAGAAAATAGGAGATATGGCAACCGAGATGGTGAAGGAATTCTTTTATGCAGTGTCTTATTCCGCAGCAATGAATCTTCACATCAAAGTTCTTTCCGGCGGAAACAGCCATCATGTGGCAGAGGCTATGTTTAAGAGTTTTGCCAAAGCCCTTGATGCGGCAACACAGTACGATTCCCGGATCACAGACGTGCTTTCTACCAAGGGAAGCCTCTGATACATAAAGGAGACTACTTATGAACAAACAGTTGATCCCATGCCTTTATCTTCAGGCAGAAAAGGCAGTAACAGGATTTGGACAGAGAAATCTTTTCGGAGATGGAAATGTAGAGACACTTGCAAAATTTTACGGCGACAATGGAGCAGATGAGCTTCTGGTGTTTGACTTTTCTTCCGCAGATGCTGAGCATGACCGTGCGATCGGAAAGATCCGGGATATCTGCCAGGCATCCGAGATCCCGGTGATCGCAGCAGGAAACATCAAACGTATGGAAGACGTAAAAAAACTGATCTATGCAGGCTGTGCCAAGGTTGTATTAAATTTTTCAAAGAAAAGTAATATTGAGCTTCTTGAGGAAGTATCCAGACGTTTTGGAAAAGAACGTATGATGATCAGTATTTCTGATCTGAAGGAATTTACAGAAAATCAGGAGCTGATCGAAACTTATGCAGACAGTGTTCTGGCTCTGGATACAGTGGAAAATGAAATCGCACAGATTTCGCAGATTTCCATTGTTCTCCACACGGACGAAAGCAGTCAGGAAAAAGTTCTGGAGCTTTTAGGGGAAACCGCCGTGTCCGGACTTTGCGGTGCTTATGTGAGCAGCCTTGAAAATGATTTGCATACATTAAAAGAGACCTGCGAAAAAGCCGGAATTCCGGTGAATACCTATAAAAGCAATATTGCATGGTCCGATTTTAAATTAAACAGTGATGGAATGGTTCCAGTTATTGTCCAGGATTACCGGACAGATGAAGTGCTGATGCTGGCCTATATGAATGAACTGGCTTTTGATACCACACTGAAATTGGGAAAAATGACATACTGGAGCCGCAGTCGGAATGAACTCTGGACCAAAGGCCTGACATCCGGCCATGTACAGTATGTAAAATCCCTTACCATTGACTGTGACAATGATACAATTCTTGCCAAGGTGGATCAGGTGGGGGCTGCCTGCCATACAGGAAACCGTACCTGTTTCTTTAAACCACTGATGAAGAAAGAGTACGATGATACCAATCCACTCCACGTATTCCAGAATGTGTACGATGTGATCACAGACCGGAAAGGGAATCCGAAGGAAGGTTCCTATACCAATTATCTTTTTGATAAGGGAATTGACAAGATCCTGAAAAAAGTCGGTGAAGAATGTACAGAGATCGTCATTGCCGCCAAAAATCCGGATAAAGAAGAGATCAAGTATGAGATCTCAGATTTTCTCTATCACATGATGGTACTGATGGTGGAAAAAGGTGTCAGCTGGGAAGAGATCACCAGAGAACTGGCAAAAAGATAGAATTAAAAAAAGATATATACAATTTTGGTTAGGCATGGTATACTTATCGGAACAAAGTGCGGAAATATAAGAAAAAGGGAAAGGGAAACAGCCAATGATCAAAATTGATGACTGGGTGATCGAAAAAGGAGAAAAAGCACAAGGTAAGATTGAGATCACAGGATGCGGCATGGCGATGCCGGCGACTGTGATCTGCGGGGTGGAAGACGGACCGACGATCCTGATCACAGCAGGAGTACACAGCGCCGAGTATGTAGGAATACAGGCGGCGATGGAACTTGCGAAAGAATTTCAGCCGGAGGAACTGAAGGGAAATGTGATCATCATTCCGCTGGTCAATGTCAGCGGATTTGAACATCGTACCATGAGTATGGTCTATGAAGATGGTAAGAATCTGAACCGTGTTTTCCCGGGAGATCCTGAGGGGACAGCTGCAGATCGCATTGCCTATACCATGGTGACGAAGCTTTTTTCCATAACGGATTATTATATTGATCTGCACAGCGGAGACGGATATGAGCAGCTTCATCCATATGTTTATTATGTAGGGGTTGTAGATGAAGAGACGGCGGAGAAGTCCTTACATATGGCAAGACATATCGGTGTCAAATATGTGGTCCGCTCTACAACTGCTACAGGTGGTGCCTATAATTATGCCTCTTCTCTTGGAATTCCAAGTATTCTCATCGAGAGGGGCGGACACAGTTACTGGACCTGGGAGGAAGTGGAACAGGACAAAAGAGACGTCCGTCATCTTGTGTTTCATCTTCAGGGGAAGAAATGTCACGTACTGAAACATTACCGTCAGATGCTTCTGGAAAATGTGGTATATGAATATGCACCATATACCGGATGCTGGTATCCATCCAAAAAGCCTGGAGAGTACTTCTTTAAAGGAGAAGACCTGGGTGAACTGAGAGATTACTACGGAAACCTGCTTTATACATCCATTGCAACAGAAAATGGAGTTGTACTTTATCAGACAGCCAGCCTGAATATTATTGAGGACGGACCGATGATCGCCTATGCAGCGATCACAGAGACGCTGACCTGATATTTGCAGAGCTTTTCCACCAAAAATTGTTTTATTCAATTCCTATAGAAACGATAAGAAAACCGGATTTTACCGTTTGCTGTTCTATTTGCAAAAACAAACGTGTAAAATCCGTATTTTTTTGACAGATCGGATAAATTCAGTTGTTAAATACCTAACGGGGTATATGTACAATTCAAATAACTTTGACAAAATTGATAAATATTCTAAAAATATAACATTTTTCTATAGACAAACTCCGTGGATCTATCATATAATAATGCGCGTAATTTAACAGCATTTGCTGATTTTTACATCAGTCGTTGCAAGTTCCGAGAGGATTAATAGGGAAACCGGTATAAATCCGGTACGATCCCGTCACTGTAATGGGGAATCCTCAGATAAAATACCACTGGCCGGGTGCGTGAGAAATAGGGCCGGGAAGGTGTCTGAGGGTGAGGAGCCTGAGTCAGGAGACCTGCTTGTAATTGTTTTAAGATGATTCTTACGGAAGATAGGAAGCATGTTTTTTTGTGTGTGCCCGTATTTCGTCACGGGCTTTTTTCGTGCGTATTTCTAAAATTCCATGCATTTTCTGCATATAAAGAATCCCATTATAGTTTTATTATTATCTTATATAAGTTGAAACGGCTATGCTAAAAATCACATCAAATGAGGAAAGGAGTAAAACGTGACAAAGAAACAAGTAGGAAAAAGATTTCTCCAGATCATCATTGTATTATTTGGAATCAGCTTTTTCACATTTGGACTGACCTACCTGTCACCTGGTGATCCTGCGGAGATCATGTTGACAGAGTGTGGTAATCTTCCAACACCGGAACTTCTGGAACAGACAAGACATGATCTCGGCCTTGACCAGCCATTTCTTGTGCAGTATGGTTCCTGGCTGAAAGGTGTTGTAACAGGAGATATGGGACAGTCCTATTCTTTCAAAATGCCGGTAACAGATAAACTGGTATCCTGTTTCTGGCCCACACTGAAGATGTCACTGCTGGCACTTCTGATGATGGTCATTATTTCCATACCACTTGGAATTCTGGCCGCTGTATATCAGAACAAATTCCCGGATTATTTTGTAAGAGGGATTACTTTTGTGGGAGTATCTGTTCCAAGCTTCTGGCTGGGGCTGATCCTTCTCAGTATCTTCGGTGTTCAGCTTCGCTGGATCAACGTGGCAGGAGGCAGTACAGATTTCAAATCCATGATTCTTCCGGCGCTCACCCTTGCACTTGCCATGTCTGCAAAATATACCCGACAGGTAAGAAGTGCGGTACTGGAGGAACTTCACCAGGATTATGTAACAGGTGCGAGAATGCGTGGAATTAAGGAAAGCGTAATTCTCTGGAAACATGTTCTTCCTAATGTAATGCTTCCGCTGGTAACGCTGCTGGGTCTTTCCCTTGGAAGCCTTCTTGGAGGTACCGCAGTTGTAGAGATCATTTACAACTGGCCGGGAATGGGAAATATGGCAGTAAAGGCAATTTCCTGTCGTGACTATCCTCTTGTACAGGGCTATGTACTCTGGATCGCGATCCTGTACATGTGCATCAACCTGCTTGTGGATCTGTCCTACACTTATCTCGATCCAAGACTTAAGGAGGATAGATAATTGAAAAAAGTATTACGAATATTCAAAGAAAACAAACAATTCACTCTTTTCTTTATTCTGGGTCTTGTGGTGATCGGTGTTGCGATCTTTGCACCGCAGCTTTCCCCATATGATCCGTTGGATGCAGTTATGACCGAATCACTGCAGGAGCCGAGCTCCGCCCATCCATTTGGAACAGACAAACTTGGGCGAGATCTTCTTTCCCGTGTTATTTTCGGAACAAGAACGTCTCTGATCATGACCTTATGTCTGGTTGCGGTGATTTTTGTGATCGGTACATTTTTAGGAGTTATTGCCGGATATTTTGGCGGTATTGTAGATGCGGTGATCATGCGCATTGCGGATATGATGATTTCCTTCCCGGGCCTTGTGCTGGCCATCGCCATTGCCGGTATGCTGGGACCGAACCTTGTCAATGCCGTTATCTCCATCGCGGCTGTAAGCTGGACGAAATATGCCCGTCTTGCAAGAAGTATGGTTCTGAAAGTCAAGAAGAGTCTTTACATAGAGGCAGCTGTGGTAAACGGAACAAAGACCTGGAAGATTCTTCTTGTACATGTTCTTCCAAACATGGTAACACAGATGGTGGTAACTGCGGCAGCAGATATCGGAACCATGATGCTGGAGCTGGCTTCCCTTTCTTTCCTGGGATTTGGTGCAACTGCGCCGACACCGGAGTGGGGACTGATGCTCAACGAGGGAAGAACCTACATGGCAAAAGCGCCATGGCTTATGATCTACCCTGGTATTGCCATTGTGATCTGCGTGGTTGTTTTCAACATGCTTGGAGACAGCATCCGCGACGTACTGGATCCACGCCAGGATTAATAAAACATTTTCTGTAACAAACCAACACCCTATTATTAGTATATTTATCTTTAGGAGGATGAAATGAGAAATAACGTAGTTAAAAAAGTGCTGGCTGCTACACTTGCATGTATGATGACTTTTTCCATGACAACAGTGGCTCAGGCAAAAGGTGACAAAAACAGCGATAAGGAAATCACAATCGGAGTAACAAGCTTTGCAGATACACTGGAGCCGACAGAGCAGTATTTCAGCTGGGTTGTATCCCGTTATGCAATCGGTGAGTGCCTTACAAAATTCGATGAGCACGGTGAGATCGTTCCATGTCTTGCAGAAGAGTGGGATAACAGCGAAGATGGAAAAACATGGACATTCAAGATCCGTGAGGGCGTAAAATTCTCCAACGGTGATGACATGACACCGGAGATGGTAAAAGCTTCCATCGAGCGTACTGCCGAGAAGAGCGACCGAGTTCCGGAGTTCTTTGATCTTGATAACATCGAAGTTGACGGACAGAACCTGATTTTCCACCTGAACAGAGCTAACGCAAACATGGCTGGCTGCCTTGCAGACCCGCTGTTCCTCATTGTTGATACAAATGTCGATGATTCCACATTTGCAATGGAAGGACCGATCTGTACAGGACCTTACGCAGTAGAGTCTTTCAGCCCGACAGACTCCTGTGTTGTAGTAAAGAATGAGAACTACTGGGATGGCGAAGTTCCCCTTGACAAAGTTACACTGAAATGTGTGGATGACCAGACAACACGTTCCATGGCTCTTCAGACAGGTGAGATCGATATCGCTTACAACCTGAAAACAGAGAACCTGGTTGAGTTCGAGGGAAATGACAACTATGATATTCAGGAACTTCAGTCTCTTCGTTCCACCTATGCGTTTATGAACCAGAACGAGGATCATGCACTCAGCGACAAGGCACTTCGCCAGGCACTTCTCCGCGGACTTGACAAAGAGACATACTGTAACACTCTTCTTGAGGGTGGTGCAACAGCTGGTAAAGCACCGGTTCCGCCAACACTTGACTTTGGATTTGATGATCTGAACGATGAGAATGCTTACGATCCGGATGGTGCAAAGAAGATTCTTGAGGAAGCTGGATACAAAGATGTTGACGGTGACGGATTTGTAGAGACTCCGGACGGAGATCCGCTTGTTCTTGATTTCGTTATTTACACAAGCCGTGCAGAGCTTGGTGTATACGCACAGGCAGCACAGGCCAGCCTGAAAGAGATCGGTATCAATGTAAACCTGAATACTGTAAGTTATGAGACACTTCTTGACATGAGAGATTCCGGTCAGTATGACCTTCTGATCTGGAACGTACTGGTTGCCAACACAGGTGATCCGGAGAACTACTTAAGAGAGAACTGGTACAGCTCTTCCTCAAACAATACTGCAGGATACAACAATCCGGATGTAGATAAGCTTCTTGATGAGCTTGCTCAGACATTCGATGAGGATGCAAGAAAAGATCTGATCATCGACATCCAGCAGGATATTATGGATGATGCAGCAACTGTATTCTTCGGTTATGAGACAACGTATCTCTTCTCCAATAAGAAAGTAACTGGAGTTAAGATGTATCCGATGGATTACTACTGGCTGACAAAGGATATCACTCTTGCCGAGTAAAGGAGCGTTTATTTATGCTTGAAATCAAGGATCTTTCTGTTCAGTACGGAAAGCAGGCACCTACCATTGAGCATTTCAATCTTTCCATGAAGAAGGGTGAGATCATCAGTGTTGTAGGAGAGAGTGGAAGTGGAAAAACAACCGTGATCCGTGCTGTCCTCGGCGCTCTTGCCGGGGGTGGCCGGGTCAGTGCCGGTGATATTCAGTTCAACGGACATTCCCTGCTTTCCAATACCAAGGATGAATGGAGAAATTTAAGAGGTACCCGCATTTCCATGATTTTTCAGGATTGTGGTGGAACCCTGAATCCGATCCGCAAGATCGGAAGCCAGTATGTGGAGTATATTTGTACACATACTGACGTATCCAAAGCAGAAGCATGGAAAAAAGGCTGCTCCATGCTTCAGAAAATGCGTCTTCCAGACGCGGAAAATATCATGAAAAGTTATCCTCACCAGCTTTCCGGTGGTATGCGCCAGCGAGTTGGTATTGCCATGGCTATGACTTTTAACCCGGAACTGCTTCTTGCAGATGAGCCGACCAGTGCCCTGGATGTAACCACGCAGGCACAGATCGTACGCCAGATGATGGAGCTCCGTGATGATTTCGGAACCGGCATCATCATCGTTACCCATAACATTGGTGTAGCGGCTTATATGGCCGATCAGCTGGTTGTTATGCAGCACGGAAAAGTTGTGGATCAGGGAACACGTGATGAAGTCATGAATCATCCGACCAGTGACTATACAAAGAAACTGCTGGCTGCAGTGCCGGAAATGGAGGGACAGCGTTATGTTTAAGGAATCCGATATCGTGCTCAGTGCAAAACATATCGTAAAACAGTTCCCGGCTTCCGGTGGCAGAACATTGACAGCCTGCAATGATGTGAACTTGAATGTTTATAAAGGAAAGACTCTGGGAATCGTAGGAGAGAGTGGCTGTGGTAAATCCACCTTTGTCCGTATGGTCATCTCTCTTGACAAGCCGACCAGTGGCGAGATCCTTTATCATGGAAAAAATCTCTCCAATCTTTCCAAGAAAGAAACCTGGCTGAACCGTCAGAATATGCAGATGGTATTCCAGGATCCACTGGCATCTTTTGACCCGAAAATGAAGATCGTGGATATTCTTACAGAGCCGCTGATCAATTACGGGAAACTGAAAAGAAGCGAAAAAGAAGCCAAAGCCAGAGAACTTCTGAAAATGGTAGAACTTCCCGGAGATTTTGTAGACCGCTATCCTCATAACATGAGTGGTGGTCAGAGACAGCGTATCAGTATTGCACGTGCACTTTCCCTGGAACCGGAGATCCTGGTGTGTGATGAGGCGACTTCTGCACTTGACGTTTCTGTACAGGAGTCCGTGATCCAGCTGCTGGTACGTCTCCAGAAGGAGAAAAACATCAGCATGCTCTTTATCTGCCATGACCTGGCGCTGATCCGTTCTTTTGCTCATCAGATCGCGGTAATGTATCTTGGAAATATCGTGGAGGTAATTCCAGGAGAGGATGTTGCAGAAAAATCTCTTCATCCATATACACAGGCTCTTCTTGGCGCTCAGTTTTCCATTCATATGGATCAGAACAAAAAGATCGAGAGTATTGAAAGTGAGGCTCCAAGCCCTCTGGATGTTCCTCATGGCTGCCCGTTCCAGAATCGCTGTGAGCACTGCATGGAGAAATGTAAGACGATCCGTCCGGTGCTTACAGAGGTAGAGTCCGGACATGAAGTAGCCTGCCATTATGTAACTGAGAAATAAAGAAAGGCAAAAAACAGTATGACATTAAAAAACTTTAAAGTACTGGGCATTCTGCTGTTGTTGCTTGCCGTTTTTGCAGTTGGCGGGAAAAAAGTTTCCGCTGCTGTGGAAGACGGAGATGTTCAATATACAATAGGTGTTGTAGTATATAATCAGAACAGCCCGGAAATGAACATGTTTATGAACTATTACAGAGAATATATCCAGCAGGGATTTCCGGTAAAGTTCTATTTTTCAGGCAGCATTAATTCTGCAGAGGACGAGATCAATTTTATCCGCGCAATGAAGCTGCAGGGCGTAAGCGGAATCATTTCTTTTTATGGACAGGATATTCAGAAGATTGTAGAAGCCTGTGATGAAGAAGAAATGTATTATGTTCTTGGTTCCGGAAGTATCAGCGATGAAGATTATGACAAGGTAAAAACCAGCCCGTATTTTCTTGGAAGTGTAGGACCGGATGCAAAGGCAGATTATGAAGCCGGCTACAATATGGCAGATTATTTTGCAGATGCAGATACCAGCAGTTATATTGTGCTGACCGGTGGTTCTTCCGCAGGAAACTACATGCACCTTCAGAGAACCATTGGTGTTCTGGAAGGACTGGCTGAAAAAGAAGGACTGACTTATTCGGAGGATGTTGAAAAACTTGCGTCATCTGAGAAAACAACGGTTGTAGATGCAGGAAAGGATGATGTCAGCATTACCATCTGCCCTGGATATATGACAGATCCGAAAGGAATCAATAACCTGAAACATGCTTTTGTAGATAGAAATTATGATGCAGTTCTCTGTACCTTCAATGTAGATGAGATCATGAAGACGATTACTTCCAAGGAAGAAGAGCAGGGCTCCAATATCAAGGTCGGAGCTGTTGACTGCTTCTCCATGGAAAATCATGATGAGATCAATGATAACGATTCTTTTGGTAATCCGAAGATTGATTACATTGCAGGAAAATATGCATCCATGGGCGGTCCTGCATTTGCGATCCTGTACAATGCAATGTCCGGTCATCCGGAGGCAAACACCGATGATGCAGATAGCAATACTGTTCGTCTGTATCAGGGATTCTGGAGCGCATCCGATAAAGATACCTTCAATGAGCTTTACGGATATACACAGGATATTTACAAAAATGCATACAGCTGTGCGGATCTGATGAAAGTTATCAAAGCTTACAGTACAGATACCACACCGGATGATCTGAAAGCACTGACAGAAGCGTACACAGTGGAAGATGTGCAGAAGCGTATTGAGGAAAACTAAACAGAAATTTTGGAAAAGAGCTGGGCTGTCTTATGGGTTCAGCCCTTTTTCTTCGTATAAAAGACATTTTTATTCAAAAAAATGGAAAATCCTCTTTACTTTCTTAAGTTAATATAATAAAATCTATAAATATGTGAAAACATACATAGATAAATGAAGGGAGAGAACTATTCTTGACAACAGCACATATTTGTATAATGGCAGCCATTATCGTCTACCTGGGTGCAATGATCTTTGTGGGTTATCTGTGTTCCAAGAACAACAATGACAGTTCTGATTTCTATCTGGGAGGAAGAAAACTTGGACCTCTGGTAACAGCCATGAGTGCAGAGGCTTCTGACATGAGCAGCTGGCTTCTGATGGGATTACCGGGACTTGCTTATCTTACCGGTATTGCAGACGCAGGCTGGACAGCCATTGGCCTTGCCATCGGAACATACGTAAACTGGAGGATCGTGGCAAAAAGAATCCGCCGCTACACACATGTGGCAGGAAACTCCATTACACTGCCATCCTTTTTCAGTAACCGTTACAGAGATGAGAAGAAGATCCTGCAGTCCATCGGAGCGATTTTTATCGTAATCTTTTTTATTCCGTATACAGCTTCCGGATTTGCAGCCTGTGGTAAACTTTTTGCAAGTCTCTTTGGCGTAAAATATCTGCCGGCTATGATTATCAGTGCATTGGTTATCGTTGGCTATACTACACTGGGAGGATTCCTGGCAGCATCTACTACAGACTTTATCCAGAGTATCATCATGTCCATCGCACTTGTGATCGTATTCGTATTCGGGATCAGCACTGCCGGTGGTATTGAGGCAGTTGCAGACCATGCAAGATCCCTGCCGGGATATCTGACTATGTTTACTACATATGATCCCACAACCGGAACAGAACAGGCATATCCACTGCTTAACATTATTTCCATGCTTGCATGGGGACTTGGATATTTCGGAATGCCACATATTCTTCTTCGTTTCATGGCGATTGAAGATGAAGAGAAACTTACACTTTCCAGAAGAGTGGCAACTACATGGGTAGTGATCTCACTGGCAGTAGCAGTACTGATCGGTGTGGTAGGACTTGGAATGACAGCAGCAGGAGAGTTTGATCTTCTGGAAGGTTCCGCATCTGAGACCATCATCGTTCAGATTGCAAATCTTCTCAGCCAGCACGGTGTGATCGCAGCGATCCTTGCAGGACTTATCCTCGCAGGAATCCTGGCATCTACCATGTCAACTGCAGATTCCCAGCTTCTGGCAGCATCTTCAGCAGTTTCTTCCGACCTTCTCGGAAGCATCCTGAAGGATAAAGAAACCAAAAAAGAAAGCATGGTAGCGGATAAGATCACACTTCTTCTGATCGCAGTAGTAGCTATGTTCATCGCCCGTGACCCGAACAGTTCCGTCTTCACCATCGTATCCTTCGCCTGGGCAGGTTTCGGAGCCGTATTCGGCCCTGTAGTCCTCCTGGCATTATTCTGGAGACGCTCCAACTGGCAGGGAGCCCTGGCAGGAATGATCTGCGGCGGATCCATGGTATTCATCTGGAAATACGGAATCAGCAAACTCGGCGGCGCCTGGGGAATCTATGAACTCCTTCCCGCCTTCATGGTAGCCATCGCAGCAAACATCATCGTCAGCCTCCTCACCAAAGCCCCATCCAAAGAAATCACCGACGAATTCGATCAGGTAAACCAGAAATAAAGAATTAAGGATTTTATTCAATAACTTACACTCAAACAAAACAAGCCCGATACAGATTGTAGCCAAGACATCTGTATCGGGCTTGTCATCTTTTTTTATTTATAATTAAATAAAGTCACACAGCCAAAATGTTCTAAGCGTGGCCGGAGGGAAGGGGTGTGGGGAAGGGAAATGGCCTTCGCAACTACGAATGCTTCCCTTCCCCACGCTTTTCACAACTTCCAAATTGCAATAAAATTAGATTATTATGCATTTTCAAGCAGCTTTTTTAACAACTGCTCCATTGTTAAATTCAACACCGGATGCCGCAAATACGGTGCAATCTCCACCATAGGCTTCAACACAAAATCCCGATTCTCCATATCAATATGAGGCACATGCAATACCTCCGTATCAATGATCTCATTATCATAAAACAAGATATCCAGATCCAGTGTCCGTGGCCCCCAATGTATGATCCGCTTCCGATCCGCAGCCTGCTCCAGCACATGCAGCCTGTCAAGAAGCTCATCAGGAGAAAGCAAAGTCCGGACTTTTAAAGCACCATTGAGAAACTCATCTTGCGCCACACCGCCATAAGGCTCAGTCACAAGATACTCTGAAACTTTCTCAACAACGATTTCATTCATATCCCGAAGCCCCTGGATCGCATCATCCAGATATTTCTTCTTATCACCCATATTGGAACCAAAAGCAATATAGGCGGTATGCCAGCCACGGGTAATTTCCACAGCAACGGTTTTCAGTGGAAGGCCTACCGGAGCCCATGGCTTCTCAATACGAAGAGTGATCTTTTTAAGAAGCGGAAGAGAGAGCAGCAACATTTCTGCCAGATTCTCCACAGCAGCTTCCAGAAGTTTATAAGTGTTTTTCTGAAGAAAATCGGTGATCATATGGCTGACTTCCCCATAATTGATGGAAGCGGAAAGATCATCTGTCAGCCCTGCCGGACGTGTCTCTGTATACATAATGGCAGAAACAACAAATTTCTGTCCAAGAGCAGTTTCTTCCGGAAATACACCATGGTTTGCAAAAATCTCAAGATCTCTGATTTCGATTTTATCCATCGGTTCCTCCTAGCGTCCCAGAATGGCTTCTGTCATCTGGATGACACGCTTGTTTTCTTTGATATCATGAACACGGACAAACGCACAGCCTTTCATAACACCGATCACGGATGTGGCAAGAGTTCCCTCCACACGCTGATCCACCGGAAGATCAAGGGCAAGTCCGATCATGGATTTTCTGGAAGTACCAAGAAGTACCGGATATCCCAGTTTCTGGAAAAGCTCCAGATTATCCATTGTCATCAGGTTCATCTCGTATGTTTTACCAAATCCCACACCCGGATCAAGGATGATCTTGTCGTCGGCAATACCTGCACGTTTGGCGATATTGACACATTCCTGTGTTTCTGCCAGCATATCCACGATAAAGTTGTTATATTCTGTATTATCTTTGTTGTGCATCAGACAGCAGGGAGCCTGATATTTTGCAATGACAGGAGCCATTTCCGGATCATATTTCAGTCCCCAGATATCGTTGATGAGGTCTGCTCCGTGTTTCAGGGATTCCTCCGCAACGCATCCCTTATATGTATCTACAGAGATCGGGATATCAAAACGGCTTTTTACTGCCTCGATAACAGGGAGTACACGCTCGATTTCTTCCTGAGCGCCAACCGGTGTATGGCCCGGACGGGTGGATTCTCCACCGATATCCAGAATGTCAGCACCTTCAGCAATCATAGTTTCTGTATGTTTCAGGGCATGGTCCATGTCGTTCCATTTTCCACCGTCTGAGAAAGAATCCGGTGTGACATTCAAAATACCCATGATATATGTTTTATTTTTTACATCAAATTCACGATTTCCGATTTTCATGGAAAGACCTCCTAATATTGGATCGTCATATTTTTTTTTGCAGAAGACCAGTAGCACTCTGGTTCTGCCTTACAGGAAAAACAGTTTCTGGATTTTTTGTCCGCACGATAGATCAGTTGTCCGAGAATCGTCTGGTTAGTCTCGGCTCTGTGACCGCGGATCGCCGAAACAATTGCTTGGATTTCCTCCGGAGAAAATCCAAGTTCCTTTAAAATCTGTTCGGCGATAACCGCACCGGCTTCATCATGAGGCGTACCATCTTCATATTGTCTGGCCCGTCCGATATCATGAAGAAGGGCAGTACAGTAGATCAGTTCCTTTGAAACCGAATAATTTTCCTCAAGGGCTCTGATATAGGCAAGACGTGCCACATCCAGAAAATGTTCCGGGGTATGTCTGCAGAATTCACGGTCAGCTTCCAGAAGCTGAAGCTTATGAAGTTCAGTCTGATAGAGTGGATGCTTCCAGATCTGATTTACTCTGTCCATCAGTCTTTGACCATAGCGAGGAACTGTTTCTGAAGTTCCATATTTTCTTTGAATTCACCTCTTGTGACAGTGGTGATGGTCTTGCTTCCCGGCTTTTTGATTCCGCGCATGGTCATGCAGGTATGTTCCGCTTCCAGCATTACCATGATTCCCTTCGGGTCGAGGACACGTTCCAGAGCATCTGCGATCTGCACAGTCAGGCGCTCCTGGATCTGTGGTCTTCTCGCGTACACATCAACGGTACGAGCCAGTTTGCTTAAGCCGGTAACTTTGCCATTTGGGATATATGCGATATGAGCTTTTCCGTAAAACGGCATAAGATGATGTTCGCACATGGAATAAAAGGTAATATCTTTTTCCAGGACCATTTCGTTGTTTTCTACATGGAACTGTTTCTGAAGATATTCGTCCGCCTCGTTGTCAAGTCCGCCATAAATTTCCTCACACATACGGGCGATACGCTCCGGAGTTCCTTGCAGTCCCTCTCTGTCCACATCTTCGCCGATTCCTTCGAGAAGAAGTTTGATTGCTTCTTCTACTTTTGCTTTGTCTACCATAAATAACAACCTCCATTTGTTAAAAAAATCACGTTTTTCGGAGACTGTCTTTTTTATTTTTGCACACAAAAAAGATATCTCCAATTGTAATAGAACGTATGTCGAAAAAAGCCCTACACAATATGAGATATCCTCTTATATTGCTGCAACGGGTGCGGACTTCATACCGTAAGACGTACTTTTCGTTCTGGCGACAACTCCCCATTCGCCAAACACTTGACGCATAAAGTCCTATTTTGCATATCATTCATTTCACGGACAAGTATACCATATACTGGTATAATAAGAAAGGGAAAATGATAAAAAAATATCACAAAAATAGGGAATATGTTCTATGAATTATGCAATAGAATCTATGGATTTGACAGATTTTATTCAGACAGACATGAAAAGGAATATAAGACAGAAAATTCCCGGAACAGAAAAGGTGCTGTTCCGGGATCACAGAACTGTTAATGTCGTATCATTTTCATCAGATTTACAATACGGTCAAGTCGGGCGATTTCCGTGGGACTTTTTCCCATCTTAAGCACTTCAATAATCGCAGAGATTTCATCAGAGCTAAAATTTAATCCCGCATTTTTTCCCTGAGAAGCTGCGCCCATAATAAACGGCATCAGTTCAGAAGGATTTTTCCCAAGTCCCTGATCTGCAAGATTCTGTAACATGGAAAGTTTCTGCGGATCCATTTGGGAAAGTTTTGGATTGTTTTTCCAGTCATCGCTCATGGATTTTTCCCCTCCTTCAGGAATTTTCGTTCATAATCTGCAGCATCTGAATGGTCGCCATCAGATTGGTGATCTGGTCAATCTGACGACGGCTTTCCCCACTGCAGCATTTTCGGATATCCTGCAGCATTTCCAGAGGATCTATGCCGGAAAGACTGGCAGCCTGCAGATCCGCAGATTTTTTCCGGTTTCGGAAAAGAGACATGGTATTCATAAGCTCCTGTGTTTTTGTATACATAGACAGAAACTGCTGGCCGGATGGGGGAAGATACGGAACCATGGCTTTTAGCATCTGATCCCGGTCACTTTCAACCATTTCATCCAACGCAGTTTTGGCAATATAATCCTGTTCCATAAAAAATCCTTTTTCCTGAAATCTATGATTTCATAAATGAAAATATGACGGAAAACCTGCAGCTGCCATATTATATATGGAAGAATTTTTTTGGAGCGTTTTATGGAATCTGAAAAGAAGCAGAAATTGGTAATTGATGGAAATGCTTTTTATGAAATAGATCTGAGATGTCTGGAGAAAAAAAGAAAGAAACAGGAGGAAGCAAAGAAACGGCAGCAGAAAAGGCAGAGGAGATAACCTCTGCCTTTTCTTGCCGGAAAGATCAGCAGCAATTGTTGCAACCACATCCGTTGTTTCCGCAGCAGAGCAGAAGCAGGATGATAATCCAGCAGCTGTCGTTACAGCAGCCATTGTTATTGCATCCGCATCCATTATTATTTCCGCAGCAGCACAGGAGACAGATAATCCAGAGAATGCAGGAGCAGCTGCTTCCTCCGCCGCCAAACAGGGAAGTACCCCAGCCATTGTTACATCCGCATCCATTGTTACATCCACCGTTACATCCGCAACTATTGTTTCCGCATCCGGAATCGCAGCCGCATCCGCAGTCATTACAGTTTGTAGCAGCTAAGTCACTCATCGATAAGTCCTCCAGAATTTTGTTTACAGTTCATCATATGGCCGGAAGCTGTCCACAGTTACAAAAAAGTTGACAGTATTTATTCGTTACGATATAATAAACGCGATGTAACATTTTTGTAATTTTTGAAACAGAGTTGATACATTTGTATCAGTTATAAGGAAATGGGGAAAATTATGAAGAATTTCAGAACAAGAAAATGGTTGAAAGGTCTGATTCTGGTTGCATTGCTTTTCACAGGATGTATGTTTCTATCAAATTCCACAACGGACGTTCAGGCGGCAACTGCCGGTTTTAAAACCATTGGAGGAAAAACTTACTACATAAAAAGTGACGGAAGTAAGCAGAAAGGCTGGCTGACATTAGGAAAATATAAGTATTATTTCAATAAAACAACCGGTGTTCAGGTCAAGGGTTGGCTTAGTGTATCTGGAAAAAAGACCTATTATTTTACAAGCAAAAAAGGAGCCATGGTAACTGGCTGGATGACGGATTCCAAGAAGCATAAACGATATTTCAATCCAAAGACCGGTAAACTGACCAGGGGCTGGATGAAGAACAGCAAAGGCCAGAAGTATTATTTCACAAGCGGTGAAGGCGTTATGGCTACTGGCTGGATGAAAAACAGTAAAGGGCAGAAACGTTATTTCTACAGTAATTCCGGTGTGATGGCGACAGGCTGGCTTAAGAATACCTCCAAAAATATCACGTATTATTTTGATACAGATACCGGTTATATGTATACCGGCCTGAATCGGATCAGTGGTAAGCTTTATTACTTTAAGAGTAATGGAGTCATGGCTGTCAGCACAACCGTGTCAGTAAATGGTGTTACATATTCCATATCCGCAACAGGTGTGGCAACTGCAAAGACCAGTAAACCAAATGTGAATGTAAGTAACGGAAATGTTAAGGTTTATGACACCACAAACAGCCGTTATTATACAATGGTTAAGGAATATAAAAGCCATCCGGGAATTGCAAACGGAAAAACAACGGATGAGGCTCTTCTGGCTGCACTTTGTGAAGCAGAGGCGGGAAATCAGGGAAAAATCGGTATGGAAGCAGTCGCACTTTGTGTTCTGAACCGTACAATTAAGTCCGATAAAGAGTTTCCTTCAACAATTCGAGGTGTAATTTACGAAAACATTGGAAGCAGTACGACACCACAGTATTCTGTTGTAAGAGATGGTGCACTTGCGAAGCGGCTCAAAGGAACTTTTGAGAACCGTACACTTGCATATCAGGCTGCCAGAGAAGCGATGACTATTTTCAACAACTATGTAAAAACCGGAAAAGCGAGAACCTTAAGCGGATTTAAAAAGAAAGACTTTAATTATATGTATTTTATGATGAACAGTGCATTTAAAAAACAGCCACTGACTTTCAGCAAAGTGGAATACGAAGTTTATAAAGACCACACATTTTTTGTAGACTGGGTATAATAAAGCCATATCCCTGTCAGCAACAGTTCAGCCGCTGACGGGGACTTTTTGTATCAAGAGGATATACGCACGCAACCTTGCAGGGAGACTTCCCTGATTCAGTTAAAAACGGGAAGGAGATATAGCATGAACCCTTATTTACAGGTGATCCTGTGGGCAGTAGGAATTGTTGTGTTGTTTATTGTCATGATGGCATGGAACAATCACAAGTGGAAAAAAACTCAGAAAAACAGAATAAAAAGAATTTTCGGAAAAATTCCGGAAAGAGAATATTCCCCGGATGATCTGGAGCGTATTTCCCATTATTTCCGTAGAAAAGAAAACGGGGAATTTTATATTGATGATATTACCTGGAACGATCTGGATATGGATCGGATCTTTATACAGATCAATCAGACGTTTTCCTCACCTGGGGAAGATATTCTCTATAATATTCTCCGAAGGCCTGTTTTTAACGAAGAAATTCTGGAAGAACGTGAGAAACTGATACATTTTTTTGATACCCACGAAAAAGAACGGACAGATCTTCAGCTGATTCTGGCCTCCATCGGGAAGACAAGGCTTGGCTCTCTGGCGGACACAGTGCTTGCCCTCAATGATGCACCTGTGATCAATATAAAAATCCATATTCTGATGCTGGTGGCGCTTCTTGTTAGTATTTTTGTGCTGCTTCCAATGTATCCGATGATGGGATTTCTGGTGTTCATGTGTCTGATGATCGCCAATATCGCAATCTATTATGCCAGTGCAGGGCAGCAGGTCATAGAAGCTTATATGGACTGCTTTAACCATCTTCTGAAAATGCTGGAAGCGGCAGATCAGATGCAGATCGTGAAATATCCTGAAGCCCAAAAACAGATGGAAGCGATCGCGGAAGGAAAAAAAGAATTCCGCCGTTTCCGGAAAAAAGCCTTTCTGATCACCGGCAAAAATGCAGATTCCGGAGATCCTTTTCAGCTGCTGATGAGTTATGTGCGGATGGTATTTCATGTGGACATTCTGGCATACAATTCCCTATTAAAAGAAATCAAAGACAAAGCAGATACGATCATGTTGCTGATCGATAATATCGGGGAACTGGACGCGCTGGTTTCCATAGCTTCTTTTCGCCGGACACTGTCACTTTGGAGCATACCCGTGTTTATGCCCTGGTCAGAGGAATCTGATATTGCGATCCAGCTTAAAATAGAAGATCTCTATCATCCTCTGATCAGAAATCCGGTGGCAAACAGTATCACTGCAACAGGAGGCACCCTGGTTACCGGCTCCAATGCTTCCGGCAAATCCACATTTCTGAAAAATGTGGCGATCAACAGTATTCTTGCACAGACCATCCACACCTGTACAGCCACATCCTGTCAGACACCGTTTCTGAAAGTAATGACTTCCATGGCGCTGCGGGACGATATCAGCAGCGGAGAAAGTTATTTCATTGTAGAAATCCGGTCTCTGAAACGGATCCTGGATGAAAGCAGGAAAAAAGAACCTCTGCTCTGTGTGATCGATGAGGTTCTCCGGGGTACAAACACCATTGAGCGGATCGCGGCTTCCTCGCAGATCTTAAATTCTCTTCGGGGAAACTGGATACTGCCTTTTGCGGCGACTCATGATATTGAGCTTTCTTATATTCTGGATGAAATTTATACAAATTATCATTTTGAAGAGGAAGTCCGGGAACAGGAAGTGGTGTTCAATTATCTTCTCAAGCCTGGAAGAGCAACTACACGAAATGCCATCCGTCTTCTGGATATGCTGGGATATGATCAGGAGCTTGTGAAAAATGCCGGAAATGCGGCAGCTGAATTTGAACGCACCGGCATATGGGCAAAAATTTCTTGCGCCGAAAGAAAAGAGCAGGTATAATCAAGAGCAGCGTAACTGTAAAATATAAATTTTATATAAACACTTTTATTTAAACATTTAACTTGAAATCCAAGGAGAGTCAAATATGCAGGTAAAAATCTATACCGACGGCGCAGCACGCGGAAATCCAGACGGCCCAGGCGGTTACGGAGCAGTTCTTCAGTATATTGATACCAAAGGCCAGTTACATGAACGTGAACTGTCCAGAGGCTACATGAAAACCACAAACAACCGGATGGAGCTGATGGCAGCTATCGTGGCGCTGGAAGCACTGAACCGTCCCTGCCAGGTGGATCTGTATTCCGATTCCAAATATCTGGTAGATGCCTTCAATCAGCACTGGATCGATTCCTGGCTGAAAAAAAAATGGAAACGTGGTAAGAATGAAAATGTGAAAAATGTAGATCTCTGGAAACGCCTTCTAAAAGCTAAAGAACAGCATCAGGTAAGCTTCCACTGGGTTAAGGGGCATGCGGATAATCCCTTAAATGAGCGTTGTGACCAGCTTGCCACGTCTGCAGCAGACGGTGATGAGCTTTACGTGGATGAAGGTTTAAACGGATAACTGTAATGAGAATTCCAACGGTTCCGGACGAAATGGGACAGGGATATTCTGCCACTTTAAGTTGTCAAAGCAATATCAAAATTTCTTGACAAACAAAAAAGCAGTTTGTATACTTCATATAGTATAGTAAAAGGCATGGAAGGGAAGAAGTAACTTAAGGAAAGCCCACAGAGAGCAGCCGGCAGGTGAGAGGCGCAGGGTGGAACTTCTGTGAATACATCCCGGAGCTGCGCACCGAATCGGGACTTAATACTGTAAATAATAAATTTTATAATAACAACGTATTATAGATAGGCTGCGACGGAATAGCACCCGTTATTGTGCTGAAGTGATTTTATATCGTATTATATTGGATATAAGAGGATATAGATTCACTTTATGAGGCAGGAAATGCGAGTTTTCTGTAAATTTAGGTGGTAACGCGGGACCCGGTTCTCGTCCTAAACGGACAGGAACCGGGCATTTTTTATATGACTATACAGGAGGAAAGAACAATGACAGTTTGGGAAGAACTGAAAGCACGTGGCCTGATCGCGCAGGTTACAGACGAAGATGAGATCAAAGAGATGGTAAACAATGGTAAAGCCACATTTTATATCGGCTTTGACCCCACAGCAGACAGCCTTCACGTAGGTCACTTCATGGCTCTTTGCCTGATGAAGAGACTGCAGATGGCAGGAAACCGTCCGATCGCCCTTCTTGGCGGCGGAACAGGAATGATCGGTGACCCTTCCGGAAGAACCGATATGCGTCAGATGCTGACCAAGGAGACCATCCAGCATAATATTGACTGCTTTAAGCAGCAGATGAGCCGTTTCATCGATTTCTCCGATGGAAAAGCTCTTATGGTAAACAACGCAGACTGGCTTATGAACCTTAACTATGTAGAGCTTCTCCGTGAGGTAGGTGCTCACTTTTCCGTAAACCGTATGCTGACAGCAGAGTGCTACAAACAGCGTATGGAGAGAGGCTTAAGCTTCCTGGAATTCAACTACATGATCATGCAGAGCTATGACTTCTACATGTTGTACCAGAAATACGGCTGCAACATGCAGTTCGGTGGTGATGACCAGTGGAGCAACATGCTTGGCGGAACCGAGCTGATCCGCCGTAAACTTGGCAAGGATGCCTATGCCATGACTATCACACTGCTTCTCAACTCTGAAGGCAAAAAGATGGGCAAGACACAGTCCGGAGCTGTATGGCTTGATCCGAACAAGACATCCCCGTTTGATTTCTACCAGTACTGGAGAAATGTGGATGATGCAGACGTTATCAAATGTATGCGTCTTCTTACCTTCCTTCCGCTTGAAGAGATCGACGAGATGGCAAAATGGGAAGGCAGCGAGCTGAATAAGGCTAAAGAGATCCTTGCATACCAGCTGACAGAACTTGTACACGGCGAGGAAGAAGCTAAGAAAGCACAGGAAGGTGCCCGCGCACTGTTCTCAGGTGCAGACACTTCTCATATGCCAACAACCGAGCTTGCAGAAGAGGATTTTGACGAGGAAGGAAAGATCGATCTGATCACACTTCTTGTAAAAGCAGAACTGGTACCAAGCCGTTCCGAGGGACGCCGTGCGATCCAGCAGGGTGGTGTATCCATCGATGGTGATAAGATCACAGATATCTATCATACTGTTGAGAAAGATGCTTTTGCAGGAGACGGAATCGTTCTCAAGCGAGGCAAAAAGAAATTCAAAAAGATCTGTGTAAAATAATTTCCCATATCTGTGACATTTCCGGGATAAAGCTACGGCATTCCGGAAATGCTGACAGGTAGGGTTGACACAAGGAGGATAACAACATGAAAAAATACGGAGTGAACGAACTTCGTAAGATGTTCCTTGACTTTATGGAGAGCAAGGGCCATCTTGTAATGAAAAGCTTTTCCCTGGTTCCTCAGGGAGATAAGAGTCTTCTGCTGATCAATGCAGGTATGGCTCCGCTGAAACCATATTTTACAGGTGCTGAGAAGCCGCCAAGAACAAGAGTGACAACCTGCCAGAAATGTATCCGTACCGGAGATATCGAAAATGTAGGTAAAACCGCACGTCACGGTACTTTCTTTGAAATGCTTGGTAACTTCTCTTTTGGTGATTACTTCAAGAAAGAAGCCATCCACTGGTCCTGGGAGTTTCTTACTGAGGTTGTAGGGCTTGATGCAGACCGTCTCTACCCATCCATTTACCTGGATGATGATGAAGCCTTCGATATCTGGAACAAAGAAGTAGGGATTCCGTCTGAACGTATTTTCCGTTTCGGAAAAGAGGACAACTTCTGGGAGCACGGCGCAGGTCCATGCGGTCCATGTTCTGAGATCTACTATGACCGTGGTGAGAAATACGGCTGTGGAAAACCAGGATGTACCGTAGGTTGTGACTGCGACCGTTACATGGAAGTATGGAACAACGTTTTCACACAGTTCGAGAATGATGGAAACGGAAACTATACAACACTGAAACAGAAAAACATCGATACTGGTATGGGTCTTGAGCGACTTGCTGTCGTTGTTCAGGATGTAGATTCTATTTTTGATGTAGATACAATCTGTGCACTTCGTAATCTTGTATGTGAAATCGCACATAAAGAATATGAGAAAAATTATGCAGACGATGTTTCCATCCGTCTGATCACAGACCATATTCGTTCCGCAACATTTATGATTTCCGATGGAATCATGCCGACAAATGAGGGACGTGGATACGTTCTCCGCCGCCTGATCCGCCGTGCGGCACGTCACGGACGTCTTCTTGGCATCGAGGGAACTTTCCTTGCAAAATTAAGTGCACAGGTAATCGAGAGCTCCAAAGCCGGATATCCGGAACTTGAGGAGAAGAAAGAGTTCATCTTCCGTGTACTGACAAATGAGGAGAATCAGTTCAACAAGACCATTGATCAGGGACTTCGTATCCTTTCCGACATGGAAGAGGATATGAAAAAAGCAGGTGAAAAGACTCTTTCCGGTGACAACGCATTCAAGCTTTATGATACGTACGGATTCCCTCTTGACCTTACAAAAGAGATCCTTGAGGAAAAAGGCTACGGCATTGACGAGGAAGGCTTCCAGAAAGCAATGGAGGAACAGAGAGTCAAGGCACGTACTGCCCGTGAAGTAACCAACTATATGGGTGCAGACGCAACCGTATACGATGATATTGATGTAAACGTAACAACAGAATTCGTCGGCTACGATCATCTTACCTTTGATTCCAAGGTTACTGTCCTTACCACAGAAACAGAGATCGTAGATTCTCTCACAGAGGGACAGAAGGGTACCGTATTTGTAGAGCAGACTCCTTTCTATGCAACAATGGGTGGACAGGAAGGTGATAACGGTGTGATCGAGACTGCAAACGGTAAATTTGTTGTTGAGGACACCATCAAACTCCGCGGCGGTAAATTCGGCCACGTAGGACATATGGAATCAGGTATGATTTCCTCAGGTGAGACAGTATCCCTGAAGGTAAACGAAGAAGCAAGAAAAGATACCGAAAAAAACCACAGTGCAACACATCTTCTTCAGAAAGCACTGAAGACCGTTCTTGGTTCCCACGTAGAGCAGAAGGGTTCTCTGGTAACTCCGGACAGACTTCGTTTTGACTTTGCTCATTTTCAGGCTATGACAGCAGAAGAACTCCAGGCAACAGAAGAGCTTGTAAACAAAGAGATCCAGGCAGGGCTTGATGTTCATACAGATGTCATGGATGTGGAAGAAGCCAAGAAATCCGGAGCAATGGCTCTTTTTGGTGAGAAATATGACCAGAAGGTACGTGTAGTATCCATGGGAGACTTTTCCAAAGAGCTCTGTGGTGGTACTCATGTAAAGAATACAAGCTCCATCATGCTCTTTAAGATCGTGTCCGAATCCGGTATCGCAGCTGGTGTACGCCGTATCGAGGCACTTACCGGTAAAGCCGTAATCGAGTACTACAGAAAACAGGAAGAGCTTCTTCACGAGGCAGCAAAAGCATTAAAAGCAAACACAACGGAAGTTGTAGAGAAGATCGGCCATCTTCAGGCTGAGGTAAAGGCTCTTCAGAGTGAGAATGAATCTCTCAAGAGCAAAGCTGCCCAGAGTGCACTTGGCGATGTTATGGATAAAGTCGTTGAAGTAAACGGCGTGAAACTCCTTGCAGCCAAAGTTGAGGGCGTTGACATGAACGGTCTCAGAGATCTCGGTGATAAACTGAAAGAGCAGCTTGGTGAGGGTGTTGTCCTTCTTGCAGCAGTAAACGGCGGCAAGGTAAATCTCCTTGCAATGGCAACTGATGCAGCTCAGAAAGCAGGCGCTCATGCAGGAAATCTGATCAAGGCAGTAGCAGCGATCGTTGGCGGTGGCGGCGGCGGACGTCCGAACATAGCACAGGCCGGCGGAAAAAATCCGGAGAAAGCCCAGGAAGCTATGGACGCAGCAGCAGGAATCCTTGAGAAACAGCTCACAAAATAATAACGTTGTGTGTGATTTACAATTTTGACATTTTTTTCATAAAAATCGAAAAAGATGTTGACGAAACCACATGTTATGCTATATAATAACACTCGTGCAAGAAAAATACCCAGACAGTTGTATTTTAGCACAATCTACAACTGGAGGGAGGTTAGGTGTGAGTCTATGTCAAACGTAATCGTAAAAGAGAACGAGACTTTAGATAGCGCTCTTCGCAGATTCAAAAGAAGCTGTGCAAAAGCAGGAATCCAGCAGGAAATCCGCAAAAGAGAGCATTACGAGAAACCAAGCGTTCGTCGTAAAAAGAAATCTGAAGCCGCAAGAAAACGTAAATATAATTAATTGTGCGCAAAAATCCCTGGCTGTATGGTCAGGGATTTTTAATTAAAAAGAGACGCAAGACCGTTTGACAAAAGGAAAAAAGTATGAATTTGATTATCAAACTAATTATCAAACCATTGCGATCGCTCCTGAAGTTATTATTTAATCGAATTTTTTATGTAGCTCTGGCTCTGGTAGTACAGTTGTCATGGCTGTTGATCGCTCTTTTCCGGCTTATGGAGTATTCCAGATGGGTGACGATCGGAATGCAGGTTGTAGGATTTCTGGTCGTTCTGTGGATCGTAAACAAGAAGATCAATCCATCTTATAAGCTTGCCTGGACGATGCTGATCCTTATTTTTCCGGTATTTGGTGTTTCCCTGTACCTTCTGTTCGGTAAATCCAGGATCGGTACTGTAATGGAACAGCACTATCAGAATCTGATCGACGAGACCGCGGAATATCTGGAAGGATCGGAATGCACCAGAAAACATCTGAATGAAGATGACCGTTCCATGAGGATCCAGTCGGATTATATCTGGCAGTATTCCAGATATCCGGTCCATGAGAATACAACCGCAGAGTATTTTCAGGTAGGAGATGATATGTTTCCGGTTCTGGTGCATGAGCTGGAACAGGCGAAACATTATATTTTTATTGAATACTTCATTATCAATGACGGAGTAATGTGGCAGACAATCCTCAATATCCTGGAAAAAAAGGCAAAAGAAGGTGTGGATGTCCGCCTGATCTATGATGGTTTTGGCTGCCTTACCACATTGCCATACAAATATGATCAGGAAATGCGCCGGCGTGGGATCAAATGCGAAGTCTTTAACAAGTTCCGCCCGATCCTGAATATTATCCAGAATAACCGTGACCACCGTAAGATCTGTGTGATCGATGGCTGGACCGGTTTTACCGGCGGCATCAACCTGGCAGATGAATATATCAACCAGCGGAACCGTTTTGGCCACTGGAAAGATACTGCAGTTATGCTGAAGGGCGAAGGTGTCTGGAATATGACGGCCATGTTCCTGTATATGTGGGGAATTGTTACCAGAACGGATACTTCCTCTGATTTCGGAAATTATGTTCCACACAGATGGCATCCAGACGAGTTTACGGGCAGTGGTTATGTCCAGCCATTCTGTGATTCCCCTCTGGATGATGAGGTTGTAGGCGAAAATGTTTACCTTAATATTATCAACCGTGCCAAAAACTATGTTTATATCTGCACGCCATATCTGATCATTGATAATGAGATGATGACGGCGCTCTGCCTTGCGGCAAAAAGCGGTGTGGATGTCCGGATCATGACGCCTGGAATTCCGGACAAAAAAATGGTATTTCTTCTGACCCAGTCCTACTATAAACAGCTTCTTGAGGCAGGAGTAAAGATCTACGAATACCAGCCGGGATTTCTGCATGCCAAGTCGTTTGTCTGCGATGATAAGGTAGGTGTTGTGGGAACTATCAACCTGGACTACCGGAGTCTTTATCTGCATTTTGAAGACGGTGTCTGGATGTATAAGAACGATGTGATTCTGGACATCTGGGATGATTTTCTGGAAACACTGGAGTACTGTAAGTAAATCCCATCCCTGTCAATGTACTGAAGCTGGAGTACTGTAATGCCATTGATCTGGAATTCTGCAAGAAGAGAAATATTATAGTACGTGCCATCCAGAATGTGCTGAGAGTTTTTGCGCCACTGTTATAAAAACTCTTTGACAGACAAGTGTAAATTCTGTATGATATACCAGACGGGAGTTAAGCGCTCCCGTCTGATATTGTCTAATGGAAAATATTTTATAAAGATACATAAGAAATTTTATTTATTGGAGGAATTGATTTGAGCCAGAATAAAGAAACAGAGATCCAGCTTCAGTACATTGAAAAATGTAAAGAACTTCTCGCAAAAAACAGTGCGAAACATCCCACCTTCCACATCCAGAATGAAGGATGTCAGATGAACTCCATCCAGACGGAATCCATTGCAGCCATCATGGAAAAAATGGGATATGAGATGGTAGATACCGAAGATGCCGACGCAGTTGTGTTTAACACCTGCACAGTCCGCGAGAATGCCAACCAGAAGATCTACGGACACCTGGGCCATTTAAAGAGTATCAAGCGTAACCATCCGGATATGAAGATCGTACTGTTCGGATGCATGATGCAGGAACATCACGTGGTAGAAAAGATCCGCAAGGATTATAAATATGTAAACCTTGTATTTGGAACCCATAATATCCATAAATTCCCGGAGCTTTTTTACCGGGCATTACAGACCGATGACCAGATCATTGATATCTGGAAAGAATCCGATGAGATCGTGGAGGGTATGCCAACTTCCCGTAAATATTCCTTCAAGACAGGCGTCAGCGTAATGTTTGGTTGCAATAACTTCTGCAGCTATTGCATTGTTCCTTATGTCCGTGGCCGTGAAAAGAGCCGTGAGCCTCAGGCCATTATTCGTGAGATCGAGGAGCTGGTTGCAGACGGCGTTACAGAGATCATGCTCCTTGGTCAGAACGTAAATTCCTACGGAAAAAATCTGGAGACACCTGTTACCTTTGCAGAACTTCTGAAAGAAGTGGAAAAGATCGAAGGACTGAAGCGTATCCGTTTTATGACTTCCCATCCGAAGGATCTGTCCGACGAACTGATCCAGACTATGGCAGAGAGCAAAAAAATCTGTCATCACCTGCATCTTCCACTGCAGTCTGGAAGCAGCAGAGTTTTAAAGGAAATGAACCGCCGTTACGACAAGGAGAAATATCTGGAGCTGGTAGATAAGATCCGTAAGGCGATCCCGGATATTTCTCTGACAACAGATATCATGGTCGGATTTCCGGGAGAAACAGAAGAAGATTTCCAGGAAACACTGGATGTTGTAAGAAAAGCAAATTACGATACTGCCTTCACATTTATTTATTCCAAACGAAGCGGAACCCCTGCAGCCGGCATGGAAAATCAGGTGCCGGAGGATGTGGTAAAAGACCGTTTCGGCCGTCTTCTTGCCCTGGTACAGGAGAAAGGACGGGAGAATTCCTCACGTTTCCAGGGAACCATTCAGGAAATCCTGGTAGAAGACGAAAACCGTGAAAAAGGTACGCTCACAGGCCGTACCCAGCATAATCTCCTGGTACATTTCCCGGGAGAAAAAGATCTCATCGGCAAATATGTAAAAGTAAGCCTGGATACCTGCAAGGGATTTTATTATTTCGGACACATTGTGGAAGAGTAAATTTTATTCAGAAAACATGGTTTTATATTGCCCGCTCATTACCAAGATTGGATGAGCGGGTTTTTTTATTTGGACAAATGGTTAATAAGGTTTTTATAAAAATGCAGTTTTTTTATTGACAAATACCCCATGAGGGTATATATTGTTCCATGTAAAGAAGATACCCCATGAGGGTATTTCTGTGAAAGGAGAGACAGCCTATGTCTGAAAAGAAAGCCTGTCCCTGCTGCTGTGAAAAACACACTGCACGTTCAGAGGAGGAGAAAAAAAAGCTGATCAACCGTCTGAAACGTATTGAAGGCCAGATCAGGGGCATTATAGGAATGATGGAGAATGATGCCTACTGTAATGACATCCTGATCCAGTCTGCCGCGGTCAATGCCGCAGTGAATGCGTTTAATAAAGAGCTGCTTGCCAGCCACATCCGTACCTGCGTTGCCAGAGATATCCGGGAAGGTAAGGATGAGACCATCGATGAGCTGGTAACAACCCTCCAGAAGCTGATGAAATAAAGGGACATACTAGATTTTAGGAGGTACTGAAAGGAAATGGAACAATATAACGTAACCGGTATGAGCTGCGCTGCCTGCTCTACCCGTGTGGAAAAAGCCGTATCCAAGGTTCCGGGAGTGAGCAGCTGTTCAGTCAGCCTTCTGACCAACTCCATGGGAGTGGAAGGAACTGCTTCCCCAAGCGAGATCATTGCCGCTGTGGAAGCCGCTGGATATGGTGCATCCTTAAAAGGCGCTGCCGGAGAAAAAATCTCCATGTCTGCAGCGGAAGAAGCACTGGAAGATCATGAGACTCCGGTTTTAAAGAGACGTCTCATCGCATCTGTAGGATTTTTGCTGGTGCTGATGTATTTTTCCATGGGACATATGATGTGGGGATGGCCGCTGCCGAAATGGTTTGACGGCAATCATGTAGCCATGGGACTGGTACAGCTGCTCCTGGCCGGTATCATCATGGTGATCAACCAGAAATTCTTTATCAACGGATTTAAGAGCCTGTGGCACCGTTCTCCCAATATGGATACTCTGGTAGCCCTTGGCTCCATGGCATCTTTCCTGTGGAGTGTCTATGCACTGTTTGCCATGACAAGAGCACAGGTAGACGGAGACTCTGCCGCAGTTATGAATTACATGATGGACTTCTATTTTGAGTCCGCGGCCATGATCCTGACACTGATCACCGTAGGAAAAATGCTGGAAGCCCGTTCCAAAGGTAAGACTACCGATGCACTGAAAAGCCTTATGAAACTGGCACCAAAAACTGCGGTTGTAGTACGAAACGGGCAGGAACTTACCGTTCCCATCGAACAGGTTCAGAAAGGAGAAACTTTTGCTGTCCGCCCGGGAGAGAATATTCCGGTGGATGGAGTGATCCTGGAAGGAACTACTGCAGTCAATGAATCTGCGCTGACCGGAGAGAGTATTCCGGTGGACAAAGAAGCCGGAGATATGGTTTCCGCGGCAACTGTGAACCAGTCCGGATTTATCAAATGTGAAGCAACCAGAGTGGGAGAGGATACCACCCTTTCCCAGATTATCAAGATGGTCAGCGACGCGGCAGCCACCAAGGCACCGATTGCAAAGATCGCAGACCGTGTTTCCGGTGTGTTTGTACCGGCAGTGATCACCATTGCAGTGATCACAACCATTATCTGGCTTCTTACCGGGCATCCTTTTGGTTATGCACTGGCAAGAGGAATTTCCGTGCTGGTTATCAGCTGCCCCTGTGCACTTGGTCTTGCAACACCGGTTGCCATTATGGTCGGTAACGGTATGGGTGCCAAGAACGGCATTCTTTTCAAGACAGCCGTTTCTCTTGAGGAAGCCGGAAAAGTCCAGATCGTCGCACTGGATAAAACCGGAACCATTACAAGCGGCCAGCCGGAAGTAACCGATATTCTTCCGGCAGAGGGAGTCACAGAAACAGAACTTCTCACACTTGCCTGTGCACTGGAGAAAAAAAGCGAACATCCTCTGGCAAAAGCAGTTCTCAAAAAAGCAGAGGAAGAGAAACTTGTTGCAGGTGAAGTAACCGGATTCCAGGCACTTCCAGGAAACGGACTTTCCGCTGTACTTGGCAGTGACAAACTGACCGGCGGAAGTATGAAATTTATCAGCAGCCAGACAAAGGTTTCCGCAGACCTTGATAAGAGAGCAAAACAGCTTGCAGAGCAGGGAAAAACACCTCTTCTTTTCACCCGAAACGGAAAACTTCTGGGAATTATCGCTGTTGCGGATGTGATCAAGGAAGACAGTCCACGTGCGGTAAAAGAGCTTCAGAACATGGGAATCCGCGTAGTTATGCTTACCGGTGACAATGAGCGTACCGCAAGAGCCATCGGAGCCCAGGCAGGAGTTGACGATGTGATCGCAGGAGTCCTTCCGGATGGAAAAGAGAGTGTGATCCGTTCCTTAAAAGAACAGGGGAAAGTTGCCATGGTGGGTGACGGTATCAACGATGCACCGGCACTTACAAGAGCAGATATCGGAATTGCCATCGGCGCAGGAACAGACATTGCCATTGATGCGGCAGATGTTGTTCTGATGAAGAGCCAGTTAAGCGATGTTCCGGCGGCAGTACGTTTAAGCCGTGCCACACTTCGGAATATCCACGAGAATCTTTTCTGGGCATTTTTCTATAACGTAATTGGTATTCCGCTGGCAGCAGGTGTCTGGATCCCGATCTTTGGATGGACACTGAATCCGATGTTCGGAGCTGCAGCTATGAGTCTTTCCAGTTTCTGTGTTGTAACAAATGCGCTGCGACTGAATCTGTTTAAGATCCACAACACAGCCAGAGACAAAGCAATCAAAAATCCGGTAACATTAAACATCACTCATGATGAAAATAAAAAAGAAGAAAAGGAGAACAAAACAATGGTAAAAGTAACAGTCAATGTAGAAGGAATGATGTGCGGACACTGTGAGGCACACGTAAACAAAGCTATTCAGGCAGCTTTCGGAGCAGAGGATGTGGTATCTTCCCACGAGAATGGAACAACTGTATTTACAGTACCTGAGAAAGTTGACGAGACAAAAGTGGAAGAGGTGATCAAAGAAGCCGGTTACGAGTTCAAGGGAATCACTCAGGAGTAATAAACAGAAAAAACATATACCAGTTAAATGATCTAAAAATTTAAACGGTTTACAAAAAGAAACAGTTCTGCATAAAAACAGAGCTGTTTCTTTTTTATATATGATCGTATAGAAAACGGTATCCCGAAATATAATAAACAGAGAAAACCTGTGTTGTCCGAAAATCTTCCCAGACCAGAAAGGGGGATATTTTTGAAAAAAGATACCAGAAAACTGATCACCTGCATTGCAGTGCCCCTGGCAACAGGAGCTGTCTCCGGATTTTTTACCAGAAACGGAATGAAAGTATTTGCAAAGTTAAATAAGCCGCCTTTATCGCCGCCGGGATGGCTGTTTCCGGTTGTGTGGACGATCCTTTTTATCATAATGGGGATTGCTTCGTTCCTGATCGCATCCAGGCCTAAAAGCAGAGACAGGGATAGGGCCCTTGCTTTATATGGGATCCAGCTTGCCGTGAATTTCCTGTGGCCGTTTTTCTTCTTTGGGGCAGGATGGTATGGCTTTGCATTTCTCTGGCTTATTTTTCTATGGGGACTTGTATATTGTTGTATCCGCACATTCGGGGAGTTTTCCCGGAACGCTGCATATCTGATGGTCCCGTATCTGGCATGGCTGACTTTTGCCGGTTACTTGAATCTGTTTATCGCACTTTGGAATTGATGGAACATTTGCTTCATGCAGAAAATGCTTTCTGCTTTTATAAATCCGGCTAATATCATTATAATTTATTCTGAAAAAGCAGGAATATCCGCTGAATTGATTGTTATTTTCAATTCTCTTATGCTATACTGATAGCGATTATGGATGTACGAACGATAACAGGAATCGTTAATACTATGGAAGCAGAGAGGAGCACATTATGAGCGGATTTTTTGGAGTAGCATCAAAAGACGACTGTGTACTGGAACTTTTTTACGGAGTGGATTATCATTCTCATCTGGGAACACGCCGCGGCGGTATGGCTGTTTACGGAGAGCATGGATTTGACCGTGCCATCCACAACATTGAGAATACACCTTTCCGTACAAAATTTGACGGAGATGTGGGTTCTATGAAGGGAAATATGGGAATCGGATGTATTTCTGACTATGAACCTCAGCCCCTTCTGTTCAGTTCCAGAATTGGAAGCTTTGCCCTTACTTTTGTGGGAAAGATCAATAATTATGATGAACTTCTGCAGCGGATGTACGATACGACCAAGGTACATTTTCAGGAGATGACCAACGGAACTGTCAATGTGACAGAACTGATCGCAGCTCTGATCTGTGAAAAGGATAATTTTGTGGAAGGTATCCAATATGTGCAGGGGCTGATCGACGGCTCTATGACACTGCTTCTTATGACAAAAGACGGAATTTATGCAGCCCGTGACAAGATGGGCAGAACTCCGGTGGAGATCGGTCACAAAGAAGGTTCCTACTGCCTTTCCTTTGAGAGCCATGCCTACATTAATCTGGGTTATGAAGACTATAAGGAACTGGGACCGGGAGAGATCGTTTTTGTTACTGCAGATGGAGTGAAAACTCTGGTAGAACCTGGAAAGAAAATGAAAATCTGTTCCTTCCTCTGGGTTTACTACGGATATCCGACAGCATCTTATGAAGGTGTAAATGTGGAAGAGATGCGTTACCGCTGTGGAAGCATGCTTGCAAAAAGAGACGGAGATTCCGTTCACCCGGATATTGTAGCAGGTGTTCCGGATTCCGGTATCGCTCATGCCATCGGATATGCCAATGAATCCGGCATTCCATATGCCAGACCATTCATTAAATATACCCCAACCTGGCCCAGATCTTTTATGCCAACCAATCAGAACCAGCGTAACCTCATCGCCAAAATGAAACTGATCCCGGTACGTGCGCTGATCAAGGACAAAAAACTTCTTCTCATCGACGATTCCATTGTACGTGGTACCCAGCTTCGCGAGACAACCGAATTTCTGTACCGCAGCGGTGCAAAAGAAGTTCATGTCCGTCCTGCCTGCCCGCCGATCATGTACGGATGTAAATACTTAAACTTCTCCCGCTCCAAATCCGAGATGGAGCTGATCGCACGTCAGGTCATCGAGAAGAGAGAGGGACCAAACTGTCCGCAGGAAGTACTGGACGAATACGCAGATCCACGTACAGAGAAATATGAGCAGATGGTGCAGGATATCTGCAAGATGCAGAATTTTACGACTCTTCGTTATCACAGACTGGATGATCTTCTGGAATCCATAGGTATTGATCCGTGTAATGTATGTACATACTGCTTTAACGGAAAAGAATGATAAATGTATAAAAAAGGCTTTCCTGTCAGAGCTGGTCTGACAGGAAAGCCTTTTTACTTTCTGGATATCCGTTTGATTTAATAGTATACGGTATACATACGGTAAATTTTGTGAGGTAACAGATATCTTTTTCCGTTATAAGTTCTGTACGGCACGATATAAAAATAAGTACTTCCTGAGGAAGAAGATCTATGTATTGTTACAGAAGTCCTGTTGGCAGCTAAGGTTGCTGTACGTCTGTAGCCAGAATTAGGACTGGTAGATTTATAAACATAATATCCACTGATTCCATAAAGTCTGGACCATTTAACGGTTAAAGCTGATGCTGTGCTTTTTACTGTTTTTAAATCTCTTGGTGTACATACAAATGCATCTGAATCAGTACTGTATATTCTCTGTCCGTTTACCCATCTGTAACTCCATACAGATACAAGATAAGCAGTATTGGCATTCTTTTTTGTGGAATAATTGACGTTGTACTTTCCAAAAAATTTGGATGCTGACTTTTTCGTATTACAGTTGTAGATTCGCAGTTTGTATCCATCTGCATTGCTTACAGTTTTCCAGCTGAGATACATACGTCCGGTACTGGTCATCTCTGCATTCTTTATGGTTGGAATTGCCGGGCGTGCGGCTGCGGAAACCGGGATCGCAGATGAAATAAGCATCATAACTGCCAGCATGCAGACCAAGAGTTTCTTGAATTTTTTCATTATTCATACCTCCTTCATAATTATAAGAAAATTATAAAATAGTAACGAATTTCTGTCAACATTTCTTTATAAGATTGGTCATTTTAATTCTAATTTATTTTCACAAAAAGTTATAACAGCATTCATTTTGGCAATTAGTCAGAATGCATTGGATGCGATACAATAAAGTCACGAAGAACAAACATCGTGAAAAAAGAAAAAGGAGCGAATACATTATGGTAAAGTTATATGATGGCGGCGCATATCTGGTAAACGGAACAGAGATCGTACCGGAAGCAGAAGCAGCCAAAGTGGAAGCACTCACTGGAAAAAAAGCAGAGAAATCTGAAGCAAGAAAGGGCACCATGGCTTACGGCATCATGGAGGCACACAACACATCAGGAAACATGGAAGGCACTGCTGAATCTGGACAAAGTCATTACATTCGGAAGTGTGGAAGGCAGATACGATGTCTGTATCGAAGATACCGGTAAAGATGAAATGGTAAAAACATTAAAAAAGCTGTACGAACCAGTTGGCCTGGAAAAAGAAACTGTCAGATAACTTCCGGTTGCATTTTGGGGACCTGCGGCTTATAATAAAATGCGGATATATCTTTTGTGGTATATCCGTGTTTTTTATATCATAAAAAATTTTATTCAGGAGGAAAAACATGATTTCTCCCGTAAAAGCCATAATATTTGATGCGGACGGTGTCCTTCTGGACTCTCTTTCTATCTGGAGGGAACTTGGAAAACGATATATTACAGATCTTGGATATCACCCAATTGCGGGAATGGAAGAGATCCTTTTTCCCATGAGTATGGAGCAGGGAGCGGCATGGCTGAAAAGCAGGTTCGCTCTTGGGTTTTCCGAAGAAAAGATCGTGGAGGATCTGAAAGTTCGGATCCAAAACTACTATTTTGAAGAAGTTCCTGCAAAATCAGGTGCCAGAGAACTTTTTCAATATCTTGCTAGCCAGAAAATCCCGGCTGTGGTGGCAACTTCAAGCCCAAAAGAACATATCCGCCGGGCACTAAAGCGAAACGGACTTCTTCCTTTTTTAAAAGAAATTTATACCACCAGTGAGATCGGAGAAAGCAAATATTCTCCGAAGATCTATCTTACAGCAGCGAAAGTGCTGGGAACGGAGCCATCCATGACACTGGTAGTGGAAGATTCTCTCTATGCACTGCAGACCGCAGGAAAAGCAGGATTTCTGACTGCAGGCATCTATGACGCATTGGGAGAACCGGATCAGGAGCAGCTAAAAAAGGACGCACATATCTACTGCCAAAATCTGACAGAGTTACAGAATTATATATTTACAGAAAACGGAGGAAACGAAAAATGAAAACAGCATTAACCATCGCAGGCAGCGATTCCAGCGGAGGCGCAGGGATCCAGGCCGATATCAAAACCATGATGGCAAACGGGGTATACGCCATGAGTGCCATCACCGCACTGACTGCCCAGAATACCACCGGTGTCGCAGCCATCCAGAATGCAACGGCAGAATTTCTTGGTCAGGAGCTGGATAGTATTTTTACAGATATTTTTCCGGATGCAGTAAAGATCGGAATGGTTTCCGAAAGTGATCTGATCCGCATGATCGCCAAAAAGCTCCGGCAGTATCAGGCGAAAAATATCGTAGTGGATCCGGTTATGGTGGCTACCAGCGGTGCAAGGCTGATCAGTGAAGAAGCTGTGGATGTTCTGAAAGAAGAACTGTTTCCTCTTGCGGATCTTCTCACTCCCAATATCCCGGAAACGGAAGTGCTTACCGGACGAAAGATCAGAAACACCGATGATATGATCGAAGCTGCAAAACAGGTTTCCGAACAGTATCACTGTGCAGTTCTTTGCAAAGGCGGCCATAAGCTTAATGATGCCAATGATCTTCTCTATGAGGATGGAACATATCAGTGGTTTGAGGGAAAAAGGATCGACAATCCCAACACCCACGGAACAGGATGTACTCTTTCCTCGGCCATCGCATCCAACCTTGCAAAAGGATTTTCCATGGTGGAATCTGTAAATCGTGCCAAAGACTATATTTCCGGAGCTCTTGCTGCCATGCTGGATCTCGGAAAAGGAAGCGGTCCTATGGATCATGGTTTTGCAGTAAAGAACAGTTATACAGAGGAGGCATAAGGTTATGACAGTTACAGAACGGATCACCGCTCTTCGAAAACAGATGAAAGAAAAGGGAATCGATGCTTATCTGGTTCCGACCGATGATTTCCACGGTTCCGAGTATGTGGGAGATTATTTTAAATGCAGGAAATATATTACCGGATTTACCGGTTCTGCCGGAACTGCTGTCATCATGCCGGATATGGCGGGACTCTGGACAGACGGAAGATATTTTATCCAGGCCGCACAGCAGTTAGAGGGAACACCGGTTACCCTGTTTAAGATGGGGGAACCGGATGTACCGACGATCCATAAATTTCTGGAAGAAAACCTGAAAGAAGGGATGTGCCTCGGCTTCGACGGCCGTACTGTCAGCGCAGAGGAAGCCGGGAAATTGAAAAAAATCCTTCAGGGAAAACAGGTACGTTTTTCTGTAAATGAGGATCTGATCGGAAATATCTGGGATGACCGTCCGGCACTTTCCTGTGAACCGGTAATGGAATTATCCGAAAAATGGGCTGGAAGATCCAGAGCAGACAAGATCCGGGAAATCCGCAGCAAACTGAAAGAAAAAGACGCAGATCTCTTTGTCCTCACGTCACTGGATGATATTGCGTGGCTTTTGAACATTCGCGGAAATGATATCCACTGCTGCCCGGTAGTGCTTTCCTATCTTGTAATGGATGAGAAAGAAATCCGGTTTTTTGCCAATGAGAGGGCTTTTCCGGATTCTGTAAAAGAAGCTCTGGCCATAGATGGCGTTACCATCTATCCATATGATGATATTTACACTTATGTGCAGACGATCCCTGAATCGAAAAGGGTTTATCTTTCAAAAAGTAATGTAAACAGCCGTCTGGTCAGCAGCATTCCGGATGGAGTAACAATCCTGAATGGAGAAAACCTGTCCCTTCTTCCAAAAGCCATCAAAAATGAGATCGAAGTCCAGAATGAAAAAACAGCCCACATCAAAGACGGCGTGGCAATGGTAAAATTTATCCACTGGCTGAAAAAGAATGTGGGAAAGCAGGAGATCACCGAGCTTTCCGCAGCGGACAAACTCTATGAGTTCCGCTCCGGACAGGAGAACTTCCAGGGGAACAGCTTTGATCCCATTATTGCCTACGGTGCACATGGAGCTATTGTTCATTACAGTGCCACAGAAGAAACCAGTATTCCTCTGAAACCAGAGGGACTGGTTCTGATGGATACCGGCGGCCATTATCTGGAGGGAACCACAGACATCACCCGCACCGTTGTACTTGGCCCGGTTACCCAAAAAGAAAAGAAATATTTCACAGCAGTACTTCGTGGGCACCTGAACCTTGCAGCCGCAAAATTCCGCTATGGCTGTACCGGACTGAATCTGGATGCCCTGGCAAGAGGACCACTCTGGGCTATGGGAGAGGATTACAATCACGGAACCGGTCATGGCGTAGGATATCTTCTCAATGTACACGAAGGTCCTCAGAGCTTCCGCTGGAAAAATCTCGTGGATCGTCCGGCTCCTGTTCTGGAAGAAGGAATGATCACCTCCGATGAACCAGGATACTATGCGGAAAATGAATTTGGTATCCGCCATGAAAACCTTGTGGTCTGCAAAAAGGCCGAAAAAACAGCCTACGGTCAGTTTATGAAATTTGAACCTCTGACGCTGGTACCCTTTGACCTGGAAGGTATAGATCCCGAACAGATGGAAACCGGAGAGCGCACACTGCTCAACCAGTATCATGCCTTTGTATATGAGAAAATTTCTCCGTATCTGGATGAGGATGAAAAAGGCTGGTTAAAAGAAGCCACACAGGCAATATAAACCGGAATGAAATTTTATAGTCTGGAATTAACCTTTATATTTAACAAAAAATCCTTGACCTGAACCTGAGTTTAGGTTGTATCATAAAAGCAGTGAGATTTTTTATGAATATAACACAGGAGGGATTACAAATGGCACACAAAAAAATCGTACCTGGAACAGGTGGAGAACATTACATTCCTTATAAGGACCGTTCCGGAGAAAAATCCACCGTATATTTTACAGAGGATTTTTCCGCAGAGGGACTGAAGAAGATTTTTGAGCGTGTAAGCGGCAGCCTTAAGGGTAAGATTGCAGTCAAGCTTCACACAGGAGAGCAGCATGGACCGAATATCATCCCTGCACCGTGGGTAAAAGAACTGACCGCAGATAAGATCCCGGAAGCCCATATCGTAGAGACAAACACCTACTACGAGGGAGACCGTTACACAACGGAGAAGCATCGTGAAACTCTGAAGGTAAATGGCTGGACATTCTGCCCGGTAGATATCCTGGATGAGGACGGAACTGCCAAGTTCCCGGTAAAAGGCGTATTGTATTTATCAACGTTCTTCGAAATATGTCTGTTTCCTGCGACTGTGAGGGTGTTGGAGCAGCACCTGTCGTAACACCGAATATCGGAATCGTGGCATCTACAGATATCCTTGCAGCAGACCAGGCTTCTGTAGATCTTGTGTATACACTGAAGGATTCTGATCATAAAGATCTGGTAGAGAGGATCGAGACACGTCACGGACTTCGCCAGCTCAGCTATATGAAAGAAATGCACATGGGAAATGACAGATATCATCTTATCAACATTGATGAGGATGATAAAGAGATCCTCCCTGCAGATGCCGTAAAGAATGTAAAACCATTTCAGGGATAAGAATATTTCATAAAATGTGAAGAAGCAGTCAAGCGGATATTCGCAATCCGCTTCGCTACTTGCTTGATTTGGTTAAAACAGAAAAGGGCGCATGTATCCATAAAATGTGGAATTTCATGCGCTCATTTTTGTGTTATAATATAGAAAAATACAAACAGCGAGGTACTTAATGCCTATGAAAACAGAAAACAAAACCAATCACTACATCGATCTACATGCACATCTGGATGGCTGTATTACCGTGGATATTGCAAAAAAACTTGCCGCATTGCAGCAGATCACACTTCCGGCTGCAACAGACGAGGAACTTCTTTCCCTTCTTTCCGTTCCGGATACCTGCGAAAATCTCAATGATTTTCTGAAATGCTTTGACCTGCCTCTTTCCCTTCTTCAGACAGAAGAAGCACTGGAAGAAGCCGTTTATCTTATCCTTTCTGAAATGAGAAAAGACGGTGTGATTTACGCAGAACTTCGTTTTGCACCACAGTTCCATACACAAAAAGGAATGACCCAGGAAACGGCGATCCAGTCTGCATTACGTGGCCTGAAAAAATCTCCGATTCCAGGCAATCTGATCTTATGCTGCATGCGTGGAAGCTCCAATCAGCAGGAAAATATGGAAACTCTGGACTTGGCCCGCAGATATCTCACAGAGGATGGAGGAGTAGTTGCCGTGGATCTTGCAGGTGCAGAAGCACTTTTTCCAACAGAAAGCTATAAGAATCTTTTTGCGAAAGCAAAAGAGTACAACGTTCCATTTACGATCCATGCAGGTGAAGCCGGCGATGCCGAGGATGTCAAAACAGCCATCCGTATGGGAGCATCCAGGATCGGGCATGGAGTGCGTATCGCAGGAAATGAAGAGGTGATCCAACTTGTAAAAAACAACGGGATTTTTCTGGAAATGTGTCCCACAAGCAACCGGCAGACCAGGGCAGTGGAAGATATGTTTTCCTATCCGTTGAAAAATTTTCTGGAACAGGGACTTAAGGTAACACTAAATACAGATGATCCTGCCATTGAAAGAACAACCCTTTCCCATGAGTTTCAGTATATGGATTCCCTGTTAAACCTTACAGAGGAACAGAAAAAACAGTTGCTCCTGAATTCCGTGGAAGCAGCATTTACTTCCGGTAAACGAAAAAGGGAGCTGAAAGAACAGTTTCTCTTTTAAAACGGATAAAAACCTTACGCAGAAGAAAGGACGATCATGGACACCAATTTTGAGCATTATAAAGTATTTTATTACGTAGCCAAATATGGAAATCTCACAAAAGCGGCAGCAGTTTTAAAAACCAGTCAGCCTGCGGTTACAAGAACGATCCACAACCTTGAAAACATCCTGGGCTGCAGATTATTCATACGCAGCAAAAGCGGAATGAAGCTGACACCGGAAGGAAATATTTTTTATGAATATATAGCTGCCGGATGTGCTCAGTTTTTTAAGGGAGAAAACAATCTCAGTAACCTGATCAGCCTGGAAAACGGAACCATCTATATCAGTGCAACTGAAACGGCTCTTCACTGTTATCTGTTTGAGGCGGTCCGGGATTTCAATATCCTGTACCCGAACGTACATTTTAAAATTCTGAATAACAGTACGACAGATTCCGTAAATGCTCTGAAAGAGGGCAAAGTAGACCTGGCTGTTGTGTCGGCAACCTTGCAGGTAACCCCTCCTCTGAAAATGAAGATCGTAAAAAAATACAGGGACATCCTGATCGGTGGAAACAGATTTGAAAAGCTGAAAAACAGGGAACTTTGTGGGGAAAATTGTGCTTAATGAAATTTACGGAAAGAAAAATCTTCCAGGTTCATGAACTCCTGCGGATAACCTCTTTTCAAAATAGCAGAAATATTGTATTATGGTAACAATTCGGGTTTTTATCCGATATTATCGTATGATAAAAAATTCTGTTACGAGGAGGATTTATGTTCGAAACGATCATTGACGCAATCAACACGTTTCTCTACAGCAAATTACTGATTGTAATATTGATTGGTTCCGGCATCTACTTTACTGTCCGGACCAGATTTCCACAGGTACGTTTATTCAAAAACGCCTGCAGCGCTGTAATGGAGAAACCAGAGGGAGACGAAAGTGTATCATCCTTTCAGGCACTGATGGTCTCCACGGCATCTCGTGTAGGGACAGGCAACATTGTAGGAGTATCTTCTGCCATCTGTATCGGTGGTGTGGGCTCCGTATTCTGGATGTGGATCATTGCCATTCTTGGAAGCGCATCAGCTCTGGCAGAGAGCACACTGGCGCAGATATATAAGAAAAAAGGAAAAGACGGCCAGTGCTACGGCGGCCCGGCGTATTACATAGAGGCGGCATTGCACAGCAGAGGACTGGCAGTGGTTTTCTGTATAGCCATGATCCTGACTTACGCGTTTGGATTTAATATGCTGGCCTCCTATAATCTGCAGTCTACATTTTCCGGTCAGCCATTTTATAATGCAGAGATCACGCCATGGATCATTGGAGGAATTCTGGCGCTGGTAACGGGATGGTGTCTGCTGGGTGGCGGTAACAGAATTGTGAAAGTAACTTCTACTTTAGTGCCATTTATGGGCATTGTATATATTCTGATATCCCTGCTGGTAGTGGTACTAAATATCGGACAGCTTCCATCGGTACTGGCACAGATCTTTGAAGAAGCATTTGATTTTAAAGCAATTTTTGCCGGATTTGCCGGATCAGCTATGATGCAGGGAATACGAAGAGGTCTGTATTCCAATGAAGCAGGTATCGGTTCTGCCCCCAATGCGGCGGCGTCTGCAATGGTCAGTCATCCGGTTAAACAGGGACTGGTACAGATGCTGTCTGTGTTTATTGACACATTATTATTGTGCACTGCAACTGCCATGATGTGTCTGGTATCTGGTGTGACACCGGCAAAAGAGCTTCAGGGAGCACCGTGGGTGCAGGCAGCACTTCACAAGACTCTTGGTTCTTTTGGACCATATTTTATTATGATTGCAATGGTATTATTTGCTTTCACTACATTGCTGGGAAATTGCTTCTATTGTGATAATCTGCTGACTTATATCCTTAAAAAGCAGCCGGGTAAGAAATTCATGACGGGATTTCGCCTTGTATCAGCACTGGTGGTGTTTTTGGGAGCGGGAATGGAGATGACATTACTGTGGCACATCTCTGATGTACTGATGGGAGTAATGGCACTGATCAACATTCCGGTGATCCTGCTATTGTCCAACACCGTATTGAAAGCATTAAAGGATTACGAAGGACAGATCCGGCAGAAAAAAAATCCTGTATTCTTCAGTAAAAATATTGATCTGAAGCAAAAAACAGATTACTGGAATTAAAGCACCTGTGAATAGCAGTAAAATGTAATATAACAGTAAAAATAGCAGATAACATACCACTATATTATATGCGGAGGATACCTTGCTGTGTTCTCCGTTTTTTCACATAATTAAAGATAACTATTTCACATAAATTATACTTGAGGTAACACTACTGAAATAAGGAGTGGAAAACTATGATCTACACATGCAAATATAAATCACCGTTAGGAGAAATTTTACTGGCAGCAGATGAAATTGGGCTTACAGGCTTATGGTTTGAAGGACAGAAATACTTTGCGAATACACTCCCGGACGAGAGAATTTTACAGGAAACGGAGATCCTTGCAGAAACAAAAAAATGGCTGGATATCTATTTCTCCGGTGAAAAGCCAACATTTACACCTCCTCTTCATCCTGCGGGATCAACATTCAGACAGGCAGTGTGGCAGATTTTGTTAAAGACTCCTTACGGACAAACAATCACGTACGGAGAAATTGCCAGTAAAATAGCGGAAAGGGAAAATATTTCCCATATGTCCGCTCAGGCTGTTGGAGGTGCAGTTGGACATAATGAAATTTCCATTATCATTCCCTGTCATCGGGTAGTTGGCACAAATGGCAGTCTTACAGGATATGCAGGAGGAATTGATAGAAAAATTTCACTGCTTAAGCTGGAACATGCAGATATGAGCCGTTTCTTTGTACCAAAGAGTAAATTGACAGCAAAGGAGCAAGCATGAAGGGAAACATCATTTACAAAAAAATAATCCCGGCCAGATCTCCGGAATATGCAGAGTTTCCAGAAAGCCTGCATCCGGATATCCGGGATTTTCTGGCCGGACAGAATATAAAGGCTCTCTATACCCACCAGGCAGAAGCTTTTTTCCATGCTATGGATGGAGAAAATGTCGTGATCACTACACCTACTGCCAGTGGTAAATCCCTGTGCTTTTATCTGCCGGTGGTGGAGGAAATCCTGAAAAATCCTGTGACCCGTGCGATCTTTATTTATCCCACGAAAGCTCTGGCAGCTGATCAGTACCGTGCGCTGCTCCCCTGGGTGGAAGCGCTTGGTGAGCATCGTTTATCTGTCGGCGTATATGACGGAGATACACCGCCTGCTGAGCGAAAAAGGATCCGGGAACGTGCCAATATCATCCTTACCAATCCGGATATGTTAAACGGCTCCATGCTTCCAAATCACAGCAAATATGGATTCGACTTTATTTTTTCCAATCTGAAATACATTATTCTGGATGAACTGCATGTATACAGAGGAGCTTTTGGCTCCCATCTGGCCAATGTATTTCGCCGTTTAACCAGAATCTGCAGATATTATCACGCAGATCCTCAGTTTTTATGCAGTTCCGCCACCATTGCCAATCCCTTGGAACTTGCAAAAAAGATCTGCGGAAGATCTTTTATCAATATTGATAAAAGCGGTGCCGGAATGTCAGAACGAACCTATTGCCTGGTTCAGCCAGAAGAAAAGCTGAATAAAGACGGCATTCCCTACGGAAAGGAATCTATCATAAATGTTGCGGCGGA
>OLSM01000062.1_pt1 | contig 110040 bp, 100 predicted proteins | sample 1672721 | NCBI WGS metagenome assembly OLSM01 (sample SAMEA3136717, study PRJEB25190) | human gut metagenome
CGGGATAAGAAATCCGGAAGCCCTGGTACGGTTCTCCTCCAGCCCAGCTCCCGGAACCGATTTTTGCGGTTGTTGTTACCCCATCGTCAACGCCTTTCAGTACGGAAGAAGCAAGCTCACCTTTTCCATTATTTGCGTCAAGATCGAAATATACAGCCCCGGTGTGTGATTGAATTTTTCCGGTTTTAATCAGATTTGCCCACAGTTCCCCGGTCAAGATCATGCTGGCGTTGATTTTACCGTCCATTGTAAATGCAATATTTGGTGTGCCGTTAAATCCATTGGAGGAGTGTCCTATGCCACCGAGTGTCGCTCGCCATACATTCATAGCGGTTTCTGTATTATCTGTATCCATAATTGCCCAGCCATTCGGCTTTTGGGTTTCTGGATTCATCGTAACGATATAGTTTCCGCCTAGTTGTCCGGTTATCATTTCGCCAGCTGTCTCCAGTCCCGCCTGTCTTATTTGATTAAAGGTCGAGGTAGGCTTTTCCATTTGGGTCTGAATGGATTTCACGGAATTTTGAATACTGGGAGCCACAGTAGACAAAGTAACTTCATTTTTTTCCGGATATTTGGGATAGCGTTTGATTCCGGCAACAGTGTGGGTAATCCGTCGATTCCGCCTGCGGTCCAAAAGAACTACATTCTGGTAAAGCTTGAATTCCAGAAACGAATAAATATTGTCGTTTTTTCCTTCCTGACTCTCTCTTGCCCTGGCCAGGTCCATGACGCCGCAGGTATAAGACTGCTGCGGAACCGCCATACTCTTCAAGCGTTTTTTTGCGTCAGCCAGTAGGTTTTCCGCTATTGTGTACCGCTCGTCTTTCCAGTAAACGGATATGACTTTATCGCTGTAGGAGAAATCCTCCACATAATCCTTCCCGCCGTTAATATCGGCAAAGGTTAAGCTGTCTTTTCCTTTCGCGTACAGCCTGGTAGCGAAACCGCTGCTCTTACCCTTGAAGTTAACGCTTTTCAAATTCAGCTCGTCAGTGAGGAATACCCCGGAAATTTCCTCGCTGTCCGGATTGTAGATATGAATCACACGGGCATTATTGTCAAAACGGAACACTACATTGTAGATATCCGGGCAGGCGTCGATAACGTCTAATGGAGTAGCAGCTTCCAGTTCGATCGTACGGCGCTGATTAAAATAGGCGTGATCCTGGACGGCCCAGCCGTCTGGCAGCGCCTTGGATATGGTGTTAACCACAGTATCGCTGCCGTTTGTGTAATTCAGGAACATATCCCTTGAGAGCTCGTCAAGGTCAAGCTCGGCCTTAATGTTTACCGTGGTTTGTCCCTCGTCGATCGCCTTGATAAGATATCTTTGTTTTGTTTCTGTGTCGATCAGAGGGGTTTCCTCAAAAAGATATTGATAGTCGGGGTGATCCAAAGGGAGAGTGAATCCCGCAGCGTCCTTGCCGCCGTATATCTCTTGGATATAATAGTCGTCAAAGTTCAAAGGGATTTGCTCCCCGTTGTTTGAAATAGTAAGCATAGGCTGCTCCTTACACATAAGATGGATAGTATTGGACGGTGACCGGGTCAATACATGAAATGGTATTATCGCCCGGGACCAGATATGGAAAGTCAATGATATCGCACCGCTGGGCCGCCGGGCCTCCATTGATCAGGATCCGCTTTGTGATACCGTCAATAACAATCTGATCGCCTTGGTGAACATTGGTAAAGGTGATCCCAGCTACCACATATTTCTCAGCATCAGCAGACGGAGAAGCGGAAAGGATACAATCCATCTTTGGCAGCGTGCCCTGAGCCTGAAGGCTGCCGTTTGAAACAGCTTTGACCATTTTGTCGTGCTGAATCCCCAGAAAGACATAAGAGCAGGACAGAATAGACGGCGTAATCTGCTGGGGCACGCCGATAGATTGGAGAATAGAGGTGTAATAAAACCCATCGGGAAGATAAAGCTCTACCTTGCCGCTGAGACATAAAGCGTCAAGAGCCGAAAGGTTTCTTTTGGTTTCCCGCGGGGAACTGCCGTATAAATCAAAAGGGAGCGTGATAGTTTTTAGCCCGATCCTGCTCCCTAAGGAAATAAAGGCATTTTACATGCGTCTCAACGATGACGAAAAGACGGTGGCCGCATGTGACCTGCTGGTTCCCGGCGTCGGTGAGATCATCGGCGGAAGCCAGCGTGAGGAGCGTCTGGAGATCCTCCAGCAGCGGATGAAGGACTTCCAGCTGGAAGAGGAAAATTATTGGTGGTATTTGGATCTGCGCAAGTATGGCGGTACAAAACATGCGGGCTTTGGCCTTGGATTTGAGCGCCTTGTGATGTACCTCACTGGAATTGCCAACATCCGCGACGTGTTGCCCTTCCCGCGCACAACCGGTACGGCAGAATTCTAATGGGAAGAATTCTGCGTAAATTTCGATAAGATCTTGCAAAATGACCACATGTCTTTCTTTTCCCTGCTTGTTTTCCAAGCAGATGGGGAAGGAGAACGGCATGTGGCCCTTTTTTGCAGGGAAACAGGTTGCATCCCGTCGTCGATATTGACAAGAATTTGCGCAAAAGTGTCCATAGAATCTGCCTTATTCCAAAAAATGCAAGAAGAGCTTTTTTGACTTGCGTTTTTTGGGTTGATCGATTACAATAGGAAGAGCGCTGAAACGCGCAAATCCCATCGTGTTTTTATGTGGTAAAGACGGGTTATAGGAACGTTTTCGAAATGGGATGCAGGGATAAATAGTTTTAATGCATTTTTTATTTAAAGGAGATGCTGGTTTTGGATTATCGTTCAATGTCAAATGAGGCGCTTAGCGCAGAAAAGGCGGACTTGGAAAAGCGCTATGCGGACTTTAAGGCCAGAGGCCTGAAGCTGAATATGGCGCGCGGAAAGCCCGGTGTGGATCAGTTGGATCTTTCCATGCCGATGCTGGACATTTTGAATTCCACTTCAAATATATACGCCTCCACCGGAGACGACTGCCGCAATTACGGCCTGGGCGATGGACTGCCGGAAATGCGGGAGCTGTTTGCAGAGATGTTGGGCATTGACGATCATAATATCATTGTGGGCGGCAACTCCAGCCTGAATATGATGTTCGATGCGATCTCCTGCGCTATGACGCATGGTTTCCCAGGCTGCAAGCCTTGGAGCCAGCAGGGGCATCTGAAGTTTTTGTGCCCTTCTCCGGGATACGACCGGCATTTCGCAATTACCGAGTACTTTGGCTTTGAACTGATCACTGTACCGATGACGGATCAGGGCCCGGACATGGACGTTGTAGAATCGTTGGTCAAAGACGATCCGACCATCAAAGGCATTTGGTGCGTACCGAAATATTCCAACCCAACAGGCATTACGTATTCGGATGAAACCGTCCGCAGGTTCGCCGCTTTGAAGCCTGCGGCGCCCGATTTCAAGATTTTCTGGGATAACGCCTACTGTGTCCATGATCTGACCGATACGCCGGACACGCTGCTGAACTTGTGGCATGAGTGCCGTAAGCAGCACAGCATTGATATGCCTATTTTCTTTGCTTCCACGAGCAAAATTACCTTCCCCGGTGCGGGCGTGGCGGCCATGGGTGCCAGCGAGCACAACCTCACGGTATTCCGTGAGCATTATTCCTATCAAACGATCGGCCCGGATAAGCTGAACCAGCTCCGTCATATCTACTTCTTTGGCAATCTCGATGGGGTAAAGCTGCAAATGGAAAAGCATCGTGCCATTTTGGAGCCGAAGTTCCAGGTTGTCCAGGAAAAGCTGGAATCTGCGCTCGGTGGGAAGAATATTGCGGAGTGGACCAATCCGAATGGCGGCTATTTTGTCAGTGTGGATGTTATGGACGGCTGCGCAAAGCGTGTAGTATCGTTGTGCAAGGAAGCCGGCGTCACTTTGACGGGTGCGGGCGCTACTTTCCCGTATCAGAAAGACCCGCGTGACCGCAATATCCGCGTAGCTCCGACGTATCCGCCGGTTTCTGAGCTGGAGCTGGCGATGGATCTGTTCTGTATCGCTGTTCAGCTTGCCGCGGTGGAAAAAATTCTTGCAGACCGGGCATAATCGTATATCAGCTTATTTCTGCTTTAGCAGCGGATACGTTTAATAAGCGTATCCGCTTTTTCTTTATCGCTTTCAGCATGACAAAACCCCCGGTTCTACCGGGGGTAGGTAAAAAAACCTTGGCAAAAGAAAAAGTAAAAAATCGTTCGTTCTTCAAAGGAAAAAGAATGGTACGGAGGTTCTGAAAGGAAGGCGGGGATTTTCGCGAAAAGTGTCCCTCTCGCAGAATGCTATGAAGTACCAAAGAGAACTGGTTTACCAGTAGCAGGGCAAACGATGCGATGATATTTTTCAGTACCCTTTCCAGGGGTCAGCAAGTACTGACCCCTCTGGGGTCTGAGCAAACCACTAGTTTTCTAGTGGTTGTGATTCGTGGGTAGCAAAAACACTCCGTTTGTCTTAGCCAGAGCCTTGCCCCAATTTTTCACGTGGGATCAGATGAAACCAATTAAAAGTTAAAGGAGGTTATCAAATGCAACATAAAGTCAAATTGACCGTCATTGATAAAAAGTTGTACCCTGAATTACAAGCACAATACTGTGCAGATTCCCATGCGGGTGCATGTCCTTTGCTATAATGTCGGGGATGAATTCATCTTTGAACGCTATGGGATTGCCGACGATATATCACGTTCCGCAAAGAAGCTTTCAGTATAGTAACCGACTTTCAGGTAGTCCTGTCCCATGCGGGACATATCTTTATGATAACGCCTCCTCCCATCACGGCGGCGTCACTGGGGTGTAAAATTGTCTCTCATTATTTTCTGACTTATGTGGAAATTTCAGTGGGGCTATGATAGAATAGGGCCATCAAGCTATGGGAGGAGCGCGGAGGGAATGGGACTTTTCAAGAAGAAAATCACCGACCAGCTTTACGCCGGGTCGCAGTTTTTCCAGAACGGCCGGGTGGCCGGTAAACCCAAGGACCGCCGGGACTTTTATGCGAAGGCCATTGAGGCAGCTCGGAAAAGCGACAATACAGCCGTCAGGAATGCGGACATAGAAAATTATATCTGCTTCCTGCTCACGGATACGGGCCCCAAGGCGGATCTCGGCCTTGTGCGGCGTCTCATCGCCCAGCAGGAACCAGAGGAGTTCCGGAGGGACATTTCCGCTTGGGTGGATGAGATGGAGCGCTTGGGTATAGGCAAGGTGGGCGACAGCCGCCAGGAGATGCAGGACTTCCTGCTGAAGGCCGCGGGAAACGGCAGTTTCGTCGCGGCGGACATAGGCTGGCGGGTCTACGGCACGAACAGGTACTCCCTGGGCACAAGGGGCGGCGAGTTTGAAAAGGCATTTATCGAGGCGGCCTTCTCGGGGTACGGCCCAGCCGCTGCCGTCTTCTTGGCCCGGGAAAAACAACGGGCGCAGAACGGCGACACGCCACACCAGCTTAAATTCTGGGATGAGTTCGTAAACGTCACCCTGGCGGGTTCCCGGCCCTTGCCTTCGCTGCCGGAGAGCCTTGGAAAACTGGATGAGGCACGGCGCCTGGACGAGAGCGTGGTGCAGGCTACCAAGGTAGCTCTAACAGAGGAGTGGGGCCAGATGCGCCGCCGCCGGGACCAATTGCTCTCACGGATATCGGAGCTGGAGGCATGCGCCCTCCGGGACGAGGGCCCCACCATGGACGAGGTCTTGGAGGAGATAAGCTGCTTTTGCGACTGGATACTGGTGCGGGAGGAGATGTACAGCTTTTCCCGGGATAACAGGGGGATCACGCTGGAGGGCTCCGATGAGGAGAAGTTCAGCCACTTTGAGGGCATGGCCTGCCGGGCACCTCTGGAACCCTGGTCCCGACCGGATTACGGCCGGGAGGCGGAGACTCTTTTCCGCCGGGGCCGCTCCCTGGAACACCAGGCCCGCAGGTTCCCGGAGATAGTGCGGCTATACCGCCAGGCTGCGGAGTTGGGCCACGGAGAGGCCATGTACAGGCTGCACTCCATGGGATCCTTCTGGCCCGGCGCCACAAATGGTTGGGACAGCATCAAATACGACCCCACCAAGTTCGGCTGGCCCATGGCCGGCAGTTGGCGGCACCCCATATGGAAGAGCGACGATATGGCCTGCGTGTTCCAACTGGCCCGGCAGGGAGATGTCGAGGGAATACGCCACATCTCCGAGATGCTCATCGACCTGCGGCAGAAGTATCGGGGCGATACCACCGGGATATACAAGGCCGTGGACTGGGAGTGCGAGACGATAATGGACCTGCAGATGGAGTACACCGGGTTACTGTCAGACATGGGTGACACGGAGGCCGCCTTCCACTTGGTGTGGCTGCATTTCTTATACGATTCCGAAAAGCTCCAACGCCGGTTCTGGGGCACCGCCCGGAACCGCTGCCAGAAGGAACTCTTCCGCCGGGGCGGCGGCTTGGGCTGTTACTTGGCCCCCTGCTACAACGATGTGTTCGGCATAGCCTCGGAGGACAGCCTGGCCGTGGCACGGAAGGCCGAGGAGATGGGCCTCACCGGCGCCGTGGAGGCGCTGCGGCTCCATTTCGAGTCCATAGAGCAGGCCGCCCGGGCAAACGAGGCCCAGCGCCAGGCCTACCAGCGCATGGCCATGGTGGAGGCCCGCAGAGAGGCTGTGGCCCAAGGTATGGACGAGTACAGAAGCAAGCTGGACTGGGCCGAGCGTGCCCACTCCTACGGCACCGGCGGCTCCGGCGTCACCCGCGAGGAGGCGCACATCTTAGGGGAGGTCTCCACAGAGCAGTACACTCGGGAACGCTTAATACGCAGTGAGCTTGAGGACAGCCAGCGAAGGAAATTGGAGGATGCGTTTGACTCCTCCCACGGCTTCAAGGATGACTAAGGGGCGCACTCATAATGATTAGATTAAAGCCGTCTCGACACCGGCTGTATTATGGAGGTAAACTATGGGACTTTTCAGAAGAAAGAAACCCACGAAAGAGGACGAAGGCTGGAAGTACTACAAAATGGCTTTGGATGAGAAAGGCCGCAACACAAGGCTGGAGCTGGAGTATACCCAAAAGGCCATAGAGCTGGGGGAAAGGCACGCTATGTGCCATCTGGCCTCCTACTATCTTGACCACTGCCCCACTGACAAGGAGAAGGCCCGGGAGGCAACCCAACTCATGGAGCAGGCCGAGTCCATGGGTGCGCTGCTCGAATGCCGGCGCATTGGCTACGCCTACGCCTTGCAGGGGCTTTACGATAAGGCATTCCCCCGCTATCTCAAAGGGGCCGAGGAGGGCGACTCCTTCTGCCAGTTCTGCACCGGCCTCTATTACAAAAACGGCCAGGGCGTGGAACAGGACTACGCCAAGGCCATCTACTGGTATGAGAAGGCCGTGGAGAATAAGGAGGTACTCGCTTTCAATAACCTGGGGCTGATGTACAAGGACGGCCTGGGTGTGGAGAAGGACAATGCCAAAGCCCTGGAGCTTTTGAAGATGGGTTCGGAGCTGGGGAATCACACGCCCAGCGGTAACCTGGCCTTTGACTACTACAAGGGTGAGGATCCCTGCCCGCAGGACTACGAGAAGGCCCGCCACTACGCAGAGCTGGGACTATCCCAAAGCAAGGGGAAGAACAAGAACTGCCGCTATGTGCTGGCCATGCTGGAGTGCGACGGCCTGGCAGGCATCCCCTGCAACCCATGCAGCGCCTACGACAAGGTCCAACAGCTGGCCCGGGAGGAATATAAGCCCGCCTTGGATGGAGGCGTGGGATACTGTCTCATAAAGCGCAGCGACTGGGTGAAGGCCCGCCGCCAAGAGGCACGGAACATGATGGCGGATCGCCCGGAGGAGGCCATCGCCATACTCCAGGAGTTGCGGGACTTGGGTTTCTGGCAGGTGGAGAAGGACATAGAGGCCTACGAGAACATGAAGGCCCGGGAACGGGCTCTGGAGCAGGACGATATGTACAAAAAGGCTCTGGAGGCAAACGATGTCAACGCCATACGCCAGGCCGCGGAGCATGGCTCCCCACTGGCCTGCGCTGATATGCTGGACCGTTACATGAAGGACCTGGAGCAGTCCGGCGGGAAGCCCGGCTGGGAGAGGGAGATAGGCCGGTACTTCCGCTACTGCAACACCTGCACAGAGATCCTTGGCGAGCAGCGTTTCACGGACATACGTGAGCGGCTCTCCCAGCGGGTGCTGGAGCACTGCCAGGAACTCTTGGACATGGAGGACGCCTGGAGCGCCTACATGCTGCTGAGCCAGCTGGACCAGCACAGCAGCGCCGACCTGATGCGCCTGCGTGTCAAGGCCGCGAGAGCACTGGACGATCCTGAACTGCTGATGCGCAGCCTGAAGGCCCTCTCCCTGTGCCAGGACGCCGGCGAGGATGAGCGGCGGGAAGCCGACAGCGAGCTCACGACGCTGAAGATGAAAAACGGGTAATCCTTGGAAACACCGCGTCATCGCGGCGGCATAAAGTCCCCGGCCGGAGGGAGGGTCCTCCGGCCGGGGATTCTTATTAGCATCTCTGTTTGTCAGTCGTTAAGTTAGTCAGTTTTTGATACTTCCTTATCGGCATTAACAAGATGAAGAGCGCCTTGTTGTTGCTTTATTATAGGAAGATGCTGCAACCATGTATTTAGCGATCTAAGTGTAGGAAAAATTTGTTTTATAAATCAATGGCACCCAGATTCAGGGTTCGCTGATGAATGCGGCGCTGACGTGCCGTCTCCTGGGAGAGGCATTCCGCCTCCAAATCGTTTAGGGATTGTATGTGAATACCGGCCTCCTGCTGCTTAGAAGAAGAGAGCAGGCGGATTTCTTCTAATGGGATTCCGGAGAGATATTGAGAAATTTCATATTTCAAGCTTTCGAAACGGAAGGTCACAACGGCTTCTGTAATGCGAAAGGTTTCCGCCAATTCCCCTTTGAAATGCACAAAGTCTTGCCAGGTTTGCAATTGCGAGAATCGCTCTTTGATGCGGGGCAAAAGGAAGCGCGCGGGGAGCAGAAGCTCGGCAGCCCCTTCGTTCGCCTGCCATTCCAGGAAGCGATCTTGGTTTGGACGGGCGCGCTCAAAACAGTTAAAGGACTTTGCCGGACCGTCGCGGTGGAGCGTGACATGGATCAGCTCATGGCCGCAGGTGAAATTGTTCTCGCGCCAGGAAAGGTTCCCGTTGAGCAGGATAATATCCGGCCCGCCATCTGTGGAGAGGCAGGAAATCCCCTTTAGCCCGGGTGTTTTGAAGGGAGGAAACCCAAGGGCGAGGTTTGGAAGATTTTCGCACAAGGAGATGAGGTCCAAAGGCCCGTTTTTCTCAGAAATATTGCATTGATGGCGTAAAATGCGGATAGATTGGTAAAGTTCCGCTTTTGTACAATGCCGGTTCATTTTTTTGAATGTTTCCTTTTTAGTTTCCGGATCATATCGATGGCAATGCGGATGTCGTCCGGATCGATGTTGTTTTCCTGCGCTTCGCGGGCAAAATTGAAATAAACGTTGTTGAGCTGCCCTTCCTGGGGAGGAATCTCCCAACCCATCAAATAATCCGGTGTTACCTGGAGGACGTTCGCCAAGCAAGCCACCTTGTCCGCATTCAGGCTGGAGATCTCCCCGCGCTCCCAGCGGGAGATGGTTGCAGCGCTGACACCAACTGCCTGCGCAACCTTTTCCAGCGTGAGTCCTAAATCTAGCCTTCGGCTCTTTATACGATCCTTCCATTCCATACCCATACCCCTCCTTTGAGAAAACGCCCTTGCACATTCTGTGTGAAATGGCGCCCCAAATACGTACGTTTGTTTTCTTAATTATGGCACAGCTTTTACGGATTTGCAATGATTATTCTAAATTTTATCGGTTTTGTCTTGCTTTCTTTGCCAATTTATGTAATAATAAGAACCGTTGGTAAAAGGCAAGGCTACCTATTCGTGTTCAGAGTGGAGTTTTTTGAGAGTTTGTTCGGAAAGACTTGACAGAGCCGAAAAGTGTATGTATAATAACTTTTATGTAATTGAGTTACTATTAACCCCTGCCTTTCGGCGGATGGGAGGGAAAATAAATGGCTGAAATCAGAATTAAGGACAATGAGTCCCTGGAAAGCGCGCTCAGAAGATTCAAGAAGCAGTGTGCAAGAGCGGGTGTCATTGCTGAAGTTCGCAAGAGAGAAGCTTATGAAAAGCCTTCTGTCAGGCGGAAGAAGAAGTCCGAAGCGGCCCGTAAGCGTAAGTACAGATAAGCGTTTACTGGAATGAATTTCACAAAAAGCGGGCTGTAAGCCCGCTTTTTTAACGTCCAAGGAAGTGTCTGCCCGATGCTTCTTTCCCAAGCGGAGGTGCCCGATGGCTTTGCTTTTGCCCACAGTTGCAGTAGAAACGCTTTTGGATGTCACGCCGGAGCTGCTGGCCTCGATGGGGGTGGATACCGTCCTTTTGGATGTGGACAATACTCTGGCTTATCACGGCTCCCAGGAACCTTTCCCAGGGACGGTCGAATGGACACATGAACTGCGCAGCAGAGGTTTTCGTGTGATGATTCTATCCAATAATTTTGCAAAGCGTGTGGCGCCGTTCGCTGAAAAGTATGATTTGCCGTTTCTGTCCTTTTCCATCAAGCCGCTCCCCATCGCCTATTTCCGGGCGATCCATAAACTTGGGGCGCGCAGGGAAAAGGCGGTTGTGATCGGCGACCAGGTTTTTACCGATGTGGTGGGAGCGAACCTTTCCCGGATGAAATCCATATTGCTCACACCGCGCGGGGAGGAAAAAGGGTTTTCCATTCGCGTTCGCCGGACGCTGGAGCGGCCGGTTCGCCGGCGGATTGCACGGCAGTCGGAGAAAAAGGGGGGAGACGTATGAAACGGGTTCTGGTGATTTTGGGTCCAAACCTCAATATGGTAGGCGTTCGGGAGAAGGGCGTCTATGGGGATGAGACAGCGGAAAGCATCAATCTACAGATCTTGGAGCACGCCCAAAAATTGGGATATTCGTGCGAGATCTTCCAGTCCAACCATGAGGGGGACATCATTGATAAAATCCACGCATGCCGGGGAAACTATGACGGCGTGGTGCTGAACGCGGGCGCTCTGACCCATTACAGTTATGCCCTGCACGACGCAATTGCCTGTGTACGGATTCCGTTTGTGGAAACGCATATGTCCAATATCCACGCACGCGAGGAGTTCCGTCATAAATCGGTGATCGCGGATGTGTGCGCGGGGCAGATCTGCGGCTTCGGGAAGTTTAGCTATTTTTTGGCGCTGGATGCGCTTAAGAACCTGATGTAATCGGGGAAAGACGAAAAATATGTCTTGAAAAATAGCAGGAAATATTATACACTTAAAGATAGTAAATTAGTTATTGGAGGATATGGTCATGATATCTGCAGGAGATTTTCGAAATGGCGTGACGTTTGAGATGGATGGCAACGTAGTTTCCATCATCGAGTTTCAGCACGTGAAACCCGGCAAAGGCGCTGCTTTCGTCCGCACCAAGATTCGCAACGTCATCACAGGCGCCGTCACGGAAAAGACCTTCAACCCGAACGATAAATATCCAACCGCTTTTGTAGAGCGCAAGGACATGCAGTATCTGTATAGCGACGGAGACCTGTACTATTTCATGGATTCCGAGACCTTTGAGCAGATTCCGATCAACAAGAGCGTTTTGGGCGATAACTTCAAGTTTGTCAAGGAGAATATGGACTGCAAGGTTCTCTCCTATAAGGGCAACGTGTTTGGCGTAGAGCCGCCGAACTTTGTCGAGCTGGAAGTTGTCAAGACTGACCCGGGCTTCAAGGGCGACACCGCAACCAACGCGACAAAGCCGGCAACGCTGGAGACTGGCGCGGAGATCAAAGTCCCGCTCTTTATCAATGAGGGCGAGAAAATCCGCATCGACACCCGCACGGGTGAATATATGGAGCGCGCGTAACGCACAATACATTGGGACTCTTTTCAAGGAAGTGTCGGTTTCGATGCTTCCTTGTATGCACTTTTTTGCTTTTGGCCGCGAAAGCGGTGGGAAGAATTGATTTGATTGAAATTAAAGGAGGCACAAGTCATGACGAACACTGAGAAAGTTGCGTATATCCGCGGTTTGGCAGAGGGCCTGGAGCTCGACGACAGCAAGAAAGAGGTCAAAGTTCTCAACGCGATCATTGATTTACTGGACGATCTGGCGATGTCCCTGGCGGATCTGGAGGATGGCTATAGCGATATGGCAGACCAGCTCGACGCGGTTGACGAAGACTTGGGCTCGCTGGAAGATGATTTTTATGGAGACGATGAGGATGACGAGGACGATGAGGACACCTGTTATTATGAGGTAACGTGCCCGAATTGCCATGAAACGATCTGCCTCTCCGAGGATATCATCGAGGACGGTCAGATGGATTGCCCGAATTGTGGCGAGACGCTGGAGTTCGACATCGACGAGTGTGACGATGACGGATGCGATTGTGGCTGCGAGAGCTGCAACGAATAAAGCTTACATGTTGGAAAAGGGCACCGTACTTGTTTGAACAGGTACGGTGCTTTTTCAAATAGATTGTGGTTCTTGAAAAGTTTTCCACAAACGCGCAGGATTGCAGATGCTTTTGTGGGACAAAAGGAGGAATTTTTCATGAAATGGATCAAACGGATTGCCGCTATGGCGTTGACGCTTTGTATGCTGGGTACAACTTTGACCGGTTGCGCATCCCAGACAGAGGAGGCCGCCAGCCAGGCGCCGGAGAGCGCACAGGCTTCGTCTTCGGAGGCCTCTGAAGAGCCTTCCAGCACGCCGGTTGAGAAGATTACGATCAACATCGCCGCCCAGAAGGGCCCGACCGGACTCGGCATGGTCAAGCTGATGCAGGACAGCGAGGACGGCATCACCGCCAATACGTATAATGTCACCATCGCTTCTTCCCCGGACGCCGCGGTCTCCATGATCTCCAGCGGGGAGGCGGATGTCGCAGCATTGCCGACCAATACGTCGGCGATCCTGTACAACAAGACCTCCGGAAACGTGCAGCTGGCGGCGCTCAATACCCTGGGCGTGCTCTACGTGGTGACAAATGGCGAGGAGGTCAATAGTATCGAAGATCTCCGCGGGAAGACGGTTTATTCGTCCGGGCAGGGCGCAACGCCGGAATATGCGGTGAATTACATCCTCTCGGAAAACGGGATGGAGCCTGGTACGGACGTCACGATCGAATATAAGGCGGATCACAGCGAGCTGGCGGCCAGCATCCTTTCGGGCGATGCCAAGATTGCCGTTTTGCCCGAGCCGTTCGTGACGCAAGTGACCACCAAGGACCCGAATGTCAAGGTCGCGCTCAACCTCACCGACGAGTGGGACAAGGTTGCTGGCGATAAGAGCGTTTTGACCATGGGATGCCTGGCGGTCCGTAAGGATTTTGTGGAGCAGAACAAGGAGGCTTTTGACGCCTTCCTGGAAGAGTATAAAGCGTCTGTTGATTTCACCAATAGCCATGTGGAAGAGGCGGCCGAGCTCTCGGAGAAATACGACATCATGCCCGCTGCTGTGGCAGCAAAGGCCATCCCGAACTGCAACATCGTCTATATGGATGGGGACGAGATGAAGCAAAAAATGCCGGACTTCTTAAATATCCTGTATACAGCCAACCCCAAGTCCGTCGGAGGAGAATTGCCGGGTGAAGATTTTTACTATACCAAATAAGAGCAATTCCCCGAAGAGGAGCCGGGCGGCAGAATGGGGACGGAAGTGCTTGGCGGCCCTGTTTTGGCTGGCACTCTGGCAGGTTTTATATTTGGCCGTTCAACAGGAGATACTGATTGTATCTCCTGTTCGCGCATTCGGACGACTCTTGGAGCTCGCAGGGGAAGCGGAGTTTTGGATTACGGCATTCTCATCCATGCTGCGCATTGTTTCCGGCTTCCTGCTGGGGGTGGTGGCCGGTACCCTTTTGGCTGCATTGACGTCGGTGTCGCGCCTCTTGTACGACGTGTTCCACCCGATGATCAGCATTGTAAAGGCGACGCCGGTGGCGTCCTTCATTCTGTTGGCGTTGGTCTGGATTGAATCCCCCTATGTGCCGGTCTTTACCGCATTTTTGATGGTGCTGCCCGTCGTCTGGGGAAACGTATCCAATGGGATCGCCAAAACAGACCGCAACCTGCTGCAAATGGCGGAGGTCTATCAATTTGGGATTGCAAAAACCATCCGCCGCATCTACCTGCCGTCCATTATGCCGTATTTCACCGCCGCCTGCACAACCGGCATGGGGCTGGCCTGGAAAGCGGGCGTTGCCGCAGAGGTTCTTGCCAATACAAAGCGCTCCATCGGTGGCAATATCTACAATGCAAAGATTTACATCGAGACGGCCGACCTCTTTGCGTGGACGGCCGTGGTGATCGTCATCAGCGTCCTCCTGGAAAAGCTGATGATGCGCCTGATGAAAACCGTTGGGAAAAAATACAACCTTTCGTGAGGAAAATGCATGAAATTAACCATTCAAGATGCCTGTAAGTCCTATGAGGGGCACCCGGTCCTGGAACAGCTTTGCTTGGAGCTCCCGGAAAAGGGGACCGTCTGCCTGTTTGGGCCTTCGGGTTGTGGCAAGACCACGCTTTTCAATTGCATTGCCGGGCTGGAAAAGCTGGATTCCGGCGCGATTTTGGGGATGGAGGGACGCAGAGTCGCGTATATGTTCCAGGAGGACCGCCTGTTGCCCTGGATCAATGCACGCGAGAATGTGGAAGTGGTCCTGCGCCATTCGGATGAAAAACAGGCCCAAAAATGGTTGGAGGCGGTCGGCCTGGGGGAGGACGGCGACAAGCGCCCGTCGGAGTTGAGCGGCGGCATGCGGCAGCGCGTTGCGCTTGCCCGTGCGCTGGCGTTCGGCGGCGATGTGATCCTCTTGGACGAGCCCTTCCGCGCGCTAGACCCAAAGACGCGCCTGCGCATGGAGACATTGGTGCAGGAGCACAGCCGGGAGGCGCTCAAACTTTTGGTGACGCACGACCGGGAGGAGGCGCAGTTCCTGGCGGACCAAATCCTCTATTTAGAGGGGCCGCCCCTGCGGATTGTGCGCAGGGAAATTCCGTCCGACCGGCGGAACGGAGCATGAGGCCGGTTTCATTTTGTTGAGATTTGGAAGAAAATGTTCCTTTTATCGGAAAACTATGCTATAATCGAAAACAGACCCTTTTGAGAAGATGGGCCGGCAGCTGTAATCTGGCAAAGTACGCATTTAAAAAGATACGGCGCTACAACGCTGTGGATCACTCTATTGTGGGGGAATGGTAATGAGACAAAAGAGGGCCAATATTTGGTCAGCCCTGCCTCAGGTGCTTTTTGACATCGTTTGGGTGTATTTCAGCTATTGGATTGCTCTGATGCTTCGGTTTGATGGAAAGGTCCCATGGTGGGAATTTGAGTATTTTCAAATACAGATCCCGTGGGCAACCTGTATCTGCCTGGTGGTCTTTTTTCTATGCCGGTTTTATACGACCATGTGGCAATTTGCCAGCCTCGATGAATTGATACAGATTTTCTTCGGGGTGTCCATCTCAAGCGTTTTGATTGCAGTGATGGGATTTACTATGGCGAGTCCCGTATTTCATACGAACCGCCTGCCGATCCCCGTATATTTGATGGGATGGGCATTGATGTTCCTGTTTGTGGGCGGTTCGCGCTTCTCCATCCGCCTGTGGCACCGCCGCAAGCGCAGGCTCTCCCAGCAGGATAGCGAGGAGTTCCACCGCGTGATGGTGGTGGGCGCCGGGGAAATGGGCTCCATGGTTATCAAGGACATGAAAACCGCACCGGAGAGCAAAGGCATTCCCGTTGTGGCGATCGACGACGATAAGAGCAAGCGCGGGACGCGCATTCACGGCGTGAAAGTGGCGGGCGGCCGGGAGAGTATCCCCCGCATGGCCGGACGCTACAACGTAGACCAGATTGTTTTGGCGATTGCCTCTGCGAAAAAAGAGGACCGTCAGGACATTTTGAGCATCTGCGCAAAGACCGGCTGTAAGCTGAAAACCGTCCCGGCGCTTTATGAGATCTTGGAAGGCGATATGGAACACCCGGCGGTGCGCGATGTGGATATTCTCGATCTTTTGGGCCGCGACGAAGTTGACCTCAATGTGGAGGAGATCAGCGGCTATTTGAAGAACAAGACGGTGCTGGTCACGGGCGGCGGCGGTTCCATCGGTTCCGAGCTTTGCCGCCAGATTGCGCATTTCCACCCAAAGCGCCTGATTATCTTTGACATCTATGAGAACAATGCCTATGACCTCCAGAACGAGCTTCTGATGAAATTCCCGAACTTAAATTTGGAGGTATTGATCGGTTCCGTGCGCGACCGTGCGCGTGTCGAGCATGTCTTTGAAGTGTGCCGGCCCGATGTGGTCTTCCACGCCGCTGCGCACAAGCATGTTCCCCTGATGGAACTCAGTCCGGGCGAGGCGGTCAAGAACAACGTGTTCGGGACGCTCAACGTGGCGCAGGCCTGCGATAAGTACGGCGTGAAGCGCATGGTGATGATCTCCACGGACAAGGCGGTCAACCCCACCAATATCATGGGGGCTACCAAGCGCATCTGTGAGCTGATTATCCAATATTGCAGCCGCCACAGCAAGAACACAGATTATATGGCGGTTCGCTTCGGCAATGTCTTGGGAAGCAACGGAAGCGTGATCCCGCTGTTTAAGCGCCAGATTGCGGCCGGGGGTCCGGTGACGGTCACGCATCCGGATATTATCCGCTATTTCATGACGATCCCGGAGGCGGCCCGCTTGGTGATTCAGGCCGGCGGCATGGCCCACGGCGGGGAGATCTTTATTCTCGATATGGGCGAGCCGGTCAAGATCGTGGATTTGGCGCGCAACTTGATCCGCCTTTCCGGGCTGGAGCCGGATGTGGACATTAAAATCAAATATACCGGCCTGCGTCCGGGCGAAAAGCTCTATGAAGAGCTTTTGCTGGATAGCGAGGGCGGTTGCCAGAAGACGTCGCACCAATTGATTTATATTGGAAAGCCCATTCCCTTTGATGAGGAGACTTTCTTGGCAGATCTGGAAAGCCTGCGCAAAGTTGCCGGGGTGGACAATGTAAAAATGGTCGAGCTGGTACACCGGCTGGTGCCCACCTATACCGGCCATGCCGAGCGGAGCGATGCGCTGGCAGCCGAATAAAATAATTTCTAACAAAATTGAAAGAATTTGGATGCCTCCCTTGTATTATGGATATACGGGGAGGCATTTTTTGTAAGGATTTCCTTTTTATAAATCCATGGATTTTCCTTGAATTCTATTCCATCATCGCCTATAATAGACATCATGGGAGAGAATTCTAAAGGTTATGCCTAAAATTTGCCCATATTTTGAGCTTTACATAGGAAATCGAGACAAATGTTTCCCAAGGACCGAGAAATCCATCAGAAAAGGAGCGTACGCACGTGAAAAAATGGAGAAAGACCGCGGCGGCTGTGCTTGCAGCAGCGATGTTATGCACGACCGCCGCTTGTTCCGGTTCCCCACAGCAGGTGGAGGATTCCATTGTGACAAGCAGTTCTGTCAGCAGCGAGACGGCATCGGAGAGTAGTTCTTCTGCGCTGACAGAGCCAGAAAGCGCCCAGGAGCCGGAAAGCAGCCAAATCGCCCAGGCTACGGAGGAAGATTCCTCCGCGCAGGCCCCCGCAGCACCAGAGGATTCGCAGCCGCCCGTAGAGACAGAAAGCAGCGAATCTGCGCTGACGGAGGGGACGGTCAGCAGCCCTTCCTACAATGAACCGGCAGCGGCAACCCCGGTTGTTCAGGAAGAGGAAATGCGTGCGGTATGGGTTCCATTTCTCAGCCTGGATATGACCAAGGAAACGGATAAGAGCTATACGGCTTTCCAGAAGAAATTCAACGACATTATTGCCAAGGCGAAGGCCAGCGGCGCGAATACGTTGGTCGTGCATGTGCGTTCCCATGGCGACGCCTATTATCCCTCCAGTTATTATCCGTGGACCCATTTCCTCAGTGGGACACAGGGGGTAGGCCCGGGTTATGACCCGTTGGCGTATATGGTTTCCGCCACCCATCAGGCGGGGTTGAAGTTCCATGCGTGGTTTAACCCGCTGCGCATCAAGGCGGGCAACTACCCACCGGTGGTCGCTTCCAATAGCCCGTATAATCTTTGGAAAAATGATACAACCAAGGCAAACTGGACCTTCACGCACAATGGCTCCATTTATATGAATCCCGGCTATTCTGGGGTGCGCGATTATATTGTAAACGGGATTAAGGAAGTCGTTCAAAAATACGATGTAGATGGCGTACAGTTTGACGATTATTTTTATCCGTTTAATGTGAATTCTACGGACGTCACGCTGGACCAAGCCGCCTATCAGCAGAGCGGTTCCACGCTGTCGATCGGTGCGTGGCGGACGCAGAACATCAATAGCCTGGTTTCCTCCGTCTATAAGATGATTAAGGAGACCAAACCCAATGTTGTCTTTGGGATCTCCCCGCAGGGGAATATCACCAACGATCTCAACGCGGGCGCAGATGTCTACACCTGGTGCAGCCAGCCCGGTTACATCGATTATATCTGCCCGCAGATTTATTGGACGTACGACCATCCGACCGCGCCGTTTGAGACGCTGGCCAAAAAGTGGAAGAGCCTCGTGACAGCGGACAATGTGAAAATGTACATAGGCTTGGCGCTGTATAAGGCGGGAACGGATTCCAATGGATGGGAAAAGGCAGATAATATTATCGCCCAGCAGATTCAGACCACGCGCAGCTTGGACTGCGATGGGTTTATGCTCTATTCGTGGGCATATCTGGACAATCCACAGACGGCAAAAGAGATGGCAAATGTGAAAAAACTCCTGAACGGTTAAAGCTCAGAGGTAGGGAAAACGGCCCGTCTACAGGAAACCCCTGTCGGCGGGCCTTATGAATTTATAAATCATTACAGTCTTTTTACAAATAGAGCAATTTGTGGAAGTATATGATATAATGGCCTCACAGTACGGCCCAAATGGAGAAATTCCGTGCTTTTTATCGAGCGGTTGGCCATTGCGGAAACTCCTGAAAAAGTAGGAAATATTCTGGCGGGACCGGCGGGAATCCGGCGGTTTCGCGCATGGGGAGAGATACATGAGCCTAATCAATGTAAAAGACATTCGTAAGGTTTACCGGGTGGACGAGGAAAAAATTGTCGCGCTCGGGCGGATCAATTTGCGGATTGAACAGGGCGAAATCTGTTGTATTTTGGGTACGTCCGGTTCGGGAAAATCCACGTTGTTGAATATCATGGCGGGATTGGAAAAGCCCACAAAGGGCAGCGTCTTTATTGCGGGCAAAAACGTCACCCAGTTTACAGAAAAGCAATGGGCACTGTTCCGCCAGCGAAACATCGGCTTTGTGTTCCAGTCTTACAATTTGATGCCCACGCAGACAGCGATTGAGAACGTCGCTATGCCGTTGATGTTTAAAGGCATCAACAAACGGACGAGGACCAAGGAAGCGGTCCATATGCTGAAAGCTGTGGGTTTGGGCAGCCGGATGATGCACCGCCCTACGCAGATGAGCGGCGGCCAACAGCAGCGCGTCGGCATTGCAAGGGCGTTCGTGGCAAAGCCAAAGATTGTTTTTGCCGACGAACCGACCGGGAATTTGGACAGCAAGACAAGCCGCGGCGTTATGGAAATTATGGTACGCATGGCGAAAATACATCATGAAACCTTGATTATCGTGACGCACGACGTCAATATTGCGAAATATGCCGACCGGATCATCAATTTGCACGATGGAAGCATCATCAGTGACGAGCCGAACCAATCTATTGTCTCCTTGGATGAGGAGAAAAAAGAACCGGCTTCTGCGGCCGTGAATGAATAAGGAGGAGCTTTATGAACAGGTTTGTAAAACAGGGGATTTCGCTGTTTACTATGCTAGTGCTGCTTTCCGCCATGCTGGCGTCCGCGGCGCCTGTTTTTGCAGCAGATGAAGAGTATGAACCCGATCCGGTGGTTTATAGCGATAAGCAGACGGTAAGCAAAAACACGCCCTTTGAGGCTACGTTCGTCTTTGACCACTCGAATTATTCTTCGTCGGCCAGGGTTGAAGAGATCGAAATCGACGTCAGTAGCGTCACCAGTGCCATTTCTTTGGGAAAAAAGAGCTACACAACGGATAAGAACGAAATCCTTTGGACAAACGACACCGACATTGAACTGCCGACTTCATCCGATGACGACGGCACAACAAGGGTGGATTTTGGCTATCAGTTGACAATCCCTGAGAAATATATGAAGCGTGTCAACGACAAGGCAGGTACGTTGCGCTTTAAAATTTCTTATTACGATAAAAATGGAAGCCGGATCAATTCCTTTACCGTTCAGAAGACGATTTTTGACCCGGTTGGCGACGGGACGAGTTCCGATGAGGAGGAAGAGGAGGATAAGCCCATCCTGACGGTGACGTCTTATTCCACCGACCCGGCCAGCGGAATTAAAGAGGGCGACGCCTTTAACCTCAAGGTCACAGTAAAAAACAACAGCAGTGTGGCTTGCAACAACATCGTAGCGGCGTTCGACAATGCGAATGCTCCGGAAATCACCATGCGTGGTGCGATGGACACGTTATATATCGATTCGTTGCCCGCACAAGCCACTGCAACATTGACCTATCCGCTGGTCTGTGAAGCCAAAATGGAGTCAAAGAGTTATCCCCTTTCCATTAAATTTACTTCCAGCGATCTTGCGGCAGATGCCAGCGTTGCTCCCCGCATGTTTATTCCGGTGACGGGGACAAAGGTCAGCACAGAGGAAGAAGCGAGCTCGAATTCCAGCGTCCCACAGATCATTATTGAGAGCTACGACTACGGCGGGATGGCAGTGACAGGCGGAACGGAATTCATGCTGACAATGAATTTCCGCAATACGAGCCCGGATATCGCCATCGAAAATCTGAAGATGACCGTCTCTTCCGCGCCGGATGGCGATGAGGGTGTCGTCGCGTTTACGCCATCCCGCTCTTCGAACACATTCTTCATCCAGAATGTGAAGGGTGGCGGCAGTTTCCAGGAACAGATCGCCCTCTATCCGAAGGTGGACGCAGCGCCAAAGTCTTACGGTGTGACGGTCGACTATACATATGAAGCAGTGGTGGACGGGGTCCGCAAAGCGGACCTAAAGGGGACGGAGACGATCTCCATCCCGTTGACACAGCCCGACCGTTTTGAGATCAACCAGGTGGATCTCTTTGGGCCGATCTATATGGGGGACCAGGGGCAGCTCAGCATCAGCTATGTCAACAAAGGGAAAAGTACGATTTTTAACTTGGCGGTCAATCTGGAGGGGAACTTCACTTCCGAGGATATGTCCACCTATATTGGCAATGTGAATTCCGGAACAGGCGATTCGTTTGAGGCTTCGCTCATGCCGATGGATGTGGGAACCATGGCCGGTACCGCGACCTTCACTTATGAAGACGCCAACGGCGAAACCAAGGAGATCAAAAAAGAATTCTCCTGCGACGTGATTCCACTGCCTGCCGATATGGGAGGGGTGGTTCCAGAAGGGGATATCCCAGTCGATGGGGACCCTTCGGCAACGGCGGGCCCTCCCACCTGGGCGATTGGCCTGACGGTTGGCGGCGGAGCGCTTCTTCTGATTGTCATCCTCGTCTTTATCCGCAAGAAGCTGAAGGCAAGGAAACTCCGGATGCTGGAAGCGGAGGACGACTACGACGATGATCCTTTGGATGGCAGTAAATGACCGTACAGCAACAGAATGCCTCACCATTGAGAAAGGAGGGGCCTCGCCTTGAAATGGAAAGATATGATCGGCATGAGCTTGAGCAATTTGTTTAAGCGTAAAGTGCGTACTTTGCTGACGGTTGCCGGCGTCATTATCGGCACATGCGCGATCGTTGTAATGGTTTCCTTTGGCATCGGTATCAATGAGAGCATGAATACCATGATGGAGGGGATGGGCGACCTGACAATCGTCCAGATCAACAACTATAACCAGACGCCGGAGTCTACCCCCCTCGACGATGACATGATTGCAAAAATTGAAGCGATTCCCCATGTGGTAGCTGTCACGCCGGTGTATACGCTGGATTGGAATGCAGTAACGATCAACAGCGGAAAGTATGCCTATCAGGGGCAGATCTATGGCGTCAATATGAAATCCCTCGCAGATTTTGGTTATACGGTACAGGAGGGTTCGCTGCCCGGCGATGACTTTGAAGAGAATATGATTTTGTTTGGGTGGTCGGCGCTATATAACTTCTACAATACGAAGAAGACCAGCAACAATATGATTTTTGCCCAGCCCGATGCGACCGGAACCATTCCAGACCCTTATGTGGATCCGATGAAGGACGAGTTGGAATTGGTCATCAACGAGATGCAGGGCAACCTGGATGAGGGGACGAGCACGACCACTGCGAGTAAAAAGCAGAAACCGATCGAACTCAAATGCATCGGTGTGATGGGCGACGACTGGAGCCGGAATCCACCGCCGGGATATGCGGTGTTTATGGATGTCAGCTTTGCGAAAAAGCTGCAGGAACAGTACAATAAGATTAATGATGTTGATACGACAAACACGAAATCCAGCTATGATAATGTAAGCGTAAAGGCTGAGAGTGTGGAGTATGTTGCAGAAGTTGAAGAGGCTATCCAGGCATTGGGTTTTGCAGATACCTATAGCATGGAAAGTATCCGCAAACCTTTGGAACAGCAAATGAGCACCATCCAGATGATTTTGGGTGGTTTGGGTGCCATCTCTCTGCTTGTAGCGGCATTAGGTATCACCAATACCATGATTATGTCTATCTATGAACGCACAAGAGAAATTGGAGTGATGAAGGTTCTGGGATGCGTGGTTGGGAATATCCGCACCATGTTCCTAGTGGAGGCCGGTACAATCGGCTTTATGGGGGGCATCCTGGGATTGGCGTTTAGCTATGGCATATCGTTTGCAATCAACTCCTTCGCGGCTGCGGGGAATAGTATTTCTTTGGGCGGGATCGTTGGCGTTGGGGTCACTGGTTCCAATGTATCCATTATCCCCGTTTGGTTAGCGTTTGGCGCGCTGGTGTTTGCCACGATGATCGGTTTGATCTCTGGATTTTACCCAGCCAACCGCGCTGTAAAAATCAGTGCGTTGACGGCGATTAAGCAGGAATAATTTCACAGCATGATTTACACGAAAAGCGGACGCAGTTTTGTTGACTGCGTCCGCTTTTTGCATGGTTTAGGAGATGTGGGAGGAGATTACCTTGTGTTGATGTTGCTTGCGTCCGCTGCGACTTCATAGCCGAGCGTATTGAGTTGATGTTCGATTGCGTCGTAAGACGTGCCGGAACTGTCGTAATCCACGGCCACCAGATTGTGGGAAGGATTCACGCTGACGGAAGTTACGCCGTGCAGCCGGTCCAACCCGCGCTTGATCTCTTTTAAATCGTGTTTTCCATTCACACGTTCCACAATCATATAAGCGCTTTCCCTTGGCATCTTCATCACCTCAAAAGTAGCTTTCCCGAATCGATTGTGGATATGACGCGGCAGGTTTTGGAAACAGAGATAGGAGAAAGGGCGTATCTAACTAACGGGAAGGTTTAAAGCACTCAGAGCGAATCAATCTGTTTTTGTATGGTTTCCAAGAGTCACAAATGGATGCTGTCCTGCATAAAATGGTTTGAATCCATTCAAAAGGGGGACAAGATGCATGAAAGGAATTGATATCAGCCACCATAACACGGTCGATTGGGAAGCAGCCAAACAGGCGGGCCTGAAATTTGCCATGCTGCGTTGCGGCTATGGAAGCGACTTGAAGGAGCAGGACGATCGAAATTTTGAGGCGAATGTAGAAGCTTGTGACCGCCTTGGAATCCCATGGGGCGCCTACTTGTATAGCTATGCGTTGAATACAGAAAACGCCAAGAGCGAGCTGGCACACCTTTTGCGCCTATTAAAAGGGAAGAAGCCGCTTTTTCCGGTCGCTATTGATATGGAGGACGGAGACGGCTATAAGGAGAAACACGGGATGCCTTCCCGTCAAACACTCACCGACATTATTCGCACAGTCTGTGCAGGTTTGCAGGAAGCCGGGTATTTGGCTGCCTATTATGTCAACAAAGACTGGTACAACCGGATGATTTATCCGGAACAGCTCTCGGAATATGTGTTTTGGTATGCGCGTCCCGGCGTCGAAAAGCCGGATGAAGCATGTGCGCTTTGGCAAAACGAGATTATGTCCACGGGAGGCGAATGGCCGGGCGTGGAAACCGATGGAAAAAACGGTTCGGATACCGATATCAGCTTTCAAGATTTTCCAACCCTTGTCAAAAACAAAGGGTTGAACGGATGGAAAATCGAAGACCCGGTTTCGATTGATACAACGATGGATGTGCATAAAGCCCGCGGGCAATGGTACGGTGTAAAATGTTCCGCCGCAGACCCATCTAAAATTGAACTCTACGCCGGTACGCCGGACATTGTTACGGTGATCCCGGTGCGGCGTACACAGACCGAGCAGTTTTTCCTGGTGGTTCCCATTGGGCAGCCGGGGCAATCCACTGGGATCTGGACCCGCTATGGCGGGGCGGAAGATACGGCGGCCCGCAGGTTTGTTTTCTGGATCTCTTAAATTAGGAATAGGCCCTGTGCTTTCGGGCATAGGGCCTATTGTGTGATTGCCAAAAAAATTTGAAAATGCTGTGCAATTGGTGCAATTTCTCCAAATGCGTACAATCTGCTATTGAAGCGCTATTTTAGGTGGAAAAATCTATTTAGCCATATGCCTTTTCGAGAGGATGAATGGAATTTTATCATACAGATTACAGACAGCAAGCGCAGGGATTGTGATTAAAAACCAAAGGATGGAAAATGGGAGGCAGACTTGCCCCATAATATTCAATGGTAGATGGGAATAGTCCCAAACATCCTGTTTCCATGCAACATTGACAATTAAACCAATCGCGAATTCCACAGAAGTGATAATTCCAGAACCAGCACAGCATTTTACGGCCAGGCATTTTCCTTTCATAGAACGATTACAAATGCGGTCGATCAAGCAAAGGCAAATTCCACCGGCTACGGACATCGAAAGATCGGTATGCCCACGGCACAAAATTTCCAACATCGGGTAGACAGAGCCACCGGTTGCAAATAAGAGTGCGTTTTTCTTCATTTGTCTTTTGCGGCCTCCTATTCCGTTAGATCATCCATAGTTGTTTACAAAATGGACAAAATTATACAGTTCTCACGCTTGCGATTCTCTAAAAAAACGGTATAATGGATTTTAGAATATTTTATTCGGCCGGAGGCCAATAGGGAGGCCACCTGGCGGCCGTGAAAGGAAGGTTTGTATGATAATTTTCAGCGCGCCGGATTATAATGGAATGAGCCGGAAGGCGGCAAATCTCATCTCTGCACAAGTGATCTTAAAGCCGGATTCTGTGTTGGGCCTTGCCACAGGTTCTACGCCTTTGGGCGTGTATGCGCAGTTGATCGATTGGTATAATAAGGGAGACGTCGACTTCTCCAAAGTGCGCAGCGTAAACTTGGACGAGTATTGCGGCCTTGCACCGGACCACGAGCAAAGCTACCACTATTACATGAAGGAGAACTTCTTTAAGCACATCAATATCCATTTGGAAAATACCCATGTGCCGAACGGCTTGGCAGAAGATGTGGCGGAAGAAGGCCGCCGCTATGATGCGTTAATTGAGTCCCTGGGCGGCATCGATCTCCAGCTTTTGGGAATCGGCAATACGGGGCATATCGGCTTTAACGAGCCGAGCGAGAGCTATATCAAGGAGACCCACCGCGTCACGTTAAACCAGAAGACGATTGACGCCAACTCCCGGTTCTTTGCCAGCAAAGACGAAGTTCCGAGATATGCGGTTACAATGGGCATTGGTTCCATTATGAAGGCAAAGAAGGTCCTGCTGGTGGCGAACGGTGCTGGCAAAGCGGAGATCCTCTATCAGTCCCTGTTTGGGCCGATTACCCCGGAGGTGCCGGCGTCGATTTTGCAGGTCCATCCGGATGTTACCATTGTGGGCGATGAAGAAGCGATGTCGGTCATCCGCGAGAAGTGCCCGGAAATGATTTATTGAGAATTTCAGTCGCGTTGTTTATAAAGAAGCCCCTTTCACGGAAATTCCGGTTGAAAGGGGCTTCTTCATTGTATGGGAAAAGAAGGTTCCTGAAAGCGTCCGGTTTTAAAGCGAGCGGTTGCAAAATGTCAGTTGTTTCTTCAAATGGAAAAATTTCTGTTTTTGGCTGGCAGCAGAAAACGTTTGCCTTTATCCGCAGAAAATGATAAAATGATGTATATCTGATTTTAGCAAAGCAATGCGAAAAAGCAGCAGGAAGCGCGGAAAATGGGGGAATACGAAATGATCTCAGTCATCGACTATGGTGCCGGAAACATCCAGAGCGTGATAAAAGCGTTCCACCATATAGGTTGCGAGGTGCAAGTGACCGCAGACCGGGAAGTTATCAAAGCGTCCGATGCGGCAATTTTGCCCGGCGTGGGCGCTTTTGGCGATTCTATGAATTGCCTGAAGAATGCAGGGTTGGTCCAGCCGGTACTGGACTTTATTGAAAGCGGAAAGCCCTTTTTGGGCATTTGCTTGGGCTTGCAGCTCCTTTTTGAGGGAAGCGAGGAAAGCCCCGGCGTGCGCGGCTTGGGTGTTTTGGAAGGGAAGATCCTCCGCATCCCAGCGGACCGAGGGCTAAAGGTGCCGCATATCGGGTGGAATTCTTTGGAGCTTCGCAGCCAGAGCGGCCTTTTTGCCGGGCTGGAAGAGGATCCGTATGTATACTTTGTGCATTCCTACTATCTCCATGCGGACGATCCGAGCGTTGTCTCGTCGACGACGGAGTACGGCGTGCGGATTGACGCTTCAATTCAGCGGGGAAACCTATTTGCCACGCAGTTCCATCCGGAAAAAAGCGGGCGGACGGGCCTCAAGATGTTGCAGAATTTTGTCGCGCGGATCGACGCGGATTGAGGAGGAATGGCACATGTATGCAAAGAGAATCATCCCCTGCCTGGACGTCAACAACGGAAGAGTGGTGAAGGGCACCAACTTCGTCAACCTGCGGGATGCGGGGGACCCGGTAGAGGCGGCAAAGGCCTACGATGCGCAGGGGGCGGACGAGCTGGTGTTCCTGGACATCACGGCCTCCGCACAGGCGCGCAATATCATCCTCGACATGGTCGCACAGGTGGCGGACAGCATCTTCATCCCCTTCACAGTCGGGGGCGGAATCCGCACCGTGGACGACTTCAACGCGCTGCTGCGTGCTGGAGCGGATAAGGTATCCGTCAATTCAGCGGCGATCCGGAACCCTTCCCTGATCCAGGAGGCGGCGGAAAAATTTGGAAGCCAGTGCGTGGTGTGCGCAATCGATGCAAAGCGCCGTCCGGAAGGCGGCTGGACGGTTTATTTAAACGGCGGCCGGGTCGATACGGGTCTGGATGCCGTCGAATGGGCGAAACAGGCAGTCGATCTGGGGGCGGGGGAGATTTTGCTCACCAGCATGGATTGCGACGGCGTCAAAAACGGCTACGATTTGGAATTGACGCGGGCGGTGTCCGATAGTGTCAATGTCCCGGTGATCGCTTCCGGCGGCGCCGGTGCAATGGAGCATTTCTATGACGCTTTCACGGCTGGACATGCAGATGCAGTTTTGGCGGCCTCTCTGTTCCACTTTGGAGAGATCACCATCCCGGATCTGAAAGCGTATCTTGCTGGGCGTGGGATCTCCGTGCGCCGGTGATATTTCCTGGTTTGATGGTTCCTGTGCGAAACGGCCTTTCAACCGCTGTCCCGCACAGGAACTTTTTGTTTTTTATCGGATGGAATTGCGATAATCCGGCAGACAGCGGCATAAGAATTAGGGAAGACCGAACAAGTCCATTGGACGGTTTGGATTCCCGGGCGCCAAGGGCAATTGCCGCAGCCTCCGCTCCGGGAGCAGAACGAGGAGGGAGATTACAGATGAAAGGCAAACGAATTGCGGCGGGGCTGCTGGCCGTTCTGCTGATTGGAATGTCCGTGCCGATGCGCGCCGCATCCGCGCTTTCCGAAGAAGAAGTCAAAGCGCCTGCCGCTGTCCTGATGGAAGCACAGACCGGAAAGGTGTTGTATGAAAAGAATCCGCATGAGAAACGCGCCTGCGCCTCGATCACCAAGGTGATGACGCTGCTGCTTGTGATGGAAGCGTTGGACGCGGGCAAGATCGCTCTGACCGATACGGTTACAGCGAGCGCCCATGCCGCGTCGATGGGCGGGTCGGACATCTGGCTTAAAGAAGGGGAGGCCATGTCTGTGGACGACATGCTCAAGGCGACCGTCGTTGCCAGCGCCAATGACGCCGCGGTTGCTTTGGCCGAATATGTGGCGGGCAGCGAGGAGGAGTTCCTACGGCAAATGAACGAAAAAGCGCAGGCCCTCGGCATGGCGGACACCACCTTCAAAAACTGCAACGGATTGGATGAGGAAGGGCATCTGACCTCCGCCTATGACGTCGCGGTGATGTCGCGGGAGCTGATGAAGCATAAAAAAATCTTCGATTATACGAAGATCTGGATCGACTATGTGCGGGACGGCCAAACGCAGCTGGTCAATACGAACAAGCTCATCAAGTCGTATCAGGGGATCACCGGCCTGAAAACCGGTACAACCGGCCAGGCGGGAAGCTGCATCAGTGCAACCGCAGAGCGCGACGGCGTGCAGCTGATTGCGGTGGTGCTGGGCGCTGCGAACACAAAGGACCGGTTTTCCACCGCTTCCACCCTGTTGGACTACGGCTTTGCCAATTGGTCCGTCGCTACGCCACAGGTGCCCCCGGAGGCCCTTGCGCCTATTCCGGTGCTCAACGGAATGTCCGAACAGGTGGAGACAACCGTCACCGCCGACGGCGTGATGCTGATTCCCAAAGGAAAGGATGCAGAGATTCAATACCAGATTTCGGTGGGGGAAAACCTGACCGCTCCCGTTGAGGAAGGGCAGGTGTTGGGAAAGATCACCTGTATCCTGGACGGCGAGGTCCTCAAGGAATACAACATCCTCGCCAAGACTTCGATCCCCGAAATTACCTTTTCTTCTGTGTTCCAGCTTTTGTTCCGGCAGCTTGTGTCCATGTGACTTCGGTAGGGCCGTGCCCTTCTTCTAAGGGTACGGCTTTCTCTACCGCTTGCAGAAAATACACAAAATGCACAAGCGATTCGGGTTCATAAATTATTAAATTATAAAATGTGTGCCTTCCCTTGCAAATATGGACAAACTATTGTAAAATAACAACATACCCAAGAATGCAATATTTAGGAGGATTTCATATGTCTGTCAGAGTTGATACACAACATCTGTCCGGGTTTGTTGGTGAAAATGAATATAAGGCGCTCGCGCCGCAGGTAAAGCTTGCGCACGAAATGCTCCACAATGGCACTGGCCTCGGCAACGATTTTATCGGGTGGGTGGATCTCCCGACCAATTACGATAAAGAGGAATTTGCCCGCATCAAAGAGGCGGCAAAGCGGATTCAGGCGAATTCGCAGGTGTTTATTGTCATCGGCATCGGCGGTTCTTACCTTGGCGCCCGTGCAGCGATTGAGTTTTTGAAGTCGCCCAACTATAACAACATGAAGAAGGACACGCCTGACATCTACTTCACAGGCAACAGCATCAGCTCCACTGCATTGAGCGAGCTGCTGGCGATCTGCGAGGGCAAGGACGTCTCCATCAACATGATCTCCAAGTCCGGCACGACGACGGAGCCCGCAATTGCGTTCCGCGTCCTGCGCGAGTTCCTGGAGAAGAAGTACGGCAAGGAAGAGGCGAGAAAACGCATCTACTGCACCACCGATAAGGCGCGCGGCACCCTCAAACAGCTCGCTACCAAGGAAGGCTATGAGACCTTCGTTGTTCCGGATGATGTTGGCGGACGTTATTCCGTTCTGACAGCCGTTGGCCTGCTGCCGATCGCCGTCAGCGGCGCGGACATTGACGCGCTGATGGCTGGCGCTGCAAAGGCGCAGCAGGAATATAACAATGCCGATATGTTTACCAATCCGTGCTACCTTTACGCTGCACTGCGCAATATGCTCTACCGCAAGGGCAAGGAGATTGAAATCCTCGTCAGCTATGAGCCCTGCTATACGATGATGTGCGAGTGGTGGAAGCAGCTCTATGGCGAGAGCGAGGGCAAGGATAACAAGGGGCTGTTCCCGGCATCGGTGGTGTTCTCCACAGACCTGCATTCCATGGGTCAATACATCCAGCAGGGCCGCCGCTCCCTCTTTGAGACGGTTGTCCTGTTTGACAAGGCAAAGCAAGAGCTGTACATCGGCAACGATCCCGAAAATGTGGACGGCCTGAATTTCCTGGAAGGCAAGAGCATGTCCTATGTCAACGAGAAGGCCTTTGAGGGAACCGTATTGGCGCACACCGACGGCGGCGTGCCGAATATCGTCCTCCATGTTCCGGATTTCTCGGAGGAATCCCTGGGTGCACTGATCTATTTCTTCGAAAAGGCTTGCGCAATTTCCGGCTATCTGCTCGGTGTAAATCCGTTCGATCAGCCCGGCGTAGAAAGCTACAAGAAGAACATGTTTGCCCTGCTTGGGAAACCCGGCTATGAGGAGCAGAAGGAAGCTCTTGAGGCAAGACTCCACAAATAATTCTGGCGATTTTATCCGCAATGCGGAAATACTATCATACAGGGGGAGTTTCAATGGTTACTCTGATCGTAGGTAAAAAAGGTTCCGGCAAAACGAAAAAATTGATTGAGCGCGCAAACGAGGCGGTAAAGACTTCTGACGGAAATGTAGTTGTCATTGAAAAGGGCTTGAAGCTGACATACGACATCTCCCATCAGGCGCGGCTCGTGGACAGCGATAGCTACAGCATCAGCGGCTTGGATGCGTTGGCTGGCTTTATCAGTGGTATCTGCGCTGGCAATTATGATGTGACAGATATCTTCGTGGATTCCACGCTGAAGATCATCGGCCAGGATATGAAAGCATTGGAAGAGCTGATCGAGCGGATGAACAAGCTCTCCAAAGAGGCGAATGTCAACATTGTCCTGCTGGTTTCGGCGGATAAGAGCGAGCTCCCAGAGGGGATCGAAAGCCTCGCAACGCAGATTTAAGCATTCCATGTGGGCGATACCGCCGGCGCTCTTGCGGTGCCGGCGGCATCTTTGCGTATATTTTGTGTATCTTTGAAATTTTTACCGATAAATTGTATTGACAAAGCGAGCAGGAACCTATATAATAAGCTAATGTAGCGCCGAGGTGTGAAAAATGCTTCTGGAACTGGAAGATGTATTTTTACAGGAGGGCGCCAGCCGTTCGTTTCGCAGTTCGATGGATCTGTCGTCCGTCGATGTAAACGGTGTATATCCATTTGTCTCGCCGGTAGAGATCGCGGGCAGTGTGGAGAACCATGCTGGCTTGGTGCAATTACATGCGCAGGCAGCGTTTCGGTTTTCGATCCCGTGCGACCGGTGTGCAACACAGGTGGAGCGGCGGTATGTCTATCCTTTTTCGCATGTGCTGGTGTTGTCCTTGGAAAAAGAAGAGGACAGCGGCGAATACATTCAGGTGGACGACTACAAGTTGGATTTGGACGAGCTGATCCGCACAGACATTTTGTTGGAACTTCCGACAAAGTTCCTCTGTAAGGAAGACTGCAAGGGCCTGTGTCCGACGTGTGGGAAGAATCTGAACGAAGGCGCATGCAATTGTCAAACACATCAGATTGACCCCCGTTTGGAGGTCCTTAAACAACTGATAGATAGCTAAGCTTTGTATAAGGAGGTGCTGACCATGGCGGTACCAAAGCGGAAAGTATCCAGCGCAAGACAGAATAAGAGACGTTCCAATGTGTGGAAGCTCGACGCTCCTGCACTGATGAAATGCCCGAAGTGCGGGGAGTATAAGGCGCCTCACAGAGTGTGCGACAACTGCGGTTATTACAACGGCAGAGAAGTCATCAAGAAGGAAGCCTGATTTTTGATTTCTGAAGAGTAGAGAAGGAGCGATCCTTCTCTATTTTTTTGCTCTGAACAGGAGGACGAACATGCCTGTAAAAATTCTAGCGGTGGAACCGGGGGGACCCGCCAGCCATGCCGGGGTCCGACCTGGGGAAACCCTGCTCTCCATCAACGGTAATGAAATCTGCGATATTTTGGATTATCGCTTTTACGAGACGGACCGGCATCTCTCGATTGTTCTGCGCGACGACGCGGGCGCAGAACGCACGGTGCAGATTCGGAAAGGGCAATATGAATCCATCGGATTGGAATTTGAAACGTATCTGATGGATCAGCAGCACTCCTGCACCAATCGATGCATCTTTTGTTTTATTGACCAGCTTCCCAAGGGGTTGCGGAAAAGCCTCTATTTTAAGGATGACGATTCACGCCTTTCGTTTTTGTTTGGAAACTATGTGACCCTGACGAACCTGAAAGAGCGCGAGGTGGACCGCATCATCAAGATGCATATCAGCCCGATCAATATCTCCGTGCATACGACCAATCCCGAACTGCGGGTCAAGATGATGGGGAACCGCTTTGCGGGGAAATCGTTGGATATCCTCTACCGTTTTGCGAAGGCTGGCATTAAGCTGAACTGCCAGATTGTGCTGTGCCGGGACATCAACGACGGGGAGGAGCTGGACCGCACGTTGAAGGATCTGACCAGTTTGTGGCCCTCCGTGCAGAGCGTGGCCGTCGTCCCGCTTGGGCTGACCAAGTACCGGCAGGGGTTGTATCCGCTGACCGGATACGATTCGGAGACCGCACGGGCGGTGGTGCGCCAGCTGGAACGCTGGGGGGACCGCTGTGAACAGAAATACGGCCAGCGCATCTGCTATGCGGCGGACGAGTTTTACTTAAAGGCACAGCTGCCGATTCCTCCCGCGCCCTTTTACGGCGATTTTGACCAGCTGGAAAACGGCGTGGGGCTGATGGCGAGCTTGAAGCAGGAATTTCTGGATGCGTTGGAGGATTTCGTCCCGCCGGCAAGCGCCCGCAAGGTCACGCTGGCCACCGGTGTGGCGGCGTACCCGTTCCTGGATACGCTGCTTGACGAACTGCGGCAAAGATGTCATAATTTAACATGCAATGTGGTCCCCATTGTCAATGACTTTTTCGGGGACACGATCACAGTGGCAGGCCTTGTGACAGGCGGAGACCTCCTCAAGCAGCTCCAAGGCCGGGAACTGGGCGACGCACTTTTGTTGCCCGATGTGATGCTCCGCAGGGAAGGGGATATCTTCCTCGACGACGTTTCTCTGGAAGAATTGTCGGAGGCATTGCAGATACAAATCATCACTGTGCCAAACAACGGCTATGCGCTGTTGGACGCAGTGGTAGGGAGGGAAGAACATGGCTAAGCCAGTTGTGGCGATTGTCGGCAGGCCAAATGTCGGCAAATCAACGTTGTTTAATAAGCTGATCGGACAGCGCCTGTCAATCGTAGACGATACGCCGGGCGTCACGCGCGACCGGATCTATGGAGACTGCGAGTGGGAAGGGCGCAAATTTTCTTTGGTGGATACCGGCGGTATTGAGCCGAGCGCCAGCGATGTGATCCTTTCGCAGATGCGTGCGCAGGCGCAGTTGGCCATCGATGCGGCCGATGTGATTGTATTGGTGACGGACATCCGCTCCGGCCTGGTGGCGACGGACGCCGACATTGCGGCGATGCTGCTCAAGAGCGGCCGTCCGGTCATTCTCTGCGTCAACAAGTGCGACTCGGTGGGCGAGCCGCCGGCGGATTTCTATGAGTTTTATAACCTTGGTTTGGGGGACCCTGTCCAGGTTTCCTCCGTTCACGGCCACGGGACCGGTGATCTGCTGGACCGTGTGGTGGAGTATCTCCCCGCAGAGCCGGAAGGGGAAGAGGACGGGGAGCTGATCCGTGTGGCGATCATCGGCAAGCCGAATGTGGGCAAAAGTTCTCTGGTCAACCGGATTTCCGGGGAAAACCGCTGCATTGTCTCCGACATTGCGGGGACGACGCGCGATGCGATCGACACGGAGGTGGAAAATGCTTACGGCCGCTTTATTTTGATTGATACCGCCGGGTTGCGCCGCCGCAACAAAGTGGATGACTCCATTGAAAAGTACAGCGTCATCCGGGCGCAGATGGCGATTGAGCGTGCGGATGTGTGCGTCATCATGATCGATGCAACCGTGGGCTTTACGGACCAGGACTCCAAGGTGGCCGGCTTGGCGCATGAAGCGGGGAAAGGCTGCGTGATTGCCGTCAACAAGTGGGATGCGGTCGAAAAAGACGGGAGCACGATGACGGCCTACCGCAAAAAGCTGGAGGAAGATTTCTCCTTTATGTCTTATGCACCATTTTTGTTTTTGTCGGCAAAGACCGGGCAGCGAATCGACCGCCTATTTGAGTTGATTAAACATGTGGCGAATTCGAATGCTATGCGCATCGCCACCGGTATGCTCAACGATGTGCTGGCGCAGGCTACCGCGCGCGTGCAGCCTCCTACAGACAAGGGCAAGCGGCTGAAAATTTATTATATGACGCAGGCCTCCACAAAGCCGCCAACGTTTGTCTGCTTTGTGAATTCGGCGGAATTGTTTCATTTCTCTTATCAGCGGTACTTGGAGAACCGTATCCGTGAGACCTTTGGCTTAGAGGGGACTCCGGTGCGTTTTATTATCCGGGAGCGCGGGGATAAGTGATCCGCTGAAACGATTTAGGTAGGGGGAACGATCCATGGGTATTTTTATGAGCGCTGTCTTGCCGGCTATCTTGACGATGGTCATTTCCTATTTGCTGGGAAGCATCAACTCTTCCATTATTTTTACAAAGTTGTTCAGCCACGAGGATATCCGCGAAATGGGAAGCGGCAATGCCGGAACAACGAATGTCCTCCGCTCCGTGGGAAAACGGGCGGCGGCCTGTACCTTTGCGTTTGACTTTATCAAAGGGGTGCTGGCGGTCTTCATCGGGAGGTTGCTGTTCCAATATTTTGCGGCCGCCTATCCGTTGGCGGGTGTCTCTTCGTGGGAGTTTGTCCAGTACGGCGCGTATTTGGCTGGTATCTTCTGTGTATTGGGGCATGACTTTCCGGTGTTCTTTGGTTTCCGGGGCGGAAAAGGGGTCTTGACCAGTTGGTCCATCATTCTGCTGATCGACTGGCGCAGTTTTGTTGTTGTGATTGTGGTGTTTATTGTGGTTGTCCTGCTGACGCGCATTGTATCGGCAGGATCGATCAGCGCTGGGATTGCATTCCCAATTTGCACGTTTGTGTTTAACTATCTGGTCGATTACCGCATGTTCCAGATTGGAAGCCCGACGTATTGCGTCCTGACCATGATTGTGGCGCTTTTCCTGGGAGGGCTGCTGGTCGGAAAACATCATGCGAATATCGCGCGCTTGCGTGCGGGCACGGAAAAGAAACTCAGCGTGAAAAAGCATTGAGCGACTATAACGGAAAAAATCGAAAAAGGCTGTTGAACGCATCCGTCTCGATGTGTTCAACAGCCTTTTATCGCTTCTCTTATAAAATTATAACGAAAAAGGAGCCCTTTAGGACTCCTTTCAGCTTCTTTGTTCAGTTTAGACGGCACGGGTAACCTTGCCGGAACGCAAGCAACGGGTGCAGGCGTAAATACGCTTGGGGCTGCCATTTACAATCGCCTTCACGCGACGAATGTTGGGCTTCCAAGTTCTGTTCGCACGTCTGTGAGAATGAGAAACCTTGATACCGAAAGCAATATCCTTGCCACAAACATCACATTTTGCCATGAGTCTGCACCTCCTTTAACGGGCTTATCAAAATTACAACAGTAGTATTCTAGCAGATTCCTCTGGCAATTGCAAGCTTTTTCGCAAGAATATTTTGCAAAGCGGCAAACATTTCCACAAAATCGCGCGCTGGCCTCCCATATCTTGTATTTTGAAGCCAAACGTATTATAATAAAACGACAAAACGTGATGACCTATAAGAGGTGCGGCCGCTCATTTTATGCGATGGAAAAAGCGTTTGCTGCTATGGAAGCAAACAGGGGCTGTGCGGTTCCTTGGGAAAGCATAGTGTCCATCAACGGCCTAATCGGTTGGTTTTTCCGCCGGGTGGATGTATTATATTTAGAAGGAGCGTGTTTTTATGCTGTTTAGTGTCATTCGCTCGTTGTTCAGCGGTGGCTCGGTCGATTTTATGAGTATCCTGATGCAGATCGTGGCGGTGTTGTTCGTCATTTTCTGTATTTTGCCTTTGCACGAGTTTGCCCATGGGTGGGTGGCGTATAAGCTTGGAGACAATACGGCCAAATACCAGGGCCGCTTGACCTTCAATCCCATAGCAAGTGTGGACCCGTTGGGAGCGCTGTTCCTCTTGCTGTTTGGTTTTGGTTGGGCAAAACCGGTGCCGGTCAATCCCAACAATTTTAAGAATCCCAAGAGGGGGATGGCCATCACAGCGCTAGCGGGACCCGTATCCAACCTGCTGGCCTCTCTGATCGGCGCTTTGATTTATATCGGCGTCCTTTTGGCGACAAATTTCAGTGTCCCGGCTTTCGTGCTGGTGTTCTTCCAATATTATATCATCATCAATGTGGGCCTGGCGGTGTTCAACCTGCTGCCCATCCCGCCTCTGGACGGTTCCCGGATCGTGGGCGCATTCCTTTCGAACCGGGCGCTGTACAGTTATTACCGGTACCAGAATATCATCATGATGGTTCTGATGCTGGTGCTTTTTACGGGCCTGTTGGACGGCCCGATCAGCTTTTTGCAGAACATCTGCTACAACGGTGTGATGTGGCTGGCCCAGCTCCCATACCAGCTGTTTGGCCTGTTATAATACGAGGGCCCTATGGAAAAGCTATCCTATAAGTTGGAAACATTTGAAGGGCCCTTGGACCTCTTGCTCTATCTGATCACCAAGAATAAGTTGGACATCTGTGATATACAGATTTCCGAGCTTCTGGATCAATATATGGAGCAGATCAATGCCATGCAAGAGGCTGACATGGATGTCTCCAGTGAATTCCTGGAGATGGCGGCGCGGCTTGTATATATGAAAACGGTCTCCCTCCTTCCAAAGCACGAGGAGATGGAGGCGCTTCGTCAAGAACTCACCGGGCAGTTGCTGGAATACCAGGAGTGTAAAAAGGTTGCGGCGCAGCTCGCGGAACGGTTTTCTTACAATATCTATGTGCGGGAACCGGCCGAAATCGAGCCGGATAAGCGTTACAAGCGGCACCACGATCCGCGGGAACTCTTAAAAGCGTATTTAACTGCGGCGGGGCGTGGAAAGCGCGCTGCACCGCCCTCCCCGCAATCGTTTTCTGGGATCGTCACGCACAGGATTGTGTCGGTCGCTTCCCAGATTGTCTATGTGCTGCGCCGGTTATGGAAAGTGAAAGCGGTGGAGTATGAAAGCCTTTTCATAGAAAAACGGGATAAGTCCGATCTGGTGGCGACCTTCCTCGCCGTACTGGAGCTGGTGAAAGGCAAGCGCGTGCGCATTGAAGGCGAAGGCGGGACGGCGACCGTAAAATTGATGGACGGCGGTGAACGACATTGGAAATCAAAAAGATCCGAGGAGCAATAGAAGCCATCCTCTTTGCCAGCGGGGATGCGGTGTCGACGGATCGCGTGGCGCAGGTGCTTTCCCTGGACCGGACAACCGCCGCCAAATTGATGCAGAGTGTGATGGACGATTTTAATACGGAGGACGGTGGCGTCCGGATCGTCAAATTGGAGGACTCTTACCAGATGTGCAGCAACCCCGCGTATGCGGAGGAGGTGCGCCAGGCGCTCGACCTGCGCAGGAACACGCCGCTTTCCCAGGCCGCCATGGAGGTTTTGGCGATTGTCGCCTACAACCAACCGGTGACTAAGGCGTTTGTGGAACAGATTCGCGGCGTGGACTGTTCCGGCGTGTTGGGAAGCTTGACCGCAAAAGGGTTGATTGAGGAACGGGGAAGATTGGAGTTGCCGGGCAGACCGCTCTTATATGGGACAACCTCCGATTTTTTGCGCTGCCTCAATATCTCTTCTCTAAGCGAACTTCCTCCTTTACCGCATAAACAGGAGGAAACGGAGGAAGAAGAAGCCGGTGAGGAAGTGGAACAGAGCTAGGGGGCGCTTATGATAGCTGTTTGGATTGTAGCGGGAATTCTGCTCGCATTGTTTCTGCTCTTGCTCTGCCCGGTTACGATCGTTGTAGGCTTCCAAAAAGAATTCACGATCAAAATCCGGTATCTGTTTTTCACCTATCAAGTGGCGCCTCCCAAGGAAAAGCCCAAGAAAGAGGCGAAAGAGTTCCCTGAATCCGAGAAAAAGGAACCGGAGGAGCACAAGAAATCAAAATTTCAGGAGATACTGGAAGAGAAGGGCATTTCCGGCTTATTGAAGCTTTTGCGCCAAGTTGGCGAAGTGGCCACGAGGACGGCGCGCAGGCTATTTTCGCATCTGGTGGTGACGCGTCTGCACCTTGAGATCCTGGTGGCGGATGAGGATGCGGCGCAGGCGGCCGTGAACTACGGGTATGTATGCGGGATTGTCTGTACGGCGTTGAGCGCTTTTTTGCACAATTGTATTTGTAAACGGTACCATGTGCAGATTACGCCGGACTTTGATCAAAAGGAAAGCAGCGCTGTTTTGGACTTTCAGGCGCATATCCGGCTTTTGTTTTTGATCAGCGGTGTGCTCGGGGCGCTTGTGCACCTGGTGCAGCTGCAAAAAGAAGGCGGACAAGCGGTTCAGAGCACATCCTAAAACAAAATTTTGCCCGGATCAACCTTTTACGGTATGTGGATAAAAGAAGCAAACCAAATTGAAAAAGGCGGTGTATCAAAATGAGCGACCATCCAATTGAAGGCATGATGAATACCACTTTGGAAAAAATCAAGCAGATGGTGGACGTCAATTCCATTGTGGGGGACCCGATTACGGCCCCGGACGGAACCATCATCATACCCATTTCGAAAATTTCCTATGGCTTTGCCTCCGGCGGCTCGGATTTCCCCTCCAAGGTGCAGAGCGAAAAAGAATTTTTCGGCGGCGGCACGGGCGCAGGGATCTCCATCAATCCGATTGCGTTTCTTACGATCTCCAACGGCAATGTCAAGCTTTTGCAGATCGACCCGTATAATAGCTCGGCTGACCGGATTGTCGGCATGGTGCCGGACGTTGTGGATAAGATCAGCGGGATTGTGAGCAAGAAAAGCGAAGAAAAAAAGGCGAAAAAAGCGGAGAAAGCGGTGGAATCCCCAGCCGAATAAAATCGAATACTAAATTGCGCAGCCGCCTGCATATACCTTTATGGGCAGGTGGTTGCTTTGTGTAAAAAATCATTATGTGCAATTCTGGCAGGCGTTGTGAGCTTTTTTCTATCCGTCAGTGCCGCTCCGGCCGCATTTGCGGAAGGGGGGCCTCAAGTCTCCGCGCAGGCGGCGATTGTGATCCACGCGGACAGCGGGAAGGTACTCTACGAAAAAAACGCGGATGAACAACGGTCCATGGCCAGTACAACCAAGATCATGACCGCTTTGATCGCCTTGGAAACCACGGCGGCGGATGATCCAGTGGTTACCATTACCGATGAAATGGTACGCGTGGAAGGCTCGTCCATGGGGTTGCAGCCTGGCGATCAGCTGACTCTGAAAAGTTTGGCGGCGGGGATGCTCATTGTCTCTGGCAATGATGCAGCCAATTCTGCGGCCATCGCGATTTCTGGATCAACGGAAGCTTTTGCAGAGAAAATGAACCAGCGTGCCCAGGAGCTGGGCATGGAACATACGCATTTTGTCACCCCTTCTGGCCTGGACGACGACGCGCATTATTCTACGGCGCGCGACATGGCGACTTTGGCTGCGGCGGCTATGAAAAATCCGGATTTTGCCGCCATTGTGGGCCAGAAAGCGATGAATATTTCTTTCATAACCCCGGATCAAACCCGCAGGTATACCAATCACAATAAGCTTTTGAACTTGTATGAGGGATGTACTGGTGTGAAAACCGGCTTTACAAAAAAGTCGGGGCGCTGCCTCGTTTCAGCGGCGGAGCGCGACGGTATCCGTTTGATTGCGGTGACGCTGAACGCCCCGGATGATTGGAACGACCATATGGCGCTTTTGAATGATGGGTTTTCCAAATTGGAGTGCTACCCAGTGGACGACAGCGGGTATATGGCAAGCCTTCCGGTCACCGGCGGGTTGGCCCGTTCGGTTCAGGTGCGGGGGAGCGCAGGCGAGGTGGCTGTGATCCCACGGGGCGCCGCCGAACGGGTCAGGCGCATTGTGGAATTGCCGCGTTTTGTATATGCGCCTGTGATGGAACAACAGGCGGTGGGCCGGGTGCGCTATATCCTGGACGGGGAGGAGATCGCGGAAACTGTTTTGACCGCACAGGGATGCGCGGAACAGACTCCCAGGGAAAAGAGCCTATGGGAACGGCTGGTGGAGGCCGTGCGGACCTTTTTTCAGATTGAATGAAATTGGTAAAGGATGTTGAATGGATGGCTAAAGAGGTACGATTACAGAAAATGCTCGCCGACTGCGGCATTGCCTCCCGGCGCAAGGCGGAGGAGATGATCGCGGCCGGCGAAGTGCGCGTCAATGGGTCTGTGGCCAAGATTGGGGATAAGGTAGACCCCAAAAAGGACAAGGTCACGGTGAAGGGGAAGCCGGTGGAATCCCATGTGCAGGAAGTGTATATTATGCTGCACAAACCGCGCGGCTTTATTACGACGATGAGCGACGAGATGGACCGCAAATGCGTGGCAGAACTTGTCCAGGAAATTCCAGAGCGGGTTTACCCCGTGGGACGGCTCGACCGGGACTCCGAGGGACTTCTGCTGATGACAAATGACGGCGCGTTTGCCAACGCGATGATGCATCCTTCCAAGCATGTGCCGAAGACATACCGCGTAACCGTGCGGCCTTCGATTACAGAAGACCAGCTCACGCAGATGGCGGTGGGCATAGAGATCGAGGGCAGAAAGACGGCCCCAGCCGATGTGCGGGTGCTTTCCCAGGAACCTGGGCGCGTGGTGCTGGAAATGGTGCTCTATGAAGGGCGCAACCGCGAAATCCGGAAAATGTGCGAGGCATTGGGACTTGAAGTCGCACGTCTCAAACGGATTGCCATTGGCCCCGTGCGCCTCGGGATGCTTCAGCCGGGAAAATGGCGGGAACTCACAGCCGATGAAGTCAAGCGCCTGATGGCGGGCGCGAAAGCGGACAAGCGGGCGCAACAAAACCAAATGAACCGGAAAGGGGAACCAAAACATGATTACCATACTTCCGCTGCAAGATCCCAAGCGGGTCCAAGAGCTGCTGGCAGACCTGCCGGACAAAGGAGACCACGCCGCCGTTTTGATGATGGGCGATCCGGCCGATGAACTCGGCTATGTGGCTGTGGATGTAAAGGACTCTGTTCTGCGGATGCGGAAGATGGAGGTGTTCGGTTCCAATCTGGAGCAGCCGGACTTAAACGCCCGGATCTGTTCGGACAGTTTGATGCGTGCGGCCGCGTCCTATGGCGCAAACAAGGGAGCCTACCGCATCGAAACCGAAGTTCCAGGCTTAGGAACGCTGTTAAAAGCATCCGGATTCCTCGCAGAAGGGAGAAAGTTTGTTTGTGATTTGTCAAAAATTGTAAAAATCTGTAAAGATTGAGGACGAATTGCCCAAGAAACTCTTGTCAAGACTTTTGGAATATATTATAATAAAAACAATTGTAATAATCTATTTATTTTATTGCGGAATGTTTTTATGGAATTTTTATCTGCTCTGCTCCGTTGTTCTGGTGGACAAGCAGGGTGGCACCAATCGATAGAATGGAGGAGTTATCATCATGAGCACAGGAAGCAGTGCAGAACGGCTACAAGCGTTTCGCGAGGCTGCGGCAAAAACAAAGGGGTTCCAATGTATCACCGCTTTGTTTGACGAAGGAACCTTTAATGAGGTTGACGGCTTTGCAAAGTCGGGCGACGGCTCTGCAGAAGTGGTTGCCGGCTACGGCGAAGTGGATGGTTGCCCGGCGTACGCCTTTGTCCAGAACAGCGATGTGGATGGCGGCGCAATGTCGAAGGCGCAGGCAGCGAAGATCAAAAAGATTTATGATTTGGCGGTCAAGACCGGCTCGCCGGTGGTGGGGATCTACGATTCCATCGGAGGCCGCTTAAACCAAGGGGCGGATATGCTGGCCGCCTATGGGGAGATCTTATTGGGAAACAACAACCTTTCCGGTGTTGTTCCGCAGATTTCCCTTGTGCTTGGCCCCTGCCTGGGCACTTCTGCAATGATCGCGGCGAGTGCCGATATTGTTGTCATGACGAAAAAGGCGCAGCTGACGATTGATACCACGGGCAAAGACGGTACGGCGGAAGATGCCGCAAAGCTGGGCATCTGCCATGTGGTGGCGAAAGACGATCAGGAGGCAATGATGCAGGTACGCAAGTTACTTGCCGTTTTGCCTTCCAATAATTTGGCCGGCGCGCCGGTGTTTGAATCTTCCGATCCTTCGGATACGGCTATCACAGCCGGAGCGGATACAAAGAAGATCGTAGAGGCGATTTCCGACAAAGGAAGCTTTATGGAGTTAAACGGTGCGTTTGGCACATCTGCGGTCACAGGTCTGACGCAGATTGGTGGCTCTACAGTGGGCGTTACTGCATTGAACGGGGTGCTGGACGTAGATTCCTGCTCCAAAGCGGCGCGGTTTGTTCGTTTCTGCGATGCGTTTTCCATCCCGGTGGTCACGCTGGTGGATGCGAAAGAGTTCACTTCGGTGCGTGAAGCGTCGAAGTTAAGCAACGCCTATTCGGAGGCGACCACGGCAAAGATTACCGTGATCACGGGCGAAGCATATGGCCCGGTGTATGTTGCAATTGCTGGACGCGGTGCGAATGCCGACTACACGATGGCCTGGGCCAATGCGGTTGTTTGCCCGTTGGCGCCGCAGACAGCGGCGATGTTCCTGTGGAGCGACCGGCTGAAGAAATCCGGGAATACCAAAGAGGCCCGCAACAAGCTGATTGAGGAATACAAAGCAACCGAGGCAACGCCGTTTGCAGCGGCTGCCGAAGGCTTTATTGAAGATATCATTGACCCGGCCGAAACGCGCGTGAAAGTGATCGCCAACCTTGAAATGTTGGAAGGAAAGCGCGTTTCCAGATTGCCGAAGAAGCATTCGAATATTCAGATCTAAGCATTAAAATTTTGTCATTACTGTCAGGAGGATCACAATATGAAAACGCTCAGAATTACGGTAAACGGCACGCCTTATGATGTGCAGGTGGAAGAGGTCAGCGGCGGTGCTGCTCCTGCGGTCCCGGCTGCCGCTCCGGCACCCAAGGCGGCTCCCGCTCCGAAAGCGCCTGCGCCGGCTGCCGGCGCAGAGGTCATTTCTTCTCCCATGCCGGGCACGATTATGTCCATTGATGTAAAGGTTGGCCAGGCGGTCAAGAAGGGCGACATCCTGGTGATTTTGGAAGCGATGAAGATGGAAAATGAGATTATGGCACCCCATGACGCGACCGTTGCGGCTGTCCATGTCAACAAGGGCGACAGCGTTGAGTCCGGAACGGCGCTTGTTTCCCTCCAGTAAGAGCTTTTCATTGAATAACATTTAGGAGGGACATATCAAAACTATGGCTAATAAAAAAATTGGAATTACCGAAGTGGTACTTCGTGACGCGCACCAGTCCCTGATTGCCACCAGAATGCCGATCGGCGATATGTTGCCGATTTTGGAAAAGCTGGATCAAGTCGGCTATCATTCGTTGGAATGCTGGGGCGGCGCGACTTATGACGCCTGCTTGCGCTTTTTGAATGAAGATCCATGGGAGCGTTTGCGCACCATCCGCAAGCATTGCCCGCATACCAAGTTGCAAATGCTGTTCCGCGGCCAGAATATGCTGGGATACCGCCACTATGCGGACGATGTTGTAGAATATCTGGTGCAGCGTTCCATTGCAAACGGCATCGACATCATCCGTATTTTTGACGCGCTGAACGATATTAAGAATTTACAGACCGCCATCCGCGCGGCGAAAAAGGAAGGCGGCCATGCGCAGGTTGCCATTTCCTATACCACCGGTCCGGTCTTTACCACGGACTATTATGTGAAATACGCGAAGCGCATTGAAAATGCGGGTGCGGATTCCATCTGCATCAAGGATATGGCCGCTTTGCTCACTCCCTATGAGACCTATGACTTGGTCAAGGCGTTGAAGGGTGCGGTCAAGATTCCGATCCAATTGCATACGCATTATACATCCGGCTTGGCTTGCATGTGCATGCTGAAGGGTATTGAGGCCGGTGTGGATATGATCGACACGGCGATGTCGCCATTGGCGCTGGGCACTTCCCATGCGCCCACCGAGTCCATGGTGGCAGCCCTCCAGGGTACCAAATACGATACCGGGCTTGACCTTAAATTGTTGAATGAAATTCGCGAGTATTTCATGCCGTTGCGTGCGAAGTATATTGAAAGCGGCCTGCTGGACCCGTCCATGCTGGCGACCAACACCAAAGCGTTGGTGTATCAGGTACCAGGCGGCATGCTGTCCAACCTGTTGTCCCAGCTGAAGCAGGCGGGCAAGGCGGATAAGCTCGAAGACGTGCTCAAAGAGGTGCCGCGCGTGCGCAAGGACGCCGGTTATCCGCCGCTGGTTACGCCGACCTCGCAGATTGTCGGTACACAGGCAGTGTATAACGTCATCACCGGCGAACGCTATAAGATGTGCACAAAGGAATTCAAGGATCTTGTCGCTGGGAAATACGGTACTACGCCGGTGACCATCGATCCGGAGTTCCGCAAGAAGATCATTGGCGACGAGAAGCCGATCACCTGCCGCCCGGCCGACCTGCTGGAGCCGGAGCTGGAGAAGCTTCGTTCGGAGATCGCTGAGTGGTCTGAGCAGGAAGAGGACGTGCTCTCCTATGCACAGTTCCCGAAGGTGGCATTGGACTTTTTCAAAAAGCGTAGGGATGCGGAATATGGCATCAACAGCGCGCTGTCCAATGCGGAAAAGCAGGTACATCCTGTATAATTGCATAAAGATTGAAGGTGTCTCAGGGCAACAGATGGTTCTGCTTGCTTTGGGACATCTTTTATCATATAGGGAATGGAGTGAGGGATTGATGCTGCACATGCTTGCATAGGATAGAAAAACCGCAAAATCGTTCCGGTTATAATTTTGTGCATGGTTGATTTGAAGATCATAGAAAAGGGAAGGCGTGATATTCATGAAAAACGAATGGGAGAAGTGTATGTCGGGGGAATGGTATGATTGCCATGCACCCATCTTTTTGGGCTTTAAGAGCAAGGCACGGAGGCTTTTAGCCGCCTACAATGCCCTGCCATACGATCAGAAGGAAGAGAAACGGAAAATTTTAGAGGAGATGTTGGGCGGAATCGGGTCCAATGTATCCATTGGAAGCTCTTTCACATGCGATTATGGATGCAATATCTACCTTGGCAACAATGTCTCGATCAATATGAACTGTACCTTTGTGGATTGCAATCGGATTGAAATTGGTAACAATGTGCTGATTGCATCAAATGTGCAGATTTATACAGCGACACATCCGGTGGAGCTGAAGGAGCGCCTGACGCCCGATTGGGACCCGGAGAGCGGCGAATATTTTTGCAGGACATACGCGCTTCCAGTGACGATCGGGGACGGTTGCTGGATTGGCGGAGGAGCCATCCTTTTGCCTGGCGTAAGAATTGGAAGAGGGAGCGTGATCGGAGCGGGAAGCGTCGTCACAAAGGATATTCCGGAAAACTGCGTCGCGGTCGGCAATCCCTGCCGCGTGATCCGCAGGATCAATGACGTAGGACGCACGGAGTAAAGGGTTTAAGGAAAAGCCCTTTGGCAATTCCATATTATTTTATAAGAGATGTCTTCCGGGAATGCTTGGCCAGGGAAGACAAAATAAGAGCCTGTACCGCTGTTGTAGTCGGTACAGGCTTTCTGTTGAATCGAATGCGTCTATATGATTTATTGCTGTGTAATTCCGCTGAAAACAATGCCACGGGATGCATCCAGCGTAACCGTCGTGCCGCTTTTCAGAATCTGTGTGGCATGTTCCGCGCCGGCAATGACCGGCTTATCCAGCGCAAGCCCGACGATCGCTGCATGCGAGTTGGCGCCGCCCTGCTCGGTGATAATACCGGTTGCAGACTTCATCAAGTTGAGCACCCGGTTGGTCGTTTGCGGGATGACCAGAATATCGCCGGTTTTAAACTTGGCGAGCGCTTCCTCTTCATTGTTGCAGACGCAAAGGTTTCCGCAAGCAATGTTTTTCGTCACACCCATGCCGGAGAGAAGAACGTCGCCAACCAGCTGAACCTTCAAAAGGTTGGTGGTGCCGGAGACTCCGAGCGGTACGCCGGCAGTGATAACGGTCAAGTCGCCGTTTTTCACGAGGCCCCTGTTGCGTGCAACGTCTACGACGTGGTTGAACAGCTCATCCGTGTTGTCTTTTTCGTCCACCATGATCGGGATGACGCCCCAGGAGAGGTTCATCTGACGGAGGACCGTGGGGTCTGTTGTGCCGCTGATAATGGGACAGCACGGACGGTATTTCGAAATCATGCGCGCAGTCTTACCGGATTTGGATACAGTCATGATCGCTACAGCGCCGAGATCGTGCGCGGTTGTAACGGTGGCATGGGAAATTGCAGAGGTCACGTTCGGCTGTTCGTCGATATCGCGCTTTTTGAAACGCCCTTTGTAGTCGATATCCTCTTCCGTACGTTCCGCAATGGTAGACATGGTTTTGAGCGCCTGGATCGGGTACTTGCCCGCGGCCGTTTCACCGGAAAGCATAATCGCGCTGGTGCCATCATAGATTGCATTGGCAACGTCGGTTGCCTCGGCGCGGGTAGGACGCGGGTTTTTCATCATGGAGTCGAGCATCTGCGTGGCGGTGATCACCTGAAGGCCAGCATTATAGCCCTTTTTAATCAGTTTCTTTTGGATGACTGGAATTTCCTGCAGAGGGATCTCAACGCCGAGGTCGCCACGGGCGACCATAATACCATCGGAAACCCGGAGGATCTCATCGATGTTATCGACGCCGTCCGCATTTTCAATTTTTGCGATGATGCGGATGTTATGGCAATCGTGCTTTTCCAATTCTGCGCGCAGGTCGAGGATATCCTGGGCCGTGCGGGTGAACGAAGCCGCAATAAAGTCGAAGCCCTGTTCCACGCCAAAGGCGAGGTCCTCTTTATCTTTTTCGCTGATGAAAGGAAGCGAGAGATGCGCGCCAGGGACGTTGATGCCCTTATGGGAGGAGACGTCGCCTCCGTTCACAACGGTGCAGATGATGTCGGTATCCGTACAGGAGTCCACGCGCAATTCAATCAGGCCATCATCGATCAGAATCTTCGAGCCGGTTGCCACTTCCTGGGGCAGGCGCGGGAAGGTGATGCTGACGATTTTGTCGTCGCCTTCCACATCACGGGTTGTCAGTGTAAAGGTTTGCCCTTCTTTCAGTGTGACCTTTTTCTGGGAGAAGTTCCCCGTGCGAATTTCCGGACCCTTGGTGTCCAAAAGGAGCGCAACCGGAAGATTTAGCTCTTCACGAAGTTTTTTAACCATGTCGATCCGGACTTTTTGCTCTGCATTGGTTTGATGAGAAAAGTTCAGGCGGGCGACGTCCATCCCTGCAAGCATCAATTCCCGCAGAACCGATTCATTGTCCGTCGCAGGTCCAAGCGTACAGATAATTTTTGTCTTTCTCATAAATAACGCCATCCTTGAAATTTAAAATTATTTCAATATATAGTATACTAGATGTTGCGTCAAGAAAGCAATCCCAAATTATTATTTCCATTTCCTGTACAAGGAAATGCCTATTTATTGAAAAAAATTAGGTTTCGCGATACAATAAGTACAAAAATGGATTTTTTATTGTGGAAAGGGGATGATGGGATGCGCAAGAACAAAGGGGAAAAGGTGGTCAAATCGCGCGCCGGTTGGAAAAAGGCGGACCAAGTGCGTAAAATAAAAATTGTGATGACCTTTGTTGTGGTTGCGCTGTGCATTTCCATAGCGGCTGGAGCTGTTTTGGCCTGGATAGAGATTGAGCAGCCGTTTGCGGAAGAACCGAGCAGTGCGCCTGTGTCTTCCCAGCCGCCGGTATCGTCGGAGGCGGAATTACCCGTGTATGATAATACGTTTAATTTGGTGGTGGTGAATCTGGACACGCCGCTTCCGGATGACTTTACGGTCCAATTGGAGGAATACGAGGGATTCTCCTTCGAGGAGCGCATTGTGGAAGCCCTTTCAAAAATGGTGGAGGATGCGCGGGCAGATGGAATCGCCTTGGAGATCGCAGGGGGCTATATTTCCAAAGAGGAGCAGGATGCCCAGTACCAGGCGGCCGTGCAGCAGCTGATGGAGCAGGAGGGATACAGCCGTGTGCGCGCAGAAGACCAGGCGGAGAAGACGGTCGGCCGCGGCGGTTACAACGAATGGCAGACGGGGATGCTGGTGGACTTTTCTTCATCCGGAGAGGATGTGCCCTTTGAGCAGTCCCAGGCGTACCAATGGCTGATGCGAAATTGTGTGAACTATGGATTCGTGCTCCGTTACCCAGAGAACAAGACCAGCGCCACCGGGACCGCCTATACGCCTTCTTGCTTCCGGTATGTTGGAACGGAGAATGCGGTCAAGATGCGGGAATACTCCATGTGTTTGGAGGAATACGCACAGTACATCCGCCAACAGTCGGCAAATTGAATTGCAGAAAAATTGTGGGATTACCACTTGCATTTTTAGTCGTTCTATGTTAAAATTCAAACGTTAGGTTGCAGTTTGGGTGAAAGAGGTGACAGAAATGAAGGAAGCGATCCATCCGAAGTACAAAGAAACGACGATTACCTGCGCTTGCGGCAACGTGATTGAGACGAGATCCACGAAGGAAAACATCCGCGTTGAAATATGCTCCAAATGCCATCCGTTCTTTACTGGTAAGCAGAAGCTGGTCGATACGAGCGGTCGTGTTGATATGTTCAAAAAGCGTTATGGCATGCAGGACAAAAAATAATTCGGGTTTCTTTTTGATGAACTGGGCGGCGCAAAGTGATTTTGCGTCGCCTTCTGCTTTTTCTGAATCCATCGGAGGCGCGTTATGACAGAGTATAAAACCGTTCTGAAGCGGGCGGAGGATGCGTTTGTGGAACGCCGCTCGCGTTTTATCGGCCATGCGGCCCCTGTAAAGACCGAAGAAGAGGCCGTTGCCTTCATCAATGAGATGAAGGCGAAATATTGGGATGCGACCCACAATGTCTATGCATATTGCTTGCGTGACGGGCAGATCAAGCGCTATTCCGACGACAGCGAACCCCAGGGGACAGCGGGGATTCCCACCCTGGATGTCCTGCAAAAGTCCGGCGTCACGGACACCGTCGTGGTGGTTACGCGGTATTTTGGGGGCGTGTTGCTGGGCGCGGGCGGCTTGGTGCGCGCTTATTCGCATGGGGCTTCCATTGCGCTGGAAGCTGCTGGGATTGTCACCATGCGTGAATGCGTTATGGCGTCGCTTTCCTGCGACTATAACCAATATGGGCGGCTGCAGGCGTTGATCCCGGAATGCGGCGGGACGGTAGATGATACTGTGTTTGGCGAACGTGTAACCATGTATTTCCATCTGACCGACGTCGATTTGGGGCGTATGCGGCCAAAGTTGGCGGACGCGACCTGCGGCTCCGTTGAGGTGCAGGAGGAGGGCAAAAAATTTTTTCAGGTTTTATAAAAATTATGCAGGAAATTTGCCCTTTGCCGCGTATAAAATAAATAGCGACAGGTTCTTTGGAGAGATCTGCCCGCTTATGGAAAAAGGAATAGAATTTTGCGGGGGACATTTTCCAAGGACCGGTCCGATCTTTGTAAGAAAGAAGGTGCGCCGGATATGAATGTCAGAGAACGGACCCAACAGATCGAGGAACAGACGCTATCGCCGTATGCCGCTCTTTCACGCAACACAAAGGGCAGGGACCGCCCGGAAGAGGAGTGTGAACTCCGCACGCCTTATCAGCGGGACCGGGACCGGATTATCCACTGTAAGGCATTCCGCCGCTTGAAGAGAAAGACGCAGGTCTTTTTGTCTCCGGAAGGCGACCACTATCGGACGCGCCTGACCCATACGTTGGAGGTTGCGCAGATTGCGCGCACGATTGCGAGGGCGCTGCGGTTGAATGAGGATTTGACGGAGGCGATCTCTTTGGGCCACGACCTCGGGCATACGCCGTTTGGACATGCCGGGGAGCGGGCGCTGAATGAGATTCTGCCCGGCGGGTTCCGCCACTACGAGCAGAGTGTCCGTGTGGTGGAAAAGCTGGAAAAGAATGGCGCAGGGCTCAACCTGACCAAAGAGGTGCGCGACGGTATATTGCACCACACGCACGGACAGGAGGCCGCTACGCTAGAGGGGCGGATCGTGCGCTATGCAGACCGCATTGCCTATATCAACCACGACATCGACGATGCGGAGCGGGCCGGTGTTTTGGAGGAATCGCAGATTCCCAAAGCGATCACGGACCTCTTAGGGACGAGCAAGTCCGCCCGGATCAACCGCTTGGTCAATGCGGTGGTGGATAACAGCCAGGATGGGCAGATCCGCATGGACCCCGAATGCCAGGAAGCTTTTGACGAGCTGAATACGTTTATGTACCAACAGGTTTATTATAATCCCTACGCGAAGGGGGAGGAGAAAAAGGTCCCAACCTTGATCGAAATCCTCTTTACCTACTTAAAAAACCCCGATCACCTTCCGGAGGACATGAAGCGTATTGCGGAAGAGGAGGGGTGTGAGCGCGCCGCCTGCGATTATCTCGCAGGTATGACAGATCATTATGCCATCCGTCTGTTTGAGAATATTTACATCCCGGAGGCGTGGAGTCACTATTGATGGAATTGAATCGGAGGAATGGCAATGCCTTTGCCGGAAGCTTTTTTGCAGGAGCTGAAGATGCGCAGCGATATTGTCGATGTGGTGTCTTCGTATGTCAGCCTGCGGCGCAGCGGCAGGAATATGGTCGGGCTGTGTCCCTTTCACCATGAGAAAACGCCGTCTTTCAATGTGTACGCGGAAAACGGCTCGTTTTATTGTTTTGGCTGCGGTGTGGGCGGGGATGTCATCACCTTTATCCGCCGCATCGAGAATTTGGACTATATGGAAGCGGTGCGCTTTTTGGCGCAGCGCGCCGGCTTGCAGGTGCCGGAGGACCGCGTGGACGATGGGATGGCAAAGCTGCGCGCGCGGATCTTGGAAATCAACCGCGAGGCGGCGCGGTTCTATCATTCCGTGCTAATGTCTGAGCAGGGCGCGGCGGGGCTTTCCTATCTGCGCGGCCGCGGGTTGACGCAAGCGACCATCCGTCACTTTGGGCTGGGGTATTCGCCGCCGTCCCGCTTTGCCTTGGTGGACTTTCTAGCCAAGAAGGGTTATCAAGAGGCGGAGATGATCCAGGCGAATGTAGCGTTTAAAGGGCGCAGTGGACGTGCATTGGACCGCTTTTTCGGCCGGGTGATGTATCCGATCATCGACCTGCGCGGCAATGTCATTGCATTTGGCGGGCGTGTGCTCACCGATGCAAAACCCAAATATTTGAATACTTCCGATACGCTGGTTTTTCGCAAAAGTGACGCCCTGTTTGCGCTCAATTTTGCAAAGAACCAGGGAGGCCAGCAGCTGATTCTGGCAGAGGGCTATATGGACGTGATTTCCCTGCATCAAGCGGGGTTTACCAATGCGGTCGCCACGCTTGGGACGGCTTTGACCATGGAGCAAGCGCGCCTGATGTCCCGCTATGCGAAAGAAGTGGTGATCTGCTACGACGCGGATGAAGCGGGCCAAAAGGCCACGGCGCGGGCAATCCCGATGCTTCGCGAAGCCGGGTTGCTGGTGAAGGTGCTCAATATTGTGGGCGGCAAGGACCCGGACGAGTACATACGCTCCTACGGGGAACAGGGGCCTGCCCGCTTTAAACAGCTTTTGGACGCCTGTGGGAATGACCTCGAATACCGCTTAGCAAAGATCCGAAGGAATTGCAATATGGAGAGCGCGGACGGGCGCGTCGCCTATTTGACCGGCGCGGCAGAGCTCTTGGCGACCTTGGACAACCGGATGGAGCAGGAGGTCTATGCGGGAAGGCTTGCAGAGGAAATTGGCATCGACCGCTCCGCCATCATGATGCAGGTGGACAAAAACAGCAAGAAGCGCCAGAAGCAACAGCAGCAAAAGCAATTTCGCACCTTTCAGCAGCAGACCGCTGGGATTGGGGACGACATCAACCCCGAAAAGGTCAAACATTTGCGGGCTGCCAGCGCAGAAGAAGCGTTGCTTGCCTATGTGGTCAAATATCCCGACCATGCCAAAGAGATTTATACCCGTTTGCCGCCTGAAAAATTTTCCACTTCGTTTAATCGCCGCGTATATCAGGTGATTATGGGGAAAATTATGGATGGCAAGGACTATAGCCTTACAGATATTTCGGGGGAATTCTCCGTGGATGAAATCGGAGCAATCGCCCGCATTTTTGCCAAATATCACGATGTATCCGCCACCTGGCAGGATGCACAGGAATATATCGAAGTTATTGAACAGGAACATGCAAAACTCCGCCTGGAGGATGCCGCCTCGGTTCCGACGCAGAGCATTGAAGCGTATCTGGCGGAACTAAAGGCGAAGAAGAAATAGGGGGATTTACAAATGGGAACAGGAGCAACACCGGACAAGAAAACGGTCATTCGAGAATTGATTGAACAGGGGAAGGCAAAAGGGCAGCTCTCGACAAAAGAGATTCTCGACGCTCTTGGCGAGCTGGACTTTGAGCCGGAACAGATTGAAAAATTTTACGACACATTGGAAGCGCAGGGAGTGGAAATTATCGAGGACTTTGCAGACGCTCCCTTGGACGACATCGACTTTGCCGCCGAAGCTGCCTCCGACGAAAATCTGGAATCCAGCCTCAGCACCGAGGGCATTGCGATTGACGACCCTGTAAAGGTGTATTTGAAAGAGATCGGCCGCGTGCCGCTGCTTTCCCCGGAAGAGGAAATCGACCTGGCTATCCGGATCAAGGAGGGGGATGAAGCGGCGAAAAAGCGCCTGTCAGAGGCCAACTTGCGCTTGGTCGTCAGCATTGCCAAGCGCTATCTGGGCCGTGGGATGCAGTTCTTGGACCTGATCCAAGAGGGCAACCTGGGCCTGATCAAGGCGGTGGAGAAGTTCGACTATACCAAGGGCTTTAAATTTTCCACCTATGCGACGTGGTGGATCCGGCAGGCGATCACCCGCGCGATAGCGGACCAGGCGAGGACCATCCGTATCCCGGTCCATATGGTGGAGACCATCAACAAGGTAAAGAAAGTCTCCAGCCAGCTGCTGCACACCAACGGGCACGAGCCGAGCGCGGAGGAGATCTCCGCAGAATTGGACATGCCGGTGGACAAGGTGCGGGAGATCATGCGGGTTGCGCAGGAGCCCGTTTCTTTGGAAACGCCGATCGGCGAAGAGGAGGACAGCCATTTGGGGGATTTCATCCCCGATGACGACGCCCCCGCCCCGCAGGACGCAGCCTCCCATACCCTTTTGAAGGAACAGCTTGCGGATGTACTGGACACCCTCACCCCCCGCGAGGAAAAGGTGCTCAGCCTGCGCTTTGGCCTGGAGGACGGCCGCTCCCGCACGTTGGAAGAGGTAGGCAAGGAGTTCAATGTCACCCGTGAACGCATCCGCCAGATCGAAGCCAAGGCCCTGCGCAAGCTTCGCCACCCGAGCCGCAGCAAAAAGCTGAAAGACTTTTTGGACTAAGAGGTGGACAAGCGATGCACATGACCCTGGAGGCGGACTATGCGGTGCGGATCGTGGAATTTCTCGCGGCGGCCAATCAAAAGGTGGATGCGCGGACGATTTCGGAAGAAACGCATGTGCCTCTGCGCTTTGCCCTGAAGATCCTGCGCAAGCTGGTGGCGGACGACATCATGATTTCCTACAAAGGCGCCCACGGCGGGTACATGTTGGCGCATCCGGCGGGGGAGATCACCCTGCGCCGGGTCATTGAATCCGTGGAAGGCCCCTACATGATCAGCCGTTGTCAGCAGGGAGAATATGCTTGTACCCATACGGCGAGCTGCCGGTTTCATGAGATTTACAACGAAATTTCGGAAATTGTCCGGCAGAAGCTGGATTCTTACACCTTTGCGGATGTTTCGGGAGCCGGCCACCCTAGTTCGACGGAAAAATCGTGAACTTTGTACATATAGAAATCAGGCGCGATTACAAAAACCCCCCGGTGCAGCGTAAGGCTGCACCGGGGGATTTTATCGATACGGTGTTTTGCCAGGGGCGTTCATACCCCTTCTTTTAGGAAACTGGAGGATACACCCGTATTAGTGAATTTCAATGCGGCGGTTTGGAGTGACCGTCGCCTCCTTCTTTGGCAAAGTCAGCTCCAATACACCATTTTCATATTTCGCCTGGATACCGCTTGTGTCGATCCCGGAGACATCAAAGCTGCGGCTCATGGAACCATACCGTCTTTCGCGGCGGATGTAGGTGTTGTCATCCGTTTGCGTTTCCTCTTTATGCTGTGCGGAAATGGTCATCCGGTCGCCGTCCATGTCGATATGGATGTCTTCTTTGTTGTATCCAGGAAGATCGGTCCGCAGCAGGTACTGATTGCCCTGGTCGATGATATCGGTGCTGCACGGAACGACGCTGCTCTCCGAATTGCCCCAGAAAGCGCGGTTCATTTGGTCGAGATAATTGAAAAGATTGCTGGTTCTGCGCTCAAATGGAATCAAATCAAACATGATAAAACCCTCCGTTTTGTTCTTTTGTAATCATGCAATGGAATACTGGCCATTACTGAATTTCAATCCGATGGTTTGCGGGAACCGTCTCCTGCTTCTTAGGCAGATCCAACTCCAAAACGCCGTTTTCAAATTTTGCCTCGATATGATCGGCGTCGATGGACGAAATATCAAAACTGCGGCTCATGGAACCATACCGTCTTTCGCGACGGATAAAGTTGTTCTTCTGATCTTCCGTTTTGTTTTCTTCCGAGTGTTCCGCGGAGATCGTCAAACGGTCGCCTTCGATGTCGAGGTGAATGTCTTCCTTTTTGAAGCCCGGCAGGTCGGCCTTCAAAACAAAGCGGTTGCCTTCATCGAGAATATCGGTCTTGCAAGGTGCGATGTCGGTGTTGCCGCCGAAGAATGCACGTTCCATATCATCAAAATAGCGGAATAAATCATTGTTTCTATGTTCAAAAGGAATCAAATCAAACATAAGTCATAACCTCCTTAACGGCTTCTATCATTTTCTATCAATGTAATGGATTGTGGGTTCTGCAAGAAAGTCTTTTCAAGCGAACCACCTTCTTTCCTCTTTGGCTCTCTTGCTGTCTACGCTTTTTAGTATAGGGTCGGGTTGTTAAAAATGTTTTTCAAAATTGCGAACAAACTGTTAATTTTAGCACTCTATACTTGAGAGTGCTAAATACAAATGGCGCAACTTTTTAAAATGCGATCTCGTTGCATGTCCTTTCAGAAGACAGAAATATATGTCTTGAACATAGCGGAGAACACAGTTGTTTCAAGTTTTTCCTGCAAAATGATAGTCAATTTAGGAAGACTGTACTATAATGATTATTTAAGAAATACAAAGCATATTTTAAGACCTGTCGATCGAAAATCTATAGGAGGCATATTATGAAGCGCGTTTTTTTGATGGTGCTGGACAGTGTGGGGATTGGAGAAATGCCGGACGCTGCACAGTATGGCGACGCGGGAAGCAATACGCTGGCCGCAGCGTCGAAAAGCCCCTATTTTTCCATGCCCCATATGCAGCAGCTTGGCCTTTTTAATATCGATGGCGTTACCTGCCGTCCGGCGGTGGAGCACCCTTCGGCAGCGTTTGCACGCATGACGGAACTCTCCAAAGGGAAGGACACCACCATCGGCCATTGGGAAATTGCAGGGATCGCGTCGCCCAAGCCGCTTCCAACGTACCCCAACGGCTTCCCACAGGATCTTCTGGCGGAATTCAGCCGCCGGGTGGGGCGAAAGGTGTTGTGCAACCGGCCGTATTCGGGGACGGAAGTAATCAAAGACTATGGGAAAGAGCATGTGGAAACCGGCGCGCTGATTGTTTACACTTCTGCGGACAGTGTCTTCCAAATCGCGGCGCATGAGGCGGTGGTGCCCGTCGAGGAGCTTTACCGCGATTGCCAGATTGCACGGGAGCTGTTGACCGGGGAGCACAGCGTTGGACGGGTGATTGCACGGCCGTTTACAGGCGAATATCCGAATTATGTCCGCACGAAGAACCGCCATGATTTTTCGCTCCTTCCGCCGGGCACCACCATGCTGGATCAGCTTTCCGAAAATGGATTTGACGTGATTGCAATCGGGAAAATCTATGATATATTCGCTGGAAGAGGGATTACAAAGGCCATCCGCACCGGCGGCAATGACGAGGGCATTGCGCGGGCCATCGAGTGGACAAAGCGCGATTTTCAGGGGCTTTGCTTCATCAACCTGGTGGACTTTGACATGCTATACGGTCACCGGAATGATGTGGAGGGCTATGCAAAGGGCCTGACAACCGTCGACCGGGCGATCCCGGAAATTTTGGCGGGGCTGCGGGAAGACGATCTCCTGATGATTACCGCCGACCACGGGTGCGACCCAAGCACGCCGTCCACGGACCATTCGCGGGAATATACGCCGTGGATCATTGCAGGGTCAAACGTAAAGGCAGGAACAAACTTGGGGACCCTGCCGACTTTTGCGGACATTGGCGCAACGATTCTTGATTTCTTTGGCGTCCCTCAGAAAATCACGGGGACATCTCAATTGGGAAACATTATAACGAAATCATTTTGAAAAACAGGAGGATTTGTATGGCTACAACCACACCGACGCCGCACAACGCGGCCAATCCAGGCGACATCGCAAAGACCGTTTTGATGCCGGGCGACCCGCTCCGCGCAAAATTCATTGCAGAAACGTACTTGGAAAACCCGGTCTGTTTCAACACCGTTCGCAATATGCTGGGATATACCGGCACTTACCAGGGAAAGCGCGTTTCCGTGATGGGCAGCGGGATGGGGATGCCGTCCATCGGCATCTACTCGTATGAGCTGTACCATTTCTATGATGTGGAGACCATCATCCGCATCGGTTCCGCCGGGGGAATCGCGGATCACGTACATGTGCGTGACGTCGTGATTGGGATTGGCGCGTGTACCGATTCCAATTATGGCTCGCAATTCCACCTGCCGGGTGCGTTTGCACCCATTGGAGATTTTACGCTTGCGCAGAAGGCGGTGCAGTATGCGCAGGAACATAAGATTCATACGGTTGTGGGGAATGTCCTGTCTTCGGATACCTTCTATGGGGACGATCCCGACGCCCTTCCCGCGTGGAAGAAGATGGGCGTGCTTGCCGTGGAGATGGAGTCTGCGGCGCTGTATATGAATGCGGCACGCGCGGGGAAGCGGGCGCTCTGCCTATTGACCATTTCCGATTGCCCGTTCACCGGGGAATCCCTCTCGGCGGAGGAGCGGCAGACCAGCTTCCGGGAAATGATGGAGATTGCGCTCGCAATCGCGGAATAAATTCAAACGGGAAAAGGATGAATGCATATGGACCGTCAGAAAATTTTGAGTATGGTCGACCACACCCTGCTCATGCAAACGGCGACATGGAAGGAAATCCGACGGATTTGCGACGAAGCCATCCGCTACGGAACGGCCTCGGTCTGTATACCTGCCAGTTATGTGAAACGTGCCAAGGAGTATGTGGGAGATCGAATGGCTGTATGTACGGTCATCGGGTTTCCAAACGGGTATTCCACAACGGCATCCAAGGTGTTTGAAACGCAGGATGCCATTGCCAACGGCGCGGACGAGATTGATATGGTGGTTAATATCGGGTATATCAAAGACGGCCTTTACGATTTGCAGCTTGATGAGATCCGCCAGATCAAACAGGCGTGCGGCGGCCATATCCTGAAGGTGATTGTTGAAACCTGCCTGTTGACCAAGGAAGAAAAGATCCGCATGTGCCAGGTTGTCACAGAATCCGGAGCGGCCTTCATCAAAACCTCTACAGGCTTTTCAACGGGCGGCGCAACCTTTGACGATGTGGCGCTATTCCGGAAGTATGTTGGCCCGCAGGTGCGCATCAAGGCGGCAGGAGGGATTTCCTCGCTGGAGGATGCCGAGCGGTTTATCGAGCTTGGGGCGTCTCGGCTGGGCACCAGCCGCATCGTCAAATTGATCCAGCAGGAAGAGGCACACGGCGATTAAGCCGGGCAGACCGGCAGGATAGAAAAAAGGCCGCCGCAGGGAAGAAAACCGCGGCGGCCTGCGTTCTCTCTGGGGAGGGGTGTCATTTTTATGGAAGATCAGGAATTGGTCCGCTTGGCGCTGGGAGCCAGGGAGCGGGCCTATGCGCCGTATTCCAAATTTCAGGTGGGGGCGGCGCTGCTCACAGGAACAGGCCGTGTCTATCAGGGGTGTAACATTGAATGCGCCTCCTATACACCGACGAATTGTGCGGAACGGACCGCGTTTTTCAAGGCTGTCAGCGAGGGGGAGCGCGACTTTGTTGCCATCGCGATTGCCGGAGGACCCGCCGGCGCGCCGGTCAAACGGGCATGCCCGCCGTGCGGGGTATGCCGCCAGGTGATGCGGGAATTCTGCGACCCGTCGTCCTTTCGGGTCATTCTTGCCTCCGGGCCGGATAACTGGGTGTCCTACCGGCTGGAAGAGCTTCTTCCGCTCGGCTTTGGCCCGGAGAATTTAAACAGGGGGAAAGGAGGCGCGGGCTGTGCGCATGTATGATATCCTTGCGAAGAAGCGGGATGGAGGAATCCTGACGGACGAGCAGATTCAATTTTTTATCGACGGCTATGTGAGCGGTGCGATTCCGGACTATCAAGCGAGCGCCCTGCTGATGGCGATTTTTCTAAAAGGGATGACGCCACACGAGACAGCAGCGCTCACCAGGAGTATGGCGCAATCCGGCGACCTGGTGGATCTTTCCTCAATCGACGGGATCAAGGTCGATAAACACAGCACCGGCGGCGTGGGGGATAAGACCACGCTGATCGTGGCGCCGGTTGTCGCTTCTTTGGGCGTGCGCGTGGCCAAGATGAGCGGCCGCGGGTTGGGGCACACCGGCGGGACGGTGGATAAGCTGGAATCCATCCCCGGATTCCGAACCACACTGGATCGGGAGGCCTTTTTTGACGTTGTCCGCCGGGTGGGGGTCAGCGTAATTGGGCAATCCGGCAACCTGGCACCCGCGGATAAAAAGCTCTATGCGCTGCGCGATGTGACGGCTACGGTCAACAGCATTCCGCTGATTGCTTCCAGCATTATGAGCAAAAAGATCGCCGCAGGCTCCGATCGAATCCTTCTGGACGTCAAGACCGGCAGCGGCGCCTTTATGAAGACCTTGGAGGACTCCATTGCGCTGGCAAAGGAGATGGTGTCCATCGGCGAGCATGTGGGACGCCGAACAGTGGCGCTCATCACCGATATGGACCGTCCTTTGGGTTGTGCCATCGGGAATGCGTTGGAGGTTTGCGAGGCGTGTGAGACCTTGCAGGGACGCGGCCCGGCCGATCTGACGGAGGTCTGCATCGAGCTGGCCGCCAATATGCTTTGGCTTGCGGAAAAAGGGGAATTGGCGCAATGCCGTTCTTTGGCCAGGCAACAGATTGCAAATGGGGAGGCCTTTGCGAAGTTAAAAGAGATGGTCCAGGCGCAGGGTGGGGATACAAGCGTGCTGGACAATCCAGAGAAGTTTGCTCCGCCGAATGTCTGTTATGAGGTCTTGGCGCAAAGGGAAGGATTCCTCTATGCAATGGACACGGAACGGTGCGGCGTGGCTTCGATGGAGCTGGGAGCCGGACGCGAAAAAAAGGAAGACCCCATTGATTACAGCGCGGGAATTGTCTTGCGCAAAAAGGTCGGCGATTTTGTGAGAAAAGGGGAGGTGCTCGCCTCCTTCTATTCCTCGGAGGAGTCGAAATGCCGGACAGCGGAGCAAACGTTCACACAGGCCCTCCGCATTCAGGATGCAAGGCCAGAGCAAACCGCATTGATTCACACGCGTGTCACCGCCCAAGGGGTTGAGATGGGCAATCGATCTTAGAAATAGGCAACATTTTAGAAGTGGATAACATAGGGCGAAATCCTTGCGTTTTCCAATTTTTATGGTTAGAATAGCAACCATAAAGCCATACTAAATTCGTGTATTTTAATCCAGAGGCTTTGTGGAGGTGCTTTCATGTTAGATTGTAGAATTGCAAAGGTCGTTGGCCGGGAAGTGATGGATTCCCGTGGAAATCCAACCGTAGAAGCAGAGGTTATGCTCAAATGCGGCGCACAAGGGACTGCACTCGTCCCCTCCGGTGCATCGACTGGAATCTATGAAGCGCACGAGCTGCGCGACGGCGACCCGAAGCGCTACGGTGGCAAGGGCGTTCTAAAGGCCGTACGCAATGTGAATGAATCAATCGCCACCGCATTGGTGGGGATGAATGCGCTCGCGCAGGAGGAGATTGACCGTAAAATGCTGGAGGCCGATGCCAGCAAAAACAAGTCCAAGCTGGGCGCAAATGCGATCCTGGCGGTTTCACTGGCGACCGCACGCGCGGCCGCCGCAGCGCTCAATCTGCCGCTCTATCGGTATATCGGCGGCATGCAGGCGCACAAGCTCCCTGTGCCGATGATGAATATTCTCAATGGCGGCGCACATGCCTCCAACAACATCGACATACAGGAATTCATGATTATGCCGGTCGGCGCGCAGAGTTTTCGTGAGGCGCTCCGCTGGTGCAGCGAGATTTACCACACCCTTGGCAAGCTGCTCAAGGAAGGAGGGCTTGCCACCGGCGTCGGCGATGAGGGCGGCTTTGCGCCAAACCTGGAGTCGGACGAAGAAGCGATTGAATGGATCATCCGCGCAATCGAGGCAGCGGGATATTCGATGCAGGACGTCAAGATTGCATTGGATGCCGCCAGCAGCGAATGGTATAAGGACGGCATGTACGTCCTGCCCAAGCGCGGCACAGCTTTAAAGAGCACAGACCTGGTGGCCTATTGGAAAGACTTGGTCAGCCGCTATCCGATCATCTCGATCGAGGATGGACTGGGCGAGCAGGATTGGGAAGGCTGGACAGTTTTGACCAAGGAACTTCCCATCCAGTTGGTTGGAGACGACCTGTTCGTTACAAATGCGGAGCGTTTGCAGCAAGGCATTGAAATGGGCGCGGGCAATGCAATCCTTGTGAAGGTCAACCAGATCGGCTCCCTGTCGGAGACGCTGCATGCGATGGAGCTGGCGCACAAGGCCGGGTATACGGCGGTCGTTTCCCACCGTTCCGGCGAGACCGAGGACACGACCATTGCAGATTTGGCGGTCGCCACGAATGCAGGGCAGATCAAGACCGGCGCGCCGTGCCGCACGGATCGGGTTGCAAAGTACAACCGATTGCTCCGCATTGAGGACGAGCTGGGGAGCACCGCCTGCTATGCTGGCAGGGATGCCTTCCGGTTCTCTGTATGATTCCGCAAATCAAAACATCCGCACGGATCACTTCCCGTGCGGATGTTTTTCTATATGAGGTTCTCGGCAGATCAGAGCAACTCTTTGATGCAGGATTCGATTTCCCGCATACTTGCGGTTGGCTCGTATCGTGCGGCGGCTTCCCCCTCCCGGTCGATCACAAACTTTGTAAAATTCCATTTGATCTCCGGGTTCTCTGCATAATGAGGGTCCTCTGAAGATAAGATTTCCTGTAGCTTTTCTGTAAGCGGATGATCAGGATCGAACCCGCTGAAACCGCGGGCGTTTGTCAGATAACGGAAGAGGGGTTCTGTCTGCGGCCCTTTCACATTCGTTTTGGCCAACATGGGAAACGTAACGCCATAGTTGTAACGGCAGAATTCTGCGATTTTATCGTTGCTCTCTGGGTCTTGCTCATGAAATTGATTGCATGGGAACCCTAAGACCATAAAGCCATGGTCGCGGTATTTTTGGAACAACTTCTCTAGGTCTTCAAACTGCGGTGTGAATCCGCATTTGCTGGCCGTGTTGACAATTAAAAGAACGTTGCCTCTATACACGGAAAGATCCAGTTCCTTCCCGTTCATCTGGCGCACATGAAAATCATAGACATTCATTTTGGGCCATGCGCCTCCTTTCCCGCTTATTATGAGGATAAGGGCCATGCAATATACTTTCTCCGGTGGGAATCGAAGGGACGATTGAAAAATCTACGGAACAACCAGAAAATTCGTCAATTTTTGGTCAAAATTCGTAGGCAATTTGTCCGGTTTTGGTTTTGGAAATGATTGACTTTCTGTGGCCTGTTCCAAAGATAAACATTGCAGCGTTGACTTTCCATGTCCACGTGTTATAATAAACACCATAGAATTAAAATTCTGTAGGTAAGGGGTGTTGAACATGAGCAGACAAGCAAAAAACACTTTCTCCAATAAAGTTTATAATATTATATCGAAGCAGAGCGAGAAAGCGCTGGAAGCAGAACTCTGTGAGGGTAGCAGCAAAGTACAGATCAATCAGCTCAATGGCGGGGAGAACCAACAGTGGAAATTTGAAGCCAGCGGTGATCCGTACTATAAATTAGTGAACAAGAATACTGGAAAAGCACTGGATATTATGCTGGGCGGTTCGGCAAATGGGACTTGGCTCCACCAGTGGGATAGCGTTTCTTCCGACAGCCAGTTGTGGTTCTTGGAGGAGACGGACGAAGGCTTTTATAAGATTAAGTCCAAGGTTTCTGGTAAGTGTGTAGATGTTGTGGGGATGTCCCAGGAGGACGGCGCACGTCTACAGATCTGGGAAGACCTGAATGGCGACAATCAGCAGTGGAAGCTGGTTGAGGTTGTTGCAAAGAAGGCTGAAAAGGCTGTGGAGCAGAAAGAGGAAGCTCCTGCAAAAGAAATCGTCCCTGAAGCACCGAAGGCGGTTGTGAAAGCAGAGACAAAAACTTCCACAAAAGCAAAGGAACCGGCAGCTCCGGCGAAAAAGACTTCTACAAGATCGACCAAAGCAAAAGCGAAAAAAGAGGAGACGGCAGCTACAGTGGAAACCACTGTGGAAGAAAAAGTTGCTGCAAAGGCTCCAGCCAAGAAGACAGCGGCAAAGAGAACTCCCCGCGCTAAGAAATAATCTGAAATGATCTACAAAAGCCCATGGGTGGTTTATGGACCAGCCTACGGGCTTTTTCTTTATTTTTTATTATTTATTACAATGTAGCAGAAATTTTGGTTGAAAAGAGCACTGGACTTTTTTGTGAATTTGGATATACTATATGTTTTATAGATGTAATTTGTATGCATTCGCTCAAAGGGTGGAAACAAACACAGGGGCGGGGCTAGAAAGATGGATTGCATTTTAATGAACCTTTTAGGAGGAAATTTATGAAAAAACAAAGAAACTGGGATTGGAGCAAAATCCTGTCAGGGTTTGTATTTGTTTCGCTGCTGGTATCGGCGGTATTTGTTGCGATTCGCTTGGTGTTGGCGCCTTCCCAACCACACGGCGGCGATTTTGAACGGCTCAAAAGTGATTATGTTCTCATGCTTGTGCAGTGCGTCCTTGGCATGGTGGTGATGTTCTTGCCCGGTGTGATTTCCCGCAGGTTAAAGATCGAGATCCCCTCGGGCATGATGGTTTTGTTTGTTATCTTTCTTTATTGTGCAATCTATCTTGGGGAAGTCAGAAGCTTTTATTACCATATTTCGTCGTGGGATACGGTTTTGCACTGGTTCAGCGGGGCGATGATCGGCGCATTGGGCTTCTCATTTGTGGCGCTATTCAATAATGCAGAGCGCATACCAGTCAATCTTAGCCCCTTCTTTGTCGCTGCATTTGCTTTTTGCTTTGCCGTCACCTTGGGGGTGTTTTGGGAATTTTATGAATATACATTTGATGGGCTTCTGGGGCTGAATATGCAGAAGTTTGCATTGGAGGACGGTACACAGCTGGCTGGCCGTGCCGCTTTACAGGATACAATGAAGGATCTGTTTGTAGACGCGATTGGAGCGTTTGCTGCGAGTTTGATTGGATATATCTCCCTGAAGCATAAAAAAGGATGGATTGAAAGATTTCAAATTATCCGGAAAAGACACAGCACGAAATAAACGTTCAGAGAAAGACGGCAAGAAGGCTCTGGGAATTTTACCCGGGGCCTTCTTGGTATTTTCTTAGATGAATGACGTGCCTTCTATTGCCAAGAAGCAATCTGAGACGCCCTAGGATACCGGGGGAGGCTGTCACAGCTCCTACAATGGCTGCAATAACCGTGATGATCTTTCAGGCATGGGAAAATTTTCAAAAGGGTAGTGTGCGCCTTTATAACGGCGCTGAAAAAATATTTTAGGTTTGGTATGTGTCCCAAAGTGGCTGCTGTTCAATCAGGGAAACTTTTTAGAGGTTGGGGAGGCGTTCCTGTGTTTGTGATGGATTTCGGAAAAAGACGAGAACGTCTGATAGCATGGCGAAACACAAAGATTCAAAAATTGTGTGAGATTATGAGAGGTCACTGAGCTTGTGGATGGTGATGGACGTATCGGAATAGAGGAAATTTCCTCCTTCCCCAATCACGTTCAGCGTGGCGGGTGTGGATGTGATCTCTATGATTTGGGAAAAAGAATAGATATTGGTTTCCAGGGCAGACTGGAAGGTATCCCGCGCACCTGTACCGGGAACCGGCGTCCCTTGCAGCTGCAAGTATATCAGGATGGATAACGGAAAATTGGCAGTCCCTAATGGGGAAACAGTGGTATGGAACGATACATAATAGAATCCCGTTTGTAAGATAGTAAACGGGGCGGTATTTGGCGCATGGACAATTGCATCCCCCTGTACAGCTCCGTTTCGGTCAAAAATCAAGGGATTCCCGGAGGCTCCTGGTTGTGGAGGGGTGGAAAATGCGGACAATAGCCCTTGCACACTTCCAGTGCTGCCGGTTGCCCCTCTAGGAATAACAAAGTTCAAAATTGCATTTTGCTGGGTCCCTGAATTGGTCACCTCTGCGGGCGTTCCCGGTTCCCCAGTAGTGACTGTCCCAATTTGAATGGTAGCAGCTTCACCCTGCTGCCCGGTCGCTCCGGTTGGGCCAATTGGCCCTTGTGTTCCCGTGGGACCAGTGGCTCCTGTAACTCCAGGGGTACCTTGCGGCCCTGTAGCTCCGGTGCTACCGGTTGCTCCCGTGATCCCTTGCGGCCCTTCCGGCCCCGAGACCCCCTGGATTCCCTGCGGTCCCGTTGGGCCTGTTGCTCCACGAGGGCCTGTGGCGCCCACCGGCCCTTGTGGTCCGGTAGGGCCTTGCAATCCGCGCACGCCAGTTGGGCCAATTGTTCCAGCGGGCCCAGGTACCCCTTGAGGCCCTTGTGGTCCGGTGGGACCTTGTAAACCTTGGATACCGGTAGGGCCAGTAGGCCCGGCGGGACCGGCAGCTCCTTCAGGCCCTTGTGGCCCAGCGGGTCCCGTGCTACCGGTGGGGCCGGTTACACCTTGTGGGCCTTCCGGACCGGGGATGCCTTGGATTCCCTGTGGGCCGGTGGGGCCAGTCGCCCCTCTGGGGCCGGTTGGGCAGATAGATCCGCTGGGTGGACAGGGCATGCAATAAGAGGGGCAGCATGGCAAATGATAGTTGGAATACATGTTCATATAGATCATCTCCTGACAGGATCAGTGTATGCAGAAACGGGCTAAAATGAAAATCCATACATTTTACGTGCATTTTTGTGAATATCCTTTCTTGACAGATTCGGGAATACATGGTAGTGTGAAGCTGTCAATATTTGGCAAAATATAAAATTTTTTGGAGATGATGAAAATGAGACGTAAATGGTTGGCTTATTTTCTGGCATGTGCAATGCTTCTTTCTGCTTTAGGGGGTTGCGGAACACAGCAGGGGACAGAGCCCCAGACGGCAAGCAGTGAGATTCCTACTTCCAGTGAAGCATCCACTCCAGAAGAGGCGTCGTCGCAAACTTCTGCGCCGGAAGAAGAGGGCGATTGGTCCACGCTGGTGTCGGTTGATTGGGAAGAAAACAATGTGGATTTGGACACGGGTATCAACATGACCTATTTGACCTGTGGGCCGGAAGATGGTATCCCCCTGCTGTTGATCCACGGTGCAACCGATAGCCGTGTATCTTGGTCGCAGGTAGCTCCAAAGTTGGCAGATGCCGGATTCCGTTGCTATATCCCTGAGTTGCGCGGGCATGGTAAGACGGATAAGCCCGATGCGGGGGAAGAGGGATATACAGCAGAAACACACTGTGCTGATGTGTTGAATCTGATGGACAAGTTGGGGGTCGAAAAATTTATTCCGGTCGGCCATTCTCTTGGGTCTTTGATTACGCAGGAAATTATGGTTACAGCTCCGGAACGCGTAGAGCGGGGAATTTTGATTTCGTCCAGCACGAAGATGGCAGGCAATCCGATGTTGGACTGGATTTTGAATGGGGATGGTACGGATTTCCTTGGGGTCAGCGGCTATGAAGCAGAGCAACAGATTCCAGATGATTTCATCAAATCTTGGACGGAAACGACCAATGAGGACCCGAATTTCTGTGAAGCAGTCTATGAGCACGCATGTTCTTTGCCGTATGCTGCGTGGTACGATATTTTTGGCGGTTGTGCAGCGTTTGACAACACAGAAAGGCTTTCCAGTGTAACATGCCCTGTGGATATTATCTGGGGTACTGCGGATGTGTTCTTCTCCCAAGAAGATGAGGACAATCTTCAGAAGGCTTTGAGCAATGCTGAGGTCAATTTCTGCCCGATTGAAGGGGCAAGCCATAACATCCATTGGGATAGCGAGGCAACCTGTGAGGCTGTTGCTTCGGAGATCGAACGCTTTGCAGGGGAATCGACGCTGTAATTTCTTGATGCCCATGGGGATTCTCAGGATATCTTTTGAACTTGATACAATCATAAAAAAACAACGCCAGTTGCTGGCGTTGTTTTTTTATCCTTATAGATACTGGGAAAGCGCTTGTTTTTCTCAGGAGCCGTCATACAGCAAAGATCCGACGGGAGATCTTCTGCACGGTTTTGCCTATGATGTATAAAAGGGCAATTTCAACAGGCAACAGCATGAGATTCTTTGTCAAGCGCACAGGGAACAGGGCTGTAAACGATTTTCCGTACAAAACGACCATCCAAAAAGTATTCAACAGAACATTAAGCAATAAGCTAATGGAAGATTTAGCGACGATGGCGCGCGGCAAAGTCATAGGACGGCGGTACAGAAGAAATCCATAAATCAGACCGCCCAATGCGGCGGTGATCGTAAAGCCCGGGAAATAAGCGCCGTCCGGCCGAATGAGATACGAGAGGACATCCCCCACTGCGCCAGCGGTAGCAGCCACCACCGGACCATAAAGCATCCCGGTGATTGCATTGGTCAAGAACCCAAATCCCACGCGCATCTGGGGGGTCAGATACACATGGACGCTCGACAGGGCGATGTTCATGGCAATCATCATAGCCGTAACCACAAGGGTTTGCGGCTTTTTCTGTTCGGCGGCGGATTCACGGAGTATGGCGGTAAAGCGAGGGGGGGTTAGAGAGTTGTTCACAGATTTGGACATAAAAAGACACCTCCATCAAAAATCATCGCGGAAAAGCAGGCACGTTTTTATAAAAAAACGCGCATGTTGCCGCAAGATGGGGTGTCCCAATGATGCAGCAGCGGGATGCGGAGGTCGCACCGCAAGCCAAGGCTTTTCGTTCAGCGGCAACTCCCCGTCCGACTGACACTTTACGCGCGAACCCCTACTCTGCTTTTATTCGACTATAAATCTCATTATAGCATAGTTTTACAGGAAGCACAAGGGCAACCGTTTAAAACAAGTAGTTCCAAAATGGTGAAACAGACCTCTTAGTTTAGAAAAATTTCCGTTGTCTCTCGTGGCAAAAAATCGAATTTCCTTTTGAGCCGTTACATTTCTTTATCAGGAAGTGGAAAAATGAAAATACAGAAGGTTTTTATTGTATTTGCGAAAAAGCAAGAAGATTATGATCGCATTCTTATGTTAATATCAAATAATAAAAGGAATATAATTTGTTCAAATGCAATATCAATTATAGAACTTATATATAATCTTGAAAAAGGCTTTTGTTCGAAACAGGAATGAAGGTGCATGAAAAGGGATTTAATGTATACTTTTGTATACTCATTGGCAAGGTTGCTTGCGAAAAATTTCCAATAAATGTTATAATACATGTATTAAAAAAGAGGCCAACATGCAGAGGAATTGTACAAAATAGTGTTTCATATCAAACAATTTCTTTCATAACCGTCTCTAAGCTTTGCAGCTCTTTTGAGATGCAAAGAAATGATATGAAAGGAGGAGAGACATCGGTTTTCTGAAATTGAAACAAGGAGAACCGCTCGATTCGAAATTTGGGAAGAAAGATAAAAGGAGGTCAAAGAGTAGATGAGACAAAGACGTTCAACCAAAATTCTATCCCTGCTTTTGTCCCTAACAATGGTTCTGGGGATGTTTACTGGCACTACGGCATTTGCCGCCGGAGATGGCGAGACCTATACATATGTGCTACATCCTTATGGCTTGAAGAGCGGCATGGAAGTAACCGTACCAGTTGGCGAAAAGGCTGTTGTCAGCTGGGAATGGGATCAGGAAGAGAATGGCTACATTCCATACATCAACGATGTCAGAATGAACGCCGACCGGACGTTTGATGCGGAAGCGATTGCTCCGATCGAATGCGGAAAAGTTTCCGGTGGCCTTCAGAAGATTCGTTCCGTCCCGGCGGAAGATGCATATGTTCTTGCACCGACTGCAGAGACCACGGATGAAGAATTGGACATTCTCGTTGAGACGAATTCCCCGGATGTCCCGTATACGGTAAAATATGTGGATCAGGACGGCGTGGAAGTGGCGAGCGTCGGTAAGGTGGCTACCTTATTTGACAGCGCGTATAATGTCAGAGCAAGCCTGAAGGATATCGGAGAGCTTGAAAATGTAGACGATATCGAGCTTGTTAAGCCGACTTCACAGAGCATCAATGTGACAAAGGACGAGGATGGCAACAATGTTGCGATCCCGGATATTGTTACATTCGAGGTGAACGTTGTCCGTCTGGAAGCGACTATGGATATCGCCATCCATTACATGGACGGCCAAACGGAAGTTGGCACGGATACGGTTACTCTTGAGAAGGGCGCGGCGGAGCGGACCATCCAGCCGGAAAATCTGCCGGAGGGTTATGAACTCAGCCCGGCGGATCAGTCTGCAACCGCGGAATACACAGCGGACGGCAAGGTCAAGATCAACGGCAGTGTCGTCTCCGCAGCAACGGCTTCTATCACATTTACGGTGAAGAAAGCAGCCCCGCCGAAGGCGTATTACGACATTGTTGTCAATGGCGAGAAAGCCTTTACGCTGGGCGTTGGGGAAGGCACTTCCGCTACCTTGCAGTGGAAGAAGTATACGCCGCCCCATATCGATGGGCAGCCGGATAAGGAGCCGTTCAACCGCTTGGAGCTGGTGACCGCGAAGGGCACCTATTATCCGACCAAGCTGACCGAATTGGACGGTACGGTGACAAACGGCTTCAAATTTAACGAAGTGGTTCTGAGAGCGCAGAACATCGATGTAACCGGTGCGTATAATATGCCGGAAGAGGTTCGTCAAGTCAACCTTGACCTCGTTATCAACCCGATGTCGGTGGATCTGACCGCCGCAGAAGGGGATGCTGAAAAATATCCGGCAAGCGCTCCCAAACAAATCCAGATACAGATCGCTGAGGACGGCACGCCGCAGGGCTCCGGCACCGAAGAAGATCCGTATTTGATCACGACCGCGGCAGAACTCGACGCGATGCGTGATTATTCCAGCACCTACAGCCCGAAGTACTTCAAGATTGTCAACGATATCGATCTGTCCGGTTATGCGGAAACCTGGACGCCAATCGGTGAAAACCGTACCTTCCGGTTCGGCGGTATTGTCGACGGCAACGGGAAGACCATCCGTGGATTGAATGTGGATACGGGCGAGGAGCAGTATGCCGGACTCTTTGGGTATATTGACAATGCGACCATCACCAATCTCACAGTGGAAGTTGAGCAGGTGCGTGGCAAAGGATATGTCGGCGGCCTGGTTGGCTATGCAAAAGATAGCACCATTACAGGCTGTGGCGTGCGTGCAGCTTCGGACGACAGCATCGTAGCAGGCACCAGCAGCGCTACCGGCGGATTGGTCGGCACGGCATTATATGTCACCATTAAGAATTCGTACACGGAAGTCCCGGTGCAGGGTTCCACCCTGGTAGGCGGCCTCGTTGGCAGCTACAGCGGCGACACTTCTTCTTATGTGGAGAATTGCTATGCGACGGGCGATATCGCTTCTACCAACACAAACCCGAATACGCATATCCATGTGGGCGGCTTGATCGGCAACGCGCAGAAGGCGGATATCCGCAACTGCTTTACGACGGGCGATATCCAGGCGACTGGTATCCGGATTGGCGGCTTGACGGGAACGCTGGCCAGCACCAGCACCAGCAAGGGCATTAAGAACAGCTATGCAGCCGGTACGATTACGGCAGGCGAAGGTTCGAGCTTTGTCGGCGGACTGGTTGGTTCTTTCCAAACCAACGGTACCTTACAGAACACATATTATAACAGCGGCAATGGCATTGCTGGCTGTGGTACGGTGTCCAGCGATTTGGAAGACACCTCGGCGGGCAAGACGGAAGCAGAGCTCAAGAGCATCGCATTTGCTCTGGAACTCGATGCCAACACCGAATCCAAGTCCTCCTGGGCGAAGTGGGGCCTCGATGCAGAAATCAACGGCGGCTATCCGGTTCTGTGCGGAATCGGTATTGGCGAAGACGTTGAGGAAGTCGAAGAGGCGCCCGTCGTTACAGGCGTGACGATTACGCATCCGAATGCGAAGATAGAGAAGGGTACGACAGAACTCTTTACGGCCACAGTGGAAGGCGAAAATGTATCGCAAAATGTCACATGGTCGGTGCGCGGCTCCAATGTCAGCACCATTGATGCGGATGGACTTCTCACCGTTCCGGAGAGCGAACCGTATGATATCTTCAGAGTTCGTGCGACTTCGGTGGACGATCCGACGAAGTATGCTGAGGTGGAAGTACAGTTGGTCCCGGCTGGAATGCCGGAGGGCTCTGGTACGGAAGAAGATCCATACTTGATCACAACGGCGAAAGAGCTCAACGCCATGCGTGAGCTGTCCGACACCTACCGCCCGAAGTACTTTAAGATTGCCAATGATATCGATCTGTCCGATTATGCAGAAACTTGGACATCCATTGGCAACTACAACCGGGAATTCGGCGGGATCGTCGATGGCAACGGAAAGACCATTCGCGGGCTGAAAGTCGATGAAGCGGATGAGATGTATGTTGGGTTGTTCGCTTATCTCAAGAATGCGGTCATCAAAAATCTGACCGTTGAGGTGGAGCAAGTCAATGGGCGCGTCTATGTAGGCGCTTTGGCTGGCTATGCAAACGATACGGTAATTGACAATTGTGGCGTACGTGCCGCGTCTTCTGAGAGCAGCATTGTTGGTTCCAGCAATGTAGGCGGTTTGGTTGGCACAGCACTGAGAACCACTATCACCAATTCGTATGCAGAAGTAGCGGTGCAGGGTTCCACCCTCGTGGCTGGCCTGGTTGGCAGCTACAGCGGCGACACGTCCCATTATGTAGAAAATTGCTATGCAACAGGCGACGTTACTTCCACAAACACTGACGTGGATACGCATATCCATGTGGGCGGCTTGATCGGCAACGCGCAGAAGGCGGATATCCGCAATTGCTTCGCAGCAGGCAATATCCAAGCAACTGGTAAGCGGATTGGCGGCTTGACCGGAACGCTCGCCGGCGCCAGCTCCAGCAAGGGCATTAAGAACAGCTATGCATCTGGTACGATTACCGCGGGAGAAGGTTCGACTTGGGTTGGCGGACTGGTTGGTTCTTTCCAAACCAACGGTGTGCTGCAAGACACATATTATAATAGCGACAACGGTATCGCTGGCTGTGGTTCGGCTTCCAGCAAGCTGGAAGATACCTCCACAGGGAAGACAGGTTCTGAACTCAAGAGCGCTGCCTTTGCTCTGGAACTTGATGCAAATACCGAGTCCAATTCGTCTTGGGCAAAGTGGGGCCTCGATGCGGAAATCAACAACGGCAATCCGGTCCTGTGCGGAATCGGTATTGGCAAGGATGTTGAAGAAGTCGAAGAGATGCCTGTTGTTACCAAGATAACGATTACTCATCCGAACGCTAAGGTAGAAAAAGGTACGACAGAATCCTTTACGGCCACGGTGGAAGGCGAAAATGTATCGCAAAATGTCACATGGTCGGTACAGGGTTCCAATGTCAGCACCATTGATGCGGATGGACTTCTCACCGTTCCGGAGAGCGAACCGTATGATATCTTCAGAGTTCGTGCGACTTCGGTGGACGATCCGACGAAGTATGCTGAGGTAGAAGTACAGTTGGTCCTGGCTGGAATGCCGGAGGGTTCTGGTACGGAAGCAGATCCATACTTGATCACGACGGCAAAAGAGCTTGACGCGATGCGCAAGCTGTCCGACACCCGCAGCCCGAAGTACTTTAAGATTGTCAACGATATTGACGTGTCCGATTATGCAGATACTTGGACGCCGATTGGCAACAGCAGTCAGGAATTCGGCGGGATCGTCGATGGCAACGGAAAGACCATTCGCGGCCTGAGAGTTGACGAAGCGGATGAGATGTATGTTGGTTTGTTTGCTTATCTCAGAAATTCGGTTATCAAAAATCTGACCGTTGAAGTGGAGCAGGTCAATGGACGCGTCGATGTAGGCGGCTTGGCTGGCTATGCAAACGATACGGTAATCGACAATTGTGGTGTACGAGCTGCTTCTTCTGAGAGCAGCATTATGGGCACCAGCCGCGTAGGTGGTTTGGTTGGCACAGCATCAGAAACAACCATCACGAATTCTTATGCAGAAGTAGCGGTACAGGGTTCCACCCTTGTAGCTGGCTTGGTTGGCAGTTATAGCGGCAGCACGTCCACTTATGTAGAGAACTGCTATGCAACGGGCGATGTTACCTCTACGAACACAGAGCAGAAGACGCATGTGGAAGTAGGTGGATTGATCGGCAACGCACAGAAGGCGGATATCCGCAATTGCTTTGCAACAGGTGATATCCAGGCGACCGGTATCCGGATTGGCGGTTTGGCAGGAACGTTTGCCGGCGCTGATACCGACAGTGGTATTAAGAACAGCTATGCAGCTGGTACGATTACCGCGGGAGAAGGCTCTACTTGGGTCGGCGGTTTGGTAGGTTCTTTCCAATCCAAAGGCACGCTGCAAAATGCATATTATAACAGCGGCAACGGATTAGCTGGTTGTGGGGCAGTTTTCAATAATCGTGAGGACACCTCGACCGGTAAGACGGAAGCAGAGCTCAAGAGTGACGCGTTTGCTTTGGAGCTGGATACAAATACCGAGTCCCATTCGTCTTGGGCAAAATGGGGCCGCGATGCAGAAATCAACGACGGCTATCCGGTCCTGTGCGGAATCGGTATTGGCGCGGATGTTGAGGAAGTCGAAGATGAACAGACCGTTACCTTCAAGAGCGCTGGCGGCGGTTATCTGAATGATCTGACCAATATGCAGACGCCTGTCATTGAGACGGGAGCTGTTGGTTCGGAAGTGCCTGTTCCGACGACCCGCCCGGCAAATGGCTATGCGTTTAGCCATTGGACGAACAGCGCAGGCGATCGAGTGGAACTGGGAGAAACCGTGACGGTTCCGTTTGGCGGTGAAACGTACACAGCGCATTTTGAGAAGTATCAGTATACAAGGCGCTTTGAGATCACCGACCCGAAGTATGGCACCTTGACAAACAAGGGCGGCACGGGTGGCGCTACCAGTACGCAGATTGACCCGCAGACGGTTGAAGTAATGGGTTACGATTACAGTACCGGTTATTATCCGACGGTCAATGTGGCGGATGGTTATGTCTGGTCCGGCTGGAGAGACAAGAACGACCCGGATGGCAAGATCTATAAATGGACCGGCACCTTTAAGTGTAACAAGGACGCTACCTATGAGGCGGTCATCGTTCCGAAGACCACCATCCAGATCGAGTATCAGTTCGTGGCAGAGGGCGTAGAAAAGCCGATTTTGAAGTACAGCGGCAAGCTGACCCTGAACCAGCCGAAGGTTCTCGTTTCGGATCGGACGATTGAACGTCTGGCAGAAAAGGGTTATCGTTTGGATCCGGCAGAGCAGGCAGAGTGGGAAGCGCTCTACAGCGATGTAGGAAATATTACCTTGGGCGGCAAACCGGTTGAATGGCAGGGTGAGAACACCTTGATCACCTTCACGGTGGTTCCGAATCTCCCAGAAGGCCCGCAGGATATCTCGGTATCGTATGGGAAGAATGTCAAGTTGACGGTTGACGGCGAAAGCCAGCTCATCGCGGACCTGCTCGGTAAGTACCAGGTGAAAGATGTAGAGAGCGGCACCGTTATTACCCTTACCTTTACGCCGAAGACAAAGGGACAGACCTTTAGTTCTGTCAAGATCGGTGATGCAGAGCCGGTTTATATCAGCGGCACCACATACACCTATGAAATTAAGACACCGGTTGCTGAAGCAGATTTGAGCTTTACCTTTGAAATGACGGATAAAGCGATTCTGCAACAGGCATATGATTATGCAACAACGTATGTGGAAGACGGAACGGTCGACCAGTTGGACGAAAGTGTAAGAGCGGCCTTTATGGAAGCCTATCAGGGGGCGAAGGACGTACTGGACAACGCGAAAGCATCCCAGGACGATATCAACGAAGCATGGAGTGAACTGTTGGATATGATTCACTATCTTGGTTGATCTCCTTTGATGTTTTTGGAAGCTGCTGAGAGTTTGTCTTTGCGGATTTTCCCGTCGCGTCGTTGATTCTCTGGAGGCGTAGCTCGCTGGAAAAACAGCAAGGGATTCTTTCTAGGGGATTCAGGATGCTGCCTATTTGAAAGCGGAAGTTTTAAATATTTGCTAGCAGCTGAAGCTCCGTGATATGGAACAATAAACGGACTATTCAGCGGAATGGGTCTCCAGAAAAGCAGACGGGGTCCCAACCAATCAGACGATTGGTTGGGACCCTTTTTTTCGTTAGCGGTCGCGACAAAGTACCTGTATTTGTTCCAGATGGATCTAAAAAATAGGTTTTTGAACTGTCAAAGGAAATCTATGCCTGATATAAAGAAGATTACACGAGAGAAAGGTGAAGAGAAGCTAAAAACGACTCCATTGGATCCCCTTCATAAGTGTACGGTATTGACAAACTATCAAACTATAGGTATTATAATAAAAGTCAAAATGTGTAGTGGACTTTTCCGGACGTTGTCATCTTTTGCCACACAGTTATCAAATGATAGCTGTGTGGCTTTTTTATTGGAAAAGCGTGAAAAATTGTCCATTAAGTTTGAAGGAAAGCGCTTTGAAGAATGGAGGAGGAAGAATGAACGAAAATTTTATGAAAGAGAAGCCAGTCCTGCCGCTTATCCTTTCGATGGCGCTCCCTATGGTGCTCTCTATGCTGGTGAATTCTCTGTATAATATTGTCGATAGCTTTTTTGTTGCACAGATCAGTGAAGATGCGATGACGGCATTGTCACTGGTGTTTCCTATTCAGAATTTCATCAATGCGGTTGCAATTGGCTTTGGGGTAGGAATGAATGCGGTGATTGCTTTTCATCTGGGTGCAGGAAACCACCAAAAGGCGGATATGGCCGCTACACAAGGATTACTGCTTGCGGTGATTCATGGTGTTGTTATGACCATTGGATGCATTGCCTTTATGCCAGCTTTCTTGCGAATGTTTACCTCGTCGGAATCCGTTATAGAGCTTGGCGTCCGGTATTCGGTAGTGGCTTTCTCCTTTACGCCGATGATTGTGCTGGGTATAACATTTGAGAAGATTTTTCAAGCGGTGGGAAATATGAAGGTCACAATGGTAAGCTTGATGTGTGGATGCATTGCAAACATTGCCTTAGACCCTTTGCTCATTTTTGGGATAGGCCCATTCCCGAAAATGGGGATGGAAGGAGCGGCTCTGGCCACTGGGATTGGCCAAACACTTACCTTAGGGATTTATCTCGTCGTTTATTTTGTACGGCCTATCCGCGTCCATATTCGCAAAAAATATGTTTCCCCAAACAAAGACATGGTTTTGAAATTGTATTCCGTTGGGATACCGGCAACATTGAATCTAGCCTTGCCATCCTTTTTGATTTCTTCGCTGAATGCGATCTTAGCAGCGTATTCCGAGGTTTATATTTTAGTGCTGGGAATTTATTATAAACTGCAAACTTTCCTGTATCTTCCTGCCAACGGGATTGTCCAGGGAATGCGGCCCTTGATTGGTTATAATTACGGGGCAGGGGAACATAAGCGTGTCAATCAGATTTATCGGATTGTCCTTTGCATGAGCGGGATTATTATGGCCTTCGGAACGATTATCTGCCTGGCTATTCCTGGGCCTCTTATTGGACTGTTTACGCATACACCGGAAACCATTCGCGCTGGCGAGACTGCACTTCGCATCATCAGTGCGGGATTCCTTGTTTCAGCTGTGTCTGTGACCTCGTCAGGGGCTCTAGAGGGCCTTAGCAAGGGGACACCATCTCTGATTATTTCCGTGTGCCGGTATATCCTTATAATTATCCCGGCCGCATTTTTATTGAGCCGGATTTTTGGCCCAGCTGGCGTTTGGAATGCTTTTTGGATTGCAGAAGCATTGTCCGCAGCCGTTGCTTTTGTAGTTTACCGCCGGTCGGTCAGCATGAAACGATGCGTGTGTAAAGATCAGTCCATAGGATAGCCGAAGGATAGAATTGACATGCAAAGAAAAGCATGCTATAATATCCTGGCATAAATGGACGCTGTTTGCCGCCGGGTAAACAATCAAGCATTGATCTTCCGTATCGTTAGGCCATAGAAGATACGGAAGTCAATGCTTTTGTTTTGTCAGAAGAGCGGGGATTAGGTATCAGGCTGGAAAGGGATGAATCGCTATGTTTCGAGAAATGCGCAGGAACGGGCAAGAGCTGCCCTTGGAAGAATGTACAGCTATCTTAAATCGGGGGACTTCTGGTGTGCTGGCCCTTTCGGGGGATGACAATTATCCATATGCGGTGCCGGTCAGTTATGCCTACGATGGCTATAAGTTGTACTTCCATTGTGCAAAAAGCGGCCATAAGATCGATGCCATCCGGCGAAACGCGAAAGCATCTTTTTGCGTGATTGACCAGGACCTCGTTGTGCCGGAAGAATATACTTCCTATTTTCGGAGCATCATTGCCTTTGGAACGATTCGCATTCTGGAGGACAGCCAGGAAAAGCGGGAGGCTATCGAAAAGCTCGCGGTCAAATATGCGCCAGATGACAATGATGCCCACCGTCAGGCGGCCATTGACCGGGATTGGGTTCCTTTATGTATGCTGGAAATGACCATCGAGCATATGACCGGAAAAGAAGCGAAAGAACTTATAAAAGAAAAACAGCAAAGGAACAAATCTTGCTGATGAACCCGCCGGGGTTTTTCTTGTGCAATAGGCCTGCGTAGCACAACGTGGGCCTTTATTTTTTATGGAGGTTATCCGGAATGGTGAAAACAAATTGTTTTAAAGAATTCGCAAAATATGTATCGTTGAATGTGATGGGGATGATCGGCCTATCGTGTTATATATTGGCCGACACATATTTTGTATCGCAGGGGCTTGGCACATACGGGCTTACAGCTTTGAACCTCGCAATCCCCATATACAGTTTTATCCATGGCAGCGGTCTGATGATCGGCATGGGAGGAGGTACAAGATATTCCATTCAAAGAAGCCAACGGGATCAGCAGTCTGCTAACCGTACCTTCACCAATGCGGTTTACCTTGCGGCCCTATTTGCGGTGTTGTTCGTATCGATCGGAGTTTTCTTTTCAGGGACAATTGTAACGCTGTTTGGAGCTGATGAGCATGTTTATGCGATGTCAAAAACCTATTTGCAGGTCATTCTCCTATTTGCACCTGCTTTTTTGATGAATAATGTATTGCTGTGCTTTGTCCGTAACGACGGGGCGCCACAGCTTTCAATGGCCGCGATGATTGGCGGAAGCCTCTCCAATGTCGTGTTGGATTGGGTGTTTATTTTCCCTTGCCAAATGGGAATCTTTGGGGCGGCTTTTGCAACCGGCCTTGCCCCGATCATTAGTATGATGATCCTGTCCCCTCATTTTATCAGAAAGAACAATCAGTTTCACTTTGCAAAGTGTATGCCCGAAATACGGCGGTTTGTAAGGATTTTGTCCAGCGGTGTTCCATCGTTGGTGACGGAAGTCTCGTCCGGTATCGTTATCATTGTATTTAACTCGATCCTATTGAACTTGGCAGGAAATGTTGGCGTGGCGGCATATGGTGTGATTGCAAATCTATCTTTGGTCATTATTGCCATCTATACAGGGATTGCGCAAGGCATTCAACCAATTATCAGCAGCAATTACGGAGCCAAAAATACCCGAAATATCAAGTTGATCCTAAAATATGCCATGACAACCATGCTGATCCTTTCGGTTTTGATTTACGTGACCGTATTTTTGGGAGCTTCACAAATTGCAGGCATCTTTAACAGCGAAGGGGACGCTGTGTTGCAAAACATTGCCACAGAGGGGATGCGGCTCTACTTTACCGCCTGCCCGTTCGCAGGGTTTAATATCCTAATTTCGATCTGCTTTACTTCTACAGAGCACCTACGCCCTGCACATATGATTTCCCTGTTGCGTGGTTTTTTGCTCATTATCCCAATGGCGTTTTTGCTTTCCTGGCTTGCGAATATTTACGGTGTTTGGTGTGCTTTCCCAACAACAGAACTGCTGGTTGCGGCAATAGGGTTGCTATTTTACATTGCTATTCAGAAAAAGCAGAAGTTGGCCAACATCTGAGAAGAATTATAAATGCGCTCGTTTCTAAAGTCATAAGATGCAGTGGAAACCACATAGAAGTGCACGTTCCCACCGGAGGAATGGCAATGTTGTAAGATAGAAGGTAAGTCATGGATTGCCCAACCAATTGCTAACAATATAAACGCACTGCGTCCAACGGAATTTGCAGGTTCCGTTGGACGCAGTGCGTTTGTGCCATATTTTTTCCAATGTAGATTTACGTTTTTTGGCGTCCCCCGGTGTAAGGGGAAAGCGAAGGCAACGCGCCCGAGGATGGGTGGGTTCCATTGGTTAGAAATCCTTGTGTGTGTAAATTGCCTTGGAAATGAAATAGGAGGGGAAAAGCAGTAGGATACCAAAGACAGGAAACAGTGCTAACATATTCATGATGGTTGCTTCGTCCACGGAGGCGATGGCGGGCAATTGGCCTTGGAGCAAGACTGCAAGGCAGGTAGGTATAAAAACCAAAACCATGAAAATGATGCGGGAACGTTCAGCGCCAAAACGGTATGTCAGTGGCAGCAAAACGGCATTCATACAGCACGCCAGGCCAACAGATGCTAGAAAGGTAAGGGTGACTTCCAGGGACCATGTTTCGCTGCGGATGAGTAAGGCAACAACTGCAGCGATAGCAGAAAAGGCGGCCCCGATCGCAATCAGGATCGAAGAGGAAAGGTATTTAGACAGGACAATACGCCGCTTAGCAGGTGGGGTACATAGTACGTATACATCCCATTTGGCTGTGTCGTCGAGGGCAAACGTACCCAGGATGAGAATCGAAAAGGCGATTGGTATCATAGCCATCCCAGCGGAAGCGCCCATACTCGCGCTGAAAACAATCACCAGGAATGCGAGAATCAGCATAGTGGTTCCCATACTCCTTTTTATCAGCAGAAGATCCTTTTGAATCAAACCGATCATCATTTTTCCCCCTTCACATGAAATAGCATGATTTCTTCCAGGCTAGCGTTGTCGACCAAAAGCTCCGGATAGAGGTGGCGAACGGCGGCTTTGTTGTTGACCAGTATTTCGCAGCCAAAAGGCCCTGTGCGCTGTTTGACAATCCATTTAGGGTCGATGCGTTTTCGCTCGCTTGCGTTGCACTTTACAATGCCATGGCTATCCAGTAGGTCGTCTTTCACGCCGCTGAATACCAGCCTTCCTTGGTGTAGGAAGGTGACATAGTCGGCAATCTTTTCCAAGTCTCCGGTAATGTGAGAGGACATTAGGATCGTGTGTTCCTCGTCTTGGATAAAGTCAAAAAAGATGGAGAGAATTTCGTCACGGACCACTGGATCAAGGCCGCTGGTAGGTTCATCCAACAGCAAGAGCTTGGGATGATGTGCAAGTGCAGAAGCAATAGAAAGCTTCACCTTCATGCCGCGCGAATAAGTTTTGATCGGTTTATCCGCGGGCAATTGGAAGCGTCTGAGGTATTGCTGGAACAGGTTATCGTCCCATTTTTGGTATAGGCTTCGTAGGATTTTTGCAATGTCGGCCGGTGAAAACAATTCGTGGAAATGGTTTTCGTCGAACACGACACCAATTTGTTGCTTAATCGCTCCTTCATCACGGATATTGTCCAGTCCAAAGAGCTTTATAGTTCCTGCGTCTCTCCGCATCAAATTTAAGATTAATTTCAAAGTAGTGGTTTTTCCAGCGCCATTTTCACCAATTAGCCCCATAACGCTGCCATAAGGAACTTTGAAGTTCAGATGATCCAGAGAAAATTCACTAGCGTCGTAGCGTTTTGTTAGGTCTTGTACTTCTAAGCAAAGCTTTTCCATAGAATCACTCAGTCCTCTCCATATAAAATGAGCAGGGATTCCTGCAATTCTTCCAATGAAATGCCATAGTTTTTAGCACTTTCTACTGCCTTTGCAAGGGAGTCCTCAACGATGCGGCGTTGTTGTTCCCGCAGAAGGTCGGGGTTTTTGGCTGCTACAAAGCTTCCTTTTCCCACCACGGTACATAAAAATCCCTCCCGCTCCAATTCTTCATAGGCCCGCTTGGTTGTGATAACACTGATGCGCAGCTCTTTTGCAAGAAGCCGCATCGAGGGAAGAGCCTCGCCGTCCTGAAGGGCGCCGTTCAGAATGAGGTTCTTAATCTGCGTGACCAATTGTTCGTAGATGGGAATGCCGCTCGAATTGCTGATATGGATTTCCACGCGACCCCTTCTTTCTGTTATATTGTATATGTACTATATATACAATATAACACGAAGGGGCGTTTGTCAAGGGGGAAAATGCATATTCCCTTTTTTCCAACAGGAAAGGATAAAAAGCTTCCCAAATTCAATCTTTTGGTATATAATAAGAACATAATTTCTATTGATCAGGAAAAGGAGAAGATTGCTATGATTACGCAGGAAAGAGTTTTGGAAATTTTAAAAGAGGCCGGCGTACTGCTGGAAGGCCATTTCCGCCTGACTTCTGGACGTCACAGCAATAAGTATTTGCAGTGTGCAAAAATATTCCGTAACACAAAATATAGCGAAGAACTCTGTGGCGCGCTGGCGGAGCAGTATCAGAACGATGGCGTAGAAGTCGTGATCGGGCCGGCGATGGGCGCGGTTCAGATGGCATATGAGGTAAGCCGCCCGCTCAAGTGCGAGAACTATTTCACCGAACGGGACGAAGAGGGGAAAATGGCCCTGCGCCGTGGGTTTGTTGTGAACCCGGGCATGAAAGTCCTAATTGTGGAGGATGTGGTGACCACAGGTGGTTCGGTTCGCGAGGTCATTGATTTGGTGAAGACTGCTGGCGGCGTCGTGGTTGGCGTCGGGTCGATTGTGGACCGCACGGGCGGGAAGATCGACTTTGGCGTACCATTTAAGTCCGTCATTTCTATGGAAGTGGAGTCCTGGGAGCCGCAGGATTGCCCGCTTTGCAAAGCAGGTGCTGGCGAGCCGGTTAAGCCCGGAAGCCGGAAAGTCTGAGTAGCAATATCGATATCTTCCGATCTCATAAAAAGTGGCAAGACCGGCATGTTGTCCGGTATGTTATGAATCGGCCAGCGGAATGGAACCTGGTTTAAAATCGAATGAGAGGGAGAAAAGAGGGGCAATATATGGAAGCAGAGAAGAAGCGGAAACCGAGTTCTAAAAATATCCATGACGGACATCGGGACCGGATGCGGGAACGGTTCCTAAAATCCGGCTTTGAAGCTTTTGCCCCTCATGAAAAAATTGAATATCTACTCTTTGCCTGTAACCCGCGGGGAGATACAAACCCTTTGGCGCATGAGTTGATCCGGCGGTTTGGCTCTTTTTCCGGAGTGCTGGATGCACCGTATGAGGAGCTGCTTGAGGTCGACGGCGTGGGGCCAGTTGCGGCTGCCTTTTTAAAGATGCTGCCACAGGCGTTTCGCTGCTACGAAATGGACCGGGAGTCAGGGCGCGTCCGTATGTACGATTACCAGGATATGGCGCGCTACCTGATGAAACGATATGTGGGCCTTTCTCAAGAAGTGGTGGTCTTGATGCTTTTGGATAGCTCTAACCGCGTGATTTATTGTGACATCGTCAGCGCGGGAACCGCTGTGACGACCAACATTTATATACAGGACATTGTAGCGTTGGCCGCCCGTTACCGGGCGGTCTATGCAGTGTTGTCGCACAATCATCCTAGCGGCAGTGCCCTGCCGAGTCCGCAAGATCTCCACATCACCTCGCGCGTTTTTGATGCCCTGAAAGAGATTGAAGTCTTGTTGATTGACCATATTATTATTGCCGGACGGGACTTTACCTCTCTGAAAGAAAGCGGCATTATGGCCCACCTGTTTTCAGATGAGAGACAACCGCGGGTATCCCTTCGGGCGGCGGACAGCGTGCGGGAAGGGAAAGAGCGAACCAATACCAAATAGGAGCAGAAATATGGATTTTAAATTGGTTTCGAAATATCGACCGACGGGAGACCAGCCGAAAGCGATCGGCCAATTGGTGGAAGGGCTGCTTCATGGTGATAAGGAGCAGACGCTGCTGGGAGTTACGGGCTCCGGAAAGACCTTTACGATGGCCAACGTGATCGAACGGGTCAACCGTCCAACGCTGGTGCTGGCGCACAACAAGACGCTCGCTGCACAGCTGTGCTCGGAGTTCCGGGAGTTTTTTCCGGAAAATGCGGTTGAATATTTTGTCTCCTATTACGATTATTATCAGCCAGAGGCGTATATCGCCACAACCGATACGTATATCGAAAAGGATTCCGCCATCAATGATGAGATCGATAAACTCCGCCATTCTGCGACGTCAGCGTTGTCCGAGCGCCGCGATGTAATCATTGTGGCTAGCGTATCCTGCATTTATAGTTTGGGCGATCCAATTGATTACCGCACAATGGTAATTTCTTTGCGCCCAGGGATGCAGAAAAGCCGGGATGACCTTCTGCGGAAGTTGGTGGAAATCCAATACGAGCGAAACGATATCAATTTTATCCGCAACAAGTTCCGTGTGCGGGGCGACGTCGTTGAGATTTTTCCCGCGCAGTCGAATGACACCGTCATCCGTGTGGAATTTTTCGGGGACGAAATTGACCGGATTACGGAGATCAATGCCCTGACAGGAGAGTTTAGGGCGGAATTAAAGCACGTTGCCATCTATCCGGCATCGCACTATATTGTGCCGCGTGAGAAGATGCAGCGCGCAGTGAAAGAAATTGAAGCCGAGATGGAAGAGCGCGTGAAATTCTTTGAAGCGAATGGAAAGCTGATCGAGGCCCAGCGCATCCGGGAACGCACGCAGTACGATATGGAGATGCTCTCGGAAATCGGCTTCTGCAAAGGCATTGAAAACTATTCCCGCGTGCTTTCTGGGCGTGCGCCGGGAAGCCAGCCCTGCACTCTGCTGGACTATTTTCCGGAGGACTTTCTACTCTTTGTGGACGAGTCCCATGTCACGCTGCCACAGGTGCGCTCTATGTATGCAGGGGATCGGGCGCGCAAGCAATCGTTGATCGACTATGGATTCCGGTTGCCCTCCGCGTATGACAACCGGCCGTTGAATTTCGATGAATTCTATGCTCATGTCAACCAGGCGATCTTTGTCAGTGCCACACCGGGGGATTTTGAAAAGGAAAAATCCGCTCAGATCGTCGAGCAGGTGATCCGCCCGACCGGGCTTGTAGATCCTGAGATTATCGTAAAGCCGACAGAGGGCCAGATCGACGACTTGATTTCGGAAATCAATCTCCGCACAGCGAATCATGAGCGCGTACTGGTGACGACCTTGACCAAAAAAATGGCGGAGGATCTTTCCGCCTATTTGGAAAATGCAGGGATTCGTGTGCGTTATATGCACCACGACATTGACACGGTGGAGCGCATGGAGATCATCCGGGATTTGCGCCTCGGTGAATACGACGTTTTGGTGGGGATCAATTTGCTCCGTGAAGGTCTGGATATCCCAGAGGTGTCGCTTGTAGCGATTTTGGATGCCGATAAGGAGGGCTTCCTGCGTTCAGAGCGCTCCTTGATCCAGACAATCGGCCGTGCGGCGCGCAATGCCAAGGGGCAGGTCATTATGTATGCGGATTCCGTGACGCCTTCAATGGAAATGGCGATCCGCGAAACGGAACGCCGCCGTGCGATTCAGATGAAATATAATGAAGAGCACGGCATTGTGCCAAAGACCATTGTGAAAAAGGTCAGTGAAGTCCTGGAAATTTCCACACATAAGGACGACGCGAAGCCAAAGAAAGGGAAGCGCTTGACAGCAGCAGAGCGGAAACAGCAGATTGAACAGCTGACGCGCGAGATGAAGGCGGCAGCTAAATTGCTGGAATTCGAACATGCGGCATATCTGCGCGATAAGATTAAAGCCCTGCAATCCGGCAAATAGTGCGTAATGGAAAGGAATCGCTATGGTAGCAAAAAATATTTTTATAAAGGGTGCGCGGGAGCACAACCTCAAAAACATCGATATTGAAATTCCACGCGATGAGCTGATCGTTTTTACAGGACTTTCCGGTTCCGGAAAGTCCTCCCTTGCGTTTGACACGATCTATGCAGAAGGGCAGCGCCGCTATGTTGAGTCGCTCTCCTCCTATGCGCGCCAATTTTTGGGACAGATGGAGAAACCGGACGTGGACTACATCGAAGGGCTGTCCCCCGCGATTTCCATCGATCAGAAGACTACCTCGAAGAACCCGCGCTCCACGGTTGGGACGGTGACGGAAATTTACGACTATCTGCGCTTGCTTTACGCGCGGATCGGCGTGCCCCATTGCCCTATTTGCGGCCGGGAGATCAAGCAACAGACGGTCGATCAGATCGTCGACCAGGTGCTCCGCATGGAGGAGGGGACTAAAATCCAGGTGCTCGCCCCGGTGGTGCGTGCGCGGAAAGGGGAGCACGTGAAGGAGTTTGAGGCCGCACGCAAAGGCGGATTTGTACGTGTACGTGTGGATGGAATCCTTTACGATCTTTCTGAGACCATTAAATTAAAAAAGAACAACAAACATACGATCGAAATTGTGGTGGACCGCCTGGTAATTAAGCCTGGAATCCATTCCCGCCTAGCGGATTCGATTGAAACAGCGGCCTCCCTGGCTGGGGGAATTGTGGTCATCAGCACACCGGAGAAAGATTATACCTTCAGTCAAAACTACGCTTGCCCAGAGCACGGCGCAAGTATCGAAGAGCTGACCCCCCGGATGTTCTCCTTTAATAACCCGTATGGGGCCTGCCCCAAATGTACCGGATTGGGGGTCTTTATGAAGATCGACCCGGACTTGGTGTTGCCGAATAAAGCCCTGTCCATCAACCAGGGCGGGATAAAGGGCAGCGGCTGGGCAATGGAGGGCAGCACCATTGCCACGATGTATATGCAAGCGTTGGCAAAGCACTATCATTTTTCCTTGGATACGCCGATTGAGGAACTTCCGCCAGAAGTGATTGATATTTTGCTCTATGGGACCAAGGGTGAGAAGATCAAATTGGAACGCCGCAACGAATATGGTAGCGGAACCTATATGACGGAGTTTGAAGGGATTATCAACAATTTGGAGCGCCGTTTCCGGGAGACGCAGAGCAGCTGGATCAAAGAAGAAATCGAAACCTATATGAGTGCGATTCCCTGTGACGCTTGCCATGGCAAGCGCCTTTCCCCGATGAGCCTGGCGGTGACTGTGGGCGGCATCAATATCGCCGATCTCTGCGAAAAATCGGTTGCACAGGCTTTGGATTTCGTCAACCATTTGGAGCTCAGCGCACGCGACACCATGATCGCGGCAGCTATTCTCAAGGAGATCAAGAGCCGCTTGGGATTTTTGCAGAGCGTGGGATTGGAATACTTGACGCTTTCCCGTTCTTCCGGGACGCTTTCCGGAGGCGAGAGCCAGCGTATCCGCTTGGCAACCCAAATCGGTTCCTCTTTGACGGGGGTATTGTATATTCTGGATGAGCCAAGCATCGGCCTGCACCAGCGCGATAATGATAAGCTATTGGGGACATTAAAACATTTGCGCGACCTTGGGAACACCGTCATCGTCGTTGAGCATGATGAAGACACCATGCGCGCAGCGGACCACATTGTGGACATTGGGCCAGGAGCAGGAATCCATGGCGGCGAGGTGGTCTTTAATGGAAAGCCCTCAGAGATTGTGGATTGTGCGCAATCCATCACTGGGCAATATCTCAGCGGGCAAAAAAAAGTAGAAGTGCCGGAGAAACGCCGCAAAGGGAATGGGAAAAAGCTACGGATCATCGGTGCCGCACAAAATAATTTGAAAAACGTTTCGGTGGATATTCCGCTTGGAAAATTTGTCTGTGTTACCGGGGTGTCCGGTTCAGGCAAATCCTCTCTAATCAATGAGATCTTATATAAATATCTGGCCTCCAATTTGAATGGAGCCAAATGCCGCCCCGGGGCGTTTAAACAGATTAAAGGGATCGAGGCGCTGGACAAGGTGATCGAAATCAACCAGGCCCCAATTGGGCGGACGCCGCGTTCCAACCCGGCCACGTATACGGGTGTCTTTACCGACATTCGGGAGCTCTATGCTTCGACGCAGGATGCAAAACTGCGCGGCTTTACGTCCGGACGCTTTTCCTTTAATGTCAAGGGAGGCCGCTGTGAGGCATGCCAAGGCGACGGCATCATCAAGATTGAGATGCATTTTTTGCCGGATGTCTATGTCCCCTGTGATGTGTGTAAGGGAAAGCGCTATAACCGTGAAACATTGGAGATCAAATATAAAGGCAAGAGCATCTATGATGTCTTGGAAATGACAGTCGAGGAAGGCTTGGAGTTTTTCTCCAGTCTTCCGCGGATTGCGCGCAAGCTCCAGACCCTTCAGGATGTCGGGTTGGGCTATGTCAAGATCGGCCAGCCTGCTACGACTCTCTCCGGAGGAGAAGCACAGCGCGTGAAGCTGGCCACAGAGCTGAGCAAACGTTCCACTGGACGGACCATTTATATTCTCGATGAACCCACGACCGGCCTGCATATTGCGGATGTCCATAAGCTGATCGATGTGCTGCAGAAACTGGTGGATGCGGGGAATACGGTGGTTGTGATTGAACACAACCTTGATCTCATCAAGACAGCGGATCATATTATTGATTTGGGGCCGGAAGGCGGAGACAACGGCGGGACCATTGTTGCAACTGGGACACCGGAGGAGGTTGCAAACATGGAAGGCTCCTATACAGGGCAGTACCTGAAAAAAGTGTTAGCAAGGGAATAAGCCTATTTTTATATGTAAATTAGCAGGCTCTGTGTGCCGGATTGGCGACACAGGGCCTATTTTCTATTTTAAGGGAAAAGTAAGTTTAACATCAAGAAATTTGGCTAATTTTGGGGAATATTATGGTATAATAAAACTATAATGCTTATATTGATGGGAGGTGTGTTCAATGCTTGCAATGTTATTATTGTTAATTGATTCAGAGGAAGATCAGCGGAAATTTGAAGAATTGTACCATCGATATAAACAGCTCATGTTTCATGTATCTAGAGACTATTTTCATACGGAATCTGCCGTAGAAGATGCTGTCCAGGAGGCTTTTATCCGCATTATCAAAAATTTTTCGAAAATAGGAGAAATAAATTGTCCCCAAACGAAACATTTTATCGTTATAGTAGTTAGAAGCACTTGTATTGATTTACTACGGACTGGGAAAGGAGAGGGGGTGGCAATTCCTTGGGAAGATGTTCCGGAGGTAGAAGCTCCGGAGAATCTCAGGCCGGGTGCAAAATTAGAAGAGAAAGAAGCGTATGGCCAGCTTGTGGATGTGCTTCGCTCTCTTCCACAGACCTACCGGGATGTGATGACCTTACGGCATTTACAAAAATTGCCGCTCGATCAAATTTCCAGCATTACGGGTTTTTCCGTTGATTATGTAAAGAAAATTTTACAGAGAGGAAAGAAAAAACTTGAGAAAGCGCTGGAGGAAATGGAGGGAATATGATCCATTTAAGCGACGAGCTTTTAGAGAGTGCTCTTGCAGAAATTAGACAAGAAGAGTTAAATGATTTGCCGTCGGATGAAGAACTTAAAAATAAATACAGCATTCCAAAACGATTTGATCGAAAAATCCTTCATTTAATCCGTGATGAACGCCGCTCACCATGGATGCGTAACCTGACGCACTATGCAAAGCGTGTGGCTGTGTTTTTCCTCGCTCTATTGATTGCTGCAGGTACCACGATTATGACGGTCAGCGCAGCACGAGAGTGGTTCTTTAAAGTGATATCGCAAGTGTTCCCAACACATACACAGATTGACTTTACCCCTGCTGAATCCCTACAGGAGGAAATACCCTTTGTGGCGCATGCTCCGGAGTATATACCAGATGGCTATACGATGGACGGGGAACCCTTTATTCGGGAGCCGAACCGCCTTGTGCGCATTGCGTACAGAAATGAGGACGGTGGATTGATTCGGTTCAACCAGATGTTTAAAGGTGGGACGAAAGTTGACACAGAAGATGCTTATACAGAGACGTTCCAGCTGAACGGACATGACGCCTTGTATATCCAAAAAGGGGAAACCCAGATGTTATATGGGTATCTTGATAATGCACTATTCTTTTTGTATGTCCGTGACCCTGATCTCACAAAGGATGATGTGCTTGCAATCGCACAGAGCATTGCACCCATAGATGGATAAGGGGTTGTTTCTGGGGCTACGTTTTCTTAAAAAATTCGATCTTTCTTCAGAAAACGTTCACATTCATACCGTATACTAAAGACAATCCAATAAGGGATATAAAATTGTTTGCAAGTTTCTTTTTCATAAATTCTTCCTCTAAAAAGCCGCCCTGTGTTTGCAGGGCGGCTTTTCCATGCGAAAAGGAAATTTTGAAAGTTACAAGTAGGGGGTTTGACACATTCTCACAAAAGCATTACACTGAACATATATAGCAAAATGGAAAGGGAGATACAGATGGGAAAAATTTGGTGTATATATTTTAGTCCGTCAGGAACGACCAAAGTGGTTATGGAGCGGATTGCCGCTAAGATGGACGGAGAAAAACATACATGGGATCTGCTGAGGGAGCCGGATGTAACACCCAAAACATTGCAACCGGAAGATGTGCTTCTGGTTGGTGTACCGGTATTTTCAGGGCGTATCCCCACCCCATGTATCCCTATGCTACAATCCCTAAAAGGGGCCCAGACGCCGGCGATCGCAGTTGCGGTTTATGGAAACCGTGATTATGACGACGCTTTATTGGAATTGAAGAATATGCTTGAGGAGCAGGCATTTTTGGTTATCGGTGCAGCAGCAGTGGTCGCGCAGCATTCGATCTTTACAAAGGTCGCTGCGGGGCGCCCGGATGCGGAGGATCTCGAAAAATTGGATCTATTTTCCGCGGAATGTATCGAGCGGTTACAGAGCGGCCGGATGAATTGGAAAGAATTACAGGTTAAGGGGAATAAACCCTACCGGGAGATCTCAAATGTTCCCATGAAGCCTTCCGCAGATACAACTTGTACGTCGTGTGGCCTTTGTGCACGGCTCTGCCCAGTTCATGCGATTGATCCGGCCAATCCAAGGAAGACCGATCAAACACGCTGCATCTCCTGTACGGCTTGTATTGCCGCCTGCCCACAGGGGGCCAGGCATTTTCCAAAACTTATGTTTGTTCCGGCGAGCGTGGCCTTTGAAAAAAAGTGTGCAATCCGTCGTGAACCAGAATGGTTCTTATAAGGAGAAGAGTTTATACGCCTAAGTCACCAGCCATAGGTTCCTTTGTGGGATGTTGGTTGCCTCTCCTATGAGAAAAAGTTACTGCATAAAAGCACGGAAGTCTTGAACCGAATCCGTGAAATCGGACAATAGACAAAACGCCCCCTGATGTAGGAAAATAGAAGTACTACATCAGGGGGTAATGTTATGGGGAGAAAATGGGAAAAGGGAAAATCTTCTTCCAGTTGTCCAGGATTGTAGGCGAAAGAAAAAGTTGGAAAAGAAATAGCGAAAGAATTGGGTTTGCAGAGTAAACAAGTAGGAAAAGATCTACTCTGCCATACACGGCGCGAGCAATGCGGGGGTGCTTATGGCTATCGCTGGATGTGGTTGTGGCGGAAACGTCAAAACATTTACAAAAATCCAAAGTGCTTTGTATCACGCAAAAAGTATAATCGGCTGTCCGGAATGCGGCGGCATAGGAAATGGGGTCAGATGGGCCAGCAATACATCCATACAAGAATCGATGAAGCGGCAGTTTTGGGCGGGAAAAGCCAACACCAAATTTTGCAACCATGAGCGCATTCAACTAAAAATTGGAGTGGCGCCGCTGCCGCTGCGCCACTCCGCTTAGAGCTTTATTTTCCTACACCAACTGGCTGGGCGCTTTTGGCTGTCCGTGTAGTTCAGAGCAGTTCTATCTCTTCCAAAGGCGCTTTTATACTTATTCTACTCTAGAAATCAGTTGGCAATATACGTAAACATTTTGGATCTTTTTGGCTTCATTCCCCTTATCGGTTCGGATAATAGGCTGCGTTTCCGAAGGAGTCACATAGAGCTTAAATACAATACCTTCCTGCCCTAGATGCATGTCCCGGATACGCTTATATTGGAAATCGCGTTTTTTAATACCAAGATAATCAAAAATAATTTCCTCGATATCCAAGTTTGAGAAGCATTTTAAAATGTCCTCCTGCGGATGCAACTCAATAATTGCTTTGGCCTCTTCGAATGTGACATCGGTACACTTGAAGGTTCCGTGATTTACAACGGTCATCATTGTGTTGTTATCCAGCAACAAGAGTGGGTTGGACGACATAACGCAACACTCCTTTTCCTATTCATGTCTGTTAAAAATAGTATACGTGTTTTTGAGGATATTGTCAATAAAAGTTGAAAAGATACCTTTATGAATTATATGGATAATTTATAATTATTTTTATGGCACAAACGTGTGCAAATGATGGTTCTCTATACATAACGATTCCCATCTTCCACATACTATAGAGATCAAAGAACCGGGAGGCGGGAAATTTGAAGAAGAAAACACTTTCCTCGAAATATGAAGATAACCGTCAGATTCTAAATGAGCGGCTCCGGCTATCCGAAAATTTTGATCTGATTGGAAGGGAAATTCGCGTGGCGGGAAGGAGAGCGGTCCTCTATTTTATTGATGGCTTTACCAAGGATGATATCATGGAAAAGCTAATGGAATATCTTATGGCCTTAAAATCGGAAGATCTGGAAGGGATCGATACTTCCCAAGAGTTCGCGAATGCATTCATCCCTTATGTGGAAGTAGATTGCGAAGAGTGCTGCGACAAAATTACAACAGGAATTTTGTCTGGGACTATTTGCCTGCTAGTACAGGGGTTTAATCAGGCGATGATGATCGACGCACGGACTTACCCGGCAAGAGGGGTGAGCGAGCCGGATGACGACCGTGTTCTGCGCGGTTCACGGGATGGGTTTGTAGAGACGTTGGTCAATAACACGGCGCTAATCCGCCGCCGAATCCGAGATCCAGATCTGACGATGGAGATCGTGCAGGTTGGGACCAAGTCCAAGACCGACATTGTGCTTTGCTATATGGCACACATGGTTGATTCAGGAATATTGGACACTGTGCGGAAAAAGTTGGAGCAGGTGCAAATTCATGCCTTGACTATGAATCAGGAAAGCCTGGCGGAATGCTTGGTCAAACCCAAATGGTACAATCCATTTCCAAAGGTGCGCTATTCGGAGCGGCCGGATGCAGCGGCGGCAAGCATTTTGGAAGGGAACATTGTCATTTTGGTGGACAATTCCCCATCTGCTATGGTCTTACCAACCTCCATTTTTGATTTTATACAAGATACAAACGATTACTATTTTCCTCCCCTCATCGGGACCTACTTACGTACGGTTCGCATAATTGTGTTCCTTTTGACGCTCATCCTCACCCCAACTTGGTATCTCTTAGAATGCAACCCGCAATGGATACCAGAGTGGTTGGGGTTTATCCGTATAGAAGAACCCAATGGGGTGCCGATTGTTGCGCAGTTGCTGCTTATTGAATTTATTATTGATGGCTTAAAATTGGCATCGTTAAATACGCCCAGTGTTTTGAGCAATTCATTCAGTGTGGTGGGAGCACTGGTATTAGGCGATTTTGCGGTACAAGCGAAGTGGTTTGTCCCAGAAGTGGTGCTTTTTATGGCATTTGTCTCGATTGCAAACTTTACGCAGCCAAGCTTTGAACTGGGATATGCCTTTAAACTATTTCGCGTTTTAATATTAATATTGACAGCCATATGGAATGTATGGGGATATATCGCGGGATTAGTGCTTATGTTTGTAGTGCTTATTTCTAGTAAGACAATTTCAGGGAGGGGCTATCTGTATCCAGTCATCCCCTTTAATGCGCAGGCCCTTTCCCGTCTATTGGTGCGCAGGAGAATCAGTAATCACAACACATAAAAGAATGAAAAAGCGCGGCCAAACGGTCGCGCTTAAAAGAAAGGAGGGCATGAAGTAAAATGAATAAAATCCTACCATATATAGAAACCTCTGGGAACATCCGAAAGAGTTGTCGCGCAATTTTTCGGATGTCGGAAGAGGAATTGCTGATGGTCTGTCGAGTCTATGGACCGGTATTCCGTCCGTCCATAGACTGTAACAGCTTTTTTCAATGTCTATAGTATACAAGTGGATTGTGTACGAGGTTTGAATGAAGTGCGAAACCTCCGTTAAGAATCATGGACGAACTTATGAATAAATCTTGCAATCCCTGGCAAAAGGCGTTTTGCCAAGCAAGAGATAAAAAAAGAAGCCGCTCCAGCAGCATTTTACTGGAACGGCTATGCCCGCAAAGAGAAAGGGCGCCCTTATTATAACAAATCCCCAGCAAAGACTGCAATGGAAATTTGTGGCTTCTGCTGGTAGTTTTTCTAAGCTACCAGCAAAATGGAGGTTCTTGCGGAGAGATGGGTCAGGAAGTGGCACCCAAACGTATGACGGTCAAAGTGCTGTCGCTGAAGATAAACCCTGCATCATCGACAAAAACTTGCAGCGTTTTGGGGGCAGATGTCACTTGGAATGATACGTGGAAAGATACGGTATCAACCTCACGGGAAGAAGAGAAGGTGTGGCTAGCAACGGCGCCAGGAACTGGTTGGCCACCCTGATAGAGATGAACGGAAACTGGCGCAGGTATAGAGATACCCGGAGCCGCCTTGATTGTTGAATGGAAGGCGGCTTGATAGATCCCAGGCTGATTGATTTGTACCTGAGAGGAACAAGGGGAATGGGAAATTGCCAAGCCGACAACCAAGGGCGTCTCTTGGAATATGAGTGCTTCCCCTTTGGTAGTGATCTGTTGGGTGCCATTCAACGCGGTAAGGACATCCGGTACATCATTTTTTCCAGACAAGCCCCGTGGGATGACAAAATCAAATACGGCATTTTCCGGCGTTCCAGAGTTGGTGACAGCGGCATTGCTGCCAGGCTCCCCAGAAGTAACACTTCCAACGGCAATAGTGGCAGCGGCTCCGGGTGCTCCAGTGGATCCAGATGGCCCTGTCGCTCCGGTAGCCCCTGTTGGCCCGCTCGGTCCAGTAGGGCCGGATGGCCCGGTAGCCCCTGTTGGCCCAGTAGGTCCCGAAGGTCCAGTAGCCCCAGTTGGTCCGGTACTTCCAGTAGGCCCAGTTAAACCACGAGGCCCTTCAAGTCCCTGCACCCCCTGGATTCCCTGCGGCCCAGTGGGTCCAGTTGGACCGCGTTCTCCGGTCGGCCCGGTTGGGCCGGTGGCGCCAGTTGGGCCAGTAGGTCCTGGTATCGAGCAAGGGACGCAGCAGGGTGGAGGAGGACAACAAGGCGGTGGACAACAGGAGGGATTGCAGCATGCATGATGGAGCTCTTCGTTTGGATAAATTTTCATGCTCTTTACCTCCGAGCAAAGATTTGGAATATTCCAAATACATCTTATGCCGGGGAGCATGGAGTGGACACAAAAAACCGCGCCGGAAAACCTCCCGGCGCGGTTTTCAGATCAACTTAGATTTAAGAGCTGACCTTTGCTTTGGCTACCTGCTTATCAATATATTCCTGTAACGGACGTTCTTTCAGATTGATGGTCATCTTTGTCGAGTCAGATTTATGCAACGACATAATCACCGCAGTTCGATCGTCGGATTTGGTAGAGGTGATGTCGAAGGTACCGTCTGCATTGTCTGGCTTTACAAAGCAGACCGTGCAATAATAGTCATCCTTCAGATACTGTCCCGCGGTTGCTTCTGAAAGATCGTTGAGTTCCTTATTGGATAAATTCGTAGGATCTTTGGTCACAACGAACATGGCGCGATTCCCATAGATGCGCTTGTACACGCCATCTTGGAAAGTAAAGTTCTCGTCCGTTTGGGTGTATTTTTTCGAATTTGCACCTTGACCGGCATTGGTATTGTCAACCGTTGGTGTGGTCGACGAGGGATCGGTCGAAGTTGCATCCTCACCGGATTCATCGGTAGGGGTGGTAGGTTCCGCCTCAGAAGAAGACTCTACTTCAGAGGAGGACTCCGATACCGAGGAAGACGACTCCATTTGAGAGGAAGAAGAACCTTCATCGGAGGTGGTACAAGCAAACAACGTACATGTAAGGGCTGCGATCATGATGACAGCAATCCGTTTTTTCATCATATTCCTTCACTCCTTGAAAAAATTTTAACTCATGATAGCACGCGCTAAATAGCAAGTCAACTGGGGGTTATTGGTTCAATAGAGAAAATGGGACGCTCGTTTCTAAAAGGATGCCCGGTTTTCCTAGAAAAATTCGATAATTGTAAAAAAAGTGAAAACAAGTGAAATTGCGTATTATAGAACACATTTGTTTCTAATTAGAAATAAATGCGGAATCTTACAGGTTTCTTACGTTTGCCTTAAAAGACTTTAAAATCGCCCCGATCGTGCTTCTTTTTGTGGTATACTCCGTTTGTATTTGACAAAGTAGGTCAGATAGATAGGAGGAGTTTGAGATTCATGTGGAACTTAGAAAATCGTGCGGCTTTCCGTGCATGTGTCACAGACCTTTTAAACAACCCGGAAGTACAAAAGATGAGAGAGATCCGGCAGCATGTGAAGGATGCCAATTGTTTGCAGCATTGCCTGTTTGTAGCATATTTAAGTTTTTTGTTCTGCCGGAAATTTCATTTGGATGCTGCTTCGGCGGCGCGCGGCGGTTTGCTGCATGATCTATATTTGTATGATTGGAGGACACACGAGGGGCATCACATGACGATGCATCCGATCACTGCGCTGGTAAATGCCACGCATCTCTTTACCCTAAATGACAAGGAAAAGGATATTATCGTGAAACATATGTGGCCACTGACCCCTGCACTTCCCAAATACGCAGAAAGTTTTGTCGTCAGTACAGCGGACAAGCTGTGCGCATTGGCGGAAATTTTCCATATTTATCGTTGGCTGCGGGTAGGGGAACATTTGGATTTCCAGCCCAACAAACATGCCAAAGCGCTTTGACCGGCGATGAACAGTTCTTTTCAAAGGACATAACCGGAATGGCTGGTAGACGTGCGGGGAATGTGCTATAATCATCGCAAAGTTTTGTTTTTTTGGAATCCCGTTTGGATGGTTTAGGAGCCCTTTGGGGTGAAGAAACCACGTGTGATGAATTTGGAGGACGGATCATGCAGGAGATTGAGAGAAAATTTCTAATCGAAGAATTTCCAGACTTGCCGCTGTTGGAAGAAGCGGAGGCCTTTCAGGGGTATTTATCTGTGGAGCCGGTTGTCCGAATCCGCAAAAAGGTCTCAAAAGAAAAGACCAGCTACGTGCTCTGCTTCAAGGGAAAGGGACGGCTTTGCCGGAAAGAAATTGAGCTGGATCTGCCAAAGGAGACGTTTGATGAGCTGGAAGAGCTTTTGGAAATTCCCATGATCCGCAAAGAGTACCGCGTCTATGCGCTGGGGGATGGACGCCGGTTGGAATGCAGCTGGGTGGATCGCGGAGAACCGACGGCCTTCCTCTATGCGGAAGTGGAATTTCCTTCGGTGGAAGAGGCGCTGGCGTTCCAGCCTCCGGAATGGCTGTCCAATGAGGTGACAGAGGACTCTTATTACAGCATGAGCCAGTATTGGATGCGAAAAAAGGCGTCCCTACTGGGAAAATAAAAGATTTTGTTAGTTGACGGGCACCGGCGAGACGGATGCCCGTTTGCTTTTGAATCTCTATGCACTGCCTGGGATTCTCTGCATATTTTGGAAGTATGAAAAATCCAGGGAGATCGCTTCGGACTTTCGAAGGGAGGAACATCCACATGGTTGATGGAAAATACAGCATCGTCATGCAAACACCCATGGGGCCGGTGAATGGAACGTTGACACTTAAGACCGACGGGGAGCGTCTCAGCGGCATACTGGAGGCGATGGGCGGCCGGCATCCGTTTACGGGCGGCACGGTGCGGGGGGATGAATGCACCTTTACCAGCGTGTTCCAAACGCCGTTGGGCAAAATACAGCTTTCCGTCAAAGGGTTGATCCAAGGGGATGCTTTCCGTGCGACTGCCCGTACACAGATGGGGGTTATCACGGCTCTGGGGAAGCGCGTGCATTCCGGCGGCCAAAGGAAGGGATAAATTTTTAAATGTCCTAGGCAATGCCATTGTCAAGCAAACATGAGTTTGTTATAATAATAAAACTGATCGATGGAGTATTTGGCCAAGATGTGGCCCCCATGTTCGTGCATGGCGAAAAGACAAAGGAGGAAAAAACATGGAGAAAGCAAAGGTATATTTTACGGATTTCCGGGCCAGTTTAAACCAAAACCTTTTGCAAAAGTTGGAGAAACTGGTGGTAAAAGCTGGTATTGAACAGCTGGATTTTCAAAATAAATTTGCAGCGATTAAAATCCATTTTGGCGAGCCGGGTAACTTGGCCTATTTGCGTCCCAATTACGCAAAGGTGATCGTGGACCTGGTGAAGCGCAACGGCGGCCGCCCATTTTTGACGGACTGCAATACGCTCTATGTGGGGCGCCGCAAGAATGCGCTGGATCACCTGGACGCCGCCTATGAGAACGGCTACAACCCCTTCGCGACCGGCTGCCATGTCATCATTGCAGACGGCCTGAAGGGTACGGATGAAGCGCTTGTCCCGGTTCCGGACGGGAAATACGTGAAGGAAGCAAAGATCGGCCGTGCCATCATGGATGCAGATATTTTCATAACATTGACGCATTTCAAGGGCCACGAGGCAACGGGCTTCGGCGGCACCTTTAAGAACATCGGCATGGGATGCGGTTCCCGCGCCGGTAAGATGGAAATGCACAGCAGCGGAAAGCCGTTTGTCGATCAGGAGCTCTGCGTTGGATGCGGATCGTGCCAGAAGAACTGCGCGCATTCTGCGATCACGATCACGGACCGGAAGGCCAGCATTGACCACAACAAGTGTGTGGGCTGCGGACGCTGCATTGGCGCCTGCCCGATGGACGCCGTAAAATCGCCGGACGACGAGGCAAACGACATCCTCAACAAAAAGATTGTGGAGTATTCCGCGGCGATTCTCCGCGAGAAACCCAATTTCCACATCAGCCTGATCTGTGATGTTTCGCCGTTCTGTGACTGCCATGCGGAAAACGATGTGCCGATCATTCCGGATGTTGGCATGCTGGCCTCTTTTGACCCGGTGGCCTTGGATATGGCCTGCGCGGATTTGTGCAACCAGCAGCCTGCAATGGCGGGAAGCGTCATCGACGGGAAGCCTGTGCATGACCACTTCGATGCAACCCATCCGACGACCAATTGGCGCGTCACCATCGATTATGCAGAGGAGATGGGCCTTGGCACCCGCAATTATGAGCTGATCCGTATTTAAATGAAAGACAGAAAGGTACGCCCGGACATCGCTGAAAAGCCATGTCCGGGCGTATTTTTTGCATCCGGTGATTTTACGATTCCAATTTGTTATCCAGATAGGTGGCGAGCACCTCGAGGTCGGATACCGAATGGATATCCGCAGCCCGGCGGTTGAGCTCTTCCTTTACCTCCAGAGGGAGGGAATCGAAGTAGTTAGCCGCCGAGATATCCCCGTTGATGCCCTTGTTAAAGCCGCCATATCGGTTGTCCATGAAAACACCTCCGCAATGAAATTCGTATGCAGGGCATACGGATTCCCATCGTTCACCGGGATCAAACGCATATCATTCGATGCCGGTGGACTACTAGTATATGCAGAAGGGTTCCTGGGATCACAAGGGAACTGCTGGAAGTCAGCCCGCGTGTTCGGCGGGCGTCGGGTTCAACAAGGACAGCACGTCGTCGACCGTCCTTCCCGAACGCTGTATGGCGTCATAGAGCACGTTGATTTCCGCCTCACGCTTGGCGTTCAGCAGTTCTTTCCGTTTTTCTTCCAATTCAATGATGGTTTTCTTCCAGCGGGTAATCTGGGCATCCACCTTCATAATTTCGGTATCAAAGTCGATCCCCCTGCGGGCACGGGCCATGAAAAACATCTCCTTCTTCGTTTTCCATAGTATGGCTTCGAAAAAGGAAATCTATGCAGGGAAATGGGTCAACTTTGCGTGTGACGGCCGAGCGCCATTTCGTAGCAGGAGACAAGCGCCTTTGCCTGGTTGAGGTCGGTCAGGCTGGCGGCGGTTTTGCTGACAAGCTTACGCATCAGGAGCTCCCCATCCGCGTCGAGCTGCGCAAGCTTTTTGACAATATCTCCCAGTTCGTCGGGCGTTTCATAGGAAAAGCCGTTGACACCGCTGATGATCAGGTCCGCATTTGCGCTGGCTGGCCGCAAAATGACCGGCAAGCCGCTGGCAATGGCCTCGATCGGCGCGGCTTCCATGGTGATCGAATCCGAAGCGCTGACAAACGCCTTGCACACGGAAAAACATAGACTCAAATCGTCCCGCGTCAGGCTGCCGGCAAAAAAGACCTTGTCGCCAATCCCCAAGACGCGCGCCCGCTCATGAAGCTCCGCAGCGTCCGGACCGCTGCCCACCAATATGAGCCGCAGATCGTCCCGGAGCGCGACAGCCTTGCTCCAAAAAGCGAGAAGGTCATCCACCCGGTTTTCCGCGCTGAGGCGCCCGGAAAAGACGAACCCCACTTTCCCGTCCGTCAGATGGAGCCGCGTGCGCATACTTTCCTTGGAAGGGTCGTCCAAGGGGCGGGGGCAAAACCGCTCCGTATCCACGCAATAGGGGATTGTATGGATTTGGCAGGGAAACAATGCTTGGACGGCTTTCGCGCATTTTTTGGAAGCGGTTGTAATGACATCCGAGCCGGATAGAATTTTTTTCATCAGTGTCTGTCCCTGGCGCTTGTTAAATAACACCGCGGGCCGGTTGGCGCCGTATCCCTCCAGGACGTCCTGCAGTTCGTGTATGGTGCACACGACCGGCAACTGGTGCTTTTGCGCATATTTGAGGCCAATACCGCCAATCTCTGTAAAAGTCTGAATATGAATCAAGTCCGGCGAAAATGCTTCGATCATCGGCATGAGGCCCGGCAGCTTTGAAACGCGAGCACTCTGGCCAAAGAGGCTGGCGCTCGGTTTCGCAGGGCAGCAAAGGATGCCGTCCTGCTCATAACAGTCGTCGGTTTCCGGGTCCGTTGTGACGATCAAGACCTCATGGCCCAGCTTGACCAACCCTTCCGCCAGTAGGGACACATGGGTGGCCGAGGCGCTCGCCTGGGAGAGGTAGGCTTCTAAAAACAGTGCTATTTTCATGTTTAACCATCCCTATATCGATTCTCTTTCCGATTTGGTTCGGAAAGACCGTTGAACGAAATGTACGTTCATTAAACAATATGACATCATTATAGCATATTCTCCGCCCTCTGGGATAGAAAATCCTCCATATTATTTTAGGGATTTCCCTTTAAACTTCTCCAGGATTGATATATAATAATAACAGAGATTTTTATGGATGGCGCCAGGCCATCGGACCGATGGCAGCTTCTGGGAGGAGGTTGTCGATTGGAAAAGAAAAGGAAAGCAGGTGTATCTATGATGCCAACCAGTCAATTTCGCGTATCCCTTTCCAAAGTGATGCAGGAACTTTCTCTGGATGTCATTAATATGTGCGGCGACCCGGATAAAATCATGATCTCCTCCATGGACGTCAACCGTCCTGGTTTGGAACTGAACCGGTTCTTTGATTACTACGATACAAGCCGAATTGTTATTTTCGGCAACGCGGAGACGGCGTTTTTGGCGTCGATGGACCCGGCGGAACGCGCCAAGGTCCTGGACGAGCTGTTTTCGCAGAAGCCGCCGGCGGCGATTATTGCGCGCGGCCTGGAGCCGGCCCCGGAGCTGCTGGAGGCGACCAAACGGAATGATGTGCCGTTGCTGAGCACGCAGGAAACCACGTCCAGCCTGGTGGCGGCGTTGGTGCAGTTCATGAATGTGGAGCTGGCGCCCCGCATCACGCGCCACGGCGTGCTGGTGGAGGTGTACGGCGAAGGAATTCTTCTGGTGGGCGACAGCGGCGTCGGCAAAAGTGAGACCGCGATCGAACTGATTAAACGCGGCCATCGTCTGATTGCGGACGACGCGGTGGAGATCCGCCGCGTTTCTGCGAAATCCCTGGTGGGTTCCGCGCCGAAGAATATCCGCCATTTTATTGAACTGCGCGGCATCGGGATCATCAATGCCCGCCGGATCTTTGGTATGGGCGCGGTCAAGGTGACGGAGAAGATCGATATTGTCATCAACCTGGAGATTTGGGACAATAAAAAAGTCTACGACCGCATGGGCATCGACAGCGAATATACGGAGATTTTAGGCATTAAGGTCCCGGTGCTGACCATCCCGGTCAAGCCCGGCCGTAACCTTGCGATCATCATAGAGGTGGCGGCTATGAACAACCGCCAGAAAAAGATGGGCTATAACGCTGCGACGGAGCTCTTGGCCAGCTTGGGCATGGACGTCTCCACGCTGCAAGAGGATGAAAAGAAGCTCGAATTGGATCTATAAGAGGGCTTGATGCCGGTGGCGCGCAGCGGTTTGGATGCCGTCCCAGCGAACGGTTTCCGAATACAGCGATCAAAGAATTTCTCATACGGAGGCGGTTCTATTGCGCAGGACCGCCCCGTACATTTTATTGCATATGGAGCAGAGAACAATGAACATTATTGCAGATACCCATTGCCATACCCTGGCGTCCACCCATGCATACTCCACGCTCAGCGAGATGGTGCATGCGGCGGCTGTAAAAGGGCTGTACGCCATTGCGATCACGGATCACGGCGTAGCGATGCCAGGCGCCCCGGGAAAGTGGTACTTTCAAAATTTGGTGGTTGTTCCGCATAAGCTGGAAGGGGTTCTGGTCCTGCGCGGCGAGGAATGCGACGTGGTGGACTATGATGGGAATACGGACCTTCAGGACAGCGATGTGGACAGCTTGGATTGGATCGTCGCCTCAATGCACGATCCCGCCATGCCCAAGGGGCCGCATTCGGTAGAAGCCATTACAAACGCGTGGCTGAATATTGCCAAGAATCCGCATATCCAGGTCATCGGGCACAGCGGTTCCGCACAATTTCCGTATGACTATGAGCGCGTTATCCCGGAGTTTGGGCACAACGGCAAGCTGGTGGAACTCAACGAAGCGACGTTCAGCAACCGCCGGAGTTCGGTGGAAAACTGTGTACAGATCATGCAGCTCTGCAAGAAGCATGCGGTGCCAATTGTCGTCAATACGGATTCGCATTTTTCCGCCCGTGTGGGCTGCTTTGAAAATTCTCTGCGCCTGCTGGAAGAATTGGATTTTCCGGAAGAGTTGGTGGTCAATTCCAGTGTCGAGCGCTTTAACGCCTATCTGAGAAAATATACCCAGGTGTATCAGGACCCGCTGTTGGAGCTGAACCTGCTTTGATACCATGTTTTGTGAGGGAGGAGCACGATGAACCAAATTGACATGCTTGGGAGAAAAGCCCTGGCCTTTGGGTGCAGTGTCGCCTATGAGGAGCCGATGAGCCGGCACACCACTTTTAAGATCGGCGGGCCCGCGGATCTCTTTGTCACAGCGCACAATGTGGCAATGCTGTCCGATTTCCTGCGGGAAGCGAAGGAAATGGACGTGCGCGTCCTGATGATTGGAAATGGCTCCAACCTGCTGGTGAGCGACGAAGGAGTCCGCGGCGCCGTCGTATATTTGGACGATGCATTTTGCGATATCCACCAGCGCGGCGAAACGGAGCTCGTATGCGGGGCGGGTGTTTCCCTGGCGGGCCTCTGTAATTTTGCCAAAAGCCGTGCGCTCAGCGGGCTGGAATTTGCCTGGGGCATTCCAGGCATGGCCGGCGGGGCGGTCTATATGAATGCAGGCGCTTACAATTGCGATATGAGCAGCGTCGTGTCGTCGGTCAGCCATGTTGCGCCGGATGGGACGTTTGGCATTTTATCCGGGGAATCGCTGCAGTTCGGCTACCGGCACAGCGCCTACATGGAAAACGGCTGCACAATCGTTTCCATGACGTTGGAATTGCAGCGCGGGGATGCCGATCAGATTGCCCTCCTGATGGAGGAGCATTACAACAGCCGAAAGGCGAAACAGCCTTTGAATAAACCCAGTGCCGGCAGTGTGTTCAAGCGGCCGGAGGGCCATTATGCGGGCGCATTGATCGAACAGTGTGGACTTAAAGGGCGCCGTGTGGGCGGCGCTGCTGTCAGCGAAAAGCACGCGGGCTTTATTGTGAATTTGGGAGGCGCCACCTGCAAGGATGTTTTGGAATTGATTGCGATCATTCAGGAGACCGTGCGCAGGGAGACGGGGGTTTCCCTGGAATGCGAGGTGCGGCTGGTATCTTGACCGGGCCGAAGGCCGCCCAGCGGCATTTCGTGCCCCGGATGTTTAGCAGGAAAGGATGCGAGTTTTCATGGAATTTTTAATCGTCACAGGCCTATCAGGGGCGGGAAAGTCCCGGGCAGTGGATGCTTTGGAGGACATCGGCTTCTATTGTGTGGACAATATCCCACCAAAGCTGATCCCCACCTTTTACGATCTGTGTGCCAAAGCGGGGAACACCTTTTCCCGCGTCGCGGTTGTCACCGACATCCGCGGGGGCGATATGTTCAGCAGCCTGTTTGAGACGCTGGATGATTTAAAAAATGAGGACAAGCATTACCGCATCTTGTTCCTGGATGCAAACGATTATGTGCTGATCAACCGCTTTAAAGAGACGCGCCGGAAGCATCCGCTGGCAGAGAACAACCTCGGCTCGCTGGAGCAGGCGGTCAAGCTGGAGCGCGAGATTTTGCGGCCGGTCCGGGAGAAGGCGGATTACATCATCGACACGTCGTTCCTCTCCCCGGCACAGTTGAAGGAGCGCATTTCCAATCTGTTTTTGGGCGATTCTTCGCAGGCGTTGATGGTCCATTGCGTGTCCTTTGGATTCAAGTATGGAATCCCTACCGAGGCAGACCTGGTCTTTGATGTGCGCTGCCTTCCCAATCCGTTCTATATCGAGGAGCTCAAGCACCTCACCGGGCTGGACGAACCGGTGTACTCCTATGTGATGAAATGGGAGCAGACCAAGGGGGTTGTCCAGCGCTTAATCAGCCTGATTGACTATATGCTTCCGCTTTACTGCGACGAGGGGAAGAGCCAGCTGGTCATCGCAATCGGCTGTACGGGAGGCAAGCACCGTTCGGTGGCGTTGGCGCAGCTGCTATACGACCATCTGTTGGAAAACGGGCACCGGACAAGCGTCAACCACCGGGACATCCAGAAATAATCCCAGCTGGCCTATAAAAAGCCCTGAGTGAAAAGGCGGTGAAATCGTGTCGTTCGCGGCAGATACCAAAAACGAAATGTGTAAATCGGTACCGCAGCGCTCCTGCTGCAGCAAGGCGGAGTGCTACGGTTTACTTTTGTTTGGAAGAAGCTTTTCGCGCGCTTCGGTCTGCATGGTGACGGAAAACGCCGCCGTTGCCCACCGGGTGGCGCAGCTTGCGGCGCAGGTGGCGGGTGTCATCGTGGACTTGCGGAGCTCCATCTCCCGCAGGAAGGAAAACCGGAATACCTTTTCCGTTACGGTGGAGGGGGACGATCAAAGGAACCACCTGCTGCATGCCTTTGGCCATGAAGCGGGGGAGATCAACCTGCGCATCCACCGGAAAAACATCGTCTGTCCGGAGTGCTTGGCGTCTTTTCTGCGCGGGGCCTTTTTGTGCTGTGGGACTGTGACGGACCCAAACAAGGAATATCATTTAGAGTTTGTCGTCCCATACAGCAATCTGGCAAAGGACCTCTTGGTGGCCCTACAGATGTGCGGTGTGGAGCGCTTGCAGCCCGGGCTGACCAACCGCAAAGGCTCGTTTGTGGTTTATAGCAAGGGGATGGAACAGGTGACGGACCTGCTGACCTATTTGGGCGCTCCTGCGGCCGCCATGGAATTGATGCAGGTAAAAATGCTGAAAGAGGTCCGGAACCAGATCAACCGCCGGACCAATTTCGAGACGGCGAACCTGGATAAAACCGCGTCGGCCGCCGCCCGGCAGGTGCTGGCCATCCAAAAGATTGCGGAATCCACCGGGTTGGGCGAATTGCCGGAGGAACTGCGGGAGTTGGCGGAGCTGCGTTTGCAGAATCCAGAGATGTCGCTGCGCGAGTTGGGAGAGTCGCTTTCGCCGCCGCTGAGCAGGTCCGGCGTCAACCACCGTTTACAGCGCATTGTGGACTTGGCGGAGACCCTGCCGGAGCGGTGAGGTATCCCTTTAAATAAATGGGAAAGGAGGAATTTGCATGTTTGCACATCTGCATTTGCATACAGAATACAGCCTTCTGGACGGCGCATGCCGGATTAAGCGCCTGTTGGATACGGCGGCGGAGCGGGGCGACCGGGCGGTTGCGATTACGGATCACGGCGTGATGTATGGCGCTGTGGATTTTTATAAGGCGGCCAAAGCGCGCGGGATCAACCCGATCATCGGCTGTGAAGTATATGTTGCCCAGCGTTCCCGGTTTGACAAGACGCGAGAGCTCGACTCGGAACACCGCCATCTGGTCCTGCTCTGCGAGAACAACACCGGCTATCAAAACTTGGCGGCGATGGTCTCCAAAAGCTGGATTGAGGGATTCTACAGCAAGCCGCGCGTCGATTTTGAGCTCTTGGAGCAATATCATGAGGGGTTGATTGCCCTGTCCGCATGCCTGGCAGGGGAGGTCCCCCGGGCGCTGGTGGCCAACGATTATGACCGCGCAAAAGAGGCAGCCTTGCGCTATCGAAAGATCTTTGGGGACGGCAACTTCTTTCTGGAGTTGCAAGATCACGGGATTCGGGAGCAGAAGCTGATCAATCCGGCGTTGATCCGCCTGTCAAAGGATACGGGAATTCCATTGGTTGTGACAAATGATTGCCATTATATCCGGCGTGAGGATAGCAAGATGCACCATATCCTGCTGTGCATCCAGACGAACCACACGATCGAAGACAAGGACGGCATGGAATTCGCCTCGGATGAGTTTTACTACAAGTCGGAGGAGGAGATGCGCGCCCTGTTCCCCGACCATCCGGAGGCCGCGGACAACACCTGGAAAATTGCGGAGCGCTGCCACGTGGAATTTGAGTTTGGCAAGACAAAGCTCCCGCATTTTGATACGCCCAACGGACAGGAGAACACCGCCTATTTCCGGGACAAATGTTACGAAGGGCTTCATAAATACTACGGGGAGCATCCGGAGCAGTCGATTGTTGACCGGCTGGAATATGAGCTCGCCACCATCGAAAAGATGGGATATGTCAACTATTATCTGATCGTATACGATTTTGTCCGCTATGCGAAGAGCGTCGGCATTCCGGTGGGGCCTGGGCGCGGTTCCGGCGCGGGAAGCTTGGCGGCCTATTGCATCGGCATCACGGGTGTCGATCCCATACGGTACAACCTGCTGTTCGAGCGGTTCCTGAACCCGGAACGGGTCAGCATGCCCGATTTTGACATCGACTTCAGCGACGAACGCCGCCAGGAGATGATCGACTACGTCGTGCGCAAATATGGCAGTGACCACGTGGCGCAGATCGTTACCTTTGGCACCATGGCGGCGCGCGGCTCCATCCGCGACGTTGGGCGCGCGATGGCGATCCCCTACGCCACGGTGGACGGCATTGCAAAGCTGGTGCCCATGGAGTTGAATATCACGCTGGAAAAGGCGCTGAAGGCCTCGCAGGAGCTGCGGCAGCGGTACGACACCGACCCCCAGGTGCATGAGTTGATCGACATGGCCCGTCAGCTGGAGGGGATGCCGCGCAACGCCTCCACCCATGCAGCGGGCGTTGTGATTACGGACCGGCCGGTGAGCGAGTATGTCCCGCTCGCAAAGAACAATGATTCCATCGTTACGCAGTACACCATGACCACCTTGGAAGAGCTCGGCCTTTTGAAAATGGACTTTTTGGGACTGCGTAATCTCTCTGTGATCCACGACGCGCAGGAGATGATCCGCACCAAAGTCCCGGATTTTCAGATTGAAAATATCGCATTGGACGACCCAAAGGTCTTCGACATGCTGTCCACTGGCTCCACGGACGGGGTATTCCAGTTTGAATCCGGCGGGATGCGCAGCGTGATTATGCAGCTCAGGCCAGAGCGTTTGGAGGATTTGATCGCGGTGATTTCGCTGTACCGCCCTGGGCCGATGGATTCCATCCCGCGGTATATCGAGTGCCGCCATCGCCCGGAGAAGGTGCAGTTCCGCCACCCGCTGCTGCGGGATATTTTGGACGTCACCTATGGATGCATCGTCTATCAGGAGCAGGTGATGCAGATTTTCCGGAGCCTGGCGGGGTATTCGCTCGGCCGCGCCGATATTGTCCGCCGTGCCATGAGCAAGAAAAAGGCGGACGTCATGGAAAAAGAGCGGCAGATCTTTATCTATGGGCTGGTAAACGAGGACGGCACCGTGGAAGTGGACGGCTGTATCCGCCGCGGCGTAGACGAGGAGACCGCCAAGGCGATCTTCGGCGAGATGGAGAGCTTTGCCTCCTATGCGTTTAATAAATCGCATGCCACGGCCTATGCGCTCTTGGCTTATCAGACCGCATGGCTGAAGTGCTATTATCCGCAGGAATACATGGCTGCATTGCTCACCAGCGTTTTGGATATGACCAACAAGCTGTCCGCCTATATTGCTGAGTGTATCCGCCTGGGCATCCACGTGTTGCCGCCCCATGTGAATCTCAGCCGGAACGGGTTTACCGTCGACGGGAAGGACATCCGCTTTGGGCTGCTGGCCATCCGGAATTTGGGCAAGGGCTTTATCAGCGGCTTGTTGCAGGAGCGCGACCAAGGCGGTCCGTTCACCTCGTTTTATAATTTTTGCAAGCGGATGTATGGAAAAGACCTGAACCGCCGTGCGCTGGAAAGCCTGGTGAAATGCGGCGCATTGGACAATCTGGGCTATAACCGGCGGCAAATGCTGGAGAACGTCGCTTCCGTCCTCGAATCCCTAGAAGCGGACAAGCGCCGCAATGTGGATGGGCAGCTCGGCTTTTTCGATAGCCTGACGCCGCGCGCCGCAGAGGAAGAATTCGTGATTGGGCCCATGGCGGATCTGAGCATGGCGGACAAGCTGGCAATGGAAAAAGAGGTGACCGGCATGTATCTCTCCGGCCATCCCATGGCGGAATACTTGCCAGCGTATGGACAACTGCATGCGGCAAAGACTGGGGAACTCCTGGATGAAGATACAGGCCGCTATCACGACGGCGACCATGTGACACTGCTGGGCATTCTCACAAAGGTGCGCTTAAAGGTGACCAAAAACAACAGCACCATGGCGTTTGTCACCGTGGAGGACATGTTCGGCTCGATCGAAGCGCTGGTATTTCCCAATACGCTGACGCAGTATGCGGCGCTGATCACGGAGGGAAGCGTTGTGCAGATGCGCGGGCGGGTGAGCATGCGCGAGGATGAGGAGACAAAGCTCGTATGCGAGCAGGTGCTTCCCGCGCCGGACAAGGGTCGCATAGGGGATCATCCGCCCCCGAAGAAGAAGTCCAAACGTCCGGGGTTGTATTTGAAGGTTCCCAGTAAGGAAAGCCCGCTGTATGAGAGGGCCAAAAAATATATTCTCGTATTTGACGGCCCCACACCCCTATACGTCTATTTTGAAGATACCAAAAAGCTGATGCTGGCCCCGACCTCGATGCGCGTGGATGTAAATGACGTGCTTTTGCGGGAGCTTTGTAAGGTTTTGGGCAAGGCAAATGTTGCTTTTGTGAAGGAATGAGTGAATTTTCCATATAGCGGATTCATTTATCCATATTTATGTCTTGATTAGTTCTTACAAAATACGCTATAATAGGGATAATTAGACAAAGAATCCTGTTTCAGCGTCAAATGGACGCGGCATTCTGAAATCAGTAGATTTTCTTTTAGGAGGATACGGTTATGAGTATGAAAAAAATTGGCGTGTTGACGAGCGGCGGTGACGCACCGGGCATGAATGCAGCAGTGCGTGCGGTAGCGCGTACTGCGTTGACTTCCGGTATGGAGGTTCTGGGCATCCGCAGAGGTTATCAGGGCCTGCTGAGCGGCGATGTGTTCGAAATGGATCTCCGCAGCGTGTCGGATATCATCCACCACGGCGGCACGATGCTGTATACAGCTCGCAGCAAGGAATACAATACGCCGGAAGGCGTCCAGAAGGCGGCAGATATGTGCCGGAAGCTGGGCATTGAAGGGGTTGTAGTCATCGGCGGCGACGGTTCCTTCCGCGGCGCGCGTGACCTGACGGGCGCGGGCATCCCCTGTGTCTGCATCCCGGGCACGATTGACAACGACGTTGCCAGCAGCGAATACACCGTCGGCTTTGACACGGCTATGAACACGGCTGTGGATATGGTGGACCGTCTGCGCGACACGACCGAGTCCCACGACCGCTGCAGCGTTGTGGAGGTTATGGGCCGCCGTTGCGGAGACCTGGCTCTGCTGGTGGGCATTGCCGTGGGGGCAACCGTGATCCTGGTGCCGGAGGTTCCGTTTGACTTCCAGAAGGACATCATCGACCGTATGCAGTTTACCCAGAAGACCGGCAAGAAGCACTTTATCATTGTTGTTGCCGAGGGCGTCGGCGGTGTGACCGAGTTGGCTCATAAGATCGAGGAGAGCACAGGTATTGAGACCCGTGCAACTGTGCTCGGCCATGTGCAGCGCGGTGGTTCCCCGACGTTGCGCGACCGTGTGGTGGCCAGCGAAATGGGGTATAAGGCGGTAAAGCTGCTGGAGAGCGGCCGTAGCAACCGCGTCATCGTTGTCCGTGAGGGCAAAGTGGTGGATCTCGACATCACAGAGGCGTTGGCGATGAAGCGTCCCTTTAACAAGGAACTCTATGATATTGCGCTGAAGATTTCCATCTAAAGCAGCCTACATAGGAATGTACTGGGCGGGCGAAAACGGCTTTCGGATTCGCCCGCCTACTCTTTCCTTTATCTGGCTGAAATTTTTTAAAAAAGTTTGCGAAAAACTATTGACAGTTTGTGTAGAAAATGCTAGAATTAATCTCGCGCTTGAGGGTACCGCAAAGAAATAGGGGTATAGCTCAGTTGGTAGAGCAGCGGTCTCCAAAACCGCGTGCCGAGGG
>OLSM01000063.1_pt1 | contig 109224 bp, 104 predicted proteins | sample 1672721 | NCBI WGS metagenome assembly OLSM01 (sample SAMEA3136717, study PRJEB25190) | human gut metagenome
GCACCCCACTTGTTATTCAGTATATCATACTGTCTAACAAATGGGGTGCAGTTCATTTTAGGATCGTCCCGGCTGTTTCATCGATGGACAGCGGCTGACGCCGGATGGATTTATTCGGCGTTGCCATCTTCTTTTTTCTTTTTTGCCGCATCGAGTTCACTTAGAATTCGTTCCACGGTGGTGCGGCGTGCATCCGCCTCAATGGAAAGTTCAATTGCCAGGCGGGAAAGACCCGCTTCCCCTTCTGGTAAAGCGGACTCTACGCGCTTGCAGACATCCTGCAACGCGGTACTCTGTGCAGAGCAGAACCGCTCATACATATTGGCGCTGCTGTTGTCCTCCAATAGCCCTTTTAGAAGCATATCAATGTCGGGGATGGCAAGCACCGGTTTTAGCATGCAGATGACCGTCAGCATGGCCAAATGTTCGCGTGAATATTTCTTTTGTTCCGGGCGAGGAAGGACGCCGTCCTTGACGTAATTATTGATCATGCTGGAGGTCAATAGGTTGGCATCCTCTGTACGCGCCAATGGCTCCAATTGCTTATTCATATAGGTCAGGACCTGATCCATATACAAATAGATTTCCGGCAGGCGGTCCCAATCCACCGGACGGTATTGTTGAATTTGTTTGATCCATTCTTGGACTCGGGCGGCAGCTTCGCTCATAGAAACTCCTTTCTAAAAAATGTTTGTAACGGAATGCGGGTCCTTTAGGACCTTCCCGAATGGGCAAGCATCCCATATACAAACAATTATGTGGATTCGTTCTTTTTTTGATTTAGGTAACGGCTGGGGGGAACCCCCATGTGCCGTTTGAAAACACGCGAAAAATACAGCTGATCGGAAAAACCAGTGGAATAGGCGACCTCTCCCACGGAGAGATTCCCTGCCTTGAGAAGCGCAGCCGCCTTGTTGATTCGGTAGCGCATTAAATACTCGTTCGGCGGCATGGAGACATGCTGCATGAAAATGCGGTATAGGTGGCTGCGGCTAATACCAGCGCTCTCTGCAACGTCCTCGATGTCGATGTCTCTCGAATAGTTGTAGTCGATAAATTTGATGGCCTTTTGTACGTACTCGTACCCTGTTGTCCGCTGCGTAGAGGCGTTCCCTAAATGATCGATTAACTCTGCCATGAAAAGGTAGAGCCCTCCCAGCATACGGGCTTCAGCAGCAGGGGTAGAACCGGATACATTGCAAATATCAGTTAACAGGCCCTCTAGCTTGCCATCATGTTCATAATGAAAGACAGGATTTTCTTCGTTTAACCCCGTTTGATCCACCAGCTGTTTGGCATCGCTGCCATTGAATCCCACCCAGCAATATTCCCATGGTTCTTCCGTATCCGCAGCATAGGAAGCAACACAGGACGGCACGACTAGGAAGCCGTCTCCTACGGAAAGATTGTATTCATTTCCTTTAACAGAAAAAACGCCGCATCCAGAAACGATATAATGAATTAAATAATGATCGCGGATTGCGGGTCCCCAGCTGTGGCCCGCGGCGCAGCGCTGCACACCGCAACTGTACACCGCAAGCCCCAAATTGTTGTGGTGGGGCACCTTAAAGGAACGCCGGAATTCTTCGTTCGTCATGCCAATCCCTCCAATGAAACGCGGGTGTTGGGTATTTCTATTATAATTCCTCGGGCGCTTTTGTGCAATGACTCTGTGGCAATTATCGAAAAAGAAAACCTAAATTATACCAAAAATTCATTGAAATTGGTCTTGTTATCGGTTATAATATGAATTGTTATTTATGAATTTTTTAATACATAGTAAATATATTGTTTAAAATTGAGATATGCCAGATGTAAAGCACTTAAAGGGTGGTTTGTTTTTCGATCCACCCTATTGTATATTATCTTTAAGGAAGAATGGGGAAATTCAAATGGATCCACAAAATGAAGCATTGCTCTCATTAACAATACTGCTGACCGGCCTTGTGGTGGTATTTGCCGTATTGATCTTTTTGATCTTGATTATCAATGTCTATGGCAATATCATTTACAAGGTAACGCAAAAGCGGCACAAAGGAAAAGACAAAACAGAAGATGTTCGTGCGCCTGTTTCTGCACCGGAACCTGCTCCCATTGAGGTAGAGGAGGGAATCCCCGGCGAGGTGGTTGCGGCCATTTCTGCAGCGGTCTATATGACATGCGGCGATTCCGCTCCCGTGATCCGTTCCGTTAAGCGTGCTGCCACAAATCCGCGTTCCCTTTGGGGGGAAGCGGGCAGGCTGGAAAATACACGCCCCTTCTAAAACAACGATTGATTATGTAAGGAATGTTTTTGTAACGGACAGGCCATTCAGCCTGACACAATTTGAAAAAGAAAGGGCTGACATTTTCAGTGCAAATTATCAATGAATTTGTAAATTCCATTTTGGATATTTTGAGAAGTTCCGGTTTTATGACCAACGATTGGCGCAACTATATCATGATCGGAATTGCCTGTATCTTGATCTACTTGGCAATTAAGAAGGAATTTGAGCCGCTTCTGCTTTTGCCAATTGCGTTCGGTATGATGATGGTAAACCTGTATCCAGCGATTATGGCCGAACCGACAGCCACGGCAAACGGAGGCTTATTCTACTACTTATATCAGGGCGTAAAACTTGGTATTTATCCGCCTTTGATTTTCCTGGGGATTGGCGCCATGACAGATTTCGGCCCCCTGATCGCCAACCCGAAGAGCTTTTTGCTTGGAGCTGCCGCGCAGTTGGGTATCTTCCTGACCTTTATCGGCGCGATCTTTATTGGGAATCTTGGTATCCCGAATTTGTCCTTTACGGCACAAGAAGCTGGTTCGATTGCGATTATCGGCGGCGCAGACGGCCCGACGGCAATCTTTGTGACATCCAAATTGGCCCCGCAGCTCTTGGGGCCGATCGCTGTAGCGGCGTATTCCTACATGGCCTTGGTCCCGATTATCCAACCCCCGATTATGAAGGCGTTGACGACCAAGAAAGAGCGTGCGGTGGTTATGGAACAGCTCCGCCCGGTTTCGAAGCTGGAAAAGATTTTGTTCCCGATCATCGTCACCATCCTGATTTCCCTCCTGCTGCCCGATGCGGCAACGCTGGTTGGCATGCTGATGCTGGGCAATTTGATGCGCGAGAGTGGCGTTGTTTCCCGTATTGCTAACACTGCGCAGAATGAATTGATGAATATTATCACGATTTTCTTGGGCGTGACGGTTGGTGCAACGGCGAGCGGTGAAGTTTTCCTGAGCCCGCAAACCATTGGCATTATTATCCTGGGCCTGTTGGCGTTCTGCTTCGGCACAGCCGGCGGCGTGTTGTTTGGCAAGCTGATGTTTATCGCCACAAAGGGTAAGGTAAACCCGTTGATTGGTTCCGCAGGCGTTTCGGCGGTGCCGATGGCGGCGCGTGTCAGCCAAAAGGTCGGCCAGGAGGAAAATCCGGGCAATTTCCTGCTGATGCATGCAATGGGGCCGAACGTTTCCGGCGTAATCGGTTCGGCGGTTGCGGCAGGCGTGTTGATCAGCATTCTCGGTTGATCGAATTTGAAAACGAAATAGGTGTTGAACGAATTGTACCCGCACACTCTTAAAGCGTGCGGGTATTTCATTGAGGGGCACAGTTGTGCTCTGTCTAGGACGTTAGGAGTAAAGATCATGAAGGAACAGACAGCAAATGCAATTTTACAGTGGAAGAAAGCGGTCATGGAGCGGGAGTTTTCCCGGATGAACGGTAGGCAAAAAGAGGCGGTGTTCCATACGGACGGCCCCTTGTTGATCCTGGCTGGTGCGGGAAGCGGAAAGACAACGGTTTTGGTCAACCGCATTGCCAATTTGATCCGCTGGGGCGGGGCATATCACAGTACAGCGCTGCCTCCGGAACTTTCGCAGGAGGATTTGGATCTGCTGCAAGCGGCAGCGGAAGAGGGACGGGCCCTGCCCGATGCGATCCGCGAGCGTTTGGCCGTGGAACCCTGCCGCCCTTGGCAGATTTTGGCCATCACTTTTACCAATAAAGCGGCCGGGGAATTGAAAAACCGCTTGGAGACGATGTTGGGACCGGCCGGGGGCGACATCTGGGCCTCTACCTTCCACTCGACCTGCGCCCGGATGCTGCGCCGGGATGGGGAGCGGCTCGGCTATACCAGCCACTTTACGATTTACGACACCGATGATTCCCGCCGCTTAATCAAGGATTGCCAAAAGGCGCTCAACATCGACGATAAGGTTTTGTCCTATAAATCCATCCTTGCGGCGATCTCCCGCGCGAAGGACAATTTAATTTCTCCAAAGGAATACGAACAGCAGGCGGGCAAGGACAACCGGCTGATCCTGCTGGCACAGGCATATAAGCTGTACCAGCAGCGCCTCAAAGAGGCGGACGCCATGGATTTTGACGACCTGATCTGCAATGCCGTGCGGCTGTTTGAGGAATGCCCGGATGTGCTGGAATATTACCAGGACAAGTTCCGCTATGTGATGGTGGATGAGTACCAGGACACCAACCACGCGCAGTATATGCTTGTGAAGCTCTTGGCGCAAAAGCGGCAGAACCTCTGCGTGGTGGGCGACGATGACCAAAGCATCTATAAATTCCGCGGGGCGACGATTGAAAACATCATGAGCTTTGAGAAGAGCTTCCCGCGCGCGGCGGTGATCCGTCTCGAACAGAACTACCGCTCCACGCAGAATATCCTGGACGCGGCAAACGCGGTGATCTCCAACAATACGGAGCGCAAGGGGAAGACCCTCTGGACGGAGAACCCTGCGGGCGCAAAGATCGCGGTACACACGGGATACAACGAACAGGATGAGTCGGATTATATTGCCAAGAAGGTTTTGGAGGAGGTAGCCGCCGGCCGGAAATATTCCGATTTTGCCGTGCTCTACCGCATGAATTCGCAGTCGAACATTTTGGAAAAGATGTTCGTGAAGTCCGGCGTGCCGTATCGGATTATCGGCGGCTTGCGCTTCTATGAGCGCAAGGAGATCCGCGACATGATCGCCTACTTGAGCGTCATCAACAACCCCACAGATGAAATGCGCTTGCGCCGGATTATCAACCAGCCGAAGCGCTCCATCGGGGACAAGACCATTGCACAGGCTTCCGAGATTGCGGCTACCCTGGGCGAATCGCTGTTTGATGTGATTTGCCACGCGGATTCCTACGAACCGCTCAAACGTACGGCGCCGAAGCTGCTCCAATTTGCAGAGCTGATGCAGTCGCTCATCGAGGCCTCCAACGACCCGGATGTCAGCCTGAACGATCTATACCATCTCATCTTGGATCGGACGAATTACATCGAAGCGCTGAAGGCCGCCGAAAACGACGACGCGCAGGACCGCATCGACAACATCAACGAATTGTCTTCCAATATCATCAAGTATGAGGAGGACAACGGGGACGAGGCAAGCCTCTCCGGGTTCCTCGAGGAGGTCTCCCTGATGACGGATATCGACAACTTCGACGAAACCGCGGATACGGTGGTTATGATGACCATGCATTCCGCGAAGGGCCTGGAATTCCCCGTAGTATTCCTTCCGGGATTTGAAGAGGGGATTTTCCCTGGATTGCAGGCGATCTATAACCCGAATGAAATTGAAGAAGAGCGCCGCCTGGCTTATGTGGCGATCACGCGCGCCAAAGAGGAGCTCTACATTCTCAACGCGGAAAGCCGTATGATCTTTGGCAGCACCTCCCGCAATAAGCCCTCCCGGTTCATTGCGGAGATCCCGGAGGAGCTGATCGAGCGTTCGCGGACGCGCGAATGGAAAAAGCCGAAGCCCGGGATGGTGCTCCCCACCTCTTCCTATGAAGCGCGGGTGGTGTCCGCCAATGCAGCGCGCCACTTTGGGCCTTCCAGCCTGGAACAGGGCCATGCGCCGTCAGAACCCCTGCGCGTGGGCGACCGTGTGTCGCACCGCACCTTTGGCGAGGGATGCATCCTCACCGCAACGCCGATGGGCAACGATACGCTGTTGGAGATCGCATTTGAACAGGTCGGCACAAAGAAATTAATGGCCAATTTTGCCCGGCTGACCAAATTGAGTGGAAACCAGTGAGCCCCTTTTATGATGCTTTGCACAGCGAAAAGAACGGGGAGGGGCTGCGGCTTCCCTCTCTTAACAAAGCGCTCCGGCGGCTTTGGGGGTTGGAACCCTACCTGCCGGATGATGTGCTTTCCATAAAAGAAACCCGCCGTTTGATGGGGTGGGCGTCAAAAACACGAGCCTGTGAGGTCTTTTCCCCACAGGCTCGTATTTTACGCTCCGACATACGGAGCGATGCAAACGTTTTAGTCGGAACAGCTGGGTTTGCGGTTGCGGCAGTCGCAGCCACATCCGGTTTCGCCCACCTTCGGCGGGAAGAATTCATCCGTCGGAAATTCAATGCGGCGGAACATATCGCACGGGTTGTCGCTGGTGGTGACGCACTCCTTTTCCGGGATGCAGAAGTCATAGGCCGGGATCAACATCTGGACGTTGCGCACAATCTGCACAATGGTGAACACGCCGATGGTGACGTAGACATTGCGGCAGGTGTTGGTCTCGAATTGGCCGCCAAAACGCTGGCAGATGCTGTCCGGGATGCGGCAGCACGCGTCGCAGCAGCCCATCGGACGGTCACAGATGCGCGCAGAGAGGCCGATCGGCTCCGCGACCTGCACTGTGGCCTTGGGTAGGACCCGGCCGCTGGTGAGCTGGGCGTCCACCTCATCGCAATTCAAGTCGGAGCTGAACATCTTGACGTTGCCCTCGCTGCCGAACAGGATGACCTTCTTGTTAAAGACGGATACGCCGCTGACGATCACCGGGCCGCCGCTCGGCAGGGAATAGACGTCCAGGCAGACGTTGAAGAAGAAGGTCATGTCGATCGAATAGAAGCCTTTGTTAAAGGGCACGGGCTCCAGGTCGAGATAGACCGTGATAACCTCCACATTGCGGATACGTACATTGGTTGCTTGTTCGATCAAGTCGTGCTTATCGGGCGTGAAGTAAACGCGAAGGTCCTCTAAGCAGTCTTTATCGCTGCAACTATCGTAGATGCGCATAGCGTCGATGCACACCGCTTCTTTGAAATTCCCGCCTGGTTCCTGCGGCGTGGAGTTGCAATTGTTCTCATCCATGGTAAAAATCCTCCTTACATCTGAAAAGTCGGGAAAAAGAACCCGGCGCGCGGCGTTTCAGACGCACGCACAACCTTGTTTCTCCCTAACAGTTTATGGCAGGCCGCTCTTTTTGCTACTGGAATATTTCAAAAGAAACAGAAGGCGGATGCGCAGGAAGGCAGGCGCCGCGCGGAGCCAAGCGCCATGGGCAAGCGGGCACGCAGATGCAGGGGATGGAGGCGGTGTGCAAAATCAGGCGGGGCGGATATCAGGAAAAAGCCGTGCACAGAAAAAGAGCAGTCATTCAAAAATGACTGCTCTTTTTTGTCCCCTGTCGGGGTGTTGGTTGTGTTTCATGAACATTCCGAAAGCGATCGCAGGGATGTCCTTTCCGTCCCCTGGCGGGGTATGGATTGTTTCAAAATAGAATTGCTGTAGCAAGACAGTATTACAATGATTTCTCGTCCCCTGGCGGGGCGTTGATTGTTTCGTGTTATGAAAATTCGGCAGTGTGAGCTAGTTTCCGTCCCCTGGCGGGGCAGTAATTTTTTCATGGTGCAATGTCTAAACGAGATGCCTCGCATATTTCCGTCCCCTGACGGGGCGTTGATTGTTTCAATGCCATGAGAGATGAGGCAGACATCCACTCCCATTTCCGTCCCCTGACGGGGCGTTGATTGTTTCCCTTTTTAGGAGGTACAATATTATGAAAAAACATTTCCGTCCCCTGACGGGGCGTTGATTGTTTCAGCAAATGTGCATAAATTTCCTCTATGCTTTTTGCCAAACAAATCAAATACATTTTTATTATAACATGCGTTTTGCTTCAAGTAAAGCAAATTTGCATAAAATTATCCATGAAATCCATCGCTCTTTTGTAACGGCATCGGTGCGAAGCGGCTGAAACTGGGCGCCGTTTGCCCCTCCCAACAGACACCTTCGCACTTTGCAGCCCTCTCCCCGCTTGCGGTTTCACCCTCCGTGTTCAAGCTTTCCCATTGGCGCATCCCCCTTGTTCCGCGTGGTGCAAGGTGTAGAATTGCTGCAAAAAAAAGGATGCAACTAGGAAAATTTTGTTAAGGAATTGCAAAAAATAACAAATTGTGCTAAAATAACAAAAACAGACGCTTGAGCCGATGCGTTTTTGTGGAAAGCTCAGCGGGGGAGGAGGTCTTATGGAACGAGAACGGTTTGCGTGGAAATGCCTGCTGCATGCCCTGCGGCCGTATGGCCCGCCGGAGGTGTGGCAGGCATCGTTTGGGCCGGACATGGAGACGGCGCTTTCGGAGGAAGAGCGGGCGCTTTTGCGCCGGGCGTCCGGGATTGTCGTTGGCACGGCCAAGCTGGATGCATCCGAGGGCGGCCTGCTTTCCATCTTCGACTTGCTGGACGGAGGGACGCCGGGCCGGATGTTCCGCCCGGATGCGGTGGAGCGCTTCCAATGCCCGGCGGAACAGGCCGTCCGCCCAGCTGAAAAACAGGAGCGGATGCAGCGCTGTCTGGATGGGCTAAAGGCGGCGGACGGGCGCATCGAGCCCGCCCTGGAGGTTTGCAGGCGGCAGCTTTCCTATTATCCTTCCGGCATCCCAGGGGTATCCCTGTATCAGAAGGCGCGCCTGGAAGTCTGCCTGGCGTGCTGTATGCGCGAAGCGGGGCTGGAATCCCCGTTCCTGCTGGTCTCCTGCGGCTTGCCGGGGATTCAGAAGTTTTTGTACACGATTTCCGGCAAAGGGGTTTTGAAATCCCTGCGGAGCCGGTCGTTTTATTTGGATTTGCTGGAAGAACATCTGATGACGGAATTGCTGGACCGGCTGCATCTCTGCCGGGCACACCTACTGTATGTGGGCGGCGGGAGCAGCTATGCCGTCCTGCCCAACACGGACCGCACGCGGGAAACCTTAGAAGCCTGCCTGTGCAGCGTCAATCAGTGGCTGCTCAAGCGCTTTTCCGGCGCGCTGCAATTCCTCTATGCCTGGGAGCCCTGTTCCGGGCCGCAGCTCAAAAACGAGGGCGGGACAGCTTACCAGGAGATTTTTGCCCGGCTGGAAAACAAGCTGAACCAAAAGCGCAACCGCCGGTTTGACGCCAGCGGTTTGACATGGCTGAATTCCCAGGAGATGAGCGACCCGGAGCGGGAATGCCGGGTCTGCGCGGGCAGCAGCTTGCCGCTGGATGGGGACGACCTCTGCCCGGTCTGCCGGGAATTCCGGGATAGCTCCTCCGGCCTTGCTGCCCCGGGAAAGGTGGCGGCCGTCTGCCGCGCAGTTTGGGAAGAGGGCGGCACGCCCCTGACGCTTCCCTCGCTGGATGGGCAGGATTGGTTTGTCTATATGATGGACCGGGCGCAGGCGGAACGCCTCCGTGCAGAACAGCCGGGGACCGTCGTCCGCGTTTATGCGCCGGGCAGCGGGGGCAATGCGGACATTCCGCTTCCACTCGGCGCTTATGCATATACGATCGATGAAAAAATGGCGACGTTTGAGGGCCTTGCGGCGTGTTCCAAGGGCATCCGGCGTTTGGGTGTCCTGCGGGCGGATGTGGACAACCTGGGCCGGGCGTTCGTCAGCGGGTTCCACCGGCGTTTGCAGTCCGGGGAAACCGGTTCCGGCCTCCCTCTGACGGCGTCGCTCTCGCAGCAGTTGACGCAGTTTTTCAAGGTCCACTTGCAAAAGATTTTGCAGGGGACGGAGGGACCGGTCGAGCCATTTCACCTTGTGTGGAACGAAGCGGGAAAACGTTCCCCGCGCAAGGCCATCGTGGTCTATGCGGGCGGGGACGATCTCTTTATTGTGGGTGCCTGGAATGAAATTGTGGAACTGTCGGTGGATCTGTACCGCGCGTTCCGGGGCTTTACCGGGGGCCGCTTGACCTTTTCCGCCGGGATTGGCCTGTTTTCCCCGCACTATCCGCTCTATGCGATGGCGGAGGATACGGCGATCTTGGAGGACGCAGCCAAGGGGATCGACGCCGGGAAAAACGGCCTCGCCCTGTTTGGCTTGGAGCTGCTGCCGGACGCCGGTGGATCGGTGCGGCATGTGGCGCGGCACCTGTACCATTGGGATACCTTTATCGAAGAGGTTGTCACGGAAAAGCTCTATTTGTTGGAGCGCTATTTTGAAATGGACCGGAAGGAACAGAACGGCCGGGGGAGTTCGTTCCTTTACCGCCTGAAGAATTATGCGGAGCAGTTGGACCGAACCCCGGGGCAAACGATCAACGTGGCTCGTTTTGCGTATCTGCTGGCCCGGATGGAGCCCAAAAAGGACAAGCGTGAGCTGTTCGATTTGTATCATGAATTTTCGACAAAGCTGTATCAATGGATCAAGGATGCGGAGAGCCGCAGGCAGCTGCTGACGGCGATGGAACTGTATTTGAGCTTGATCCGGACATCACAGGAGAAAGGGGAAGAGCAACCATATGGCGAGTGATTGGAAAGACGCGCTGGGAGGTTTGATCGGGAAAACCCCCGAAGAGGTCGCTCGGACGCAACGGCAGCCCGCCGGCCAGAAGGCGTCCTCCGGCAAAGAACCGCCGGCATTTTTCAGCAGGGACGATTATGTGGACTTGGCCGATCAATGTATGCAGCGGCTGGGAAGGCCCAGTAAAAACAAATGGAATCGGGAAAATGAAATCAAACGAAATTATGGGGAGCTGACCAGCAGCCAGATGCGGAACCTCTTTGCACTTGTTACGCGGCTCTACAACCGGGTGACCATCGGCGGGGAGATCACCCCCGCGGACATCGGGAGCATCAAGGTGCGGATGGTGTACGATGCGGGACGGAAAGCGGATGTGCAGAGCTTTTTGCAGGAGTCGGGGCTTTTAAGGGGCCTCGACTTTATCGGCACGGATAAAGGGCGCTTCCTGCGGTATGCGCGCTATATGGAGGCGTTGGTTGCCTACCACTATTATTACACCGATAAAAAGGACTAAAGGGGTGGAACGATGTATCAGAAATTGATGATTCAAGGGAAGATTGAAGTGCTGACCGGGTTACATATCGGCGCGTCCGACGTCTATGCCGCCATCGGCGCGGCAAATTCCCCTGTGGTGCGGGACCCAAAGACGCAGTACCCCGTCATTCCCGGCAGCAGCTTGAAGGGGAAAATCCGGACGCTCCTGGTGCGGGATGCCGTCGAGGGATATGTCTTGCCGGAACCGAAGGACGATCCACCCCAAATTGCCCGGCTGTTTGGAAAACCAGCTTCCAGTGCAGAAACAAAGGCGGTGGCTTCCCGGCTTCAATTTATGGATTGCTTCCTGGCCAATGCAGACGAGTTGATGGACACCGGCTTTACAGAGGTCAAAACGGAAAACAGCATTAACCGGCTGACGTCGATTGCCAATCCGCGGCCTTTGGAGCGCGTGATCCGGGGGGCAAAATTTTCCTTTGCGATGATCTATAATGTGGAAAATCCGGCGGAAGTAGAGGAAGATTTCCAAACGCTCGCGAAGGGGATGCAGCTGCTGCAATTGGATTATTTGGGCGGCCATGGCAGCCGGGGCAGCGGACGCATCCGTTTTGAGGAGCTCAAGGTCATCCAGGCGACGGGCAAAACGGAAAAGATCGAAACCCTGCAAAAGACGCTTGAGGGTGTGAAAGATGCGAACGTATTACCTTTATAAATTCCATTTTTATGGGGCGCTCCACATTGGGCCGGACGATGGGCGGAATGTCTTGCAGTCGTCTGGGATTCTGCTACATTCCGATACGCTGTTTTCTGCCCTGTGTATTGAGGCGCTGCGGGACGAAACAGCGCGAAACAGCCTTTTGGAAGAGGCTGCGGCAGGGCGGTTCCTGCTTTCGGACGCGTTTCCCTACCGGGCAGACGAGCTCTTTCTCCCGAAGCCGCTGATCCGCACAGAACAAGGGCTCCGGCAGATGCAGGACCCGGGACAGCGGAAGCTGTTCAAAAAATTGACGTACCTGCCAGCCTCCCTTTGGGATGCGTACTTGGACCTCTGGCGGGAGGGCCGTCCATTCGACGCGGCCGCCTGCCTGCAACAGCTTGAAAACCTGTCCTTTTTGGATGAACGCGCCTGTGCCGCCGTGCGCGGCAAGGAGGAGACCGACCCATACCTCGTGCGGGGGCTGCAATTTAACAAGGACTGCGGCCTATATTGTATTCTGGCTTTTGACGATGATCGTGTGCGCTCCCTTGTGGAAGGCCTTTTGCAATCCCTGTCCTTCAGCGGGGTCGGCGGGAAACGGAGCGTTGGCTTCGGAAAATTCCAATTGGAGTGCTGCGGCGAATTGGCTCAAAGCGCCTGCGAAGCGGCCCGGGTTCTGGGGACATACCTGTCCGGAGAACCCGCCGCCCACTGGATGACCCTGAATACCTCGCTCCCGGCAGAGGACGAGCTGGAGGAAGCGATGGAACACGCGGAATATTCCCTTTGCAGAAGAGGGGGCTTCGTCCATGGAGGGGGCTACAAAAAGCGGACGGTCTATGCGTTCGCGTCCGGTTCCTGCTTTTCCAAACGGTTTACCGGCCAGGTGCGGAATGTTGCGCCGGAGGGACGCCAACCGGCGCTGCGCATGTTAAAGCCGATGTTTTTGGGGGTGGATGTATGAAAGAAACCATCCATATGGTGCTGCGCGTCTTGACGCCGGTCTTTGTGGGATGCGGGCAAAAACTCTTGAAAAAGGAATACATCTATATCCCGAACGAAAACCGCGTCTATGTGCCGGACCGGGACCGCTTTTTCTCCTGGCTACAGGAACGGAATCTGGTGGACGCATATACGGATTTCATTCTCAGCAGCGACAACAGCCTGTACCAATGGCTGTTGTCCCAGAAGGCGTCGAAGGAAGAGATTCGCGGGTTGGCCGCGTATACGGCGCACGGCGGGGATCGAACCATCAACGGAAAGCCGATCCGCCTGGACGATATCCATTCCATGGTAAAGGGGCCGGGCGGAAAACCCTATCTTCCCGGCAGCAGCATTAAGGGCGCTATGCGGACGGCGCTCCTGAACAAGATGGTCGCCGGCAAGAAGCCGTGCCCGTTTCCGGAAGATGCATTCCACAAGGGCGTGCAGGAGATGGACGCGCGTGTAAAATCCGGGAAGGAACCGCATGGCCGTGCCAGCAAGAGCCTTTTTCGCCGGGAAGCCGGAAACATCGAAGAAGGGCAGTTCCACAAATTGCGGCTGGTCAACCAAAAGGGGAAAGAAATTCCGAGCTATAATGCGGTCTGCTCCGCCATGCGCGGGCTGTCGGTTTCAGACAGCCTGCCGGTGGATGCATCCTGCCTGACGCTGTGCCAGAAGCTGGACGTGGGGCCCAGCGGCGGGATTTCCTCCCGCGTGCCCATGATACGCGAGTGCTTGAAACCCGGCACGGAGCTGCACGCCGCCCTCACCCTGGACGGCTGCTTCCTGCGGGAGGCGGGGATGGACCGGCAATTTTTGGTCGAGGCGATCCAGGAATTCTATGCGCTGCAAAACCGGCAGTTCGTCGCGAAATTCCATGGGTTTGAACACGAAGCGGAGGAACGCGGGTGCGTGCTCTATTTGGGCGGCGGGTGCGGGTTCCCCAGCAAAACGATCCTCCAGTCCCTGTATGGGGATGCAGCGCTTGCTTGCACCGCAGAGCTGCTCACCTTTTTGTTCCCGGATGGCTACCATGAAACCGACGTGGCCGCCGGGGTTTCCCCGCACATGCTGAAATGCACCAAATGGGAAGACCGCCTGGTTCCCATGGGGAAATGCGAGGTGCTGTTTCCATGACGACGAGCATCCGCCTGGAATTGGAGGAAACCCATCGCGCGCCCCTGGTGGCGGAGGACGCCTATTGCCTGTACGGTTGGCTGATGGAGCAGCTTCCACCCGCTTATGCCGCGTATCTGCATGAGGAAGGCGAGCGGCCGTTTTGCCAATATCTGCTCCCGTCGAGGGAAGAACGCCATCGGGCCGTGTATCAATGGACGCTGTTTTCGGAGGACGCAGTGCAGATGGTCGCGCCCATCCTGCTGAACAGCACGTCCTTTCCATTCCGCAGCGGTGGGAAGCAGGTCTGCGTGCGAAGGGCGGAAAAGGAAACGTTCCGCTTTGAAGAGGCGGTCGAGCGCTGTTTTACCGCTCCGGCGCTTCCATCTTCCTATCAGCTGCGCTTCCTGTCCCCCACGACGTTTAAAACCGAGAACCAGTATGCGCTGTTCCCCACCGCAGGGCTGGTGGTAAAGAGTGCGGCTTCGCGCTTTGCGCTGCTGGACAGTGGGGTGACGCTACAGGACGAGGAGGCGATCCGGCAGCTCGTCGAATCGGCGCGGATCATTGGCTATTCGCTCCACACGCAGAGATACAGCATGAAAGGCGCCGTGATACCGGGCTTTACCGGTTGGATACGGCTGGCCATCCATGGACCAACCTCCATGAAACGGCTGTTTTGGCTGTTGATGTGCGCGCTGCCCCATACCGGCGTGGGAATCAAGACGGCGCTGGGGATGGGCGGCTGTACGGTGGAAGAATCTTTCCCAAAAACAGAGGAGGTTTTTTCATGGAACAGATGAACATCAAGTCCCTGCTTCGCAGCAAGCAGACGCTGCTGGAATCCAAGCTAGATGTGTTGATCAACCATCCGGTCACAAAGGGAGACCACTGCGAGGGGGCCTGGATTGACTTTTTCCGGAGCTTTTTGCCCAGCAAATATGCGGTGGATAAGGGGTTTGTATTCGACAGCAAAGAGGCGGTCAGCGAGCAGATCGATATTATTATCTATGATGCCCTGTACTCCCCGCTGATCTTTGAAACCGATGCGGGCGAAAAATTCATCACGGTGGAAAGCGTCTATGCGGTCTTTGACTCCAAGCAGAAGATCGACAAGGAGACGGTGGAGTACACAAACCACAAAATCGAAAGCGTGGTGAACCTGCACCGGACATCGCGTAGGATGGTTGTCGCCGGTCGGGGGGTTTCCCCCAGAGACCTGCCGCCCATTCTCGGCGGGATTCTGGCCGCGGCATCCGCTAGTTGGAGCACAGTGGAGTCTTATGTGAAGGATAATCCGAACATTGACATCGGATGCGCGGTAAAATCCGGCTCTTTCTTAGTAAAGCGCGATCCGGAGAGAAATTTCTTATCCATGCTGCACAGCGAGCCGGAGGAAGCGGTTCTCGCGTTCTTTTATATGATTCTGGATGAGCTTTATAAGCTCGGGACCGTCCCGGCGATCGATATCCGCGATTATGCCAACGCGACATTGACAAACGTCCACTTAAAAACGGACGAAGAAAATTTGCAGACGGAGTCATCCGAAAAAACTTCTGAGGCAGATGGTTCTGTCTCGGAAGAGAAGGAAAACCAAGAGGAACCGGCTGTAAAATAAATAACATGTAAATCAAACAAGGCGCCTACCCCACGCAAATGGGATAGGCGCCTTGTTTTGTCCCCTGGCGGGGTAAGATTTCTGTCTTGGAATTGATGGCGTTTGGCTGGATGTAGCAGAATTGCCGTCCCCTGGCGGGGCATGGGGTGTAACGGGAGATGGTAATGACGGTCCATCGCTGATTCGCATTTTCGTCCCCTGGCGGGGTGAGGACTGTTATCCAACGATCAGAGGGCTATCACAATCGAGGTCGCATTTTCGTCCCCTGGCAGGGCGTGGTTGTGATGGTTCTCCAATATTCCTAACATCCCATGACATCCCATAGCCGTCCCCTGACGGGGCATGGGTTGTAACTTCCTAATCTAGTAGAGACTGCAAAAGGATATATATTTCCGTCCCCTTACGGGGAATGCGTTGTAACTGCGGTGCCGGCTGGATTTCGCTGGACTACACCACATAGCCGTCCCCTGGCGGGGTAAGGATTGTAACTCATAATCATATGGACCATACGGGATTGTCGTCCCCTGACGGGGCGTGGATTGTAACCGTACTTCTAACCATGAAACTCGCTGTTGTTTGGCTTTCCGTCCCCTGACGGGGCGTGAGGTGTAACCTCGCATCGTTTGCTAGTACGCCCAAAGCTCAAAAGTTTCCGTCCCCTGGCGGGGTTTGGATTGTAACGGGGAAGTGTTCTTCTTAGATTGGCTCTCCTGCAACGTTCCCGTCCCCTGACGGGGCGTGGGTTGTAACTTTATCTTTTCGAAATATCAGCTTATTTTGCAATAAAGTTTCCGTCCCCTGACGGGGCGTGGGTTGTAACTTTACTCCATATGGTTCCAAGGTTTTCGATACTTTTCCGTCCCCTGACGGGGCGTGGGTTGTAACCTGCCTGAGCTGGTAGGGGTGCGTAAGCAGTCTTTGTTTCCGTCCCCTGACGGGGCGTGGGTTGTAACCTGGCGTAAATGGCTAAACGAGCCGGCGGAAGAAGTTTCCGTCCCCTGACGGAGCGTGGGTTGTAACTCCACCCCTATTATACCCAGAAACCATGCGGGTTGTAAAGGCTCAAAGTGCGAACCTCATAAAAATAACCCCTGTTTTGCCTGGCTTTTAGCAAAAATACCGCTCCATCCCAGGCGCGCTGCGCGGTGCGGACTCCCCGGAAAACGGCTTGTGTACTTGGGGTCCGCACAAAGGCGGTTTTGTGCCCGGGAAACCGCTTTTCTGGTCAGCATTTCGAGGCGGATGCATTTTCCAAACTCTTTTGCAGATGTTTTTCCCAGCCCTTGTGTCGTATGATTTATGGAGGATTGCTGTGTTCAAAACCAGCGTTCCATTGTGGCTCTTTCCTCCAAAGGGCGTTCCAATTTGTGCATAGTCCAGACAAAAAATGGGCATTCTTCCCCTCGTGGGGAACAAATTTTCCGGTTTACATAAAATATTTCATCTGTTCATGATTTATTCATATATATGCGGTATACTTTTAGCACACTCGATAAAAGAGTGCTAAAAATATATTTCAAACCCGCATGAACACTGAATGTGTAAACGATAGGAGGGGTTGAACATGAATGCACAGAAATTCACCCAAAAATCCCTGGAAGCCATCCAGGAAGCCCAAAACCTCGCCATTGAAAACAACAATATGCAGATCGAGGAAGAACACCTCGTGGCGGCTCTGCTGCAACAGCGCGACGGGCTGATCCCGCAGCTGCTGAAAAAGATGCATGTAGACTGCGACGCCGTCCAGCGCGCAGTGGCGGAAAAGATTTCCCGCATTCCGGGCGTGACCGGCCCGGGCCGTGAGGCGGGGAAAATCTATGTTTCCGCAGACGTGGATGCAGTCCTGACTGCGGCGGAAAAAGAAGCCGACCGGATGAAGGACGAGTATGTTTCCGTCGAGCATATCATGCTTGCAATTTTAAACCGGCCTAACAACGCCATGAAGGACGTCTTCCAGCGCTTTGGCATTGAGAAGAACGCCTTCCTGACCGCGCTGTCCAGCGTGCGCGGCAACACCCGCGTGACCAGCGACACGCCGGAGGAAACCTATGACGCGCTCTCCAAATACGGCCAGGATCTGGTTGAACTTGCAAAGAACCATAAGCTCGACCCGGTGATCGGCCGCGACGACGAGATTCGAAACGTCATCCGTATTCTGTCCCGCAAGACGAAGAACAATCCGGTGCTGATCGGCGAACCCGGCGTCGGCAAAACCGCTATTGCGGAAGGCCTGGCACTGCGTATTGTGCGCGGGGACGTGCCGAACAACCTCAAAGACCGCAAAATCTTCTCCCTGGATATGGGCGCGCTGATTGCCGGCGCGAAATTCCGCGGCGAATTTGAGGAACGCCTCAAGGCGGTGCTGAACGAGGTCAAGAAGAGCGAGGGCCGGATTATCCTGTTCATCGATGAGCTGCACACCATTGTGGGCGCGGGCAAAACCGAGGGCTCCATGGACGCAGGCAACCTGCTCAAGCCAATGCTGGCGCGCGGTGAGCTGCACTGCATCGGCGCGACGACGCTCAACGAGTACCATCAATACATCGAAAAGGACCCGGCTTTGGAGCGCCGCTTCCAGCCGGTCATGGTGGATGAGCCGAGCGTGGAGGACACTATCTCCATCCTGCGCGGCTTAAAGGAACGTTATGAGGTGTTCCACGGCGTCAAGATCCAGGATCAGGCGTTGATTGCCGCGGCGACGCTCTCCAACCGCTATATTTCCGACCGTTTCCTGCCGGATAAGGCCATCGACCTGGTGGACGAAGCGTGCGCCATGGTCCGCACGGAGATCGACTCCATGCCGACCGAGCTGGATGAGATTTCCCGCAAGATCATGCAGCATGAAATCGAGGAAGCGGCCCTGAAAAAGGACACCGACCCGCTGACGCAGGAGCATTTGAAGGACATCCAGAAGGAACTGGCGGACCTGCGCGCCCAGTTCAAGGAAATGAAGGCAAAGTGGGAAAACGAAAAGCAGGCCATCGGCAAAGTGCAGAAGCTGCGCGAGGAAATCGAGCAGGTCAATGCAGAGATCGAAAAGGCCGAGCGCGCCTATGATTTGAACAAGGCCGCCGAATATAAGTACGGCAAGCTGCCCGAGCTGCAAAAGCAGCTGGCAGAGGAAGAGCAGATCGCGGAAAAGAGCCAGTCCTCGGAGACAAACCTTCTGCGCGACAAGGTCACGGAGGAGGAGATCGCGAAGATTGTGGCCCGCTGGACGGGCATCCCGGTCTCCAAGCTGATGGAGAGCGAGCGCGAGAAGCTGCTGCACCTGGACGACATCCTGCATGAGCGGGTGGTCGGGCAGGACGAAGCGGTGGAGAAGGTCAGCGAAGCGATCCTGCGTTCCCGCGCGGGGATTCAGGATCCGAACCGCCCGATCGGTTCGTTCCTCTTCCTGGGCCCCACAGGTGTGGGCAAAACAGAGCTTGCAAAGGCCCTGGCGCAGGCGTTGTTCGATGACGAGCGCAATATGATCCGCATCGACATGACCGAATATATGGAGAAATTCTCCGTGTCACGTCTGATCGGCGCGCCTCCGGGATATGTCGGGTACGAGGAGGGCGGCCAGTTGACCGAGGCGGTCCGCCGGAAGCCGTACTCCGTCGTCCTCTTTGATGAAGTGGAGAAAGCGCACCCGGATGTATTCAATATCCTGTTGCAGGTGTTGGACGACGGCCGCATCACAGATTCGCAGGGCCGTACCGTGGACTTCAAGAATACGATCATCATCCTGACTTCCAACCTCGGCTCCAGCGCCATCCTGGAAGGGATCGGTGCAGACGGCCAGATCAGCGAACAGGCGAAGGAGCAGGTGAACGCGCTGTTGAAGCAGCAGTTCCGGCCGGAATTCCTGAACCGTCTTGACGAGATTGTCTTCTACAAGCCGTTGACGCGCGACGAAATAGGCCATATTGTGGACTTACAGATGGTGGACTTACAGCGCCGTCTGGCGGATAAGCAGCTCGGCGTGAAGCTGACGCCTGAAGCCAAGACGTTCATTGTAGACAGCGGTTATGACCCGGTCTACGGTGCGCGCCCGTTGAAGCGTTTCCTCCAAAGCAAGGTCGAAACCCTGATTGCGAAGAAGATCATCCAAGGGAACATCAAGCCGCGTGAGACGCTCCTCGTGGATTATGACGGCAATCAGCTTGTTATAAAAGACGAGGCATAATGGAACCTTATTAAAGAATGGATGCAGTGCAATGTGTGTATCACAGTGCACTGCATTTTTTATTGGAATAACAACAAAATAGTCTGTTTTAGGACTGTAAAATGATAAAATAAATGGAGCATTATTGTATAAAACATGCGTTGATTTTATAAAATCAATAATATAAAATATGAAATATATAAATGAAAGGATTGAACGAAAAGAGCGTGTATAAAAGCACATATTTTATATAAATATTCGGGGTTTGATGAAAAAGAAAGGGTGATTGCATTGAAAAAGAGATGGGTTGCCTTCCTGCTGGCATTCTGCATGGCTTTGACAGATCCAATTGGCAATCTAGCGTTTGCGTCGGATGGACAAGGGCAAACAGCCGGCGCAACGGCGGCAAACCAGGGCGCAATCTTAGAAGCATCAGAGGAAGCGTTGACCGTCAGCCAAGTGGGGGCATATCCGGTCGATCTTACCGCAGAGGGAAATTTGGACTGGCTGTATTTCAATTCTACGGATGCTCAGGCCTATGAACAGAAATATGGTGCGGAAGAAATCAGCAATGTTGTGGCCACGGGAAGAACCAATGGCATTACAGGCGACAAATTTGCGGAATTTTGCTTTACAGATGGGACGAATGCCTCCAGCAACAGCGATACCTATCAACAGGAAAAGCGCGGCCTTATTTTTGAAAGGCGCGACAGCGGGATTGCATTCGATATTGCGGGAAGCACCGAACCGCGGACCATTCGAATTTATACGGGAGCTTATGCAGCCACTGTGAAGACGGAGATCCGCCTGAACGGGGAAGAGACTCCCATCAAGACATTGGAACATACCGTATCCGCTTCGCAGGGGCATATTTTAACCCTTCACGTGCAAACGGAAAACGACAGCGATGTGCTTCATGTGAAGATGTTTATCACAGATGTAACGGATGAGACCTATGGAAGCATGAGCATTCATGCCGTCACGGTCAACGGTTCCAATTCCAGCGAATTGCCGGAGGACCCGGTCACATTCGTCTCCGAAGACATCCCCCAGCAGACAACCCATTCGGTCAATCTGACCAGCGAAGGTAATTTGGACTGGGCCTATTTCGACGCGGAGGATCTTCAAAATTACGAATACAAGGATCTTCAGGAGACCTATGTCGACAGCTTTATCCAAAACGTTTCCGCGTTGGGAAGCACAGGCGGGCTCACAGGGGACCGTTTTGCTGAATTCCATTTCACGGATGGAACCAACCGCGAAAACAATACGGATACGTATGCGTCTGAGAAGCGCGGAATTATCATGAATCATGTAGGAAATGGGCTGACCTTTGATGTGGACAGCAGCACCACGCTCCGTACATTGAAGCTGTATACCGGTGTGTATCAGGCGTCGGTCAAGATTGAGGTCCGCTTAAACGAGGAAGAAACTCCTATTGCGACCATTCAAAGGACCGCTGGGGAAACCACGGGAAATATTTTGACTGTCAACTTCTATTCGGAAAATGAAGAGGATGTGTACCATTTCCGCATTGAGATTACGGATGTAACCGATGCGGCCTATGGCAGCGTGAGCGTGCATGCAATCACGCTGCACGACGACAATCCGCCGGACTTCGTGCCGCCTGATCACAGCGGGGAATCGTTCCAGGATGCATCCCAAGGGGTTCTTTTGGATCATGCGCGCGGCACGATCAACGATTTAAAATTCCAGAATGATGCAGGCGAATGGATCGACGTTCCCTTCCGCACAGGAGGCTTTGCAGGACCGACCTGGCAGTGGAACGGCAGTTCTGTCAGACTAAGGAAATCCACAGATGATGAGCATCGGTATACCGGGACAAAAGACGGCGTGGAGTTTGGGCTTTCCTACAGTTTGCTTGACGATGGAATCCTCCAGATGCAAGTAACCCTCCATAATACCAACAGTGAAACCGTCACGCCGGACCGGGCGAGTATCAACCTTGGCGTCGATACATACATGAAGGACACTTACGAGAGTTACCGCAATCTGTTCTTCCCAACGCTGTTGCGCTGTGAAAAGACACACCTTTGGGGATACTTGGAAAGCCCGGAACAAAATGTGATAGCGATGGCTAAGTGCTTTCGTAGTGCTTCCACTATGGAGTGGAAAGCAAACTCTTTGCGGTTTGCTTCCGTGGCTGCCGCCGTAGGCGCGAGAGACGCTGTGCGTCCTACAAAGCACTGCGTAGTAACCGTTGGATGACAAACCTAGCTCTCAAAAAAGCATAAAGAATAAACAAATATCCTCTCCGAGCCTTTTCGGAGAGGATATTTATTATCGGATAAACGGACGATCAGTCGATGCCAAAATTGCCTTCGGTTCATCGCACGAAATATTGTTATTTTATAAGGAATGCGATATAATGAAACCGGTTATATTCTGGGAAGATTCCCTGGTGTGGAGGAACACCGTATGATTGATAAAGATTTTATAGATCATTTGGAGGAGCAAATCCACCAGACAGTCCAGGACGCCCTGGATCTGAAAGAGACCGTGGTCCGCACAGTGCGGGAAAATGTGGATGCCCATCGAGGTCCGGTCCCGCCCCAAAGACCGGTTCCACCTCGCAGGCCCGCCCCTCCGAAGCCTTATGTATATCCGGGGCGGCCTGTTCCCCGCTCAAATACCCAATTGCGTGTCCGTAGGAACCCGGGAACCTCGATTGCGGGTACCGTCATGGAGATCGTCGGGTTGGCTGGGGCAATCCCAACCGGTCTGGCGTTTGTGATCCTTGCGCTCGCTTCTCTGCTGGCGGGAATGCCCTGGGCCGCGTTTGCGATCTCCAGTGTGGTGCTGGTTCCGCTTTGTGTGGGGTTTACCGTATTGGCTATTTGCGGCGTGCGCAAAGTCCGCCGGAAACGCCGGTTTCAACGGTATCAGGCGCAGTTGAATGGCGATACCTTTTGCTCACTCGACCTTTTGGCGGCCTCTGTGGGTGAATCAAAATCCTTTGTCATTCGCGATTTGCAGAAGATGATCCGGGACGGCTTGTTCCCGGAAGGGCATATCGATGAGCAGGAGACCTGCTTTATTGCCACGAACGAGACCTACCGGCAGTATCTGCAAGCCCAAGAGAGCGCACGCCGCCGGCAGTTGGAAGAAGAACGGAAAAAGCAACAGCCGGAGGCGGATGAGGCCGGCGAATGTGAGCGGGCGATTGCCGAGGGGCGCGATTATCTCTGGCAGATCCGCGAGGAAAACCGTGCGATTCCGGGAGAAGAATTTTCGCGGAAGCTGTCCCGATTGGAAGAGATCTGCGCGAAGATTTTTGACCATGTGGAGGCCCATCCACAGAAATTGCCGGATATCCGCAAATTTATGCAGTATTATTTGCCGACCACTTTAAAATTGGTCAAGGCCTATCGCGAGTTTGACGGACAGCCGGTGCAGGGAGAAAATGTCACCAAAGTGAAGGCTGAGATCAGCGATACGTTGGATACGATCAACACCGCCTTTGAGAATCTCCTGGACAGCCTGTTCCAGGATGATGTGATGGATATTTCGACGGATATCTCCGTGTTGGAAACCATGCTCGCGCAGGAGGGCCTGACCGAGGATGCGTTCCGCAAGAAGAAACCGTAAATGAATCGGAGGAAATTGCTATGGACGAGACTTTTCAGGAGCAACCCGTATTGACCTTTGAGCCCTTTGCGGATGAGCCGTCCGCCTCACTGCAAAAGGCAGAACCTGCGCAGGCGCCCACCGAAGCGCCGGTGTTCGACGAGAGCAGCCTGTCGCCGGAAGAGCGCAAAATGGTGGACGATTTTGCCGCAAAGATCGAATTGAGCAATTCCAATATGATCTTGCAATACGGCGCGGGCGCCCAGAAAAAGATGGCGGACTTCTCGGCGGATGCGCTGAACAATGTGCGCACAAAGGATCTCGGCGCGGTCGGGGATATGCTGTCCAGTGTGGTAACGGAGCTGAAAAGCTTTGACGTGGAGGAAGAGGAGAAAGGATTCTTCGGATTCTTTAAACGGGGAGCCAATAAGATGACCGCGTTAAAAGCGAAATACGACAAGGTGGAAGCCAATGTCGAAAAGATTTGCGCGGTTTTGGAGCGCCATCAGGTGCAGTTGCTCAAGGATGTCGCCATGATGGACAAGATGTACGAGATGAACAAGGTCTATTTTAAAGAGCTGTCCATGTACATTTTGGCAGGAAAAAAGAAACTGGCGCAGGTGCAGCAGGAAGAACTCCCCAAGCTCGTGGAAAAGGCTAAGCAGTCTGGCCTGCCGGAGGATGCGCAGGCCGCCAACGATCTGAACGCCCTGTGCAACCGCTTCGACAAAAAGCTGCATGACCTGGAGTTGACCCGCATGGTGTCCATCCAGATGGCGCCGGAGATCCGGCTGGTGCAGAGCAACGACACGCAGATGTCGGAAAAGATCCAGTCCACGCTGGTGAATACCATCCCGCTTTGGAAGAGCCAGATGGCCCTGGCCTTGGGGATCGCCCATTCGCAGCAGGCGGCGCAGGCACAGCGCGAGGTTACGGACATGACGAACGAGCTGCTGCGAAAGAATGCCGCGACGCTGAAAATGGCGACTGTGGAGACAGCCAGGGAGACCGAGCGCGGCATCGTGGATATGGAAACCCTGCGCGAAACCAACCAAAATTTGATCTCCACCCTGGACGAAGTGATGCATATACAGGAGGAAGGCCGGCAGAAGCGCCGCGAGGCGGAGGTGGAGCTGGGCCGCTTGGAAAACGAACTCAAACAGAAGCTGCTGGAAATCCGCGGATAATGCGAAAGATAGCAGATCGGCCGCTCCGGTGCATGGACACCGGGCGGCTTTCTGTTTTTCCAATACAAACCATTTGAGAGTCACTGGATTTTTGTGCGGCAGCGTTCTATAATAAGGTAGAACATTTGATTGGAGATGAGCGTATGGAGGGCCCGGACCGTGTGATTCTGCACTGTGACTGCAATGCATTTTACGCATCAGTGGAATGCCTGCTGCATCCGGCTTACCGGGATGTGCCGATGGCGGTCTGTGGGGACCCCGAGAACCGGCACGGGATCATATTGGCAAAAAATGAGCGGGCCAAGCGGTTCGGCGTCCAAACCGCGGAGACCATCTGGCAAGCGCGGCGCAAATGCCCCGACCTGGTGCTCGCCCCGCCGCATCGTGACCAGTATGCCATATATTCCAAGCGGGTCAACGCGATCTATCAGCGCTATACGGATTTGGTGGAGCCATTCGGCATCGATGAAAGCTGGCTGGACGTCACCGGGAGCCAGAGGCTGTTCGGTTCCGGGCCGGAGATCGCGGACCGCCTGCGCGCCGAGGTCAAACGGGAGACCGGCTTGACAATTTCGGTTGGGGTTTCCTTCAATAAGATTTTCGCCAAGCTGGGCAGCGACTATAAAAAGCCCGACGCGACCACGGTGATCTCGCGGGAAAATTACAGGGACATCGTGTATCCTCTTTCGGTGAGCGCCCTGCTCTATGTGGGGAAAAGCGCACGGGAAACCCTGCAAAACATGCGCATCCGCACCATCGGGGACCTGGCCCATGCGGACCGTAAGGCGCTGGTGGCAAGCCTTGGAAAGGCCGGCGGCGAGCTCTACGACTACGCAAACGGGCTTGACAAGAGCCCCGTGAAGAGCATTTATGAGCCGAAAGAAGTCAAGTCGGTGGGAAATGGGCTGACCTTTAAAAGGAACCTGGTCGGATGGGACGACATCCGGCTCGGCGTTACAGTCCTGGCCGATACCGTTGCAGCGCGTATGCGCCGCAGTGGGGTGAAATGTTATACGGTACAGCTCAATATCCGCAATCCAAGCTTTAAAACCATCTCGAGGCAAAAGCCGCTCGCGGTGCCGACCTTTTTGTCAAAGGAGCTGGCCCGTGCAGCTATGGAGATATTGGCGGATTCGTGGAATCCCAATGCGCCGATCCGCATGTTGACGCTTACCGGGACCAACCTGGTGCCCGCGGACGAAGCGCCGGGGGAGCAGCTCAGTTTATTTGAACACTCCCGGCAGGAGGAACGCAAAAAGCAGGAAAAGCTGGAGACCACCCTGGACGCCATCCGGGAAAAGTTTGGCAAGGATGCGGTGTCCATCTGTGGGGTGCTGCAAAACGACATCGGGGCAGATTGACTTGCATTCCGGCCAAGGTCTTGCTAAAATGAGGACAAATCAGCGTTCGTCCGGTGTGTTCACCGGACGGATGGAAAGGATCGCGATACCATGCAATACCGTGTGTTTGGAGATACGTATGTTGTGCGCCTGCAAAGGGGCGAGGAGGTGCTCGCCTGCCTGCGGGAGTTATGTGAGAAGGAATCCATCTCGCTGGGAACGGTTTCAGCCATCGGTGCGGTCAACCATGTGGTGGTGGGCGTGTACCGGGTGGATGAACAGAAATATGTTGCCAACACCTTTGACGGCGTGATGGAATTGACCTCCCTGATGGGGAACATCACGGAAAAAGACGGAGAACCCTATCTGCACCTGCACGCCACCTTCGGGGACCTCACCGGAAAGGTGATCGGCGGGCACCTCAACGAGGCGGTGGTCAGCGCCACCTGTGAGCTGTTTGTCCGGAAGGTCGAGGGCCATGTAGGGCGCAGGTTGGACCCGGAGACGGGGCTGAATATCTTTGATTTTTAAGGAGGATCTACCAATGGTCAAGCATATTGTCATGTGGAAATGGAAGGACGAGGTAAAGCAGGACCACCCGGAAGCACTGGTTGCTTCCCTGCAGGAGCGCTTCAAGGCGCTGTTGGGCGTGGTGCCGGGCCTGAAAGAGATTGAATTCGGCGCGAATTACAACGGCGGGGAATATGACATCGCCCTGTATTGCGCGTTTGCAACTAAGGAGGACCAGGACGCCTATCAGACCAATCCGGCGCATCTGGCCGTGGCGGAAACGGTGCGCGCCTCCACCTGTGGACGCGCCTGCGTCGATTACGAAATCGCATAAACGGCGTTGAAAAACCGTTCGCCTGCTTTGTTGGGAAGGATACTTTCCAATGTTTGATAAATATTTCTCTGAACTTTTTTAGAAATCAAAAAGGGACACCTGGTGTTGCTGTACCAGATGTTCCTTTTTTCACGGGTATCTAGGCAGATTAAACGCTGTGAAACCCTTTGCCGATGATCTCGCTGGTATTGGAAATGAGGATGAACGCACCGGGCTCCACCTGCTTGATATACTGCCGGAGCTGCACAGCCTGATACCGCTTGAGAACCGTAAAGATAATGTATTTTTTATCATGGGAGAAGGCGCCTTCCGCTTCACAGACGGTGGCGCTGCGGCCAAGCTTATGCACAATGTAGTCGCAGATGGGCTCCGGGCTGCTACAAACCACATTGAAATATTTGCACAGGTTGATGCTCTCAATCACGTTGTCGATCACCAGGGATTTGGAGAACAATCCCAGCATCGAGAACAGGAATGTTTTAATATCGAAAATGAAGAAAGCCGACAGCGTGATCAGCAGGTCGCTCAGCAGGAGTGCGTTGCCGATGTTGACGCTGGTGAATTTCTTTAGGATCATCGCCACGACGTCCGTGCCGCCGCTCGAAGCGCCGATGTTGAACAGAATGGCGGAACCAAGGCCCGGCAGCACAATGGCGAAGATCAGTTCCAGAAGGGGATCGTCCGTCAGAGGCTTGTCCAGTGGCCAGAGATATTCCATCCCCGAAAGCGCCACCGACAGCAGCATACTGGAATAGACAGTGCGTACGCCGAATCCCTTGCCCAAAAAGAGGAATCCTAAGAGCAATAAGACGAGGTTTACAATAAAGTTGACCGTACTGGGGGAGATGGGCATCACCTGGCTGACAACCACTGCCAGGCCGGTCACCCCACCAAACGTGAAATTGTTTGGAAACTTGAAGAAATAGATGCCCACAGCCATCAATAGGGTGCTGAGAGTGATGAGCGTATACTCTTTGGCGGCTTTTAGAATAGTTTCTTGGCTTGGCAGAGCGAATTTCATCGCGATCCCTCCGTAAAACGGTGTCGTTTCTTTTATGTTAGAAGAGCAGCAAAATGGTAGTTTTAGCAGTTGCGGCGTTTTGGCCATCCCTTGGAAAAGGTTCGTGATACCGCTTCAGAAATATTGATGGAAAGCCGGACAATGAAAAATCGGTCCGGAGGATTTCTCCGCGCTTCGAGCGCTGTGGGATTCTTATCTTCCGAGGAAAAATTCCCCTTTCTATCTTTATCTTACTATATGGTTCACGTATTTTCAAGAATTCTACGAATGGAAGATAGGGAATCTGCCGATTCGGCTGGTGCGCGGCCGGTATACCTTGAATCAATAGGAAGAATTTGTTATAATACAATCAATTATTGCCGAAAAACAGGGCGAAAAATGCGCCCAAAAGATGGGGATGCGGGTGCCGCCGGCCGCTGCCCGTGCATGGAAACCGGCGGGGAATGGAGTACTTATGGCGAAGGTTACCCTTCTAACGTATACCCCGCAGCCGGAAAAGACGGTCGCGATGGCGGCGAAGCTCTGCTATTCGCCGTCCTCCATCGACCAGATCGGCGAGGGATTAACGGAGGAAAAGACGGCTTCTTTTGTACAGATGTTGGCGGAAATCGGACACGAAAGCCCGATCGAGCACGCCTCGTTTACCTTTGGGATTGAGGGCGTTTCCCGCTCGCTGTTGGCGCAGATCACACGCCACCGCATTGCATCGTTCAGCGTGCAGAGCCAGCGTTATGTCGCGGAGAGCGATTTTGCCTATGTGGTCCCGCCGGAGATCGAGGCAATCCCGGAGGCGAAGGAGGAATTTCTGGCGGCCATGGAAGAGGATCGCCGGCACTATGAGCGCTTGACGGCGCTTTTAATGGAAAAACATCGAAAGGCCCTGCTGGAAGAGGGGAAAAGCGAAAAGGAGGCCGCGCGTGCTGCGGAGAAACGTGCGATTGAAGATGCACGTTTTGTACTGCCGAACGCCTGCGAGACAAAAATGGTCTGCACGTTCAACGCACGGTCGCTCCAAAACTTCTTTGCATTGCGCTGCTGCAACCGTGCGCAGTGGGAGATCCGGGACGTTGCAACACAGATGCTGTTTTTGGTGCGCAAGGTTGCGCCGCATCTCTTTGCAAACGCCGGCCCTGGCTGCCTGCGCGGCATCTGTCCGGAGGGGAAGATGTCCTGCGGAAAGGCAAATGAAGTACGCGCATTCTTCCATTCGGGGGAAGACGCATGAGCGGGAAACTGATTACCCTGGAAGGGCTGGATGGAAGCGGGAAAGCGACGCAGACGGAGCTTCTGTGTAAAGAGCTGGCCGGAAAGGGCGTACGTGTGCGGAAGATTTCGTTCCCGGACTATGGGCAGCCTTCTTCCGCTTTGGCAAAGATGTATTTGGACGGGAAATTTGGAGAAAACCCGGAGGATGTGTCCGCTTATGCGGCCTCTTCTTTTTATGCGGTGGACCGTTTTGCCAGCTACACGCAGTTTTGGAAGGAAGACTACCAGAGCGGCGCAGTGATTGTTGCGGATCGCTACTCCACCTCCAACATCGTGTTTCAGATGTCGAAGCTGCCCAGGGACGAATGGGATGCATTTATCCAGTGGGTGCAGGATTACGAATACAACAAACTGGGGCTTCCAAAACCGGATTGCACGGTTTATCTGGACATGCCCCCTTCTGTGAGTCAAAAGCTTCTGAGCGGGCGCTATCACGGCGACGAGCGAAAGAAGGACATCCACGAGCGCAATACGGTTTATCTGCGCGCGTGCCGGGAAAGTGCGGCTTACGCTGCAAAAATGCTCGGCTGGCTGGTTATAAATTGCGCAGAGGGCGACAATGCTAAACCTATGGAACAGATTCACAGGGAATTGATGAAAGAATTGGCAGGAGAGATCAACTTATATGTTTAATTGGAAAATTCCAGAAGTTTCAGACCGAGAATGGATGCAGCCGGCGCTTTCCGCGTCCGGCGGAATGGGCAGCGAATTTGCCTTTGGCACCCTATACCTTTGGTCCTGTGCGTATGGCACGCGTGTGTGCCAGCACGACGGGTGGGTGCTGCGGTGTTCCGGGACCGAGGGGAACCGGTTCTATCAGTTGCCGTTGGGACCGGGGGATCTGCGCAGCAAGGTGGAGCTGTTGCTCGCCGACGCAAAGGAAGCCGGATGCAAATTCCGCCTGTGGGGGTTGACCAAACAGGAGACGGAACATCTGGAAGAAGCGATGCCGGGGATGTTCCGGTTCCAATTGGACCGGGATGCGTCGGACTATATCTATGCGTCGCAGGACCTGATCCATTTGGCGGGCCGCAAGTTCCACGGAAAGCGGAACCATCTGGCGCGGTTCCAGCGTTCCTACAATTGGTCCTATGAGGACATTACGCCGGAAAACTACGCGGATTGCAAGAAGATTGCCCACGAATGGTGTGTCCAAAACGGCGGATGCGGCAAGGAGGATGGCACGGACGACGAGACCTGTGCCATCAATATGGCCTTCCGCTCCTTTGAGGAGTTGAAGCTCTCCGGCGGCCTGCTGCGCGTGGACGGCAAACCGGTGGCATTTACCGTTGGCGAGGAGATCAACCCGGAGGTCTACCTCCTTCACTTTGAAAAGGCCCTCAGCGGTTATGAGGGGCTCTATGCCGCCATTAATCACGAATATGCGGCGAACCATCTGGAGAACTACCGTTATATCAATCGGGAAGAGGATTTGGGGATTGAGGGCTTGCGGAAAGCAAAGCTCTCTTACAACCCGGCCATCCTTTTGGAAAAATACTCCGCGACCCTGCTTTCGGAGACGGAGGAAATCACGGAATTGGAACAAGGCGACTGAGTGGAGGCGGTGCGGCGGTGATCGGTTTTGCAAAATGGGAGGACCGTCCGGCTTTGGCGGAACTCTGGCAGGTCTGTTTTGAAGAGGAGCGGCGGTACGCCAATTTCTTTTTCAACAACGCGTTCCGCCCGGAGAACTGCCTGGTCTACCGCGTTGCGGGCCGGCCGGCGGCGATGCTGCATCTGTTGCCGGCGAAGATCGTCTGCGGCGGGAAGCCGGTGCGCATCCACTATGTGTTTGCCTGTGCGACCGCGCCGGAGCACCGTTCCCACGGATACATGAATGCGCTGCTGGCCTATGCCGCGCTGGTGGGTTCCCAGAGGGAGGAGCAGTTTTCCGCGATCCTGCCCGCCAGCCCGGGACTATATGACTATTATGCAAAGTCCGATTACGTCACTTTTTTTGAACGGGACGAATACCGGCTTTCGGCAGAACAGCTGCGGGAAAAGGCGGCTGTTCGGGGAGGACGCAGAGCGTTTACGCCTGCCACGTTGAACCGGATGCGCGGCGCGCTGCTGCGGGATCGGGAAGGGGCCGTCCTTTGGGAGAACGGCGCGTTCTGGTTTGCGGTGGAGGACAACCGCATTTATGGCGGCAAGCTGGTGTGCGCCGAGGGACCGTCCTATGCGGTGTGCCGGCGGGAACAACCGGATGTCTGTGAGATTACCGAATTCATGAGCGCGCCGGAGCACCTGCCGGCCCTCTTTGCGGCGCTGCTTCAGGAAATGCCTGTCCAGGATTACCACATCCGGCTTCCGAAGGGAAGCAGCCTTTTTGCAGCGGCGGGCGTGCCCTCCCTTTCGGCCCCGGAACCCGCCTTTTGTGGGATGCTCCGGCCGTTGGACGGCGCCTCCTTGGAGCAAATTCACGTTGGAGACCAAAGGCCGTATCTTGGCTTAGGAAAAGACTAAAGATCATCCGCAAGGAAAGGAGCGTTACACAATGATCTATGTATTTTTGGCAAATGGATTTGAAGAAATTGAAGCGCTGGCGACCGTGGATATCCTCCGCCGCGCGGAACTGGATGTCAAAACCGTGGGCGTGGGCGGCAAGACCGTCACGGGTTCGCATGGAATCCCGGTGACTGCGGATATCGAGGAAAAGGATGTCACGACGGACGACATGGAATTGGTCGTTTTGCCGGGCGGCATGCCGGGCACGCTGAACCTGGAGAAGTCCCCGATTGTGATGGCGTCCGTGCGCTATTGCCTGGACAACAGCATCTATGTGGCGGCCATCTGCGCGGCACCCTCCATCCTGGGGCATATCGGCGCGCTGAAAGGCTGTACCGCGACGTGTTTCCCGGGGTTTGAAAAAGAATTGGAGGGGGCGAGCCTTTCCTCCCAGCCGGTCTGCGTCAGCGGACGCATCATCACCGGCAAGGGCGCAGGGGTAGCGGTGGACTTTGCCCTACGCATTGTGGCGGAGCTCTGCGGCTCGCAGAAATCGGCTGCGATAAAGAAATCCATCCAGTGTCAGAACTGACCCTCCTATAAAGGAAGATCGCATGTATATCAAGAACATCAAGGAACTGAAAAAGAATCTGCGCGCGCGATACCGCCGCTATCGGGAGAAGATGAACGCGGAGCAAAAGATCCGCCTGGACGCCTCGATCCAATGCCGCCTCCTGACGTTGGAGGAATACCTGCATGCAGAAACCCTCTTTATTTATGTCAGCAAGCCCATCGAGGTGGACACTCTGGCGGTGATTAATGCTGCGCTCGCCAATCACAAACGGGTGGCCGTGCCGCGCTGTGTGCCGGATACCTTTGAAATGGAGTTTTATTACATCACCTCCCTGAGCGACCTGGAAAAGGGAACGTTCGGCGTGCTCGAACCCATTGTGGACAAATGCGAGCGCGTGGGGGATTCTTATGGGCGGGCACTGTGCGTCGTTCCGGGCTTGAGTTTTGATGCACAGGGGTACCGCCTGGGATATGGGAAAGGATATTACGACCGTTACCTTGCGCAGTTCCGCGGGATCACGGTGGGCATATGCTATCTGGGGTGCATCCAATGGAATTTGCCCCATGGGTATTACGACCGGCCCGTCGATATTCTGATCACAGAGAAGTATGTCCGCAGAATTGCGAGGCAGGAGGATACGCCATGAATGACGATAAGCGCAACGAGGAACTGCGCCGGAGGAAAATTGAAAATTTCCGGGTGCAGATTCCCGAGGATTCATTCCCGCAGGAATCAGGCAGATCCCCGCGGGAGGAGCCGCCGGCGATCAATAGTTATAGCCGTCCGGAGAAAAACCACCGAGCGGCGGATGTCCGTATGGCGGAGCGTAAGGCGGCACGGCGGGCGGCAAAGGCCCATAAGAAGCGCAATAAACAAAAGCGTGGGAAGAACAAGCTCTTTTTCCGCCTGGTGTGGCTGATGATGGTGCTGTTCATCGGGGTTGCGCTGGCGCAGTATGCAGTCACCGGTATCAACGATATGTTGGCGATTGGACGCGATGCAGTCAATGTCACGGTTGATATTCCTAAAGGGGCCAGCACCGACCAGATCGCCCAGGTGCTGCAGGAGGCCGGCGTCATCCAACGCTCGGACTTTTTTAAGCTGTATTCGGCGATGACAAAGGCCGACGGCCATTACAACAACGGTACTTATAAGCTGAACACCAGCATGGATTATGAGGCGATTATCAACAATTTGCAGTCCAATGCCAACCGTGTGGACATCGTCAAGATCACATTCACAGAGGGTATGAACGCGTTGGAGATTGCTCAACTTCTGGAGGAGAACGGCGTTTGCTCCCAGGAGGACGCATTGAACTACATCAACTCCAACGCATTGGATTCGAAGTACGATTTTCTCCAGCAGCTCACCGGCGACCGTTACTATCATATGGAGGGCTACCTCTTCCCGGACACGTATGAGTTTTTCAAGGACGAATCCCCGGAGGATGCGATTTTGAAGCTGGTGAACAACTGCGACCGGAAATTGACCGACGAGATCCGTCAGGAGATCACGGCGAGCGGCATGACCATCGACCAGGTGATGACGCTGGCCTCCATGATCCAAGCTGAGGCCGCGGATGAAGACGATATGTATATGATTTCCTCCGTCTTCCACAACCGTTTGAACAGCGACGGGTCGAATGGGCTCCGCCGCCTGCAATCCGACCCGACCATGTACTATCCGTACCGTACGAGGGATGCTATTCCGGAGGACATCCGGGAGACGTATTCGAGTAAATACAACACGTATGAAATCGAGGGGCTCCCGGCCGGACCGATTTGCAATCCCGGCTCCAAGGCGATTGACGCGGCCTTACATCCGGCGGATACCAACTACTATTACTTCTGCCACGATGCGGACCGCAATGCGTACTATGCGGAAACCCTGGAGCAGCATCAGCAGAATCTACAGAAGGCGGGGTTGCGATGAGCGATATCAGAGACAACCGGCCGGAGCTGTTGGCGCCGGCCGGGGATATGGAATGCCTGCGTGCGGCGCTGGACTTCGGGGCGGATGCGGTTTATCTGGCGGGCCAGATGTTTGGCATGCGCACGGCGCCCTCCAATTTTACCCGTGAAGAGCTGCAAACAGCGGTCGCCCTGGCGCATGCGCGCGGGGTACGGGTGTATGTAACCTGCAACACGGTGCCGCGCAACAAGGAGATCGACCTGCTCCCGGACTATCTTGCATTTTTGCAGGAGGCGGGAGTGGATGCTCTGATCGTCACCGATTTAGGGGTGATCGACCTCGCCAAGCGCTATGCGCCGAAGGCGGAATTGCATGTCTCCACCCAGGCCGGCATCACCAATTACGCGGCGGCGAACGCCTTTTACCAGCTCGGCGCCAAGCGCGTGGTGCTGGCGCGCGAAACGACCATGGAGGAGATCGCGGAGATCCGGGCGAAAACGCCGAAGGATCTGGAAATCGAGGCGTTTGTGCACGGCGCGATGTGCATGTCGTTTTCGGGGCGGTGCTTACTGTCCAACTATATGGCGGGCCGTGATGCCAATCGGGGCGCCTGCGCGCAGCCGTGCCGGTGGAAGTATGCGTTGGTCGAGGAAAAGCGCCCCGGCCAATATATGCCCATCTACCAGGAGGGGGAGGGTTCCTATATCCTGAACTCCAAAGACATGTGCATGGTGCGCCATCTGCCGGAGCTGCTCCGGGCAGGAGTTACCAGCCTAAAGATCGAGGGACGTGCAAAGTCGTCGTATTACGTGGCGGTGACGACGAACGCCTACCGCTGGGCGCTGGACGAGCTGAAGCAGCATCCGGACATCCCTGTTTCGCCTTGGATTGTGGAAGAGCTGGATAAGATCAGCCACAGGCCCTATAGCACGGGCTTTTATCTCGGCGGAGAGCCGGGCCAGGAGACCGTCCAGGGCGGGTATGTGCGCAATTACGAGGTGATCGCCGTCTGCGAGGACTACCACGACGGCATTGCAATTTTATCACAGAGGAACCGCTTTTTCCGCGGGGAGACGGCGGACGTGTTGGAGGTCGGGGAACAGCCCTTCGACCTGCCGCTGGACGAACTGTTCGATCAGGACGGGCAGCCGATCGAGTCCGCGCCGCATGCGACCATGACAGTCCTGTTAAAAACAGAACGGCCGCTCAAACGCGGGGCGATCCTGCGGCACCGCCGCACAGAGGATTCCTAAGAGTAAGAGGAGGCAATCCATTTGGAAGCTGTACAGACCACTCCAACGCAGAAGGTGCGCTACGATTGGGTGGACGCGCTGAAATTTCTTGGTATTTCGTCCATCTATGTCGGCCATATGGGGGAAGCGGCCGGCGCGCTGTATCCGTTTACGTTTCAGTACTGTGTGGCCTTGTTCTTCTTGGCGTCGGGCTTTTTTGCCCCGCACACCGAACAGCAGGCCTTTTGGCCGTTTCTCAAGAAGAAGTTTTGCGCCATCGTATTGCCGTACTTTGCGTTCAGCGCCATCAACGTGGTGGTGAATGTGCTCACCTGGGGCTGTTCATTTACCGAATTTGTAGACCTGGTGGTTGCGGTGTTCATGGGCGTGCGGACGAAAACGGCTGCTGCCGCCCTGTGGTTCCTTCCGTGCCTGTTTGTGATTTCGATTGGGCACTACCTGCTGAAGAAACTCCTGCGGTGGGAATGGCTGGTTGTTTTGGTGGGCCTCGGCTTTTATGTGGCGACAGAGATCGGCATTCCCTACCGGCCGGTGGGGGAGCCGCGCATGTTCTTCGGCATCGACAGCGCGATGTGCTATATCCTCTACTATGCTTTGGGCGCGGCGCTTTTTCCCTATTTGAAGGACTTCCATTTTCGTTCGTTGAAGCCGTGGGCAAAGGCGCTCTTTTGGGCTGTGACGCTGGCGTGTGCATTTGTCGCATGTGTGGTTTATTTTAAGGGGCCGTCGTTCCCGATTGACGCGCTGCCGTTCGAACTGCCAAGGGCTATCAGCGTGTTTTATTCCGCTGGCTTGGCGCTATCGCTTGTCTTCCTGAATTTTATCGGGGCAAAACTGCTTGCGCATGTACACGCATTTACGGAAATCGGCCGCAATACGCTGATTCTGTGCGGCACAGAAAATATTATGAAGGAGATTCTCGCGGCTTTGGTCTCCCTGACCGGGTTGAAGCTGGAAATCTCCTCCCATTTTGCCGCTTTCGTCTATGCATTTTTCATTCTGTATCTTTCCAGCCGGACGGTAATCCCGCTGATCCGGGACCATTCCAAAATCCTTTCCGGGACATTCCGGTTCGGGGAATCCTGATGGTTTAAATGTCCTCTTGCCAGGCCATACTGACAAGAGGACATTTTCTATTTGATGGAGAGGAGGAGCGGTATGGAGCGGATCTGTAAACGGACTATCGCCTTTTTCCTGCTTCTGATGCTGGGGATGCTGGTCGCGGTTTTGAGCGTTTTCACAGTGGCCAGCGGGACCACCCTTGCCCAGACCGCCGACCAGCAGCGGAGCTACCGGCTGGAGGTGACGCAGACGCGCGGGACGATCTACGACTGCAAGATGCGCAGTTTCACAGGGCAGCAGACCGAATACGCGGCGGCGATCGTGCCCACCATTGAGGATGCGGCGGCCCTGAGCCGTATCCTAACCCAGCAGGAGATGGCGGACATATACCCATCCCTGACTGCGGGGAAACCGTTCGCCCTGCGGGTAAAGGATTCCTTTACTGCGGAGGGGGCGGATGTCTTTCCTGTGGAAAAGCGGTATACGGACGAGCAGTCCGCCGTGCATGTGATCGGCTACCTGGACGGCGCGGGGGTGGGCGTCTCCGGGATCGAAAAGCTCTTTGACCAACAGCTCTCCCAGGGGCAGGGGGAGATCAGCGTCACGTATCAGGTGGACGCGACCAACCGGGTGCTTGCCGGCGAGGAAAAGACCATCAACGACACATCCTTCCTCAGCCGCCGTGGGGTGGTTTTGACGCTCGACCAGGAGATTCAAACCATTGCGGAACAGGCGGCCAAAAAGCACCTCAAAAAGGGCGCTGTGGTGGTGACGGAGATCCCCACATGCAAAATCCGCGCCATTGTGAGCCTCCCGGATTTCAACCCGAACGATGTGGCCTCCGTGTTGGAGGACGAGGACGCCCCCTTGCTGAACCGCGCGCTGTCCGCCTACAGCGTGGGGTCGGTCTTTAAGCTGGTTTCCGCGGCGTCCGCCCTGGAATACGGCATCCCTCCGGAGACGCGCTACACCTGCACAGGCGGCATCCAGGTTTCCGATGGGATCTTCCATTGCTATAACGGGGAAAGCCACGGCGAGGAGGACATGAGCCGCGCGATTGCGCAGTCTTGCAACACCTACTTTGTGCATGTGATGCAGCAGGTGCCGCAGGCGCAATTCCTGTTGATGGCGCAAAATCTCGGCTTTGGCAGCAGCGTGGAGATCGCGCCGGGCTTTTCGTCTGCGGCGGGCGACCTCCCCACACTGGACAGCCTGAACATCCCGAAGGCCCTGGCCAATTTCTCCTTTGGGCAGGGCGATTTGACCGCTACCCCGGTGCAGATTGCGGGCATGGTCAATGCGATCGCCAGCGGCGGGGAATACACCGCCCCGACGATCTACGAAGGGTTTGTCAACGAAAACCTGCAATATCTGGACCGGGCCAAGACACCGGCGACCCGGCGCGTGATGACGGAACACACGGCGTCCCTGCTGCGGTCGTTTATGGAAGAATCGGTCAAAGAAGGGACCAGCGAAAAATTTGCACCTGCCTCCGGCGGTGCGGGTGCAAAGACGGCCACTGCGCAGACGGGAAAATACGAGGACGGCGTGGAAAAGGTCATCTCCTGGGTGGCGGGGTATTATCCTCAGGAGGAGCCGCGCTATGTCATCACCGTAATGGGCGAGGATGGAACGGGCGGCGGGGCCACCTGTGGCCCGGTGTTTAAGGAGATCGCGGACGCGCTGCCGCTGGAATAGCAGAAATCGGGCAGGAAGGCTACCTTTTGCCGGGATGGATTCTTGACATTCCGGCTGTGGACGTTTATAATCAATCTGTAATAAAAAACAGGCGATGACGGGCCGATGCCCCTGTCTGCACGGCAAAAGAGAGGGTCTCCAGGGGAGGAATCTTCCTGGCTGAAAGGGACCTGCCGGAAGCGGCGTGCGGCAAGCCAGCCCCCAGCCCCGCGGCGAGGAACCGCGGCGTTTCCCGCGTTATAGGGATAAGAGCGGCGCCGTTTGGCGCAATTTGGGTGGTACCACGGGTTTTCCCGTCCCATGTGGACGGGGAAGCTCTATTTTTTTTGTAGAGGATGGGAGTTTCAAACATGCAGTGGACAGGACTTAATGAGTTGCGCGAAAAATTTTTATCCTTCTTTGAGAGCAAAGGGCATATGCGCCTTCCCAGCTTTTCGCTGATTCCGAAGGACGACAACAGCTTGCTCCTCATCAACTCCGGCATGGCGCCGATGAAGAAGTATTTTACCGGCGAGGTTACGCCGCCGAGCAAGCGCGTCACCACATGCCAGAAGTGCATCCGCACGCCGGACATCGAGCGCGTGGGCATCACGGCGCGCCACGGCACCTTCTTTGAGATGCTGGGCAATTTCTCGTTTGGCGATTATTTTAAGCATGAGGCGACGGCCTGGGCGTGGGAATTCTGCACCAAGGTGTTAGAGTTGCCGGTGGACAAGCTTTGGGTGACGATCTACCAGGATGACGACGAGGCGTTTGACATCTGGACGAAAGAAGTCGGCGTTGCGCCGGAGCGCATTGTGCGCATGGGCAAGGAGGACAACTTCTGGGAGCACGGTTCCGGCCCTTGCGGCCCCTGCTCGGAAATCTATTTTGACCGCGGCGAAAAGTACGGCTGCGGCAAGCCGGATTGCGGCGTGGGCTGCGAGTGCGACCGCTATGTCGAATTTTGGAACGTGGTGTTCTCCCAGTTTGACAGCGACGGCAAGGGCAACTATCCGCCGATGGAGCATCCGAACATCGATACGGGCATGGGTCTGGAGCGCCTGGCCTGCATCATGCAGGGCGTGGACAACCTCTTCCTGGTGGACACCGTGCAAAACATCATGAAGCATATCTGCCGGATTGCCGGCATTCAGTACGGTGAGGACGAGAAAAAGGACATTTCGCTGCGCGTGATTACCGACCATATCCGCAGCACCACCTTTATGATTGGCGACGGCGTCATGCCTTCCAACGAAGGGCGCGGCTACGTATTGCGCCGCTTGCTCCGCCGTGCGGCACGCCACGGCCGTCTGTTGGGAATCAACCACACCTTCCTGGCGGACGTCGCGAACACGGTAATCGACGAGAACAAGAATGCTTATCCGGAGCTCGACGAGAAGCGTGCGATGATTACAAAGCTGATCCATGTGGAAGAGGAGAGCTTTGCCAAGACGATTGACCAGGGAATGCAGATGTTGAACAGCCTGATCGACAAGGACTTCAATGCCTGCCTGTCCGGTGAGGATGCATTCCGTTTGAACGATACCTATGGCTTCCCGCTCGACCTCACCAAGGAGATCGTTGCGGAGCGCGGGATGACGGTCGACGAAGAGCGCTTCCACCAGCTCATGCAGGAGCAGCGCGAGCGCGCCCGCAATGCCCGGAAAAACGCCGGTGCGGACGCTTGGGCGGGCGAAAACGACGTCCTGGCGGATGTGCCGCCGACGGAGTTCCTGGGGTATGAGAAATCCCAGACCGAGGCGACGGTGCTGGCAATCCTGAAGGACGGGGAGCGCGTCGATCATGCAACGGCGGGCGACGAAATCGCCCTGGTATTGGACCGCACGACCTTCTACGCGGAGAGCGGCGGCCAGGTGGGAGACGTCGGCCCGATTTCCTCTGCGGACGCGCTGATTGCCATTGACAATACCACCAAGAACCATGCGAAGAACTTTATCCACCACGGCGTCATCAACGCCGGGACGATTTCGGTCGGCGACCGGGTCCAGACCGAGGGCGATCCGGAGAACCACCGCGCCATCATGCGCAACCACACAGCGGCACACCTGTTGCAGGCGGCGCTGCGCACCGTGCTGGGCGACCATGTAGAGCAGGCTGGCCAGCTGGTGGATGAAAAATATGTGCGCTTCGACTTTACCCATTTTGCCGCTCTCACACCGGAGGAAATCCATCGCGTGGAGACGATCGTCAACGGGGTGATCCTCAGCGGTACGCCGGTCGAATGCCGTGAGATGCCGATTGAAGAGGCCAAGAAGCTGGGCGCAATGGCGCTGTTTGGCGAAAAGTACGGCTCCATTGTCCGGGTTGTCTCCGTAGGGGATTTCTCCAAAGAGTTCTGCGGCGGCACCCATGTAGATAATACGGGCAAAATCGGCCTGTTTAAAATCCTCTCGGAGAGCTCTGTAGCGGCCGGCGTGCGCCGTATCGAGGCGGTCACCGGGTTGAATGCGTTGCAGTATTTGAACGATACGCTCGCCCAGCTCGGCGCGGTTGCTTCCGCCCTGAAGGTGACGTCCGTTTCCGGTTTGGCACAGCGTGCGGAGCAGATGACCGCGGAGCTGAAGGAGAAGGACCGCGAGATTGAATCGCTCAACGCAAAGATGGCCGATATGCGCATCAACGGCCTGTTCGAGGGTGCGAAGGACATCAACGGTGTCCGCGTGATTACAGCGCTCTTCTCCGCGACTCCGTCCAATGCCCTGCGCACCATGTGCGATAAGATCCGCGACAATGCGCCAAACGTGGTGGCAGTGTTGGCTGCCACGCAGGACGGCAAGGCGAATATTGCCGTAGCGGTGGGCAAGGAAGCGCAGCAAAAGGGCCTCAACGCGGGCAAGATCGTGCGCGAGGTCGCTAAGGTTGCCGGGGGCAACGGCGGCGGCAAGGCGGAGTTCGCCATGGCGGGCGCCAAGGACCTCACCAAGCTGGACGAGGCGCTTGCAGCCGCAGAGGGCGTTGTCAGCGGGATGATGCAGTAATTTCTTGCGGGGGCTTTCCCCGTATGGTATAATGGTTCCGTCAAAAATCGTATAAAACGTCTTTTTGGACCAAAAGACGGCGAAAGGAGGAAAAATCGTTGGATTGCGTTTTTTGTAAAATTGCGGCGGGCGAGATCCCGAGCAAAAAAGCCTATGAGGACGACCGCATCCTGGCGTTCTACGACCTGGATCCCCAGGCGCCTGTACATATTTTGCTGATCCCGAAGGAGCACATCGAGTCGGCAGCGGACATTACAGAAGAAAACAGCGCGATTGTGGCGCATATCTTTGCGGTGGCGGCAAAACTCGCCAAGGAATTGGACCTTGCGCAGGGATGGCGCGTTGTGACCAACGTGGGCAAGGACGGCGGCCAAACCGTGATGCATATGCATTTCCACCTGTTGGGCGGACGCTCCATGGCATGGCCTCCGGGCTGATGGCCGGTTTGAAGCGGAAATGGAATGGATTACGCGCTGCGGCGTGTAGGAGAGAGGCGGATTATTTTGAGTGAAAACAAGTATTACCATATGACGATCGCGGGCTGTGAACGCGACCTGCCTATTTGCCCCATCGACGAGCATTTGGACATCGCGGGTTTTGTGATGCTGGGCGATGTGGAAATCACGGAAAAGACTGCAAAGGCGCTTTTGGAGAAATGCCCGGAGCACGATGTGGTGGTGACCGCAGAGACCAAGGGAATCCCGCTGTGCTATGAGATGGCGCGCCAGGGCTGCCGCCGCTATATCGTCGCACGCAAGAGCGTAAAGGCGTATATGCGCAATCCCATCCATGTGGAGGTCAAGTCCATCACAACGGATCATGTGCAAAAGCTCTATTTGGCGGAGGACGACTACAAGGGCCTGAATGGGAAGCGCGTCCTGATTGTGGACGACGTCATCAGCACGGGAGAATCCTTAGCCGCAATGGAAGACCTGGTCAAACAGTTCGGCGGCAATATTGTGGGACGCGCTTGTGTGCTCGCTGAAGGCGATGCGGCGGACCGCAAGGATATCATCTATTTGGAGCCTCTGCCGCTCTTTACGAAATAAGGACGGCAAAAGAATACGTCCCCTGCGGACAAAAGAAACCTCTTTGAGGAGGAATGGACATGCGGCGGCCATTTGCGCTGGTTGGATTCACGTATCTGCTGGCGCAGGTGGCCGCCGTTTTTCTGGGGACCGCTTGGGCGTTGCCGGTGGCTTGTGTGCTGTTGTTCCTTATGGGGGTCACATTGCTTCTTCCGCGCTTGCGCTTGAGCATCTTTCCAGTGGCGCTCTGCGCGGCTTCCCTGGCCTTTGGCGGGTTTGCAGCTTTGGCCCCGGTGGTCACTGCGCCCGGGGAGGCGTTGGACAATACGGACGCTACGATTTCCGGCACCTTTGTCGAGGCGCCATACCGCTCCTATGACAACCGCTATTGTACGGTGCAGGTGGACAACGTGGACGGGAAGCCCGTGGACTTCCGAATCCGCCTCTCCCTTCCGGAAAGTGTGGTCGGAAAGGCCGGGGACCGCTTGGAGGGAAAGGTGCATGTGTATCTTCCGCGCGGTGGGGACGGCTTTTCCAGCCGGAACTACTATGCGTCGCAGGGGATCGCCGCATGTGCCTATCTGTATAGCTATGAACCCTATACGGTTGTCCCACAGGAGCCAGCCTCTTTTTCCCATTGGATGCAGGAGTTGCGCGCTTCCCTTGGAAAAGCAGTCGAGGCGATCTTGCCGGAGGAGGAAGCCGGCCTTTTAAAGGGAATCCTCATGGGCGATTCCTCCGGGATTTCACCGGAGCTTGCAGCGGACTTTCGGACAGTTGGCCTTTCCCACGTGCTGTCGGTCTCCGGGCTGCACATGACCACCGTAGCGAATTTGCTTCTGGCCAGCCTGCTGGCCCTGCGGGTCCCTCGGAAGGGAAGCGCGGCCATTGCCTCGGCTGGGGTTCTGCTCTTTATGGTGGTGGCGGACTTTGTCCCCTCCGCGGCCCGGAGTGGTATCATGTGTCTGCTGTATTTAACGGGGACACTGCTCTCCCGCCGGGCGGATTCCCTAAACTCGCTGGGATTGGCGGTTTGGGTGCTGTGCCTGGCCAGCCCTTACGCCGGTGCGGACGTCGGGTTGCTGCTCTCCTACTCCGCCACCCTGGGGTTGATCCTGTGTTCCAACCCACTCACGGCTTGGCTTGACGCGCGTGTATCCAGTTTCCAATATGGGAAGCGCCTGTTCCATGCCGTCCACCTGGTTTTGGCGACGAGCGTCAGCGCAACCCTCTTTACCCTGCCCGTGATTGCGCTGACGTTCCGCAGCGTATCCGCGGTAGGGCTGCTGGCAAACCTGTTGGCTTTGTGGCCGACAACATTGCTGCTCCAATTGGGATTGGGAGCGGCATTCCTCCAGCTTTTGTTGCCGGGAACGTTGGCGGCGATGCCGTTGGCCATTCCAGCGGGATGGTTGGCAAAGCTTGTGAAAGCAATTGTCCATCTGCTTGCGCAGGTTCCCTATGCCAGTTTGCCGGTCTCGATGGGCTTTGTGCTTCTATGGATTGCAGCTGTGCTGATCCTGCTGGCGGTATGTGTGTGGATGGGGCCTTCCAAACCGCTTTTGCGTACCGCCGCTTGGCTATCCTGCATTCTTTTGTTGGCGGGAATCTTTTCGTATCAAGTCTCCCAGCGGGACATCACACGCATTGCAGTGGCGGATGTGGGGAGCGGGCTGTCGGTAGCAGTGACACGCAACGGGCATGCCCTGGTGATCGGCTGCGAAGGGTATTCCACACAGTCCCTCGAGAACGAATTGCAGGGGCGAGGGGTGCAATCCCTGGATGGGATGCTCCTGTTTACCCATTTTGGAGAGGAAGCGCATAACGCTGCCGAGGTGTTGGAGGACTATCCGGCCGACCGGCTGGTATTGCCGTCCGGCTACATGGACGACTTTTTGCAAGCGGAGGCGGCGGAAATCGGAGAAACACACCCGTACCGCGAGGCTGCAAAGCTGACCCTTGGAAGCGCGATCTCTGTGGAGATGGTCGACGGGGCGGCCTTGTTGAACGCGAACGGTGTGACCGTTTTATTCTGCCCAGCCGGTGTACAGGCGGAGAATTTGCCGGAGGCGTGGCGCTCGCCCCATTTTGCAGTGCTGGCACAGGATGTTGAGGGAATCGAAGCGGAATATACGGTGCTGTCCATGGACGAGTCGGATGTGGGTGATGCGGTTGCCGGAAGACAACAGGTAACGGCTACAGCGGGACTTGGTACAGTGGCCATCGAAATCACGGACGGACAAACTTGCCGGATCAGGAGGGATGCATGATGCCGGAAATCACAGAAACCGAATTCAAGAAGCAGATCGAGCGAGGAACCTTCGGCTCGCTTTATCTATTGCACGGGGAGGAAAAATACCTGCTCAAGCTCTATGCAAACCGCCTGATCGAAAAAGCCTGCGGGGATGCGTTTCAGGATTTTAACCTGCAACGGATGGACGGCGGAAGCGTGTCCATCGACGAAATGGCGGCTGCGGTGGAGGCGGTGCCGCTGTTGTCTGAGCGAAAATGTGTGGCGGTGTCCGACCTCGACGTAGAGGCGCGCAGTGCGTCGGACCTTTCGAAGCTTTATGAATTGATCGGGATGGTTCCGGAGAGTACCGTTTTGGTGTTTTATCTGCCGTCGGTCGAGATCGATTATAAAAAATCCGCGAAGTGGAAGAAGTTTTTGGCTGCGGTGCAAAAAGCGGGAAATACGGTTTGCTTTAAGCGGAAAACCCAAGCCGACGCAGAAAAAATGCTCTGTGCAGCCGCTGCAAAGCGCCATTGTGAGCTGTCGCGCGCGGATGCGGGGAAGATCATCGAATATACGGGGAACGATCTGCAGGCGCTTTTTCACGAATTGGAAAAGCTCTGCGCCTATGTCGGACCGGGAAAGGAGATCACCCGCCGGGAGATCGATCAGTTGGTCACCAAAAATTTTGAAACCACGGTCTTCATGCTTTCCCGCGCCATTTTGGCAAGGCAATATGACAAAGCCTATTCCATTTTGGACCTGCTCTTTTATCAGAATGAGGAGCCGGTTTCCGTCCTGGCAGTGCTTTCCACGGCTTACCTGGATCTGTATCGCGTGCGCGCGGCCGTACAGAGTGGGGAAAGCGCCCTGGAACCGGCAAAGTATTTCGACTATAAGGGAAAGGAGTTCCGCCTGCGCAATGCGGAACGCGACGGCGGAAGATTTTCCATGGAGATGTTGCGCGAAAGTTTGGATGCGCTTTTAAATGCCGATGTCGCGTTAAAAAGCGCGCGGGGGAATCGCCGCACGGTGATGGAAACGTTGATTGCGCGGTTGCTTTTGATCGCGGAACGGGAAAAATTTGCAGAGTGAGGGGAACGCAGTGCGTCTGAAAGTCAAAGAGGCCGTGATTGTGGAGGGAAAGTATGACAAGATCAAACTGTCTTCCCTAATTGACGGTGTCATTATCGAGACCAATGGATTTCAGATTTTTAAAGATCCGGAGCAGATGGCCATGATCCGCCGGTTGGCGGAGACACGCGGGATTTTGGTCCTGACAGACAGCGATGGGGCCGGATTTGTCATCCGCAATTATCTTTCCAGTTCCATCCCGGCGGAACAGATCAAACATGCCTATGTGCCGGATATGTTCGGCAAGGAGAAACGTAAAGAGAAACCCTCCAAAGAGGGGAAGCTCGGCGTGGAGGGCGTGCCGGCCCAAGTGATTTTGGAGGCGTTGCAGCGTGCGGGAGCCACCTGCGGCCAGGAACTAGTGGCGTGCCCCAAACGGATGATTACCAAGACCGACCTATTTGAGGCAGGGCTCTCCGGCGGGGAGAACAGCGCGCAAAAGCGCCGGGCGCTGTTGAAACGCTTGGAGCTGCCGGAGCATTTGGCCCCCAATGCCCTGGTCAAAGTGTTGAACAGCTTGATGGGGTATGAAGAATTCTATAAGCTGGTGCAGGAATTGTAGAGTGTCTGAATTCTATTGACCAAAAAATGCAAAAAAATTGATATTTTGTCTTGACATTTTCTTGTTACCTATGCTATAATCATTTTCGCTGAATGCGCGAGTGCTGGAACTGGCAGACAGGCACGTTTGAGGGGCGTGTGTCTATGACGTACGAGTTCAAGTCTCGTCTCGCGCACCAAATCAAAAATCCCGGAAACCGCATGGATTGTGGCTTCCGGGATTTCTTTGTTTTCGGATATTGTCGTCTTGGTCGTTGTTTGGTCGTTATGCCTCGTTTTTTATGCGCAATGATATTTTATCCGCCACCGCCTGGGCTGCTTTGGCCTGTGCCTCTGCAAAGGTATGCGCGTAAATATTGAGCGTGGTCGTTGCTTGGGAATGACCAAGAGATGCAGAGACGGTCTTTACATCGGCTCCACTGTCGATAAGCAATGAGGCATTTAAATGACGGAAACTGTGGATACTGACACGGCGAATCCCGGTTCGTTTGCAAAAGCGGTCATACCATGAATAAGGTGTGTTTGGGTTCATCGGTGCGCCGTTCCAAGCTGTGAAAAGGCGGTCATTGTCTATCCACTGATCCCCAATTTTAAGACGTTCTGCGCTCTGCTGGACGCGATAGCGGCGCAGATAATCAAATACTTCTGCTGGCAATTTTAAACTTCGGTGAGACCCGTCGGTTTTGGTGTCGTCCGTGATAATCCCTCGGCCCTTTACATATAAAGATGATCGTCGGATGGATATGACCTGGTTTTCAAAATCAATGTCTTTCCACTCTAGGCCCAGCAGCTCCCCACGACGAAATCCACCGTAGATGGCCAGAATGAAAAACACCTGATACTGTAGAGGCTCGTTTTGGAGGAGCTCTAAAAAATGCTGCGCTTCATCAAGACTGTATATGTCCCTTTCCTTGGCCTTCGCTGAGGGAAGAGATACATGCCGGCAAGGATTTTCTGCGATGACCTCCATCTTGACGGCGTAGTCCATGATTGACGATATGAACGATAGATACTGCTTGATTGTTTTGGGCGCCAATGTGCCACCCGTCGTCTCATTGATGCCATCTTCCCCGAGATTGTTGATGAAACTTTGCAATTGGCGTGGGGTGATCCTGTCAATGCGCAAATGCCCTATTGCTTTGTATACGCGCTTTTCGTATTGATGATACCGTTCGATCGTTTTGGCCCGCAGTTTATGTTCCGCATATTCTTTAAACCACTGTTCCGCAAACGTCTGGAACTTTATGTTCGAAGACGCCTTCTGGCTCTCTTCGAACAAGACCGCCTGCCGGTTCAGCTCTTTTTCGATCTGCCTGGGGGTCATACCGGGATCCGGCGTCCAGGTCATGGACCGCATTTTCTGCTTCCCGTTGACGTCGTATCCATCGGACACGCGGATGCGATAGCTGTTGCCGCGCTTCGATATAGTCGCCATGTTATGCCTCCTTTACGCGTTCGCCCTATCCTGTGCTGCTAGGATAGGGCGTTTTTGTTTTATATCGGCGGTGTTTGTTTTATCCACACCACCCGTGTGGGTGGTGACTTCGATCACTAGGAATTGCGTCAGGCTTATTAAGATTTCAATCCACACCACCCGTGTGGGTGGTGACACATAGCGACTTTTTAATGCTATCATTAAAAGCAATTTCAATCCACACCACCCGTGTGGGTGGTGACAGCAAAAATGCTCAACAGAACCAGATATTACCAACGGCGTATTTGTCCACTTTTACCAATTTACTACGTTGTTAATATATAGATCATCTCAGCGTGCGGGACTTGCAAAGCTCGAACAATTGTACTATTATAATTATGCTACTTTTAGGATTCGAGTTTGCAAGTGCGGAGAATAGGGAGGATTACATAATGGAAAGCATGGATTACAAACAGTATATTATTAAACTAATAGATCAAATCCACAACCAAACATCGCTAAAGCGTATCTTAGACCTGATATTGTATTTGATCTCAAAAGAGTGATAACAAGGCCAGCAAAGAGCTGGCCTATTTTTTTTGCTCTAAAGTCTTGGATACATCGCTAATTATCTTATATATCACTTCCCATTCGGAATCGTTAAGCTTCGACAGAGATTTAAAAAGAGCTTTTGCTGTTTCGTTACTCCCAGCCATGATTCGATCAAACATAGCAGTGGTATCCGACTCATCAGATAAAAATGGATCCCCTTCCCCTTCGGTGAGCCAAAGATAGGAGACATTAAACTCACGGCAAATATCTTTTATGGTTCGGTCTGTAACATTACGGTGCTTGCGTTCTATAAGAGATATTGTTGATCGTTCTAACATTAATTTCTCTCCGAACTCGGATTGACTTAATCCTAGCCGTTCTCGGATGTATTTTATTCGATCCTGAATATTCATATGTTCACCTCCGTTACGACTATCTTAGCACACATGCGAGACTTTGTAAACATTTTTTTGAAAAAGTCATTGACAAACGAGACAATGTCTTTTATAATTGAGACAAAGTAACAGTAAAGGAGGTGAAGCCAAATGGCAAGTACCGAAATCATGGAAAAAGCTGCTCTTAAATTTGCGGCTATGCCAAAGGAAGGACAAGACAAGGTGGAGAATATCCTTTATGGAATGCAGATGATGTATGAGGCGTTAAAGGATAGAATTCCGCCGGACAAGCCCAAAAAGAAACCCGCGTAAGGAGGTGCTAATGTGAAATTTACGCGTGAAGAATTGGAAGAACTGAGGCGCTTTGATGCGGAGGTGGACGAGGCCCCATTGACGTTACAGGATTACCGCCAATCTGCGGAGCTGGACCGAGAAGTGCTACTTGACCGCAAGGACAACGCGCATCGCCGGGTAGCGGCGCAGCAGAAGGCGTACCGTGAAGCAAACCGGGAGCGGGTAGCGGCGCAGCAGAAGGCGTACCGCGAAGCAAACCGGGAGCGGGTAGCGGCGCAGAAGAAGGGAGGCAAAACAGCATGATCCCACGAATGAGAACGCCTGCAGAGGCAATCAGAGAAATCAAGAGAGAGGATCCGGAATCAGGAATCACGGAACATTTTATCCGTAAGCTGGCCCGTGATGGTAAGATTTCCAGCGTTATGGCCGGTCGGAAGCTGCTTGTAAATCTGGACAGCGCGTTGGCGTATTTGATGGGCGACACGATGCCAACACCCGATAAATCCCCGCAGGAAGGTTACGGGGAGATTCGAAAAATTGTATAGGAGGTGATGAACATGCTGGAATGGATGATGGCGCATCCGTGGATGACCCTGATTCTGATGCTGGCGGCACTGGCCGTATTGGATGACATTGTCTGCATGATCGTGCGGAGTGTCGCGGCGCGGAAACGTTGCCGATGGAGAGATCAGCCGCCAGAGATTTTACAAGGGAGGGAATCCGATTGAAATACGTCTTATTACAAATGCCGGATGGGGACATCAAGATCATTGACAATAGCTCGCACCTTGGTAAAAAGAGGGTAGAAGCGCTATGCATTGAGGGAGCAACGCCTGCGGGGACGATCGATAGCGACTTGAACCGCCTGCGGCTGGAAAGCGGCCTCATGCACCGGCGCACGGTTGAACGGGATGAAGCGCTGGACAGGCTATATAAGATCAAGGAATTTGTACAGGAGGTGTGACCTTGACCGGCAAAAAGAAGGCCGCCGCCAGAAGGGGCGCTTCTGACAGCGGCAAGAAAGATGGTTCTATGGGTAGTTTATCCCCGAATCAAGAAAATGTCAAGTGAGGTTAGGATGAATGGAACTGCAGATCGATTGGGGTTCAGGGGGGCTTGTTCTGGATTTGGATGCAGCATTGCCTCAAAACCTTACATGGACCCGAAAACTTTTGCGAGAAATCCGTCGGGATCGGGTCTATCCGGATCACGAAATACTGCTACAGTATTTCAATGATCGGCGCCAAACGGCTCAAAAACGCTTGGAGGAGGCACAATCGAAACATTCTTCCACGCAGCAGAAAATAGGCCAGCTATTAAAGCAAGTCGATATGTATCCAAAAGATGCATATTATTTCAGACAACGATCCTGTGTGGAAAAGAGACTAAAGCCTGAGCTTATTGCCCTGAAGAAAGAAATAAAAGATTGTATTGCAGTTATTCGAAAATCTCAAAAGGAAGCGGAATATTTTGGAAAACTTCCATCACTTTATAAAGATATTGTACTTAGAAAGGAGCACAAAAATGCTTGAAATCAACGTTCACATCACGGCCCCAGAGCTTGTAGAAGCTGTTCACGACCTTGCAAAAATGCTGGCAGGAAAGCCCGCCTCGAAATTCGAACAATCCCCACCCCAAGTACAAGATAAGGGGCCCGAACTACTTTCCGGAACGCACATGGCACCGCCACAACATCCGGTGCCCACTCAGGTAACGCCGCCCGCTAATACCCCTAGACCGGTACCGGCTCCGCCAATGCCGACGTCAATGCCTGCACAACCACCCACGCCGCCAGTGGCGCCACCTGTTGCCCCCGCCACACCAGTTCCGACTACGTCCCCCCAATACGACTATCCGACTTTGTTTAATGCAGCAGCAGCCCTGATGGGGCAGGGGAAAGGTGCTCAATTACAGCAACTTCTCACCAAATACGGGATCCAGCGTCTGCCTGATTTGCCCGCAGATCAGTACGGCGCCTATGCTGCGGACTTACGGGGATTGGGGGCGAAGATTTAATGCCCACCCCTGAGACCCATGCAGTGTTGTCTGCATCCAGCGCGGAAAGATGGATGCACTGTCCCGGTTCCGTAGCGCTCTCGAAGGATATTCCGGAGAGCTCCAGTGATTATGCCGAAGAGGGACGCCTGGCCCATGCTTTAGCGGAGCTTAAACTGCGGAAGAAATTTCTGGAACCTATGAGCCCGCGCGCCTTCAACACCCGCTACAACAAACTGGCGAGGGATAACCACTGGCAGCCGGAAATGGATGCCTGCACAGATGAGTATGTCGATTACATAACGGACATCGCAAATAGCTTATCGACGAGACCCTTTATCGCCGTTGAACAGAGGGTGGACTTTTCAGACTTCGTTCCCGGCGGTTTTGGGACAGCAGACTGTATTCTAATCCACGAAAACACTCTGTATGTCAACGATTACAAACACGGCAAGGGCGTTCCTGTATCAGCTGAGAACAATCCACAGATGATGCTTTATGCTTTGGGCGCCGTGTTAAATTACCGCCTACTGTGCAATATTCAATCAATTCATACTGCGATTATCCAGCCTCGTGCTGGAGGTATAAAAGAATCCAATTTTAGCCGGGATGAGCTGATGGACTGGGCGGTATTTACGGTTCGGCTGGCCGCAGAAAAGGCTGCAGACCCTGACTGTGATGAATTTCACAGCGGCGACTGGTGTCGTTTCTGTCCGGCAAAAGCCCTGTGCCGGGAACGCAGCGGTATCGTATCGGCCATGGACAATTTTGGAGGACGATTGCCACCGTTACTCTCCGACGAAGAAGTGGCTAACGTGCTGTCTAAGCTTGACCCTTTAATCCGGTATGGTGAGGCTGTTAAAGCATATGCCCAAAATAAGATCATGTCCGGAGGGGAGATACCCGGTTGGAAGCTTGTCGAAGGCCGGGGAAACCGTGTTTGGACGGACCAGATAGCGGCCTTCGAAGCACTCAAAGCCGCAGGAATTGAAGAAGTCCTGCTATATGAAAGGAAACCCCTTACGGCTCCCGCATTGGAAAAAGCACTAGGAAAAAAGGTATTCGCGGAGGTCGCCACTCCGTATATCACCAAGCAACCCGGGAAACCCACCCTTGCGCCCATAGAGGATCCGAGGAAACCATATAATCCGCGGCTCAGCGCCGCAGAAGATTTTCAGAATATAAAGGAGGATGCAAAATGAATAACAACCCTGCCCATATTGTCTTAACCAATGTCCGCCTGTCTTATGTCCACCTACTGGAACCGCATGCGCAACAGCCAAACCAAGAACCCAAATATTCCACCACGATTCTCGTCCCAAAAACGGATGTAGCTGGTAAAGCGAAGATCGACGCCGCCATCCAAGCTGCAACGCAACGCGCTCGAGAAAAATTCGGACAGGTTTTTCCCGCGCAGCCTAAAATCTCGGTTCACGACGGGGACGGAGCCCGCCCCTCCGACGGCCAGCCTTTTGGGCCCGAATGTAAAGGGTGCTGGGTGTTTACTGCATCCAGCAAAACGCGCCCCAACGTGGTTGACATAAATTTGCAGCCGATTATGGATGCAACGGAAATCTATTCGGGGATTTATGCAAATGTGGGTATTACATTCTTTGGCTACGCGGCCCCGCAGAACAAAGGAATCGGTGTAGTGATTGAAAATGTGCAGAAAGTCGCCGACGGGGAAGCCTTGGGAGGAAACCGGGCATCCGTAGATGATGACTTTGCGCAGGTAAACGCGCCAGCAGTCCCTAGTTATCCCATAGCTCCACAGGGCTTCCAACCCACCACCCCGGAGTATCCGGTAAACCCGCAATACATGCAGCCGAATCCGAATGATTATGGCATTCCGGGTTACCCGCAATACATGCAGCAGGCATAAGCCATGATCCATAACATATCGATCGACCTTGAAACCTATAGTAGCGTACCGATTGCAAAAGCAGGGCTGTATAAATACGCGCAATCTCCTGATTTTGAAATCCTGCTGTTTGCCTATTCATTGGATGGTGGCCCTGTCAGCGTAATCGATTTAACCCAGCCACAAAGCAAACTACTAAGTACAATTGTATCTATGCTGTGGGATCCAGCCTATATTAAGTATGCATATAACGCAGCGTTTGAATGGTATTGCTTATCACGCTATCTGGGCGCAACGTTACCACTCGACCAGTGGCGGGACACCATGCTGCACGCGTTATATTGCGGGTATCCGGGAAGCCTGGAGGCCGCAGGAAAAGCCCTGGGCCTGCCGGATGACCGGCGTAAGCTCACAACTGGTAAAGCGCTCATAAAAACCTTCTGCACACCGCGGATTCCGACCGATCGGGATCCGCGGGTACGAGTTTTACCAGTAGATGAACCCGAAAAATGGAACCTGTTTAAAGCGTACAATGCACAGGATGTCGTGACAGAAATGGAGCTCGAACGTAAGCTGTCGGCATGGCCGGTTCCTGATGAGGTGCAGCAACAATGGGTGCAGGATCAGCGTATCAACGCGCGCGGCGTAGCCCTTGATATGGATCTGGTACGCGGCGCATTGGATTGTAATTCCGAAATCACGGGCCGGCTGATAGAAGAAGCACAAACGCTTACCGGTCTGGATAACCCGAATAGTACCGCACAACTCATCACATGGTTACACAACCAGGGATATGATGCCAGCAGCTTACGTAAAGACGACGTAACGGATCTGCTGGCGATGGACGGTTTAGACGGCGACACACGCCGGGTACTCGAAATAAGGCAGGATCTATCCCGTACCAGCACTAAAAAATACAATGCGATGGAAACAGCGGTTGGGGATGACGGGCGGATCCGCGGGACGTTGCAATTCTACGGTGCCAACCGTACCGGGCGATGGGCAGGAAGGCTTCTGCAGGTGCAAAATCTGCCACGGACCTATCTACATGGGGCAGAGCTGGATCAGGCTCGAAATTGGGTGATGGAACGCAATACCTGCGCGATTGATATGCTACTAGGGCCGGTGCCCGATGTTTTATCTCAGCTGATACGCACAGCCCTCATCCCTTCGCCGGGTCACGTTTTCGTAGACGCAGATTTTTCGGCGATCGAAGCGCGTGTGATCGCCTGGCTAGCGGGAGAAGAGTGGGTATTAAAAGTATTCCGCACGCATGGAAAAATCTACGAGGCTTGCGCGTCGCAAATGTTCGGGGTACCGATAGATAGGATTAAAAAGGGGAACCCAGAATACGCGCTCAGACAAAAAGGCAAAGTCGCAACACTCGCTTTGGGTTATCAAGGAAGTACAGGGGCACTTATCAATATGGGCGCCCTACGCATGGGCATCCCAGAAGAAGACCTACCGGACATCGTACAACGCTGGAGGGCGTCCAATAAGCGCATAGTAGACTTCTGGTATGCCGTTGAAGCCGCAGCGCTGGATACGATAAAAACCTGCCGGTGCAACGCTGTACGAGGGATTGTCTTTCAAATGGAAGGGGACCTTGACCGGCGGTTCCTGACCATCACCCTACATAGCGGGCGCAAACTCTTCTATGCGGAGCCCTCTCTTACTCTAAACCGGTTCGGCCGGGAAAGCATACAATATATGGGCGTTAACCAGACAAGCCGTAAATGGGAGCCCATGGAAACATACGGCGGAAAACTCGTAGAAAATATCGTACAAGCAACCGCGCGGGACTGCCTTGCTGTAAACATAACCCGGTTGGAAAACGCGGGCTATCCAGTGGTATTTCACGTGCACGATGAGGTAATTTTAGATGTCGAAACAGCAGATCCCGACGCGGTGTTAGGCGATGTCTGCAAGATCATGAGCCAGCCTATTGATTGGGCGCCCGGCCTACCGCTCAGCGCTGACGGATGGACCGGGCATTACTATACAAAGGATTAAGGAGGGCCGGTGTATGCGATACGACCGGATGATCACAATTTGCGCCGCAGGCAGCCGGCACGCAGCTGTGTGGCCATCACAGAAACTACTGGTATCGGAACTCTGGGAGCGGCTGAAAACCCCGGTTAGGGGCACTGAGACCATGGAAGCCTACCTGCGTTTAAAAAAGGTTCAGCAGGATGATTTAAAAGACGTGGGCGGCTACGTTGCCGGTACTCTACGAAACGGTAAGCGGGGATCAAGCGCTGTCGAATCCCGCGATGTTCTGACACTGGATCTTGATAATATAACCGCAGGGGGCACCGAAGATATCCTTCGCCGGGTAGCAAGCCTGGGATGTGGCTATTGCGCATACTCGACGCGCAAGCACCGCCCCGATGCCCCGCGGTTGCGCGTATTGATCCCGTTGGACCGGTCTGTAGCCGCGGATGAATACGAACCTATTGCGCGCCGGACGGCGGCCTATATAGATCCGGATATGTCACCCTTTGATCCTACGACCTTCCAGGCCTCAAGGTTAATGTATTGGCCGTCCTGTTGTGCTGATGGGGAATACATCTACCAAACAGCAGATATGCCCCTGCTATCCGCTGACGGTATCTTATCGCAGTATGCAGATTGGCGGGATTTTTCGGCCTGGCCACAGGTTCCTGGTGCACAAAAGCTGCATGCGAAGCTTGCCGCAAAGCAGGGCGATCCGACCGAGAAAAAAGGCGTGTTAGGTGCATTCTGCCGCGCGTACAGCGTCACAGATGCCATGGGCAAGTTTTTACCGGGCGTATACACCCCAACAGATAAACCTGACCGGTATACCTTTGCCGGTGGATCCACCACCGGTGGCGCAGTTGTGTATGATGATGGCAAATTTTTATATTCGCACCATGCGACAGATCCCGCCGGCGGGCGCCTGTGTAACGCCTTCGATTTGGTGCGCATCCATCTGTTCGGGGTGCAGGATGATGATGCAAAGCCAGACACCCCGGTGAACCGATTGCCGAGCTATAAAGCCATGATGCAGTTCGCAAGGCAGGACGATGTTATCGCGGATATGCTCAATCATGACCGCTACGATTCCGTTGCGGAGGACTTCCCTGTACAAGACGGTACCGAACCGGTCAATCTGAACTGGATGCGCGAATTGCAAACGGATGACAGCGGCGCTTATAAACGGACCATTCGAAATGTTGTGCTTATGCTGGAAGGCGATCGACGCCTGCAAGGGCATTTTCAATTCAACACCTTCAGTGACCGGATAGAGGGCGTCTGCCCGCTGCCTTGGCCGGGAAGGTCTACCGGATCAGAGTCTTTTGAATGGCTGGATAGCGACGACGCCGGTCTGCGCGATTGCGTGGAAAAACTTTTAGGGTTTCATACCCGTGACGTAATAGATGACGCCCTGGTGCAGGTTGCAATGGCGCACAGCAGCAATCCGATAGTGGACTTCCTGCGAGTCCTGCAATGGGACGGCGTGCCGAGATTGGACACATTATATATCGACTACTTTGGGGATGAAGACAACGCCTATACGCGCGCAGTAGCCCGTAAAGGGCTTGTAGCTGCTGTAGCGCGTGCTATGGCCCCAGGTATCAAGTATGACCAGATGATCGTTGTATGCGGTCCCCAGGGCATCGGTAAGAGCACTTTCTTCGCCCGTCTTGGCGGGCCTTGGTTTAGCAACTCTTTTACAACTTTTGAAGGCAAAGAGGCCGCAGAACTCCTACAGGGGAACTGGATCATTGAAATCGGCGAACTGGAAGCCATGAACAAATCGGACATACGCGCTGTAAAACAAACTCTGAGCCGCACGGTGGATGAATACCGGGCAGCCTATGGCCGACGGACGGAACGGCACCCGCGCCGGTGCGTGTTTTTTGGTACGACCAACGACAGTAATTATCTTAAGGACCCAACCGGCAACCGGCGTTTCTGGCCAATCGACTGCGGAAAAAACAGAACAAAAAGCGTGTGGGATGATCTGACCCCGGAAACCGTAGGCCAAATTTGGGCAGAGGCATACGTCTATTGGCAGATGGGCGAGCCCTTGATTTTGAGCCCCGAAGAAGAAGCCGAAGCCGAAAAAAGGCGGAAGATGCACCTTGAACAGGACGAGCTGAAAGGGATAATAGAAGCCTTTTTGGAGCGCCCGGTGCCCGAAGATTGGCTGAAATGGGATGCCGACAGGCGGGGATTATATCTTTGTGGAGAGATGAAAGCTGAAGGGCTTAAACTGGTACACCGTGATCGGGTGTGCGTGATGGAGGTCATGCGGGAATGTCTGGGCGACCGACGGGGGGTCATACCGCAAAAGGACGCCCGGCGCATCGGGCAGATTATTGCGGAAATCGATGGTTGGGATCGTACCGGAGTCATGCGGTTTGGGGGAGAATACGGCAGCCAAAAAGGGTTTCGGTGGCACGGAAACTCTGAAATTTTGTCAACCGAAGGCCCAAAAAATCACTCGGTTTACGGTTGACAAAAAGAAGTCAACCGTGTCAACCGAAAATGTGATTGGGTTGACACATTCGGTTGACACCTGAAACCCGCTTGGAATCTGGATTTTTTATAGCTTGTCAACCATGTCAACCAAAAAATATCTATGTAGATAAAAAATAATAAATAGAGAGAATAGGCAGATATATATACCCGCCTAATACTACCTAATCGCCCTACTGTGTATACTATACGCGTACGCGAGGATGGTTGACAATACGAAAAGGAGGACCCGAAAGTGAAAGAAAGTCAGATTGAGGCAAAGCTTGTCCGGATGGTCCGGGAGAGAGGCGGGTTGTGCTTCAAGTTCGTGTCGCCATCGAATCCAGGCGTGCCAGATCGAATCATCATTACGCCGGATGGCCGAACGGTATACGTGGAACTCAAGACGGAGACCGGGCGATTACGGCACATCCAGGAGTGGCAGATATCGGAGATGCGAAAACGGGGTGCAGACGTCCGTGTTGCGGAAGGTTTGGATGCGGTCAAGGCTTTGGTGATGGACTTGTTTCCGCCGAAGGAGGACTCAACTTGAAGTACATACCGCACGGATATCAGGCGTATTGTGAACGACGTATCGTTGATACTCCGGCCATTGCTTTGTGGCTGGAAATGGGGCTGGGAAAGACGGTTATCACTTTGTCAGCAATTAACGAGCTGCGGTTTAACCGGTTTGAAGTTGGCCGGGTGCTGGTTATTGCACCGAAGAAAGTTGCGGAAGCAACCTGGCAGACGGAGGCGACGAGATGGGATCACACGATGCACATCCGTTTTTCCACGGTGCTAGGGAGTACGCAGCGGCGCATTCGGGCGGTCAATACGCCGGCGGACATCTACGTTATCAACCGGGATAACGTTTGCTGGCTGGTGGACTACTACCGCAATGATTGGCCGTTTGACATGGTCGTGATTGACGAGGCTACGAGTTTTAAAAGCCAGTCCAGTAAACGCTGGAAGGCTTTGAAATCTGTCCGGCCACATATCCGCAGGATTGTAGAGCTGACCGGGACGCCCTCCCCCCAGGGCCTGATTGATCTTTGGCCCCAAGTTTACCTGCTGGACCAGGGGCAGCGCTTGGGGAAGACAGTGGGGAGCTTTCGGGAACGGTACTTCAACCCCGACAAGCGATATGCCACTACAATTTTCACCTACAAGCCCAAGGATGGCGCAGAGGCCGCGATCCAGTCCTTGATCGGAGACATCTGCATCAGCATGCGAGCAGATGATTATTTGCAATTGCCGGCCTGTGTTACGGATGTGATCCCCGTTGCCTTAAACACGCAGGCGGAAAGGGCATACAAGCAGCTAGAGCGGGATGCTATTTTACAAGTCGATGAGGCGACCATCGATGCAGGGACAGCTGCCGTGTTGACCAACAAGCTTCTGCAGCTTTGCGATGGGGCCGTGTATGATAGCGTACATCGTGTGCAAGTAATCCACGACTGCAAGATCGAAGCGTTCATGGAACTCATAGAGGGGTTAGGGAGAGAGCATGCGCTGGTGTTCTACGCATTCCAGCACGACAAAGATCGGCTTTTGGAGGCCCTTGCGAGATCAGGAAAGCGCGTACGGCTGTATCAGGGGCCACAGGATGAACGGGATTGGAACACAGGGATGGTGGACATCCTGTTGGCGCATCCGGCCAGCTGCGCTTACGGGTTGAATCTGCAGCAAGGTGGGCACCACGTTGTTTGGTTTGGCCTTACGTGGAGCTTGGAATTGTATCAGCAGGCCAATAAAAGGCTGCATAGGCAGGGGCAGGATCAGCCGGTGATCATCCACCACCTTGTGGTGAAGGATGGCATGGATGAGGACGTTATGGCGGCCCTTGAAGCGAAAGCAGGTACGCAAGACGGTCTTATGAATGCTTTGAAGGTCAGAATCAAGAAAGTGAAAGGAGAGCACGGAATATGACAAGCCAGGAGAAAAAAGCATATTTGGAGCGCTACAAAGAATCAGATCGAGAGATTGACCGCTTGTGCGAAGAGTTGTCGCGGTGGCGGGCATTGGCAACCAAAATCACGCCTGTTTTATCCCAGGAACCTGCTGGAAGCTGCGAAGGAGGAAATCAGATAGAGTTAGCCGTCGAAAAGATTATCGCCTTAGAAGGGCAAATAAACGCCAAAATCGACGAGCTGTTGATAATCAGGCAGCGAGTGGAAGAAGCGATTCAGACAGTTATGGACAGTACTTTGCGTGAAGTGCTGACGCAAAGATACATATTGGGCAAACGGTGGGAACAGATCGCTGTGGATATGAATTACAGCTGGCGGCGGATTTATCAGCTCCATGGAAAAGCGCTGTTGCAACTGTGCATAGAATTTCAGTATGAACCTGTGATATAGTTAAACTACCAAAAGTGAGTACAAGGACGGGTTCACGCTCTTTTCATGCGCACCTCCTTTCATAATATTTTTCTCCTTGGTCCATGCCGTGCCGGGGGTCAGACCGGCGCGGCAGACATGCGGCAAAGAGTGTAATACCGGTGCAACTCCGGAAGGCCGCGCCAGGCGTTTGACGGTAATCGGGTGGCGTAGATTACCGGAGCCGCAATGCCGCCGCTATGCAGAGGGCGGATTAGAAATACTGCGCTATCCGGCCCAGCGCCGGACAGAGGGAAACCGTCTTTGACGGATGTTATATAAGCGCCTTACCAGTTGGTGGGGCGCTATTTTTATACCTTGGAGGTGATCGGATGCCGCTATGCCCGTTGGATGGCCATTGCGCCTACAATAATCGGAATGTTTGCGGGGTGGATTATTGCCTATTTCCTATCGGAGGATGCCCCCATGATCTGTTGCGAGACCCGCCGGGGGATCCGGTGCTGTACCGGCGGGCGCTGGGCGGCACGATCGCCGTGTTAGCCGCGATGGGGCGGCCGGAGGACGATGCAATACTGAAGAGGTTGAGGGAGCTATTCCGTACAAGTTTGGCAAGGCCCCAGGATAGGGGCGGTGGATGATGGCTAACAACGAAAAAAATCTCGTTCCAATGAACCGCCGAACGAAGGAAGAACAGAGAAGGATTGCGAGTGCTGGCGGAAGGGCTTCGGGGGAAGCTAGACGGGCTAAAAAAACTATGCGAGAGTATGCAGACTTTCTGCTGTCTCTACCAGTTACAGACGGTAGAAAGTTCAACAAGCTGTCTCGGCTAGGGATCCCGCTGGAGGAAATTAATAACAAGATGGCCGTGATTGTTGCGTTGGTACAGGCAGCGCAAGCAGGGGATGTATCCGCCACAAAGGAATTGCGGAGCATCATCGGTGAAGACAATGTATTCGATAACAATGAGGGGGTGCAGATCATTGACGACCTATAAGCTCTCGGAGATCATTTCCCCGGCGTTTGCCCAGTCCCACCGGGCTGTCAAATCCGGCTCCATCAATGAGCTGATCGAGAAGGGCGGACGCGGCGGCGCGAAGTCCAGCTATATTTCCATCGAGCTCGTCCTCCTGCTGCTGAAGCACCCGGACTGCCACGGGGTGGTCATGCGCAAGGTTGGCAACACGCTGCGCTCCTCCGTGTACGCGCAAATCTGCTGGGCGATCGCGGCGCTGGGACTGACAGACAAATTCCGCTGCACGGTCAGCCCCATGGAGTGCACCTATATGCCGACCGGTCAGAAGATATTGTTCTTCGGTCTGGATGATCCTGGAAAGCTGAAATCCATCAAGGTGCCGTTCGGCTACGTTGGAATCGGCTGGTTTGAGGAGCTGGACCAGTTCGACGGAGAGGAACAGGTGCGAAATGTGGAGCAGTCGATTTTCCGCGGGGGACCGTACTCCATGTGCTTTAAGTCCTTCAACCCGCCCGCCATGGCCCGGAACTGGGCCAACAAGTATGTGCTGGAGCGGAAGGACGGCAAGCTGGTACACCACAGCACCTATCTTACCACGCCATCTGACTGGCTAGGGCCACGTTTTTTGGCGGATGCGGAACACCTACGCCATACCAATGAAACCGCCTACCGGCACGAGTATCTGGGCGAAGTAGTAGGCAGCGGAACGCAAGTGTTCGAGAATCTGAAATTAGAGCCCATCGATAACGGGACGATAGAGAAATTTGAACGACGGTTACACGGCATAGACTGGGGTTGGTATCCGGATCCGTGGGCATATAATGGGTGCAGTTACGATGCCGCTCGCAGAACCTTGTACATATATGACGAACTAACACGGCGCAGAACAAGCAACCAAGATACTGCTCAATTGCTTATTGCCCGTGGTGTGTGTCAAGAGAGCGATCGAGAGGAATATCTGACAGCAGACAGCGCGGAAGAAAAGAGCTGCGGGGATTATCGTGCGATGGGACTGCCATGCCGTGGAGCAGAAAAAGGGCCGGGCAGCGTGAAGGCGGGCATGAAGTGGCTGCAAAGCCTTAGCTGTATCTGGATTGACCCGGTTCGGTGTCCGGATACCGCGAAAGAGTTCGGCGAATACGAGTACGAACGCGATAAAAAGACCGGTGAAGTCTTGGAGGGATACCCGGATGTAAATAATCACCATATCGACGCGGTGCGATACGCAACGAACCGAGTTTGGAAGAGGAGGGGCGCATGATAAAGCGTTTTAATGTCTGGTTACGGGAACGGTTCTTACCGGAATGGGCCAGACGGCAGCTAGTAGAAGAGAATGAGAAATTAATAAAGCAATTGGCAGAGGAATGCAGGAAGATAAAACAGATGGAGGCATATATTCAAGGATTGCACGATGGACTACGCCGACAGCGGCAAGTAGTTATCCATAATCATGCAGTGAAAGGGGAAAGCGAAGAATGAGCTTTTTCGGCGCCCTTTTTAATAACAAGATCTATCATTTTGAACAGGCATATCCAGGAGCGAAGGACTATACGACTCCGGCTATGCAGAAGGCTATCCAGGACTGGTTTCAATTGTATTTCGATAATGAAGTGACAGAAGAAGAGGATCCCTGCCAACGGTTACCCTATACGATTGTAAATAAATTGGCACGGACCTGTTTTGCAGAATATGAAGTTACACCCACAAAGGAAAATCCCTTTGCGACAGAAGTATTGAGAGGATTAGAGACCGTACGAAAAAAGGCCATGCAGCTCGCATTGATCGGTGGAGAGGCATGGTTAAAGCCAGTGCCAAGGCCCAATGGTTTTTCTTTTACAGTGATGCGTCGGGATATGGTGGTAGTGTTAGGCCGGGGGGCGGATGGTGAAGCTACAGACCTGGGAAGTGCAGAGATTACACAGCGGGACGGGAAGTTTTATACGCTACTGGAACGGCGTAGCTTGGATGAAGCAGGGAGACTGGTTATTGAAAACAAGCTGTATTGTAGTTGGGACGGCCAAAGTTTAGGTGTACCGGCTGCACTGGATACACTGCCAGAGTATGCGGATCTACAACCGGAGGCTGTGATCGGTGCAGTCGATGGGCTGGGCGTAATAAGCCTGCGTGTGCCGTTGGAAAACTGTGTGGACGGCAGCGCAGATGCAGTGAGCGTATATGCGGCAGCGACCGGACTAATCCATAATGTTAACCACAACGAACGGCAACTGAGCCGGGAATTCGAGAACGGGGAAAGTCGGGTGTTTGCTTCTGCGGACATCTTAGACAAAAGGAAGAACGGCAAGCGGTGGCTTCCGCCCGGTTTATTTGTAGGGATTGACGACGATCTCAAAAATACGGGCGTAACTATTTTTTCTCCTACATTGCGGCAAGAGAGCTTCTTGGCCCGCAAAAAGGAATATCTGCGGAATGTGGAGAGCTTGATCGGTTTAAAACGGGGAATTCTTGGAGAGGTGGAGGCGGCGCAACGTACCGCTACCGAGGTTACCAGCAGCCAAGGCGATTACAGCTTGACGATACAGGATCTACAGCAAATGTGGGAGAAGGCCGTACGGCAAGCATTGGTGGTATGCGGTAGATTGGGAACGCTGTATAAGGTTCAAGGAGCGGTAGAGTTGGCTCCCAATCAATCGATTGCTATGGATTGGGGAAACGGCATTTTATACGACAAAGACAAAGAGTGGAGCCAAACTATGCAGTTAGTAAGTGCTGGAATGCTGCGACCGGAAATCGCCTTGGCGTGGCATTATGGTTTACCTTGGGAAACGCCAAAAGATCTGGAATATGTGAGGCTAAAGTATATGCCAGAAGTGGAGAGGATGACGGGTGATGAATAATTATGTTGACACCGGAACAAATCGAAGCTCTCCGAGACGCTGCCAGCCATATTATAGATCCGATAAATGATTATCTAATTGGAGATATTGCACGGCGTATTTCCGAGGCTGGGCAGCTTACCAGTACAGCGGCCTATGAGGTATGGATGGCGCAGCAGCTGGGAATATCACAAAGACAAGTAAAAGAGGAAGTGCGTAAAAGGTTAAAGGTTTCCAGCCGTGAATTACAAAAACTGATGACACAGGCGGCGGAAGTGGGATATGATTTTGATTTGAAACGCCTACCTGTACAAGCGGTACCATTCAGCGCAAATGAGAGCTTGCAACAGATTGTTGCCGCAGCAGTTGAACTCGCCGGAAAGGACCTCAACAACATAACACAGACGTTGGGAATGGTGGACCCTTTTGGAAAAGCGCTGCCTTTACAGGATGTATACAGATCTTGCACAGACTTTGCCTTTAAACAGGTCATTACAGGCGCTTCCGATTATAATACAGCGATCCGTACGGCTTGCGCCAATATCGCGAAATATGGCGTGAGGACCATTGATTATGAAAGCGGCGTACATACCTCGCTAGAAGCTGCTGTCCGGCGAAATATTATGGGCGGATTGGGTCTTATGAATGAACAAATCGAGCAGGTCAATCACGATGAAATGGGCTGCAATGGTTGGGAAATCAGCGCCCACGCCAACAGCGCGCCGGATCATGAACCAATCCAGGGGAAACAGTACAGCGATGCAGAGTATACGGCGTTAAACAACAGTCTTGTGCGCCGGATTGGTACGCTGAATTGTGGCCATGCTGCCTTCCCCATTATTTTAGGAATCAACAGTCCGCAATATAGTGACGCTGAGCTTACGGATTTACGACGGCAGAATGAAGAGGGAATTACCTATCAAGGGAAACATTACACCGGATATGAAGCTACACAGATGCAGAGGAAGATAGAACGGTCTATCCGGTTGCAAAAGAACCGCATTCTAGTGGACAAGGCTACAGGCGATACGGATAAAAGGGCGATCGATCAGATCAAGCTACGCCAGTTGAACGAAGAATACCGGCGTTTTTCACAGGCAGCAGGTTTGCGGACGGAATCGGAACGCACATGGGTAGTTGGATTTAGCAGAGAACAAGCAACGAGAGCTAACATCGGAGTGGAACAATATTACCAAAAATGGTCAAAAGAAATTGGTGTAAATTCTAGTATAGCAACCCTTGCAAAATACTACGACGTAAAGTATACTAATTCTCCTCGGTATGAACGATTGCAAGGTTATGCCAAGGCGGTGGAAAAGGGGGATATTTCCCCGCTGGTGGGCTTCGATTTGTATGAAGAAGTGAGCGCGGAGATTCGTGAACGCCTTGTTGGGGCAACAACTTCAACAGGAATTACAATCGAGAGTTTCACCACGCATTTTGTGGATCGGGTAATTGGCCAAACTTCGACGCCTCACAAAGGGATGCGTTGTGGAGTCTCTATAGAAGACGCGTTGGATGCGCTGCTCAATCCTATAAAATTAGACGATATTCGTCTGATGGATGACGGCGATATACGGCAGACGCTTTACGGATCAAAAGCAGCAGTGACAATCAGTGTTCGTGATAAAAGGCTGATTCAGACTAACCCAAATAGTGAAAGGAGTAAATAGCATGTTAAACATGAATGAAAATTCAAGACGTTTTTTGGAGAAATATCTGCCAAGCGCTTTATTGACGGATAACATAAGAGATGCGCTTGAGTCCCTATATAGGCTCATTGACGAAAAAGGATTTGCACCGCCACACTATTACGATTACAATGATTTTGGCAGGGAAGCCCAGCGAGTTTATGATGACCTTTATCTTAGCAACTAAGAAGAAATAAAACAGTGGAAGAAATAAACTATCGAAAAGGGGACTGGCTGAAGGACGATTCTTGCGTCTTTGACGGGTATCCGTACCAGAATATTTTTGCACAGAGTGTATTATCCATTTCAACGGGAATGAGGGCTTTGCGCCAACATTCGAAGTTTTCCCAAAGGGAATCCCTCCGGAAATCGGACAGACAATAGAGAACATAGAGGGCCATATGTGGGAGACCACGGAATACAGTTTGAAAAAAGGCAGCCTTATGGCTGCCTTTTTCATATCCATTTTTGACCGGACCGAAGTCGTAAAACTACGGGACCGCAGGGGAGGCAACCCCTGTTAACAAAGCGTAGCGGGGAAAGGGACAATATGAAACGCGAATTTTTGCAAAACTTTAAAGTCGGCGATCAATCGTTGCCGAAGGAAATCATTGATGCAATTCTGGATGAGAATGGTAAGGACATCGAATCTGTAAAAGGTAAGTATGCGGATTATGATGCGATCAAAAAACAGCTCGATGAGGCCAACAGAACGATTGACGGATTCAAAGACATGGACATTGATGCAGTGCGGAAAGAGGCGGCCGGTTGGAAGCAAAAGGCAGAGCAGGCGGAAAGGGATGCCGCGGAAAAAATTGCAACGATCCAATTTGACGGACTTCTGGACAGAACCATTACAGGGGCAAGAGGCCGAAACACAAAGGCAATAAAAGCGCTTCTGGACCTTGATACGTTGAGGGCCAGCAAAAACCAGGAAACCGATGTGAAAGCCGCATTGGAGACTCTGAAAAAGGACAGCGGTTACCTGTTTGAAGACGCAGAACCCCCGCCGCCCTATGCAGGAGGAACTGGGACACAGAAACCCGGATCTGGGTCGGATTCCGCATTGCGCAAAGCAATGGGACTGCCAGAGGCAGCAAAATAATTTAGAAATGAGGGAATCAAATGGCAAACGCAATTGAACTGGCAAAGAAGTTTATCCCCATGCTGGATGAAGTGTACAAACTTTCTAGTCTGACTGCTGTGCTGGACGGCGCGGCGGAATTGGCACAGCAGGGAGCTAATGCAAATGAACTTATTATACCAAAGCTGGATATGCAGGGATTGGGCGACTATAACCGCAACAGTGGTTATGTGTCCGGCGACGTCACCTTGACCAATGAAACAGTCAAGTGTAATTTTGACCGTGGTCGGATGTTTACGGTCGATTATCTGGATAACTTGGAGAGTGCAGGCATTGCTTTTGGCCGGCTGTCCGGTGAGTTCATCCGCACGAAAGTTGTTCCGGAATTGGACGCATTCCGATTTGCGACGTACGCTTCTGCCAGCGGCATTTCGAAAGTGGCTACCGGCGCAGCGCTTGCTGACGGCGCCGCAGTCGTAGCCGCTCTTAGAGTAGCCGTAAGTGAGATGGACGAAGACGAGGTTCCACAGACCGAACGTTATCTGTTTATCACTCCCACTTTACTGGGAATGGTACAGGATATGGATACGACCAAGAGCCGCGAAGTGCTGCAAAACTTTGCCGGAACGGTGAAGGTTCCTCAGACTCGTTTCTACACCGCCATTGAACAAAATGATGGCACCAGTAGCGGCGAAGAGGCCGGTGGCTATAAGAAGGGCACCGGCGCGGCGAATATTAATTTCATGATTATTCATAAAGCGGCGGTCATCCAGTTCCAGAAACATGTTGCGCCAAAAATCATATCCCCAGAGCAGAACCAGACGGCCGATGCCTATAAATTTGGTTACCGCAATGTGGGAATTGCTGACGTGTACGAGAATAAGGTCGCGGGGATTTACCTGCACCATCAGGCCGCGGGCTGATATGGGGCGTTTGGTAGGCTTGACCTTTGAAGTGAAAGCGCCGAAAAAAGAAAGGGGCAGCAAGACGGATGGCAATCATAGACGAAAGACTCCTAGAACCGGACAGCAAGCCGGAAATTCGAGAGAACTTCAATCGGATTCTAAGCCTGTTCGATGATGGAGAAGGTGTTCCCGGTCCACAAGGGGTAGGAATTAAAAGTATCACGGGGACGATTGACGGAACCAATAAGCTCACCCTGGTTTTTACACTGACGGATGATAGTACGCAGACGGTGGAAGGAACCATCACGCCTCCCACGACGGTATAGGATGGCTGTTGACATGACAGATTACGCGTTCTATATGACAGTATATTTGGGTGACTCTATCCCACAGGAGGACTTTGACCGGCTAGCAAAACGGGCAGAAGAGCAGATCGCCCGGTATAAGCGTATTTATCGGGTGGATGCGCCGGACGCGAATAGCGAAAATATGGCTATTTGTGCGATGGCCGACGCGTTGTACTATTTTGAAACTGCGCAGAATGGCGGGATCGTAACCAGCTCGTCGATTGGAAGCGTTTCCAGCAGCCAGAAGACCGATGCGATAGACATCAGCCCTAAAGCGCAGGCAGCAGAGCTGTATCGTTGTGCCTGTCAATATCTGGATATTTACCGGGGGTGCAGTCTATGTTAAGTGTGCGGCATAAATTGGGATCGCCGGTGGATTATTCCAAATGTAACCAGACGGTGACTATTTACCACAAAGATCATGAGCGGTACACAGCTACTATCGTGTATCAAGCCTTTCTGGACTTCAAGAAGACGCAGAACGTGGACAAGACCGGCAGTCAGGAAACAAATTCCTTCCTGCTGGTCATCCCCTGCGATTCTCAATGCGTTTTTGTGGGCGATAAGGTGTTGTTAGGCGAGGGTCCAGAGATTGCTACACGGGAAGAATGGGCAGGCTTTATCCCCGCGAAAGTACCCGGATTGGTAGTTGTAAAATATGTTGATCCTAAGTACTGGCAGGGACGATTAATACATGTGGAGGCGGGTGGATGAATGTAAAGCTACAACTGCTTCCAGCGACACAGATTGTCCGGAACAAAGGATTGAGCAAGGACGGAGATGTTCAGCGGTTCCATACAGCGAATGTCTTACGCCGAATCATTAAATACATGCCGTATCGTACGGGGGAGACCATAAAAATTACTGTTGCACAGACAAACATCAATAAGCCGCAAATCGTTACAGATGTCCCTTATGCCCGTTTTTTGTATTATGGGATGGTTATGGTTGGAATAAATAGCGGCAGTGCTTATGCACGCAGAGGTGAACCGAAGCGTGTGACAAACCGCCCGATTACCTATACGAAAACAAAAAATCCACGCGCTGGCCCTTACTGGGATAGGGCGCTTGTAGCAGCGGAGGGGGCGGCAATGACAGCCGATCTACAGCGGTACATAGAAACTAGGAGATAGCTATGACGGATCTAGAAAAAATCCGGGGGTGGATCGCCACCTACCCGGATTTTAACATCTTGGAGAGATTTCAGGTTGACTATACAGATCAGCTGCCTGCCAATGGTGGTCTGTTTCCCACGGGGATGGTTGAGGTCAGCCGCGCGGAGGATATACTTGGAAATGTAACCGTGGAAAACCAGTATAATTTTGGCTTGTACTGTGTGCTTGAGAAAGCACCGGGGGATGACGCAGGCGCAGAAATCAACGCAGATTGGGTGATGGGCTTCCAGAAGTGGGTGCAGGAACAAAGCGTCCGTGGATGCGTACCCCACTTTGGGAATACCCAAGAAAAAGAAACTGCCAAGGCTCAAAACGGAGTTCTGTATGAGCAATCCGGTGAAGGCACAGCGGTTTATATGGTGCAGCTATCTGTACAATTCAAAAAATATTTCGAGGTGATTTGATTGGCAAAGATTGAACGAAAATATCTTGCGCATTATGTGAATGCCGATACCACCGGTTCGTCGCCGGAGTATGTGCGGCTTGGAAAGGATCTGGAAGAGTATTCTCCGGAGATGTCCGCAGAGGTGGAGACCACAAAGAACATTTTGGGCGAAACCAGTATCAACATATCCAGCTATGAAAAAACCGGAAGCGCAGAACCTTATTATGCAGAAAAGGACGACCCCCTTTTCGACCGGCTACAGGCGATTATTGACGGCAACCTGGTCCTGGACGATCTGAAAACCGACGTAGTGGAAGTAAAGTTGTGGGAGACGGAACAATCTGGAGCATATCCTGCCACGAAGGAAGAGGCATATATCGAGATTACATCCTATGGCGGCGATACTACAGGCTATCAGATTCCCTTTACGTTGCACTACACCGGCGTAAAGACGGAGGGAACCTTTAATCCACAGACGAAAACGTTTACGGAGGGCGACGGTGAATAAATGGCTGAAAAACTGAATTTTGACGATGGAATACAGGAATACGAGGTAAACGGGCGAGAACTGCTCCGTTTTAACCCATCGGATCCAAATGTCTATAACCGTTTCTGCGAGTTATATGAAGAACTATCAAAACTCGAAGAGAGCTATGAAGCGGAGCTGAAAAGGTTGGAGGCAGAAACCACAGACGACGATGTGGAATCCAGCGGCAAAGCTCTCAAACTGATGCATGACATTGACGCGAAAGTGAAAGCGCGTCTGTCTTACGTGTTCGGCGAAGGGAACGATTTTGACCGCATAATGGGCGGCGTCAATTTGATGGCAATTGGAAAGAACGGGGAACGTATTGTAACCAACCTGCTTGCCGCGTTACAGCCTATTATTGAGGATGGCGTGCGTCAACATCAGTCCGATGCCGCCGCAGAAGCCGTGGCCGCTGCCAAGCTCAACCGAGAGCAGCGCCGCGCGAAGAAATGACCGGGTGGGACTTACCGGAATTTGCGGAGATTGGCGGTAAGACTTATCGAATCAATGCGGATTACCGGGATATTCTTGATATTGTTACCCGCCTAAACAATCAGGAAGAGAGTGAACAAACGCGCTTATATGTCGCGTTGGCGCTCTTTTATGAGGATTTTACGGACATGCCGCGGAAGGATTATCAGGAAGCTGCCAACTGGATGATGCGCTTTATCAGCTGCGGAGAAGAAGAGACGGATGCCCATCCGCGACCAAAACTCCTTGATTGGGAACAGGATCACAACATGATTGTGGCGGATGTAAATAAAGTGGCAGGGTGCGAGGTGCGTGCCCTGCCTTTTTGCCACTGGTGGACCTTTATCGCGTGGTTCAACGCTATAGGTGATGGGCAGCTTTCCACGGTGGTTTCCATCCGCGACAAGCTTCGCCGGGGAAAGAAACTCGAAAAATGGGAGCAGGAATTTTACCGGGACCACAAGACACAGGTGACCTTGAAACAGCGATACACAGCGGAAGAATTAGCTGAGCAAGAACGCCTGAAAAAGTTATTAGGAGAATAGAAAACCGCGCCCCTATGGAGGGCGCGGATAAGTAACAAAAGCATTTAGTTTAATTTAAATTCGATGTCAGCGTCAGAACTAAAAATACTGCCTGTGTACTGCAAAATTAATTCAGGGTCATTGATAGGCTCTTCAAAGGCGAGTGTTCCGGAAATTGTCCCGCCAGGGGCCAATTCCCCACTAGACAAAGCCGTGTCGGTGTTAATCGTGGTGAATGTGATATCCGTAATTTGACCTTGGCTGTTTTTGATCTTAAAGTCATACGGATTGTAAGAGATATTTTCGTCAGTGCTATTATTTTTATACTGCACGGTTACGATGATATATTCCATGCCGTCTTTCGGTTTATCGTAGGTACTGCCGCTGGATTTTTCAACTTTTGTAACGGAGAGCTCTACGTCATTGTATTGCGCGGTTTCATTCACCCCGTACACTTTATCTTCCAATGCTTCTGAGGAAACCGGCGCTTCTTGGCTGACCTCGGTGCTGTCTTCTTCCGAGGAGATCAGTTCGGACGCAGAACTTGAAGAAGATGATGTGTCGTCCCCCTCCCCAAAGATGGATCCGATGACACCAATTACGACTAACACACCCAGCACAATGAGTACAATTTTTAAAGGTCTGCCCTTTTTCTTCGGTGGTTGCGCAGAAGCATTGGTTTGTTGCACCGCTGACGGATCTATAGGAGCCCCACAATTTGGACAATATTTCGCTGATCCAACATCAGTGCCACATTTTGGACAATTCATAATTCTACCTCCTTAAATTTTACAATTTATTCATATTATAATGCTTTTCGACAAATTCTGCAAGAGAAAAAGAAAATTTTTTAAAAACCTCTTGACGAGCTACAATTATTGTAGTATTGTTGTAGTCGTTAGGAGGTGAGAGGTTGAACGATAAAGCGCTGAATATCAAAATACCATCCGAGCTGTATAACGCACTCAAGCAAGAGGCAGAAAAAAAGAACATTTCTTTGGCCGCTCTTGTGCGATTAATCTGCTCAGAGTATTTTGAGACAAAAAAATAACGGAAACGCCCTCCAGTGGAAAGTTGAGCGAATCCGTTATTACACCAGAGGTTACCCATCTGATAAATCTATTATATCAGACTGGGCGACCTCCGTCAATGAAGGAGGTATATATTATGGATAAACAATTGACAAAGGCACAAGTGCAAGATTTATTTGCGAAAGAAGCCGTACTTATTGGCACAAATGATGGCGTCCCATTCCATCGCGTGACACAACTTTTTGGCAGCAAAGCAGCGAATTATGGATTTAGCTTTGAAGGAGGCAGAAACATCTTTGGGATTGGTGACTACCAGCTATCTTATTTAACTATCAAAGGGTTCTGCGGTGCGGCAGCCTATCACAACGTCGAGCTGATTCGCAACGACCTTGAGGAGGTGCAGTCGGCATGAACGAGATCCAGAAAGCCCGTACCACATTGGCTAAGATGCTGTTGGACCTGTCAGACGAGGCCCTAGAGTATGTATGGCGGCCTATCATCTATGCCTACTACTACACGGATATGCGGGACCCTGACCGGTTGACAGACGACGACTCTAAGCGACTGGCGCTCATCATTGCGGTTGCCCATGAGTCGCCGAATGTGATCAATCGCTTGGAACAGCTAAACAGAGTCTTATGGCAGATTAAGCTGAAGAAACAGAAAGGAGCCACCGTATGAATGAGTTGCAAATTTTTAATAATCCCGAGTTTGGGGAAATTCGGACCATCGAGGAGGACGGTAAAGTGCTGTTCTGCGGGTCTGATGTGGCAAGAGCGTTGGGGTATGCAAAACCCCAGAACGCTATTGATCGACATTGTAAGGGTGCCCTGAAACGGGGCATACCCCATCCGCAGTCCCCGAATAAGACCATTGAAATGCTTTTCATCCCGGAGGGTGACATTTACCGGCTGGCAGCAAAGAGCGAGCTTCCCGGGGCAGAGCGCTTCGAGAGCTGGATTTTTGATGAAGTCCTCCCCTCCATCCGCAAGCACGGTGCCTACATGACGCCGGAGACTTTGGAGGCGGCCATCCTCAACCCAGACACGATGATAAAGCTTTGTACAGCGCTCAAGGACGAACAGGACAAGCGCAAGGCGCTGGAAGCGGCTAATTCCGCGTTGACGGTGGAAAAGCAGATCATGCAGCCAAAAGCAGAATATTTTGACGAATTGGTTGATCGAAATTTAAATACCGGAATACGGGAAACAGCAAAGGAATTGGAGATTAAGGAAAAGAGCTTTGTGGCTTTTCTTCTGGATAAACGATATTTGTATCGGGATAAAAAAGGGAAACTACAGCCTTACGCCCAATATGCAAACGATTTGTTTGTCCTGAAAGAGTGTTACAACGAAAAGACACAATGGGCTGGAACCCAACTTCTGGTTACTCCCAAAGGACGAGAAACGTTTAGATTACTGTATCTGAATCTGAAAACCGCTTAAAGTGTGTCTCCACTTCCGTAAGGGGCAAATGGGTTGAAATATACTGTATAGACGTTTGCTTTTCCGATAAAATAAGTCTTGCCCCTCACGGGGCAAGTGGATTGACATCATAAAGAAAGGAGGATATAATAAAAGCGTAAGGTGCTACCAATAGACGGTTGCCCCTAAAGTTTGACTAAGAAATAGCCGCTAACTTTGTGAGGGTTGGGCGGCTATTTCTTTTTATCGTGAGAAGCAACAGTCCAAACGAACGTTGCAACGCCAAGAAGAACCAAACAGAACTGAAAGAGTTCTGAATATGTAATCATGGCCTCACCCCCTCTCAATAGGAGGGGAAAAGAAACGAATTCCCCTCCGGGAATGGAGGGGCAACCGCCCAACGTCTTGATAACACCCTACGGGACATATACTATCATAAAAGACACGTGGTGACAAGAACCGCACTCCATCAGGGGCGCGGTTTTCTTATGCTCATTTTTACGCCAGATCGGAGGTGAAGGGTTGGCAGACGGAAAAGTAATTATCAGCACAGAATTAGATAACAGCGGTTTTAAAAGAGGAATATCTGGACTCCAAGGCCAATGCAATGGCCTGAAAAGCGTTATATCCAGCATTGGTAAAACGATTGCCGTAGCGTTCAGCGTAGGAGCTATTATTAATTTTGGCCGTCAGTCTGTGAAGGCAGCATCCGACCTGTCCAGCGCTATGATAGGTTTGCAAAGCATCGTGGATGGGCAAGGCCGCAGCTTTTCACAGGCGCAGTCTTTTATTGAAGATTACATAAAAGATGGCCTTGTGCCCATGCAAGATGCAGTGACCGCCTATAAAAATCTTTCCATGCGCGGCTATGATACCACGCAGATTGAACAAACCATGACGGCGCTAAAAGATGCGGCGGCCTTCGGCCGGCAGTCATCTCTGACGATGGGACAGGCAGTTGCATCGGCGACGGAGGGCCTCAAGAATGAGAATTCTGTCCTGGTGGATAATGCAGGTGTAACGAAAAACGTATCTGTTATGTGGAAAGAATATGCGCAGTCCATCGGCGTCGGCGTACAAAGCTTAACAAAAGAGCAGAAAATCCAAGCGGAAGTCAACGGAATTTTACAGGAAACGAAGTTCCAAACGGGAGATGCTGCGAAAGCGGTGAATACCTACGCGGGGCAAATGTCCATGCTGAGTTTTAACTTTCAGCAGCTGAAAGTAGCCGTTGGAAATGCGATTATACCAGTTGTGCAAGCCGTACTTCCAGCGATCAATACGATTATATCCGCCTTGACATCTGTTGCAAACCTGATTGCTCAGATCACGACAGCCTTATTCGGAAAATCTACTAAAAGCGCACAGAAGGCTGCAACGGCAACCAATAGTGCTGCCAATGCGCAGAATAATCTCGCCGACTCCACGGAAAAAGCTAATAAAGCAGCCGATAAGCAGCTTGCTTCCTTTGACGAGCTGAACATTCTGAAAAAGGATAGTGCAGGCAGTTCTTTGGGGGCGTCTTCTGGCAGCACTGCGGGCGGAGGCGGAACGGCTGCCGAGATCCCCGTTTTGGCTGGGGAGATTGGTTCTGAAGTAACAGTAAGCCCCAAAGTGCAACAAGCGGTTGATTTCATCCGTGGGCTGTTTGAAAGCGTAAAACAGACAATCACGGATGTCGCCGACTATGTAAGGACGAATTTTGTTCCCCCGTTCATCGAGGCGGTCAACATGGTTGCGCCCCAAGTAGAGCGGTTTAAGTCCATTCTGGCCGGAATCTGGTCCGACCTTGGCGGTCTTGCAGAGCCTCTGAAAGCCTGGTTTACGAACGATTTCACACCTTTTTTACAGAATGTCATTCTGACATTAGGCCATATTGTATCAGGGTTATTCGACACCTTCAATATGGTTTTCTCAGACATCTGGTCTTTGGTAATTCAGCCAATTCTTGATAAGTTTACTACAACGGTGCTGCCATTTTGGACCGAGTTTTCCAATCAAGTTGTATTAACGTTAGGGCCAGCTTTTGATTACATAAAAGCAATTTTTGATTCCGTTTGGAAAGATGTTATCGCGCCGTGTCTGGATTTTATTACGCAAGCGTGGTGTGATCTATGGGACATTGTCAAACAGCTTTGGGATGAATACGGAGAACCGATTTTTAATGCACTCCGAGAAGCGATCAATGGTACAAAGGATACATTTTTAAATGTTTGGAATACCATCATCAAGCCTATTTTTGACAATATATTCCAAGTCTTAAAAGAGTTATGGGACGAGCATTTAAAACCACTCATTGCCCAGATCGGGGAGTTTATCGCTAAATTGGTACAAGGGGCGCTGGAAATCTACAATAAATTCATTCTTCCGGTCTACAATTGGTTTGTCAAAACTTTAGGCCCTCCGATTGTACAGGTAATCAACTGGATTACATCCACTATCGGGACGATCGTTGGAGTTGTAGCGGATGTTGCGAAAGGCGTATTCAAGTCGCTGGGAGGGATCATCGATTTTGTTACTGGAATTTTTACCGGGAATTGGGAAAAAGCGTGGAACGGAATCAAAGATATATTCGGGGGAATTTGGGATGGTTTTATATCCATAGTGCGGGGTCCAATTAATGGCATCATAGGCTTAATCAACAAGATGATAAACGCTATCAACGGTATGATTCGTAATGTCAACAAAATTCATATCGACCTGCCGGACTTTCTGGGCGGCGGGTCCTTTGGATTTAACATACCGACGATCCCTAACATCCCAAAACTTGCACAAGGCGCAGTTATACCGCCGAACCGCGAATTTATGGCCGTCCTGGGAGACCAAAAGAGTGGTACGAACATCGAGGCCCCGGCGGACCTCATCCGGCAAATCGTGAGAGAAGAGCTCGAAGCACTGGATATGCAACCGCAAGTTGTGGTCAAGGCCACTGGCAGCATGGGGGCTTTGGTGCGCCTGCTGAATTTGCAAGTTGATCGGACAAACAAGCGCTATAGCCCTGTGGGATAAAGGAGGGACCAAAACTGAAAGCATTGCTCATCGACGGAAAAGAACCGAGGGCGCCTGATAGTATACAGTTCGCCCATCAAGACCTTTCCAGCGAAAATTCCGGGCGGGATATGGCCGGAACTATGCATAAGGACGTCGTGGCACAAAAACGATCTCTAAACTGCAAATGGGGTCCTATGACCATGCAGGATTGTGCATTTTTGTTGAAGCTCGTGAACAAACCGACCTTCGATGTGACCTACCCGGACCTATTGGACGGAAAACCTGTGACCAGGAAATTCTATGTTGGGGACCGAACAGTCCCGATCTTACGGATACGTGAGGACGATGTATACGTCAGCAGCGTATCCTTTAATTTTATTGAGGTGTAACTATGTATACTACCACAGATTCGTATAAGCGCCTGATCCGGCAGTCCGGGCGTCGGCAGATGATAGGCGGCACAATCACATTGGCCGATGGGATGACAATTGGCCTCACTCCGCGAAATGTTTCGGAGGGAGGGCTTGAAGTCTCTACCGCTACCAGCCAACAGGGAGCGTTCACCTTGGGCGGGGCGGTAGTGGGGGAAGCAAATCTCACGCTCATCAACCACGAAAAACAATTTGAAAACGTAGATTTTACGGGGGCTGTTCTTCGGCCTTCTATGGGGCTTTTGACGCAACAAAAATGGGACGGCACACAAACGATTGAGCGGGTGCCGCAGGGCGTCTACACAGTAGACAATGCTGACAAAACCAACTCAACAGTAACTATTTCGGCGCTGGATAATATGGAGAAATTCGAGCGTCCCTATAGCGATAGCGATCTTACATATCCGGCCACGCTGAAGCAAATCGTATCGGATGCTTGCGCGGTCTGCGGTGTAGCACTGGCAACACCAGATTTCCCGGGCTCGGGTTACACCGTGGCGCAAAGGCCCGATGAAGAAAACATTACATTCCGTGAGATCGTAAGCTATGCGGCGCAGTTAGCTGGATGCTACACCCATTGCAACCGAGATGGTGCTTTGGTGGTGGATTGGTATGATCTTTCCACCACGCCTTACCAACCGACGGGAGTGCAGTCGTCCGATGTGGCTGCAGCCGACATAACGATCACCGGCGTGCAGCTTATCCCACAGGATTCCAATGTTGCGCCGGTCAAGGCTGGCACCGAAGGATACATCGTAAAAATCAACAATAATCCGCTTGCACAGGACAATTTACAAGCTCTGGTGGATGCCCTAGCTGAAAGGCTGGTCGGTTTTAGCTTCCGGCCTTATACGGTCGAGTGCTTATCAGACCCGTCGCTCAATGTGGGCGATACAGTGCGTATTACGGACCGGCATGGGAATCAGCATGTCAGTTTTGTGAGCAATATCGTCTATGCACCGGACGGGACTATGACGATCACCGCCGATGCGGAAAGTAAATTAAGCAATGCGTCCACGCGTTTCACAGCCGCAGAAAAGCTACAGGAGCAGGTCAACAAAGTGGAGGATACCGTTACAAAGCAGGGGACAGAGATCAACCAGAACAAACAGGAGATTGAACTGAAGGCATATAAAGATCAAATTATAGCGACCATCAACATCAGCCCAGAAGGAATCAAGATCAGCGCAGATCGGATTGACATATCCGGACTGGTCACAATGTCTGACCTGGAGGGGGAGGGTACCACCGTTATCAACGGCGCCAATATCACGACTGGCCGGATTGAGTCGGAAAACGGTGATTGGTGGCTGGATCTGGAGAGCGGCGAAGTTTACCTATCAAAGGGGACGTTCTCCGGGGAAATCCGATGGGGCGACGACAATTACATCGAACAAAATCGTAACGGTGATACCATCATTTCAGCGGCAAACGACGTCACGATCCTCACCGGAGGAAACCGTGGGAAACTAGACATAGCAGGAGATGTAACCTGCGATAGCGTGGATTGCAGCCGTGTGTATGGCTCCACCGTAGAGGCTGACGAGCTGCACGCGGCTAATGGGTATACCGGAGAAGTCGGTATTACTCGCAGCGACGGAAGCACAAGAATTATGGAGTTCGAGGATGGTATTTTCCTCGGCTATGTGTGAGGTGATTGAAATTGACCAATGAAGCGGTTAAGCTGAATGCCTGGGAAGTCAGCGCGGATACCGTGATGGCGGTGCAGGGAGAGGTAAACGGCCGTACACTTACAGTGACGATTATCGACCGCAGCGGAGAGTTGGACAGCACCAGCAACGCAGAAGTAATTGACCGGCCTCTTGATCTCACCGGGAAAACCGTGCAACTGTATGTGGGGAAGCCGGACGGAAAAGCATGCCTGCTGGATGGATCCGTAAAGGATGCAGAAAATGGTATAGCCGAGTTCACCCTATCGCAACAGAGTACGGCAGTCAAAGGAAAAGCGTCTTTGGAAGTCTGGATAACAGATGCGCAAGAGAACACGCTGAAAATTATCGGGCTTACGCTGGATGTGAAGGCGTCGGGTGAAGCTGATATCGAGAGCACAAACGAATTTCAGACACTTTTACAGGCCACCCAAGAAGCAAAAGCTGCCGCAGAAGCGGCAAACAATGCGGCCGATACCGCAAACGAAGCCGCAGAAGACGCCGATGAAGCGGCCCAAAACGCAAACGCCGCTGCGGGAAATGCAAGCGCAGAAGCCGTAAAAGCCAGTCAAGCCGCGTCAGATGCCGATGACGCGGTCGCCCGAGTGAACACAGCGATCCAAAATGCTGAAAACGCCACGCAAGCAGCGAACACAGCCGCAGACAACGCCGAATCTAAGGCGGAAGCGGCTCAAACGGCAGCCGATCGCGCGAATGATGCTGCTGACAAGGTGGATGACGCACTGGCGGGGGAAATCGGTCCCGCCATCGAAGAAGTGATTGACGGACAGAAAGGCAAAGCAAATGGGCTCGCCAGTCTCGGTAGTACCGGAACAATTCCCACATCGCAAATCCCGACCCTGCCAAGCACAAAATTACCGACCGTCCCTGTCAGTAAAGGCGGAACTGGAAAAACAAGCTGGTCATCGTCCCGAATGATTTATGCGTTATCAAGCACCTCTTTAACACAGCTTGCGTTTCCATCGGTCGCCGGGTCAATTCTGCGCCAAGGGCGGAGCGGTGCCCCCTACTGGACGCCGCCGGAGGATATGTGCGACGCGATCGGAGCGGTGCCCGATACGCGCACAATCAACGGTAAGCCCCTGTCAGAGGATACAACCTTAACTGCAGCTGATGTGGATGCGCTACCAAGCAGTGGGGGTACGCTAAATGGTAATTTAACAGTATCGGGTACGGAGATGTACCCTAAATTAGATTTGATATCTTCCGATTCTTCGGAAACCCGTATCGGAGCCGTTGAACACAGCGTTGTGGGCAAAAATGTATATTTGTGCAATCGCAGTAGTGATCGGACAAAATGGTCACAATTAGTACTATACCCAGAGGACTCAGAGCTTAGACGGCTGCTAAGGCTTGCTGTTCAGACGGACGACTGGGCGGAGTATTTTTTGTATGGTACGCACAATGCCACGGTCGTCGACAGTGCCCCGACAGAGTTCATCGGGGAAGGCGTTATCGTGTTTTGTAAATCAAACCACAGCATTTATCGTGGCATCGATGGCGCGAACGTGCGGTTTTATTGATAAGGAGGGACAACCTTGTACCAAATTAAAATTGGAGATCAAACCTTTGACTTGTCATGCATCACCGTCGATCGAGATAGCTGTATTATCCAACTCCCCGGCAAATACAGCGTCGATGAGATAAAAAACGCATTCGCGTTTGGATTAGATTTTGTGGTGCTGGTGGGCGAGAGTGAAGCTGAAGGAGGCGCTACCCAGACAGTTGAATACCCGTACACAGGGTATGTACGCGCAGGTGATCCCGAGATGGTGACCGTAAACGACGCACAACGTGTCCAAATTGTGTTGTACAAGTCCGCAGATGAGCCCGGCGAAGGGGATGACCTTGCCGAAAAGATGACATCCCTAGAGTCGGTTTTTAACGGCATGGTGGCCGCAATCGAGAGGGGGCTTGCGTTATGAACGACAGACTGATGGAGGCGTTATCCAGCGCCATCTACGTGTCAAAAATGTATCTTGCAGGCACAGCAGTAACAGAAGACGACCAACGCATCCGGGCGTCAGGCCTGTATCCCGATTGGTTGGCAGGGAATCACGTCGTCGGAGATGTCTGCAACGCCAACGGCCAGACTTGGGAGTGCTACCAGGCCCATGACAATGCAACCTATCCAGATATTAAACCTGACAACGCTGCGTGGTACACGTTCTGGCGGCCGCTACATGGCAAAACCCCGGAAACGGCTAGACCTTTTGTCCCTGTTCAAGGCGCACACGATATTTATCGGACCGGGGAGTTCATGATTTGGACCGACGGAAATACGTATGAATGTGTAGACCCGAACGGTACCGCCTATAGTCCCGCTGATTATGCGCAAGCGTGGAAATTGATACCAAAAATTGATGGTTAATTTGCCTGTATAGACAAAAAAAATCGGGTTTAAAAACCCGAATGATAAAGGGGGAATGTAATACGAATATTAAGCAGCGTCCAAGCTCAAACTACGGAAGCCGCAACGGTTGGAAGCCGGATATGATCGTCAACCATATCACCGCGGGAAGCACAGCGACAGGAGCGATTGCTACACTGTGTGATCCCAATCGAGAGGCCTCGGCCCACTTCGTCATCGACAAAGATGGCGCAGTCTACCAATTGGTAGCGCTCGACCGTGCAGCCTGGGCCAATGGAACCAGCACAAGCCCGTCGGATAGCCGCTACTATGGTCATTCGACCCTGGCGGCGGTGCGGGACCGGTGTACCAACGCCAATTATTATACCGTCAGCATCGAGCACGTCTGTGTAAGCGGTGGGGCCCTGACCCCGGAGCAGCTTGCAGCGAGCATCGAGCTGCACCGGTACATCATCGCGGAGGTCAAACGCCTTTATGGAGTCACCATCCCAGCGACGCGGGAATATATTGTAGGGCATAGCGAAATCAATCCGAAAACAAAACCGGACTGTCCTGGTGAGCGGTTCCCGTTCGATGCCATCTTAGAAGGGCTTCAGCAAAAGGAGGTGCAAAGCGATACCAGTGGAACCATACAGATCAAACGCGGCGGTTACTATACGGCAAAATTTTCTGGAACCAATGCAACAAAACTCCAGGTGACCGCAGGGACGGGAGATGTGGTGACCATCGTACCGATCAACCGCGGGGAGGACAAGCTGGCAGCAATTGTACCGATTGGCAAACCAGGGGATATGGCGGGCATCTACACCACCTCGCCTGGAGGACGTCCGGTCAAACGGTTTGTCGCCCAGATTGTCTAAATAAAAAGGAAACACGAGGAGGATGAGGGCCACAATATTCAGTAGAGGTTCGCGTAATATTTATTGGAATGTTTTGGGGAGGAGAGGTATTTCGTGGATATGAACAGCTTTTTAAGTTGGGGGACATTGGGAACCTTTGCGGGCGCAACCGCATGTACAGGCCTATTTACCCAATTGCTAAAGAGCATTATTAAAAAGGTGCCGACGCAATGGCTTAGTTTCCTGATCGCGTTGGTGCTGCTGGCGGTTACAACCGCGGCCACAGGGGGGTGGATGCAGCCTTGGACCGTCTGGGCGTTGGTGCCGCTCAATGCGCTCCTGGTGAGCTTAGCAAGCAATGGAGCGGTGGACGCCATGCGTGCGATGAAGGGGAATAAGACATCCTGAAGTAGGAAAATAAGGGAGGAGTAACATGATTCTTTTAAATGAGGATTGGACGTTTACCGCTGCGGATGAGGAATGTGACATCGGTTACGCGGGGGAGAACGGTGTTCGTACGTTGGATATCCAGATGTCTGGGCTGGAATATGCCGGTTGGGATTTTTTTCTGGATGTCCAGCGAAAAGGACAAAAAGATATTTGGGCGGTAGAGCCGGAAGCGTTGGATGGGGACTTGTTACTGCGGATTCCTATCCGGCGGGCCTATCTGATAGAAGACGGGCCGGTCTATGCGCAGTTGCGTGCATCGGCTCCGGATGGACGGATCAAAAAATCCGCCCAATTGATGCTCCATGTCAAATGTAGCATTAATTCTGTGGAGTCGGCGCCTTCGCCGCTCCCATCGGAATTTGCGGCGTATGAAGCGCGGATGGTGGCGATCCGGGACGCGGTGGAGGAACTGTTTGGGCGCAGCGCTGTGCCGTACGAAATCGTGGATTTCTGCGAAGGCTGGGCTTTTTCCAAAGACCAGTCCTCTTGGGAAACAGTTAATATCCCGCACACCTGTAATGTTTCCGATGGAATGAGCGGTTCGATGTACCGCGGGAAGGCGTACTATCGGAAAGATCTTTTTGTCAGCCGGGAGGATGCGGCAATCGACTTTGTGCTGGTGTTCTGTGCGGCGGGGCAATCCAGCGAGATTTATGTCAATGGCCGTTTTTGTGACGCCTATCCAGGCGGCTACACGCCGAACATCGTGGACATAAGCCCTTATCTGTCGCAGGGGAGCAATGAGATTTTGATCGTCTGCGACAATTCCCCGTCCGAGGACGTGATCCCAGTGTCCGGGGATTTTAACCTCAACAACGGGCTTCATGAAAAGGTCTATCTGTGCCGGGTTGGGCGCGTTTCCTTTGATCCGCAGGCATATGGTATGGACCGGATGCACGTGACGCAGAACAATATTTCCGAGCAAGCCGCTGCTTTTACAGTAGAAACAGCGGTAAACAACCGGTCGGGATGTAGCGTACAAGCGGCGGTGACTTTCACCGTATGCGATACGGAGGGTGCAACCGTAGCGGAGGAGACGGTGCTAGCGGAGATCCCTGCGCATACCCTGCAAGTTGTATCCTATGACGGGCAGATTGCGAACCCACACCTCTGGGACGGCATAGAAGATCCATACAGGTATGTGGTCAAGGCGGAGCTTGCAGCCCCTGACAAGGTGGACGAGCAGAGCGTGCGCATTGGCTTCCGTTATTTTTCTATAAATGCGCAGCAGGGGTTCCTACTCAACGGCCGTCCCTACCCGCTGCGTGGCGTAGCGCTGCACCAAGACTATCCCGGCGCGATGTCCGCGATGACGCAAGAACAATTCCATGCCGATTACGCGGACATTGCAGAGCTGGGCTGCAACTTTGTGCGCCTTGCCCATTATCCACACGATGCCTATGCGTTTGAACAGTGCGATGCATTGGGCTTGGTTGTACAGACAGAGATTCCATGGGTTAATCACCTTGGTCCAGATGCCTCCGAAGCGTACCACAACAGCATTGAACAAAACCTGCGGAGCATGATTCGGAATTACTACAACCACCCGTCCATCGTGTTCTGGGGCCTCTCCAATGAGCTCAATTGCACGCATTGGAACTCCGGTGGGACCCCACAGGGCGGGTTTTCTTCTGAGATGGCGGTGGCCTGGAATAACGAATTCTACGCGCTAGCCAAGATGCTGGACCCTACGCGCTATGTGGGCTTCACCGCCTATGGGCCTACCTTCGACGGTTCTGATCCAGATGATTGGCAAGCGGATTTTATCGCTTCAAATGAATATAAAGGATGGTATGGCGGTACCTTTAATCAGTTTGGTACCCAGATGGATGCCTATCGCACTGGAACACAGAAATTCTGGGCAGTTGGAGAGTATGGTGCGGGCAACAATCCCAATACACACTCGGACAATCCGATGGAGACCACCGAGACCGGATCTGGCGGCGCGCGGCACGATGAAGAATATGCTAACCTGTTCCACGAGGCATACCTCGCGCAGATCCAAGAGCGCCCTTGGCTGGTCTATACCGCGGCTTGGCTCCTCTACGACTTTGCTGTGTCCAACCGCAACGAGGGCGGTACACCTTTCCTCAATGACAAGGGCCTGATCACCCGCGACCGTCAAACAAAAAAAGATATATACTACCTCTATCAGGCGGCGTGGTCGGATCAACCTGTCTGTTACATCACTAGCCGCCGGTTCCGCCTGCGGGAGACGGCTACTATAAAAATAAAAGTGTACTCGAACTGTGAACAGCTCACGCTCTCTCGGGACGGGGAACCGGTTCAGACGCTGTATGCGCCGGTGAAATGTGGCTGCGTCTGGGAGTTCGATCCGGTGGCATTTGTGAACGCCTCCGAAGTGTACACCGTAACCGGTATACGCGGGGAAGAAGTGCTGTCCGATACGGTGACCTTTTTGACTAGCGCGATCTCCGGACAAATACTCCCGGAATCCATCGCGGCGGATGTTTCTAAGCTGGATTTGCAGGTGGGACAGGCGAAGGAGGTCCACGTCTCCTATGTCCCCAACACAGCGAATGTGGAGCTGGACTATACAGCAGCGCTCACTGGGCTGGCGGGAAGTGCTGTCCCGTCCGGCGCGACCGTCACGGTGACGGCTTCCGAGGCGGGTTCCGGCACATTGAACCTTGCGCTTGACTGGAACGGTGCTTCGGTGAGTATTCCTGTAACAGCGGAAGAGACGCCGGAGTATCTCTGTTATTTCGACTTTACCACGGGTTCCAATGACGACCCGTCGGTGGAGGATTCCACGGGAAATGCGACCTGTACCATGGAGGGGTTCGCCTGGGATGAGACGTCTGGATTTACCGAAAACGGACTCAAAACGACGGCCTCGGGTTCCTCCACGGAGATGGTGACGATCAGCGGATTCGATTTGAGTGAATGCACAAACGGATTCCGGATGCACATGGAGTATGCCGGCTTTGCAAGCACCTGGGACCGATCGAGGTTTTTCCAATTGGTAGACAACGAGGGCACGGTCATTCTGGACTGTTACTATAACAGCCCAACCGCAGCACAGCTGCGCATCGAGAGGGACAGCAACAATGGCGGCTTGTACAACGACTATGAATATATGCTGAACATGACCCATATGACTATGGACATCACTTGTAACAATGTAGCCACCGCCGCGTTTGACGGCGCTGTATCAAACGACAATGGAAACATCGTGCTGAGTGACGTTTTGGTGGCAAAGCAGGGCGGCTCTGCGACGGATACGCCGTTTGACATGCTGGCACTCAAGCCGTTCCAAGACGTTTCAAAAATTTATCTGATGAACCGGCTGGACAAGACGCGGCTGTTGCATGCAACGCTCTCCAAATTCTGGATTGAAAAGCTGTAAATGGTTGTTAAGTACTTAAAATGCAGTTCCAATAAAGGCAACGGCGAAGAATCGGATACGGCTTTAGGGGGAAATTAAGCCCGAAAGAGCGTAACAGCCCATGGACTCCTGAGTCATACTTCCTGGTTGTTCCTCTGCTCCTTGTCAAAGGCCAGCGGCTGTGGTAGGATAAAGATCATTCATAAAGGCCAGAAGCTTTCCCAGCAAGCATGGAGGGCAAAAAGCTTGAAACATGATGGAAACGCCGGAAAGAGCGGGGCCATGGGCAATACGACACGCGATTGGAGGAACAAACATGAACATCCGAACAGAACGGCCGGACGATTATGAGGCCGTATATTCCCTTGTGGAGCAGGCATTTGCCTCCGCAGAGCATAGCGATGGAACCGAACAGGATCTAGTCGCCGCTCTGCGGAAGGGAGAGGCGTTTGTGCCAGAACTTTCGTTGGTTGCAGAAATAGATGGCAAAATTGTCGGCCATATCCTGTTTACAGAGGCAAAAGTCGGAGGCGATACCGTTCTTGTTCTGGCACCGCTCTCTGTGCTTCCGGCGTATCAAAGGCGGGGCGTTGGAACCGCTTTGATTCAGGAAGGCCACCAGATTGCCAGAAGACTGGGATATGCTTACTCATTGGTCTTGGGGAGCGAAACCTACTATCCGCGCTGTGGGTATCTGCCTGCGGAATCGTTCGGCATAGAGATCCCGGAAGGGATGCCACCCGCAAACTTTTTGGCGATCCGCCTGCGGGAGGATGCAAAGCCAGTCCATGGAGCGGTGATTTATGCAAAGGAATTTGGCATTTGAGAAACGTTCCCAAAGCAGGAACCTTTTTCAGGAGAACTTAAAGATTCTATCCGGCGTTCACCGGGCTATTGCCTCATTGCCTTTTCTGTAAGTGCAAAAATAGAGCGGCTCCCCAGGCTGGGGGCCGCTTATTTTGTGAATATGTGGTTCGAGAAGCAAAAATAGGCCTTTTCAATCGTTAGAAGGATGGCCGGCGATGAACTTTCATCCGGAACGCCCTAATCAAAATTTGATAGTACCGTCCCCGGCCATCAGTTCGGTCATTTCCTCGATACGTTCTAGTGGAAACGGAGGTTCACACAAGGGTTTCATAGCGATGGACATCAGCTTCATCGGGTTGTCGTCTGCGGCTACCCGATTGGAACTAAGCTTTCCACAGCGGCGGCAGCGATGAATGATCGCCCACTCTCCGTTTTTTCGGACCCATACCGCGACAGGTTCCATGAGACTGCCGCAATCGGATGCGCGGTCTCCTGGCTCTATGTCCACATGGAGGCTCGAAAGGCAGTTCGGGCAGTGGTTGCGGTGGTCGCTTCCGGCTCCTGCAGAGACCACCAGGCGTCCGCACTGCTTACAGGTAAAGCTATCCGTACATGCATGTGTTTTATAATACCCTTTTTTAAAGTGTTTCTTTTTGTTTTCACGGTTCATTGATTTTATTCTCCTTAACACAATAGAATGCAGTTGTATGATACCAGTGTCAGGACAATAAAAAAGGATAACCCTCGATACGATGGGTTATCCGGTACGCTTTTCTAGACGAATTTGTTGGGCATAAAAGCGCATTGTACAATTTTTGTACAATGCCATTGAAAAAGGATTCAACAAAAAAATTCAGCCAAAAATAGATTTGGAAAGAGGCCAGCCTGCACAACAATCCGCAAAAAACGCACAACAAAAAACCCATCCTATTTAGATGGATAACATTTTTATTGCCCGATCATTTGCAGATAGCCGACATCAAGCCACTCCCCTTCGTCTTGTTTCTTATATTATAGCATAGGATTGGAAAAAAGTAAATCCCTTGTATCTTCCTTGCGCTATAAAGTGGTGCAGTGCGCTGCCTCTTTACAAATTTCGGAAAATCCGATATACTAATTTAGTTAGACGGGAAACGTTTGGTTTGCCACAGATGAAATCAATGTTTAAGGATGGTAGTATGCTGCAATTTGATGAATTAAGGCTGGAACTGGAGGGGCTGCGCCCGGAAATCGACGACCTTGCTGAGGCGCTGGGCCTGGAACGTATGCGAAACGAAATTGCGGAGCTGGACACAAAGGCTTCGATGCCGGGATTCTGGGATGACGCGCAGAATTCTCAGAAGATTTTACAGAGGTCCAGCTCACTTAAGGATAAAATTGCGGCGTATGAGAAATTGACCGCCGCTTATGATGACACGATGGCGCTGATTGAGCTTGGCAATGAGGAGGGGGATGAATCCTTGCTCCCAGAAGCCAAAGACGAATTGAAAAATATTCGTGAGAGCTTGGAGACACAGCGTCTTTCCACACTGCTCAACGGAGAGTATGATAATAAAAACGCCATCCTCACTTTTCATGCAGGCGCAGGTGGCACAGAGGCCCAAGACTGGGCGGAAATGCTCTATCGCATGTACTGCCGTTGGGGAGAGCGCCACAATTTTAAGGTGAGCACGCTGGACTATCTGGACGGCGAGGAAGCTGGACTGAAGAGCGCCAGTATTCTGATTGAGGGCGAGAACGCCTATGGCTTTTTAAAGAGCGAAAGCGGCGTGCACCGTTTGGTGCGTGTTTCGCCGTTTGACGCTTCCGGCCGCCGCCATACGTCGTTTTCCTCCTTGGAGGTTATGCCCGAGATCGATGACACCATCGAGATTGAGATCGACCCGGCCGATATCAAGATGGATGTCTACCGCGCAAGCGGCGCAGGCGGCCAGAAGGTCAACAAGACCTCTTCCGCTGTGCGTTTGACGCACATCCCGACCGGTATCGTCGTCTCTTGCCAGGTGGAGCGCAGCCAGTATCAGAACCGGGACGTTGCGATGCGTATGTTGAAATCCAAGTTGTTGGAGATTAAGGAACGTGAGAACCTAGAGCGTATCGAGGATATCAAGGGGGTACAGAAGGAGATCGCCTGGGGTTCCCAGATCCGTTCGTACGTCTTCATGCCATATACGTTGGTCAAGGACCATCGGACTGGTTTTGAAACGGGCAATATCAATGCCGTGATGGACGGCGACCTCGACGGTTTTATCAACGCTTACTTAAAGGCGCAGAGCCTTGGCACACTGGGCGATTACGGCGATGCGTAATAATTTCCAGGGGAATAACCGTAGTTGACAGAGTATGAACAAGCGCAGTTCCGGCAGGGATTTCCGCCAGAACTGCGCTTGTTTTGTATATGGGTGATGTACCTTGAAACAGCCGCTCTACAAACGGTACTGCCGTGGCCTATGGAAAAATAATGGCCCGTCCTTGGAAGAAGGGTCAGCGGTTGCTTTGGTCTGCGGCGCGCATCCGCTTTTGTAGGCGAACATCCCGCCCGCAGAACGATAGACGCACATAGCCGCCCAAGATGCGCGAGGCAAAGCGCTCCGTGTAGCGCTCTTCGATTTCTTTCATGGTCAGGTTCGTGCTGATAATCGTGGGCCTTTGCGCCATCTGGCGTGTGTTGACGATGTTGTAGATCTCTGCAACAGAAAACGCTGTGCGGAATTCGGTCCCGAGGTCATCCAAGATCAAGAGGTCGCAGTCGAGTAGCAACGAACTGGTGTCATTCTCCTCTTCACGCCCGAAGTGCTCCCGTTCCAATTTTGCGACGATGTTGTTCACAGAGCTATATACCACACCAAACCCCTTGGCAATCGCTGTATTTGCAATTGCAAGCGAGAGGTGAGTCTTTCCTAAACCTGTTCCGCCCATCAGGATCAGATTGGAACTATGTAGCGAAAAGTTTTGCGCGTATGTCATGCAGACATCCAGGACGCGCGTCATCGTCCCGCGTTCCGACCGTCCAGATGCCTCCGGCTGTTCGGAGTAGTAATCGAGTGAGAACGTCTCGAACGTAGAGAGGGAGAGGGGGGTGAGTGCATTTAAACTTTTATACGCCTCTGCGCGCAGGCGCTTTTTTAGACAGCTGCACATATGGCCGTCCACATATCCAGTATCCGAACAGTAGGAGCAAGCATAATGGGGTTCTAGAAAGTCTTTGGGAAGGCCTGCCTGCTCCAAAAGGCCGTCCAACTCTTTTTGGAGGGCTTGGTTGCGTTCTTTGAGACGGCTCAAATGTTCCTTGGCGTTTGCACCGCCCAACACGGCCCGCGCTGCGGTGATGGCTGTGGAGGCAAGTTCTCTCTCAATTTGCCCTGCGCGCGGAAAGGCGCTGTACAGCTCTGTGCGGTGTGCCTCCGCTTCCTGTTCTGCGCGTGCTTTTTGTTCCGATAACGCTGTAGCTGCGGCCAGATAGACCTCTTTGCTGTATCCCACTTCTGTCACTCCCCATTAAAATGATCGAAGGCGCCGGAGCGCTCGAACTCGTCAATGTCATAGGTGCTTTTTGCAGCAGATTCCTGCTTACGGGCTGCGGCCTTGCGCAGTTTCTCCTCTTGTGCCTGCTGGAGCGTCGTAATGCCCTGTTCGTGCCAGCGGGAGAGGATGCCATTCATGTAGCTCAGGCTCAGTTGACCTTTTGTATCTACGCAGCGCTCATATGCTTCGCGCAGTAGCGCGGGGGAAAAGCCCCAGTCGTTGACCCATGCAGCGGCAAGGGTTTCTTCTTTGGCAGTGGGGGAGCGGTGCGCAATGCCCAAGGTTTGTTCCACCACGCGCCACGCCTTGGCATTTTCCGCAATTTTGCGCAGCTTCTCTTCCGCTTTTTGATGGGTAAAAATTTCCTCCTCCGCCCAATCCATACCGACCTTTTCGATATACCGGGTGCTTGTTTTGCCTGCATTGGCCGCATATTGCAATAGCATCAAGATGACATCCACTGGGAGGCCGAAGTCGTCGTGCAACATTAAAAGTGTTGCAGAACAGCCGTTGCTCAGCAGCCGTCCCAGGATGCGTTGGGCGTCCTGCATCAGATAAGCGATTTCTTCCGATTCCGCCATCCGTTTGGCAACGAATGCATTGTCCGGTTTTTGCGGGCGGGTGAGAATCGATGCGGGCCTGGCCTTGGCAGGAGGTTCTAGCACAGGAGCAGCAACGGCCGGCACAGCGGGGGAAGGGGAATCTGCGGGAATCGCCTGCGTCCCGTCCGCTGTAGGTTTGATCTCCACGCCGTTAATTGTCAGCAGATTGGCGTCTTGCTGCCAGAAGAGCAGCGCTTCCTCGACGGCATCTTCTGAAAGGCCAAGCGCCTGTGCGGGTTCTTTCGGTTCAAAGCCGTGGTCCGCATGGCGCAGGACCCAGAGCAGCACCTTTAGCTGGTTTGGGCTGGCAATCTTTAGATATTGATCCACAACGGCGCACGGCACAGCAAAGATTGTGTTCCAAGCGCCCAGGTTGAGTAAGTACAAATGGCTCCCTCCAGTTGTTCGATTCGAAATGACATGATGCCAAAAAAGTACAACACATGATAATATATGATATTGTATTATAGCATGTCCAGCTCAAAATGGGAAACCCTATTAGGAGGATGCTCAAATCCATTTAAAAAAATTTGGAAAAATGTGTTGACAAACTGGAAAGGCTGTCGTATAATAATCCACGCACCAAGCAAAACGGATGCAAGATATGCGAACGTAGCTCATCTGGTAGAGCGCCACCTTGCCAAGGTGGAGGTAGCGAGTTCGAGCCTCGTCGTTCGCTCCATATTAGGCTCCTCACAATGTGAGGAGCCGTTTTTTTGTTCTTGGAAAGCCTTGCGCAAGCGATGGTTTTCGAAAAGCTACGCAATATAGTTTTTAGCAGAAGGCACGTCCGTGCAAAACGAAGAAAAACTGCGCACGTCCCCATAGAAAATTTTATGACAAAATCCATACCACTGTTGCGCGGAGTATGTTATAATAATAAACGTTTGTGAATTTTAAAGAAGAGGGATCATATATGGATGTAAGAAACGACCTGAGAAATATCGCCATCATTGCCCACGTCGACCATGGGAAGACTACCTTGGTGGATCAGCTCCTGAAGCAGAGCGGTATTTTTCGCGCGAACCAGGAGGTTGCGGAGCGTGTGATGGACTCCAATGATCTGGAGAGGGAACGCGGCATCACCATCCTCTCCAAAAATACGGCGGTCATCTATCAGGATACAAAGATCAACATTGTCGATACGCCTGGTCACGCCGATTTTGGAGGCGAGGTGGAGCGCATCCTCATGATGGTGGACGGCGTTCTGCTGCTGGTGGACGCTTTTGAAGGCTGTATGCCTCAGACACGCTTTGTGTTGAAAAAAGCTTTGGGCCTTGGGAAAAAGCCTGTCGTTGTAGTGAATAAAATTGACCGGCCCGGTGCGCGCCCAGCTGAGGTTGTAGACGAGGTTTTAGACCTCTTTATCGAGTTGGGGGCCAACGACGACCAGCTCGAATTCCCTGTGGTGTATGCATCCGGCAGGGACGGCTATGCGACGCTGGACCCCGCAGTGCCCGGTAAGGACATGAAGCCGCTGTTTGATATGATCCTCAAAGAAGTGCCTGCGCCTACGGGTGAGCTGAACGGCCCAACACAGGTGCTCTTCTCCAATGTGGACTATGACGATTATGTGGGACGTATCGGCATCGGCCGTGTGGAGCGCGGCGAGGTGCACGACGGCGAAAATGTCGTGCTTTGCCACCGCGACGGTACCACGAAGAACGTCCGGGTTGTTAAGCTGTATCAGTTTGAAGGCCTCAAACGCGTCGAGGTGGAAAGCGCAAAGCTTGGCGACATCGTGGCAGTTTCCGGCATCACAGATCTGAACATCGGGGAGACCATTTGCTCGCCCGACTGCATCGAACCTTTGCCGTTTGTCAAGATCGACGAGCCGACCGTTTCCATGATCTTTATGGTCAACAACAGCCCCTTTGCAGGGCGCGAGGGCAAGTATGTCACCTCCCGTAACCTGCGCGACCGCCTCTTTAAAGAGGTGGAGACGAACGTCGCCATGCGCGTAGAGGAGACCGATACCACTGAGGCGTTTAAAGTGAGCGGGCGCGGCGAGCTGCACCTTTCCATCTTGATTGAGCAGATGCGTCGTCAGGGATATGAGTTCCAGGTTTCCAGCCCGCAGGTCATTTATAAAGAGATTGACGGGAAACGCTGCGAGCCGATCGAATTGCTCATGATTGAGGTGCCGGACAATTACGTCGGCGTCGTCATGGAAAAACTCGGCTCCCGCAAGGCAGAAATTGTCAATATGGGCACGCGCGACACCGGCGTGACCCATCTGGAATTCAAAATTCCAGCGCGTGGTTTGATGGGGTACCGCCAGGAATTCCTCAGCGACACCAACGGAAACGGCATCATGAACAATGTGTTCGACTGCTACGAACCCTATAAGGGCGATTTACAGAGCCGCCAGCAGGGGTCTTTGATCGCGCACGAGGCGGGGGAGACCACCGGCTATGGCCTTTGGCAAGCGCAAGACCGTGGCCGTATGTTTGTCGGCCCCGGCCTGGAAGTCTATGAAGGCATGATCGTCGGCGTCAGCCCTAAGAGTGAAGATATTGTAGTGAATGTATGCAAGAAAAAGCATGTCACCAACACCCGTGCAGCTGGGTCCGACGAAGCGCTCAAGTTGGTCCCGCCAAGCATCCTCAGCTTGGAACAGTGCCTCGAATTCATCAAGGACGACGAGCTGGTCGAGGTTACACCCAAGAGCATCCGTATGCGCAAAAAGATCCTCGATAAGGAAACGCGCATGAAGATGGCAAGCCGGAAAAAATAATCCTGCGCGGAATTCCACTTGGAGGTACGGCCGATCTTATGAATTTTGTAATACTCGACCTGGAATGGAATGGAACCTATAGCCGCCGCATCAAGAGCTTCATCAACGAGATCATTGAGTTCGGCGCGGTCAAGGTGGACGAACAGCTTCATATCATCGACACTTTTGAGGCGCTGGTCCGGCCGCAGGTGGGAAAGAAGATCAGCGGCAAGATCCGCACGCTCACAAGCATTACGAATGAGGATCTCGCGGGCGGCCTACAATATATGCAGGTCATCAGCCGCTTTAAAAAATGGATGGGCGACGCGGTCCTTATGACCTGGGGCACGTCCGACATCCTTGCGCTAATCGAGAATTGCCGTTACTTCTGCGGCGATGAGCATATCCCGTTTTTACAGTATTATGTCAATTTGCAGGCGTACTGCGAGGAAATGCTCCACTATGATAAAACCCAGCAGATGGGACTTTCCACATCGGCCCAGCTTTTGGAGATCGATGAGGACGGCTTTGATCATCATCGCGCTTTAGGAGATAGCCTGCTTTCGCTGCGTTGCTTGCAAAAGCTTTATACTCCGGAGAGCCTTGCCCCCTTTGTGCAAGAGGCCGATGCAGAGTTTTACCGTCGCATCCAATTTAAGACCGTAGTGATCTGCGACTTGTCTAACCCACTGATCAAGCGCAGCGACATGCTCTTTAACTGTGATGTGTGCGGGCGGCGGGCACACCGTGTAAGTGAATGGCAGCTTAAAAACAAGAGCTATCGTGCAGAATTCATCTGCCGCCATTGCCAGCACCGTTTTTTCGGGCGCGTACAGTTTAAGCTCAAGTACGAGGGCCTGATCGTGAAAAAATATATCCTCCCATTCCGGGAAAAGCCAAAGGAGGAGCACCCCAAAGAAACGGTCCCAGCAGAGGCTCCGGAGTGTGCGGTGAACGGTTCCACAAATGGGGAATCGTGTTGAAAAATCCTAACAAGCGAAAGAACCCCCTCAAGGGATGAACGTATTGTTCATTCTTTGAGGGGGTTGTTTGTTGTTCCAATCGGTAGGATTTTCAAGACAGGAATCTGAGGAAAGCAGACGACCAAGCAAGGTGTAGGCGCTTTAATTCTAGGGACATTGGGCAATCAGAGGGGAATGTGCATGTGAGAAATGCTACTCCGCGTGGATGGTTTCAACGATGGACATGCGGCGGATACGCTGGGAGGGACCGCGAACTGCCAGTGCGGCAGAGAATGCCACCAATAGGACAATCAAGCCCAGTGCTGCCCATGGGATATACCACGGGATTCCCCAGTTGGCCGTAACCGTGATTCGGAATAAGAACCAATTTGCTAGGAGCCCAACTGCGCAACCCACTAGAATGCCAAACAGTGAATAGGTTGCAGCCTCCGCCGCTACCATTCGCATCAGTTGATGGCTGCTCATACCGATGGCCCGCATAGCGCCGTATTGCCGTACCCGCGCGGACACGCTCATGGAGATGCTGTTTACAATGTTGAAAACCGCGATCAGAGCGATTACAGCGAGAAACCCGTAAACAAACAATGCAAACGAATAGTAGGCGCCAATGGCCTCGCTGTTTGAGCGCCGGTCGTCTGAGAAGGTGGTGCCGCTGCCCACTTGGGTACGGATCGCTTCAACGTCTGCGTCGGTTGCATCTGCGTTCAACTGTAGGTCCAGGATTGTGTATCCATCCTGCCCAGTTAACGTGCGGAAGGTTTCCTCTGAACAAATGAAGATTTCCACACCAGGTTCGCTTTGGAACGGGCAATCAGACAGTACCCCTGAAACGGTGAGCGTTTGTGTGCCCGTCCCAAAGTCTGCGGTCACCGTGCTGCCGGTATGGCGCGTGGTTCCGTTGCCATAGAGCGCAAGGAGTCCATTTCCGTTCAGGGATTCATCAATGGAACCCTCTAGGAGGGAGCCGGAGGCCCATCCAAACTGGTTGATTTCGTAGGAAATCAGGTCCACAGTCCCCTCTTGGCCATCAATGGTAGCGGGAATCCCATAAGCAAACATCCGCCCATACACACGCTTGACCACCGGGTCCTCTGCAAGATGCTGTCCTAGCTCGGGTGGGATGGAACAGGTTTGGTCTGCGCTGATGATTGACAGGTCTGCGGAATACGGACGCAGTGGTGTGATAGACTGATGCATAAAATCTATCGCCATATTGAACGCTAGGAATAGGATGATGCTGAACGCAAAGGAGCTGACCATCAGAAAGAAATTCTTTTTGCTGGCCGTGGCATGACGGACCCCCAGTGCAGTGTCCACACGGAATAAGCGTGTATTTGCTGCACGGCGTACCGGCGAGACGGGGGTTGCATTTCCGGAGACAGCGCACAGAGGCGAGACCTTTGCTGCACGCTTTGCAGGCGCACGTGCTGCGAGCAGGACGGTCACTAAGCCAATCACAACCCCACAGGTAAGGCCAATTCCACTGATCCCAAAAGCTGGCATCCCGGCAAAATAGGTGGGGCTGAGCTTCACAAGCAGGGAGCAGAGTACCCAAACGAGTGCCGTGCCTGCCGCAAGCCCCAGCGGAATTGCCGTTTTACACCAGTTTAGCGCCTCTAAACGGACAAAACGCGCCACCTGTTTGCGTGTTGCCCCCAGGCAACGCAACAGACCGAAGAATGAAATCCTTTGGGCGATGTTGCTGTTTAGGCTGCTGGCGATCATCAGTATGCCGGCCGTCGCCACGAGGACTGCCAGTACCGCTGCGGTCAGATACAGGCGCAGCATTAAGGGGTCATCGCTTTGGCCCATTAAGCCCAAGAGTTTTCCATAGGGAAAAACTTGTGCGTCGGTTAAATGCAGCTCTGTTTTGATCGATTCTACTACCTGTAAGATGCGGCAAAGCGGCGAAAATTGCACATAATAAACGGAATCTGCGTCCTGTGCCGTATCTCCAGAAAAATAGGAGCGGAAAGTCTGCGTGTTCATAACCAAACCGAACGCGTCCTCGTGGTCCAACATGGCGGTGTTGGTCACAAAGCCTGTGACTTGTAGATCTAGGACTCGCCCGTCCGGGGTATATAGCTGGATGAAGTCGTCCACCTGTACATCCAAGCGCGCGCGGGCGTTCTCTGTTAGCAGTACACCGCTGCCTTCGGCATCGAAGGAACCCTCCTCCACCTGGACAGCGGGGAACATTCCCATCCAAGCGGGGTCAGCGCCGCAGATGGCTGTTTTGATCCCGGAAAGGGTGTACCCCTCGTCGCAATCATAATTCACAACGCCATACCAGGAAGATGTTTTCACCTCTGGCCAGGCGGCAATGCGCGCGGCTTGTTCTTCTGTGATGTCCCGGAAAGCAATGTGCCAATTGCCGCCATCCATAATCGCCTGTTGCCGTTGAGAGCGCAGTTCCATATCTGCCATCCCAAAGATTGCTGTTACAAGGAATACAGCTAAAAAGATACACAGCCGCGTCATAAGGCTTTGCCTCCGGTGCCGTTTGGCGGAGATCGGGATGAGGTCCAGATAGCGTTTCATTCCTGCATCCCTCCCCAATCGCGCAACTCGCCGTCCGAAACCTGCAACACGCGGTCCACCGCATCCGTCAAGTGTACATTGTGAGTGATCATCAGAACGGTCTGCCGGTAGTGCCGTGAGGCGCGGTGTAAGAGTTCAACAACATCTTGGCTGTTTTTCGAATCCAGGTTGCCTGTGGGCTCGTCCGCCAGGACCAACATCGGTTTGGCGATCAGCGCTCTCCCGATTGCCACGCGCTGTTGCTGCCCGCCTGAAAGCTGGCTCGGCAGATGATGACGGCGCTCCATCAATCCCAGGATCCATAAAAGCTCCTCCACACGTGCCTCATCTGGTTTGCGTCCATCCAGCAGGAGGGGGAAGACGATATTCTGCTCCACTGTTAATTCCTCCACCAGCTGGAAGGATTGAAAAATAAACCCGATGTTTTGCCGCCGGAAGATCGTGCGCTGGTTTTCTCGCAGTGCAAACAGATCCCGGCCATCCAGGTAGACGTGTCCGGAGGAAGGCTGCTCCAACCCGCCGATACAGTGTAACAGCGTGCTTTTGCCGGAGCCGGATTCCCCGACCACTGCTGCAAATTCACCTTTTTCCATGGAGAACGAGACGTTTTTCAACGCCTCCACTCTTGTTTCTCCTTTGCCATATACTTTGCAAAGGTTCTCTACACGCAATACTTCCATATAGGATACCTCCTTATCAGATCGCTTCCATCATACGGTCTGCACCTTACGTTCCGGTGAATGGTATCTTACGTTTTGGTAAGGAAGGAGAGCGTGAAGATTGTTCCGCGTCCGGGTGTGCTCTGAACCGTCAGAACGCCGTCCTGTCCCTCTACAATGGACTTGGCTAACGGCAGGCCCAGCCCCACTCCTTGCTTTGTCTGGGAAGATTTGCCGCGGTAAAAACGCTTAAAAATGTGCGGGAGCTCTTCCGGTGGGATGCCAGACCCATTGTCCTCCACAGACAGGCGGAGCGTCAAGGGCGAACGCTGCCATGATAGACAAACCTCGCCGCCCATCTCTGTATGGTCCAGCGCGTTTTTTACCAGATTGCCGACCGCTTCGCTCGTCCAGGCTAAGTCGCAGAAGATCCGTTCCTCCGGCGGGCCGTCGAAGCGGATGTGTTTCCCCTCCCGCTGCGCACGTGTTGTGAGTTCTTCTGTTGATCGGAGCACCAGCTCCTGCATCGTGTAAATCCCCCTTTCGAAGGGGACGCTGCCCGCGTCCAAGCGCATTACCTTTAATAGAGTGCCGATCAGCCCTTCCATTCGGGAGAGGGCTTGCGCTGCCTTTTGAGAAAATTCCTGAACGGTAGTACGGTTTTCCGGCTCTTCCAGGATGATTTCATTGTACATTGCCAGTGCTGCCAGAGGCGTTTTAAGTTGGTGGGAGATGTCCGAGAGCGCGTCCTTGAGAAATTCCTTGGCCTTGCGCTCTGCCTCGCTTTTGGATTGCAGTGCCACGGCCAGTTCGTCCACTGCGGCGAGCAGATGGGAGAACGACCCGGTTCGGCCGCGCGGCAGGCGGCGAGTGAAATCGCCTCCGGAGAATCGTTCCACGGCCTCGCCCGCCCGCCGGTAGAGGCGGTCCAACCGCGTCAGAAAGAAGAGAGAGCCACCCATCAGAAACAGAGCCAGCAAAAGAACCCCTCCCACAGCGGTCCCCATGGATACGGCAGCCGCCTGCCGGACTTGGGGCAAAAAAAGGGCGGAGGTCCGTTCCGTCCAGCCGCTCTGCCGCAGCAAAGCGGCGCCCCGTTCGGTTTCCTTTGCTTGTTTGAGCGCGCGGAGAATCGTCTCCGGAGGGATGTCTTCCTCTAGGAGGGATGAGACAAATGCGCGGTCATGCGCAAGCAGCAGATTTTTTTCGGCCTGTATGCAGTTCGTCCCATACAGTATTCCGAATCCGGTTAGCAACGCTAAAAATAGGAGTAAGAATGCGAAATACCGGCGCAAAACAGATTCTTGTAAAAAGTTCATTCGCCCGCCTCCTTCCACTGGTATCCAAAGCCGCGGATAGTCAACAAGTGCTCTGGATGGGAGGGGTCCTGCTCGACCTTTCCGCGCAGCCGCCGCATATACACCGAGAGGGTATTGTCGTCCACGAAGTTTCCGTTTCCGTCCCAGAGCATATCCAGTAGAGCGCCGCGGGTGACAATACGGTTGGCGTTGCGCACCAGGACGCAAAGTAGCCGGTATTCCATTCCAGTCAGTTCCAGGGGATGGCCATCCAGCGTTGCCTTGCTGCCCAATAGGTCGATCCGGAGGGGGCCGCTGCATAGGGCTTCTTCCTGTCGCGGCATTCCTGCGCGTCGCAATAGGGCACGAATACGCGAACATAATTCTCCAAGTTTGAATGGTTTTGTCAAGTAGTCGTCCCCACCGCAGTCCAAGCCGCGGATGACGCTGGTTTCCTCATCGGCTGCGGTCAAAAATAGGATTGGCACAGCGCTGCCCGTCCGGCGCACCTGTTCGCACACAGAGAAGCCTGTTCCGTCCGGTAGGGTCACGTCCAACAGAAGAAGGTCATATGGTGGACGTTCCGCCAGGAGAAGCCGCGCTTGTGCCACTGATCTGGCGACTTCCACTTCGTACCCATTTTTTGTCAATACATATTGTAGCCCATCGATCAGGCTGTCATCGTCTTCCAAAAGAAACAATCGATTCACAGCGAGCCCTCCCGTTTTGTAATCCCCTCCGATTGTACCACACTTTTCCCGTCTTGGGCGGCCAGCTTACAAAAGTGTAAGAATGGAGGATTCTTTTCCTAATGTCGTACAGGGCTATATGGAGTTCCAACATGGATTGGAACAATATCCCCTGTTTGAATTGCTGTATTCCCAAAACTTTTGAAAAGTATGCTATAGAAGATATCTATTAAAAGATAAGAGGCCTCATAGAAAATGTTGTAAAAAATAGCGGGACTTCCTGCAAAATGGGGCTAGGGGCATATCATCTCAAAATGGGTCTGTTTCTCCATAAAAACTACAAAAAAACTGCACAGCGGCTCCAAATGGATTCCGTATGATAGAGGCATCCCAATTTTGGAAAGGATGGAACCATTCATGCGGATTGCTATTGAACAACTAAACATGACATATCCTACAGGGAAACAAGCCCTCCGGGATGTGGATCTTACGCTGGAAAGCCCCAATCTGATCGGCCTACTAGGGCCAAACGGCGCGGGAAAGTCCACGCTGATGAAGCTCCTGGTGGCTGGACTGCTGCCGTCCAGCGGCACCATTTCCGTGGACGGGACACCCCTGCAAGCCTGCGAAAAGGCGCTGAAGGCGCGTCTGGGCTACCTCCCTCAATCCTTTGGGCTGTACGAAGAACTGACGGTTTGGCAGTTTCTCGATTATATGGCGGCATTGAAGGGAATCCGGGACAGCCGCGCTGCCATCGATAGGGCCATGGAAGCGGCAAACCTTGTGGAAAAGCGCAAGGCGCGCATCCGGACGCTCTCCGGAGGACAACGCCAGCGGGTTGGAATCGCACAGGCCCTTTTGGGAGAGCCGGAATTCCTGATCCTGGACGAGCCCACGGTGGGACTGGATCCGGAAGAGCGCATTCACTTTCGCAACTTTTTCTCCCGGACGGCACAGGACAAAATTGTCCTCTTATCCACCCACATCATCGAGGATGTCCAATCGGTGTGCAACCAGCTGATCGTCATTGACCGCGGGAGGATTCTTTTCACCGGGACGCCGGAAGCGCTCATTGCTTCAGCGCAAGGACACGTGGGGGTATTTTTGGAGAGTGAGGAGAGCCGGGCGGACAGCCATTTACAGATCACCTCGCGTGTCAATACAGCCAGAGGGGTGGCTTGCCGGGGCGTAGCGGCGGAATTGCCGCCTTTTGCCGAGCCGGTTGAGCCCTCCCTGGAGGACGCATATCTGTATTGGATTACCGGGGAGGGGGAGCTGCAATGAAAGCTTGGTCCCTCTTCCGGGTGGAAATTGGGCGGCTGTTCCGAAACCGGTTGACCTGGTTGGCAATTGCGGTCACGGGATTGTCCCCGGCGGCTGGCCTTTGGCTTTATAGGCCGTTGGCCTCCTCTTCTGAAGCTGCATACTCCGTCTCCCTGACAGGGGCATACCTGGGGAATCCAGCGTTGGCCGGTGGGATCGGTAGCGCTGTCGTATTTGCCCTTCTGACCGCGCTGGAATGCAGCCGCAGCCATCGCTCCCGTGTCGATCTTCTAACCGATGCGATGCTTTCGCCGCTTTGCATGGGATTTTGCCGGATCGGTGCGCTATCTCTCGCCGCGCTGACGGCCCAGGCGGTGACACTGGTTGCTTGGCTGCCGTTCACGATGCTACAGACCGGATCGGTCTTCCGGGGATGGCTTTATGTGGCGGTATACCTCTCCTTCATGTTGCCGTCCACTCTCTTTGCGATCCTCTTTACGGCGTCGGCGTACCAGATTTCCCGGCGGCTGGATCTCACATTGGTGCTGTTTGCCGCGTTCGCTCTGCTCAGTATGACCGCTTGGAGCGAAAGCTGGCTGCTCCGCTGGATCAACCCGCCGGTCTATTCAATGTCCGATGATTTCGGGAACACCCGGCTTTTACAGTCCGTACTGTACAACCGGCTGTTCTGGCTGCTGCTTCTGTGCGGGCTCTGCGCTGTTTCCTTCCTCTGCGTCCGGCGGTATGGAAAAGGACTTTTTGGATCGGCTGCAAGGAACGTCCGCAAGGTGTATCTACCATTGTTGGTTGTGGTATGTCTGCTTTCCGGCTATGTCGTCTATACCTATCAGCCGTTCTTGGACCATAGCAAGGCGGAGATCGACATGGATGCCTACTACAATATCGCCTATAACGAGTATGTGTTTTTTGACGCGATCCATGTGGAGGCAAGGCCCAATCTCTCCACAGGCCGCTTCTACGGCACGGCGCTCTATTCCCTGCATAACACCAGCGGGAAACCGCAGACGATTTCCTTATATGTGAACCCGGGTTACAGGGTTTCATCGGTCACAGCGAACCAGACTTCGGTGGCCTTCCGGGATTGCAACGACGACGATCAAAACACCAAGACGGTGGAGGTCGATTTGCCCGCGGAGGAGGAGATCGAGTTGGAGGTTGCCTACGGTGGGTTCCCGCAGGAGTGGAACCTTCAGGAACTCAGCCAGGGGAGCTTGGAGATCAGCCGCGACTACCTCTACCTGGCAAACCAGAATTTTGCTCCTTTACCAAAGGATTTCGTCTGGGAGACCCAGGAGCCGCCGCCCTACACAGCGGAGATCGACCTGCCAAAGGGCATGACCCCGGTGCTCTTTGCCGAGGGAACGGTCGAACAGGCCGGCGAAAATCCGGACGGCACCGTCCACTGGAAGCTGACTGACAGCGGGCAAAGCGTCATCCTCTATGCCGGGGACTACATATCGCACCACATTGACGCCGCGGGAATCGACGTTGCGTTTTATTACAGCGCGAAACACGAGCGCGTGATGCGGGAATGCAATGTAGACAGCGTTTTGAAACGAGTGTTTGACTATTGCACGGAACACTACGGCCCGCTCTCATTTTATGGGGATGGCACCATGAAATTGATCGAGATCTGCAATGTCGGCGGCGGCTATGCCGCGGCTGGTGCAAGTGTGATGGGGGAGGAAAGCTTCAACGAACAGGGGTTGAAGGATCCTCTCAAAGGCGCTGGGGGAAGTGAAGTGTTGGCCCACGAGATTGTCCACCAGTGGTGGGGGCTTGGAAACATGTTTGCCCCGGAATCTTATACAGATGTCTGGTCTGCGGAAGGGTTGACCGTCTACACCACTTACCGGATGATGAAGGAGCAATACGGCGAGGCCTATGCGAAACAGAACTATGTGGATGTTTGGCAAAAACAGGTGGACGATTATTATCAAAATTTTTATGTCCGCCATCCAGAGTATCTGGAGCGGTTGCCGGAACAGTACCGTGCAGATATTGTGAACAGCCTTTCGAGTGTGCGGCGCTACTGCGAGATGCCGCTGAAGATCCTGAAGGCAGAGCAGCTCGTTGGCGGAGAGGAAGAGATGGATGCGATCCTCGCCAAACTTTTCACCCGTGAGCTTGACCCCACATATCCATATCTCACATATCAAGATTTTCTGAGCGCTTGCGCTCTGACAGAGGAGGATTTGGACCTTGCGTAAGATCTTTCGGTATGAACTGCGGCGGGCCGTATGCAACAAGTTTTTTCTGGGCCTGCTGGTGATCTGTCTCTTTTTTGGCTGGCAGACGCTGAACGGGGAAGTCATCCAAGGCGTAGCGCATACGGCGCCGTTTTCCTCATGGAGTTTTGGATATTACCTGGCGCAGGAGCTGCCTCTTTTATCCGTGGCACTGCTCTTCTTCTTGTGGAATATATTCTCCAAGGAGGCCCGCCGGGTGAGCGCTTTGACGGCGGCGACCCCTGTGGATGAGGGAAGCTATCTTTTGGTGAAATGCGGGGCTGCTGTAACGGCCTGGCTGCTGTTGGCTTTCGGTGTGTATACGCTTGGAACCATATTTTTGCTTGTGCTTTTCGGCCCAGCCGTTTCCTTAAACGATTTGCTCCTTCCCGCTTTGATCTCCCTGCTGCCGGCGCTGGCTCTGGTATTTGGGATCGGCATGATGGCGGGACGACTCCATCCGGCGCTGCTTCTTGTGCTGGCGCCTGTGGCACTGGCGGCCAACTTACTGCCATTGCCGTTGGAGTGGGATCTCTTTGGAGCAACCTTTTTCTCCAAATATCCGCTGACATTGGAGCAATTGGATCCCGCGTTTGCCTTACCGGCCGCCGGATGGATTGCAAAAGCCGTCTACCTGGCCGTCGGAGTAGGGTTCGCTGCGCTGGCCGTCCATCTGGAACGGAAAACGGTTCTGAAGGGGTTGCAGAGTTGACGATCCCGCACGGTGGCAAAAAGACAAGAAGCCCTCCGGTCTCGCAAAACCGGAGGGCTTCTTTGTGTATCAAAAAAGGGAGGAGGTCATCCAACGCATTTTTTGCAGGGACCCAAGCCGCGGGCCAACGCTTGCTCCAGGGTCGATTCGTAGTAAGTGCCGCCGTTGCAGTGGTTGTTATAGTGATACTTTTTCCCAGTCCGAGTCACATAGATGGTCCGCCCCTGCTTTGTGGAAGAGGTTTCTGTGGCAGTTTGCCGGTTGCTTGTGGATGGTAACGGATCGCCTACGGTGATGACACAGTGCTTGACGGGTTCTTGCCCTGGGAGTGTAGTGTAGATGGCAGATGCCTCGCCTGGTTTTCCGATTGCCCATACCTGGAAGCGGTATTCATCCTCGCCTTCGGCATTTTTCAGCTTCTTGCAATTTCCCGTCTTGAGGACAGTCCCGTTTCCTGCGGCGATCTGCGGGTCTGCATGCGAGCCGTGGACAGTGAATTTGAACCAATAGTAATCACCCTGTGCCTTTGTGAAGTCCATGGTGGTGTCGCTTTCCACATAAGGCTCCACCGCGGCAAAGGACGTTGGAAATGGGGCGAAGAACAAGACAAAGGACAACAAAAGCGCAACCCAAGACATATTTCTCTTTTTCATAGCAATTCCTCCATTGTGTAGAACCTAGAAATAGATACAAATGCCTTCCTTGACGCAGATAATCGATCGTTCTATCTACCCGCTGGGAAAGGCGAGACATTTGCACCTCCATCGTCTACATATTCAGTTTTACAGTGAATATTATCGACTTATTTCTTATATATAAATTTTAACAGATTATTTATAGAAAACAAGGGACAAATCATACAAAGAAATTTCTGCTTTTTTGTCTTTTTATGTCAGTGAAAGAATACCACAGAAGAAATTCGTTTTTTGGAAGTAGCCAGCAAAATAAATTGCTATTTCTGTCCAATGGAGGTAAAATAGAGGATATGTTAAAGAAAAGGATTTGGTCTCATGCGAAAACTCGCACGCTTCCTGAAGAATTACCGGCTGCAGGTCATCCTGGGCCCTATCTTCAAATTGACGGAAGCCGTCTTTGAACTGATTGTACCAATTGTGACAGCGGATATCATCGACAACGGTGTACGCACCGGGGACGTCGGCTATGTCTGGCGTATGGGCGGCGTGATGCTCCTGTTGGGCGTTGTTGGCCTGTGCTGTGCGCTGGTCTGTCAGAAAATGGCCTCCATTGCTTCGCAGGGGTTTGGAACGGTCCTGCGAAATGAGATGTATCGCCATATCAACACATTTTCCCATAAGGAGATCGACCGCTTCGGCACGCCGTCGCTGATCACCCGCATTACAAACGACGTCAACCAGCTTCAATATGCGGTGGCAATGTTGATCCGCCTGGTGATCCGCGCGCCATTTTTGGCGCTCGGCGCCGTAGTGATGGCAATGTTGATCGATCTTCCACTTGCTATTGTCTTTTTGGTGGCGACACCGCTCATCGGGTTGGTGCTTTATTTGGTCATGAGCCGGTCGGTGCCGTATTTCAAAGTCATGCAGAAAAAGCTTGACCGTATTTCGCTGATTTCCCGCGAAGGGTTGAGCGGCGCGCGCGTCATCCGCGCGTTTTCGAAGCAGGACCATGAGGAGGCGCGATTCCGCACAGCTGCCAACGACCAGACGGATACCGCCATCCGGGTTGGAAAGCTCTCCGCGCTTTTAAACCCGCTCACATACTTGATTATGAATTTCGCCGTGATCGCGATCGTTTGGTTCGGCGGAATGCGCGTGACCTCCGGTGGGATGACACAGGGCGAAGTCATCGCCTTTGTCAACTACATGTCGCAGACATTGCTGGCGCTGATTGTTGTAGCGAATTTGGTGGTCACCTTTACCAAGGCGGCTGCCTCTGCGGGCCGCGTCAACGAGGTGCTTGAGACGGAAACATCCGTCCCGGAACCGGCGAATGGGCCGGTTTCGCCCAAGCAGGGCGCGCCGGAAATCGCTTTTTCGCATGTGAGTTTCTCCTATAGTGGAGACGGGGGAGAGCATGGAGAAAAATACGCTGTAAAGGATTTAGACTTTACTATAAAAAAAGGGGAAACGATCGGGATCATCGGTGGCACTGGTTCCGGAAAATCGACGCTGGTCAGCTTGATTCCGCGGTTTTACGACGTCACTGAGGGTTCTGTTTCCGTGGAAGGAATCAATGTAAAGGAATATCCCTTTTCACAGCTTCGCGAGAAAGTGGGAATGGTTCCACAGCTCGCGGAGCTCTTTTCCGGCACGATTGCGAGCAATCTGCGCTGGGGAAACGCCCATGCGACCCAACAGGAGCTGGAAAACGCCCTGCGAATCGCACAAGCGAAAGATTTCGTTGACCGTCTGCCGCTTGGGTTGGAGAGCCCAGTGAGCCAGGGCGGAAAGAATTTCTCTGGTGGCCAAAAGCAGCGTCTGACCATCGCCCGCGCGCTCGCGGGGAAGCCGGAAATCCTCATTTTGGACGATAGTGCCAGCGCGCTGGACTTTGCAACGGACGCAGCCCTGCGGCGCGCGCTGAAAGCGGAGACGCAGGGGATGACGGTTTTAATGGTCTCCCAGCGCGTGAGCACGGTGAAAGCTGCAGACCGCATCCTTGTGCTGGACGACGGCACTATGGCGGGCCTGGGGACGCATGAAGAGCTTATGGAGAGCTGTGAGGTCTACCGGGAAATCTGCCTTTCCCAGTTGAGCAGAGAGGAGGCGGCGCGCTAATGAAAAAGTCCGGGATCAATAAATCTGTCTTGAAGCGTCTGCTGCGCTATGCGAAGCCTCACGCGGGATTCCTGCTTTTGGCGTTGGTCAGCGCCATCATCAATGTGTCCTTGACGCTCTATGGTCCCATCTTGGTCGGACGGGCCATCGACTATGTGATCGGCCCGGACCAGGTGGATTTTGCTGCCATGGTCCCTGTCCTAATCACTTTGGCGGTCACGATTGTGGTCAGCGCGGCCTTCCAATGGCTGATGACCTATTGCACCAACCGCGTCAGCTATAAGACGGTGCGCGATCTGCGCATCCAGACGTATGAGAAGATCAATACACTGCCGCTGAAATACATCGACGGCCACGCGCACGGGGATCTGATCAGCCGCATTGTCAACGATGTGGATCAGGTGTCTGACGGCTTGTTGCAGGGGATCACCCAGCTTTTTACCGGTGTTGTGACGATCGTCGGTACTTTGCTGTTTATGTTGACCATCAGTCCGGTGATTACGGTGGTGGTGGTTTTGGTCACGCCGCTTTCACTGTTCGTAGCGGCCTTTATCGCCCGGCTGACCCACCGGCAGTTTGTCGAGCAGCAGGCGACCCAAGGAGAGCTTTCCGGCTTTGTGGAGGAGATGATCGGAGGACAGAAGACCGTCAAGACCTTCCACTATGAAGGCCGTGCAGAGGAGCGATTTAAAGAGATCAATGGGCGGCTGTACGACTGCGGCGTAAAAGCGCAGTTTTATTCGTCCTTGAGCAATCCCAGCACACGTTTTGTCAACAATATGGTTTATACCGCGGTTGCGGCCTTTGGTGCCGTCTGCGCGATCACAGGCTGGCCCGCGCCGTTGACGATCGGCCAAATCTCCAGTTTTCTGACCTACGCAAACCAGTACACGAAGCCGTTCAATGAGGTGACAGGGGTGCTCACCCAGATTCAGACCGCATTCGCCTCTGCAGAGCGCCTGTTTGCCGTCCTAGACGAGGAATCTGAACGGCCGGATGCCCCGGATGCGGCTGTTCTGGAGCACTGCAAAGGGGACGTGGCGGTCGAGCATCTGTATTTCTCCTACGATCCTGCGCGTAAGCTGATCGAGGATATGAACATTGCTGCAAAAAGTGGAAGCCGGATTGCGATCGTTGGCCCGACTGGGTGCGGCAAGACGACGATCATCAACCTATTGATGCGGTTTTATGATGCGGACCGCGGATCGATCTCCGTGGACGGGCACAATATTCAGTCGGTCACACGCAACAGCCTGCGTAAACAGTACGGCATGGTGCTTCAGGAGAGCTGGCTTTTCTCCGGCACAGTGCGGGAAAACATCGCGTATGGCCGGGAGGACGCAAGTCTGGAAGAGGTGGTTGCGGCGGCCAAAAAAGCGCACGCGCATTCCTTTATCCTGCGCCTCCCGCAGGGGTATGACACCGTGATTTCTGAAGATGGCGGCAACCTCTCGCAGGGGCAGCGGCAGCTGCTGTGCATTGCACGGGTTATGTTGGTGGACCCGCCCATGTTGATTCTCGACGAAGCCACCAGCAGCATCGATACCCGCACGGAATGGAAGATCCAGACGGCGTTTGAAGAGATGATGCGCGGGCGGACCAGCTTTATCGTGGCACACCGCCTTTCTACCATCAAGGGTGCGGATTTGATCCTGGTGATGAACCAGGGCCGTATTGTGGAGCAGGGTACCCACGAGTCGCTTTTGGCCAAAGGCGGCTTTTACGCCAACCTGTACAACAGTCAGTTTGCTGTTAGTTAAAAGAGGAAAGTGTAGGAAAAGAGGGCGTTGCCTGCCTTTCTCGGTTTTGTAAACCGGTATTTTCCAACAAAATTTTATCAAGATGCACTGGAACAGTCGTCGCATGGCGCAAATAGGCAAAAATGTCCCGGGGAAAATTGCATTTTCTGCGTTGATGCGCTATAATAATGGCGGTTGTTTCTCATATCATTTCAAGGGAGGACATTATGAATACAGCAGAAAAGAAAGACCTGCAAATTGCGGCCTGTAAAATCCGTATGGGCGCGATTGAGGGAGTTTATCATGCAAAATCCGGACATCCGGGCGGCTCTCTCTCCGCAGCAGACGTGCTGACCTATCTCTACTTTAAAGAGATGCGCGTGGATCCCACTCGTCCGGCGGACGAAGACCGGGATCGTTTTGTGCTCTCAAAGGGGCATTGCTGCCCGGCACTGTATGCGACATTGGCGCTCAAGGGGTATTTCCCGATGGAAGAGCTGCAAAAGCTGCGCCATATTGGTGCGATGTTACAGGGGCATCCCAACATGTTGGACACTCCCGGCATTGATATGAGCACGGGTTCCCTGGGCCAAGGCGTATCCACGGCCTGCGGCATGGCGCTAGCGGCGAAGATCATGGGCAAGGATTATCGCGTGTATTCCATGCTGGGCGACGGCGAAATCGAAGAGGGCCAAGTGTGGGAGGCTGCGATGTTCGCGTCCCACAAAAAATTGGACAACCTCTGCCTGATTGTGGATAACAACGACCTCCAGATCGACGGCACGCTGGATGAGGTTTGCAGCCCGTACCCGATCGACGAGAAGTTCCGCGCATTTGGATTTGACGCTGTCATCATTGATGGCCACGATTTCGATGCGATTGAAGAGGCGTTTGCCCATGCACGCGAAGTGAAGGGCAAGCCCTGTGTCATCATCGCAAAGACGGTGAAGGGCAAAGGCGTCTCCTTTATGGAAAACCAGGTGGGCTGGCACGGCACCGCCCCCAACCAAGAGCAGTATGAAGTTGCGATGCAGGACCTTAAGCAGGCGCTTGCGGCATTGGAGGTGGAATAAATGGCGGATGTAATCAAGAAGGCGACCAGAGACGGCTACGGCGAAGCTCTGGTTGAGCTCATGGACGAATACCCAAATTTGGTGGTGCTTGACGCGGACTTGGCGGCCGCCACGAAATCCGGTATGTTTAAGAAGGCGCACCCGGAGCGCTTCTTCGACTGCGGGATCGCAGAGGGGAACATGATGGGCGTCGCCGCTGGGCTTGCTGCGGCCGGAATGCTCCCGTTTGCCAGCTCCTTTGCTATGTTTGCCACTGGCCGCGCTTATGAGCAGGTGCGCAATTCGATCGGCTATCCGCACTTGAATGTCAAGATCGGCGGTTCCCATGCTGGAATTTCTGTCGGTGAGGACGGCGCGACCCATCAGTGCTGCGAAGATATCGCATTGATGCGTACCATTCCGGGCATGACGGTGGTGAATCCGGCTGACTATTATGAGATGAAGGCCGCGGTTAAGGCGATCGCTGCGTATAACGGCCCGGTGTATGTGCGTTTGGGCCGCCTAGCCATTGAGACGATCAACGATGAAAGCTATCAGTTTGAGCTGGGCAAGGGTGTAACCCTGCGCGACGGCAAGGACATCACCATTGTGGCGACGGGCCTGATGGTGGGCGAATCCCTTAAGGCAGCGGAGCAGCTCGCAGAAGCGGGGATCGACGCGCGTGTGATCAACATTCACACCATTAAGCCAATTGATGCAGAACTGCTGCGCAAAGCGGCGGCGGAGACCGGCCACATTGTAACAGCGGAAGAGCACAGCATCATCGGCGGCCTGGGCGACGCAGTGTGCGAAGCAATCCGTGAAAACCCGGTTCCGGTGACAAAGATCGGTGTAAACGACCGCTTTGGCTATTCCGGCCCGGCGGTGGATCTGCTCAAGGACTTCGGCCTGTGCGCTGACCATGTGGTAGAGGTCGTAAAAGAGGTCTTGAAGAAATAAAAAGCGGTAGTAGCGTTTTTCGATAAACTTTATGGATACAGCAAACCGGCGTAGCAGGGCAGACCTGCCGCGCCGGTTTTTTTATCGCTTTCAGCATGACAAAACCCCCGGTTCTACCGGGGGTAGGTAAAAAA